>Ga0136617_10000248_pt1 | contig 43522 bp, 47 predicted proteins | sample AntDrymUQ3222106_2_FD_129672 | JGI IMG/M metagenome (GOLD analysis project Ga0136617, IMG submission 129672) | Polar desert sand microbial communities from Dry Valleys, Antarctica - metaG UQ322 (21.06) | ecosystem: Environmental > Terrestrial > Soil > Desert | place: Antarctica: Dry Valley... | reverse complement strand
GCCAGCCACGGCCCCGGGTGTGTTGTCACCAAGGCCTCCATGCGCTCAATTTGCGACATGACGCGGCGAACTTGCTCACCGATCAGAAGGTTGTCGTGGAGAAAGCAAAAGACCTGTAGGCGATTCTCGACGAGCGCCATCCGCTCTATGCACTTGTAGCGCACCTTCTCGTCGGCAGTGAGCCCAACGCACCCGTTCCGCGCTGCCCATGGTATCCACTCGACATCATCGACGTCCTGGGCCTCGGTGCGGCCCCATACGTCAGCTCCCGTCACGACGTCGAGGTCCGCCGCCCGTAGTTGTGCGACGAACCTCTTCCCTTGTGTCCTGTCGACGAACAGTCGAATCAGGCCACCGCCCGCTCGGCGCTTAGGACACGAATAGCCGCGAGAACTTCATCCTCGGTCAAGTCGTATTCGTCACCGACGAAGTCAAGAGATTCACCAACCAGAAATAGCCGGGTAACGTCCGTTACTCTGGTCTTAGTTCGTTCGAACACTGGATCCCCGTAGCCGAACCTCGGATCGAGGATGACGTCAGCACCGGCATTCTTGTAGGACCGCAGCCGCAGACGAAGAGGGAACCCGTCTGGCGCCCAGTCGATGAAGTGGATGTGGTCATCGACGATCTCGGGCAGCAGTGCCTGGCCGTCGACCACCCGCTCCCACTGTTTGATCTGTCCGGCGTCGGCAAGCTCCCGTAGCACGTTCACTCCATCGGTCGCCAGCTGCTGAGTGATCACGCCGTACGGTCCGAACTTCTTGCGCAGCCGCCGCGCTGCCGCGGTGATCTCCCGAGAGTTGAGGCCCCACGCCTTGAGGCCCCGAAGCACCTGCGTTTCAGCAATCGCCGCCAACGGCATGGTCGGGGCGTATCGCCCAATCGATGGAAGTACGTGGATGAGGCTGCGCGATGCCCAGTCGGTGATGGTCGTCCTGGGCACGACGAGGTGACGCCCTGTCTGCATCTTCGTCAGCAGGGGCTCGGTGAACCGCTCATCATCCACGCCCATGCTCCTCATTGTGGTCCATACCGGTCGGTCCTAGCACTACTGCGGCAGATGGCGCTCACCGCTCACCGGCCTGCCCGCTACTCCTACGTGACAGTGCACGTCCACACCGGCCCGCTGATCACCTTGCTCACCTCGATCATTTCGGCCCGCAGGGTCACCGATCGAGATACGCCGAACGGGACACTACTGCCGTGATCCCCGCATGGTTCTGCGGCGCCGCGCTGATGCAGGACAGGACCGTATCCCCATGACAAATTTTCCCAGCGATCTACCACAAGTCGATCTACCATAAGTAGCGAACGCACAGCTCACCGCCAATGGCAGTGGCTGCGGCTCGGCACCAGGTCGACGTAGGGGGACGGGGTCTCACTGGGGTCCCACTCTACGGTGACGGCTTCCCAAGCCACCCGACGGCAGTCCACGATGGACCACACAACGATCGAACGGATACGGGGTGGCAACGACCATGAGCGACGAGGATGGAACAGCGGCGGGCGGCAACACCGCGTTGCAGGCACTGCTACAGGAAGCGGAAATGAGCAACGCCGGGCTGGCCCGCGCGGTGGTCAACGCCGCCGCCCGGGAAGGACTGCACCTGGGTACCAACACCACCACAGTGCGTCGCATGCTGGACGGCGCCCAGCCGCGCTGGCCCGTGCCGCGCCTGGTCGCCACCGTGGTGTCCCGACGATTGCAGCGGGAGATGAAAATCACCGAGTGCGGATTCATTGACCGCGAACCCACCGGAGAGGATCCCCATGACGGGTTGACCTGCTCAGGCACACTGGAAGGAACAGTCCGCATAGTCATCGAGCTATCGGGACGGGACATGCGCCGCCGCAAACTACTGCTGGGCTCGGTGTTCAGCGTGGCCGCGTTCGCCGAACCCACGATATTCGCCCTCATCGTGCCCCCGACCCAAAGCAGCGCCCGCGCGGCCGGCCAACGGGTCGGTATGGCCGACGTGGAGGTACTCACCGAACAGATCAACCAACTCAGGAAGCTGGGTGGCCAGTTCGGCTCTGGGCGGGTGCGCGAGCAGGTGGTGGTGCTGCTGCACCGGGAGGCCAACACCCTGCTGCACGGCACCTACACGGAGAAGACCGGCAAGGCCCTGCTCTCCGGTGTCGCCCAGGCCACCCGGCTGGCCGGGTTCATGGCGGCCGATACGGGCCGCGATGCACTGGCCCAGCGCTACTACATCCAGGCACTGGACCTGGCCATGCGGGCCGGAGACCGGCTCTACGCGGCCTTCGTACTGGCCACGATGAGCCGGATGACCGTCCGGATCGGCGAGAACACCCCGGCCGAGCACGACACCCTGCGGCACGGGCGCCAAGCGGTGGCGCTCGCCCGGGCCGGACTGACCATCACCCAAGGCGCAGCCACCCCGGCACTGGCCGCCGAACTGCACACGCTGGAGGCCCGCGGCCTGGCCCTGCTCGGCGAGGCCAACGCGGCGCGGCGCGCGGCACTGGCCGCTGAGCGACTCTACGAGTCGGTACGCCCCGGCGACGAACCCCCGTGGCAGGGCCTTTTCTACTCCGAATGCGATCTCACCTCTGACCTCGCCGTGTGTCTGCGCGGGATCGGCGACACCCAGCAGGCCATTACCCTGGGTAACGCAGCCTTGCAAGCCTGTGCTCCTTGGAAAGTTCGTGGTCGGTGTATCGACCAATTAGATCTCGCCCGCACGTCTCTGCGTGGCCGGGATCTGGAACAGGCGGCAGCGTACGGCCGGGACGCGCTGCGCTCCGCCGCCGACGTCAGCTCGTCCATCATTACGCAGCGGCTGAACACCTTGCACCGGCAAATTCAGCCCCTGCGCGCCGGCTCCTCGCACCTGCGTGAGCTGGACGAGCGGCTCACCACCTTCTTCACCCGCAGCGCCCGACACAACTAACGCCCCGCCGGACCACCCCTTCGCGCCGCAGCTGTCCCACCCCAGGCGCCCACCGCGGTCGCGCATGCACCGTGTCCCTTAGGGCGGGTGACGCGGATACGCAGCCGCAGGTGGTCGGGGTCGTGCGGAGCGCGGTAGCGCAGGAACCACCACTGGGGGTTGTCACCGGGGCCGGTGTGCGGCCATGACTTATGCGATCCGACCTCAGCGAGTCGCTCCGCGTTCGGGGGAAGCCGCCGAGGATCTGGGCTCGCTGGAGGAAGCGGTCGCAGTACGCCAGGTTTCCCCATCCCGGCGGCGCCCATGTCAGTCGGTGACAAGTTGTTGTACCCGGGCGAAGCTGACCCCGAGCACTGCGGCGGCGTCACGCAGGGACAGCCCGCCGTCGCGGACCAGGCGTCGCGCGGCCTGGCGTCGGTCCAGCGCAGCGTCGCGGATCATGTCATCGGCGGCGGCCTGGGTGGCGCGGGCTTGAGCCACCAGCCGCGAGGCCTCCGGGTCGATCGCGCTGTAGTCCATGGTGACGGCCACGGACTCGACGGGAACGTCGAGCCACACCGCGATGAGTTCCCGGGCTTCCTGCTGGGCTGCGGCGAGGGTGCGGGCCTGGCCGGCGACGTCGGGATCTTCGACCTCGATGATCCACAGGCCGGAGTCACGGAACACCCGTACCGCGTAGGGCTGCTGGACCTGGGTCATTGCCACCACTCCTTCCCGAGGCACGGCATCTGCCGGCCGATCTTGTCGACCACGTATAACGAGACGTCGTGGCGTGGTACCGCGGTCTGGTGCGCCCCGCACCCGCAGCGCCACACCTCGTGGTTGCCGCCTTCACGGATGAAGGTCGCGCCGTGTGTCCGGAGTCGGTGGGCGACGGTGGCGTACTTCATCCGCGGCGGCTTGCTCACAAGAGTAAGTGTAGTGATCCTACACGGCAAGCATCAATCCAGGCTATACGATTCTCCGACCCCGGGTCGGCTCCCCGCCGAAGCTGAGCAGAGGCAAGCTGCCCGTCCGGCAACCGGACCCGGGCGTCGATCACAGCGAGGGGCATCCGAATTTCTGCCTGCACTTTCTCCACCGCCGTGAAAGGCGAGGCGCTGCACCCCGCCACGGTGGCCGACCGGTTCCACCGGCTCGCCTCCGCGGTCGAGCTCCCACCGATCCGGCTCCATGATCTCCGGCACGGTGCGGCGTCGCTGATGCTCGCGGCTGGCGTGCCGATAAAGGTCGTTCAGGAGGCCCTGTTGGTCAGAAGACCAGCTGGGCAAAGAGTGCGCCGCCAGGGACTCGAACCCCGAACCCGCTGGTTAAGAGCCAGCTGCTCTGCCAATTGAGCTAGCGGCGCAGTGCTTGACGCCCGATCGCTCGGCGCGTCCGAAACGCTAGCAGGCACTTCGGACGCCCGGACAACGGGCCCCGCGGCCAAAGACCCCGCGGCTGGGGTGAGTGACGGGACTTGAACCCGCGACCACCTGGACCACAACCAGGTGCTCTACCAGCTGAGCTACACCCACCATGAGAACCACTACGTGAAAATCGCCGGCCGTGGCCAGCGAGGAGAATCCTACAACCGCCCCAGACTGTGAGCGAAACGGGTTGGGATCAGCCGGGTCTGGCCGCGAGTGTCGCCACGACGGCCTTCGCTTCCTCAGTGGTGGGTCCGGGCTGGGCCACGAAGAGCGTGTGCCGGTAGTAGTTCAGCTCGCGGATCGACTCCTCGATGTCGGCCAGTGCCCGGTGTGCGAGCCCCTTCTCGGGCTTGGCGAAGAACACCCGGGGGAACCAGCGCCAGCACAGCTCCTTCACCGAACTGACGTCGACCATCCGGTAGTGCAGGTGTGCGTCGAGCTCGGGCATGTCGCGGGCGAGGAAGCCGCGGTCGGTGGCGATCGAGTTGCCGGCCAGCGGGGCGATGCGCGGCTCCGGGACGTGGGCGCGCACGTAGTCCAGGACCAGCTTCTCGGCCTCCGCGAGGTGGATGGTGGACCGGCGCACCTCGTCGGTCAGCCCCGAGAGTGCGTGCATGTCGCGCACCACGTCGGGCATCCCGGCGAGCGCGGACTCATCGGCGTGGATCACAACGTCGACGCCGTCGCCGAGCACGTTCAGTTCGCCGTCGGTTACCAGGCACGCGATCTCGATGAGCGCGTCACGCCGGAGATCCAGGCCGGTCATCTCACAGTCGATCCACACGAGACGGTCGTTCACTTGTCCAGACTAGGCGTTGGTTGCGCCGCCGGGGGAACAACGCACCCCGACCAGCTGCGGGCGCTGCGCACCGACCCGACCCTGCTGCCCGGCGCCATCGAGGAGTTACTCCGCTACGACGGTCCGTTGGAGACCGCGACCTTACGGTTCAGCACCGCGGAGGTCGAGCTGCCCAGCGCACCGGGCGGCACCTGGCGTTCGGCAAGGGCATTCACTACTGCCTGGGCGTACCGCTGGCCCGGATGCAGGGCCAGGTGGCGATCGGCGCTCTCCTCGCCGGCTGCTCGGGCTGCGTCCGGCCGTGCCGCTGGAGACGGCCGTGCCGCTGGAGACGTTGGCGTGGTGGCCGAGCTTGCTCATCCGCGGGCTGCGGTCGTTCCCGATGCTGTTCGACCCCGTGGCCGGCCGCTGATCGCTGGGCGGGTACATTTTCAATACCAGGGGCATGTGGACGAGAGCTGTCAGTGCCATGCTCGATGTCGAACAGGACCTGTCCGTGCGGCTGATCTCGAGATCACCGCTCATTGCCTTGGAGGCCCGCGTGTTGAAGATCATCGGAGTTCTGCTGATCGTGTGGATCGCGATATCGGTGCTCGGGGCGGTGGTCAAGGGGCTGTTCTGGCTGACCATCGTCGGGGTCGTGCTGTTCGTCGGCACAGCTGCCTACGGGGCGCTCAAGGGTGGGTCGCGCAAAGAGCTGCGCTGACGATCTTCGTCCTTGGGCGACCACGTGCGAGGCGCTGTGACAGTACAACCCGCAGTGGTCAGTTCGTCCTCGCGCGACGTGCCACTCGGCGGGTCTCGTCGGTGCCGAGATCCGGTTCATCGACGAGTGAGGACCGGGCGTCGATGGATGGGGACCCACCGAGGGGAAGGTCGTGGTAGGTACGCACCAGCTCAGCCATCCGACGCACGTCGTCTCACCGTCGGGTGGATCAGCTCGAACTCACCGTTGGCGAGCGTGTCCAAGAAGTCGGCCTCTGCGTAGGGGCTGATGGCGATCGTCAGCATTGATGGCCGCCACAAGCGGGCCAGTATCGAGGATCACCGGTCGCGTGCTCCGAACTCGTTGCTGAGGATCTCCGAAGACCGCTCGGCCAGGTCCCCGCGTCCCGAGTGTATTGACCCGATCCACGGCAATCGCTGGCGCAGCGTCGCGACTGCGGCGGCAGTGTCGGCTGCGGATGCAGTGTCTCGATTGCGTTGGGTGAGCTGGCGGAGCTGGCGCTCGGCGTCGGGCAGTACGGACTCGTCGAGCTGATCGACCAAACGGTGAACATCGTCGCGACTACTCATTCCGGGTACTCCTATGGTCGTATGACGGTGTCCATGATGACCTAACGAGCCTGCGCTGAGACGGCACCGAACCATCTTCGGCGACTTCCGAGCCCGCGCTGGTACGACGGCCACGTGTTCGCGTAGTAGGCGGATGGAACGCGACGCGGCGACGTGACCGCGGCTCGTGGGTCTCAATCTGATGATGCTCATCATCAATTTCCAGGCTGCGATGAGTCGGTTCGGCGACCGCGGGATCAACGGGGTGGCCGACAGGACCTGCTCAGGCTCGACCGTGTTACGTGCAGGCCAAGCGCAAACGTCGCGGGTTACGTCGTCGGTCGTTCCGACCTTCGGGCGTTCGTCGGCGCATTGCACGGTCAGCAGGGCCGACGGACGTCGACGAGGACTTCTTCGAGCTGACGTGACCGCTGCAACCGCATGGCGGTCATGTGGATCGGCGGTGAGAGTCGGCGCGTGGCGACTGAACGCACGGTCACGGGTATGGCTCCCACGTGCTTGCTCCGCATTGCGCCTCATCAAACGTGCTGAGTGAATCGGACCGAGGAAGTCGCGGTTCATGCCAGAATCGGCGGGTGCCGGTCTCGCTGCTGGATCGCCATGTCTACGCACTCTCCGACGTCGACCGGCTCCTTGTGGTGTTGTCTGGAAACACCGTGCGCCGCTGTATCGACGGCTACGACCGTAGTGGCGTCCACTACCCGCCGGTCGTACGGGTCGAACGCACTCGTGACGAGGCGGTGACTTGAGGTGAGTTCGTCGAAGCGAGGTTGTTGGCCGAGTTCCGCCGCCGTGGCGCATCTACGTTCTGCGGTAGTGCGGCTGCGGGAGGAACTTGGCCGCTACCCGCTCGCCCATGCCAGCCCGTTTCTCGACGTGGAGGGTCGTGAGCTGGTGCGGCGGGTCCAGGACCAGATTGGCATCGGCGGCCCGGGGATGCTCGTCGTGGTGCGTAAGCGCCAGGCGACGGCGAGGTCGTCCCGCCAGGTGATTTGGTGGAACCACTCGTCGGACGGCGCGGTGAGCACAAACTGGCCACGCACTTCGGCCACCAGGCAGAAGCTCGCGTCGAGCTGAGCTTCGTTTTGAGCTTCGTGCACGAGTTGGCGGTCCAGGACGAAGGGCCGTCGATCGGCGAGCGGGTACGGGATGCCGTAGCGCTCCCGAAGGCGATCGATGAACGATCGCAGTTCGGCTATCGGGACGTTTCGGTCGCGGCGGTAGGTGCGCAGCAGGCCCGCCTCGAGGAACTCGGCCCAACTGACGGGTGCGCGCTCGCCGCGGGATTCGGGCCGGATCACCGGTCGGTAGGTCTCGCCGCGGCGCTCGCCGCTTTCGAGCCAGTAATTGAGCGTGCTCTGAGGCACCCGCAGCAGGCGCGCGGCCTCGGCCTCGGCGTACATCTCTCGGTTGAGCACGCTCAGCGACATGGGTGTTATTTTGGCGTCATCGCCGGGTCGGTTGGTTGAGGCGCGAGCAAGGCGCCGTAGCGACGGGCAAGAGCGTCGTCAAGGTTCGGACAAGCAGGGGAGGGCGGGGCCGGGCAGTAGAGGGTGACCGGGGCCGGGGTGTTGTCGGTGTTGGGGCGGGGGGGTTCGCTGAGCGCGCCCGGGGGGTGGTGTTCGGGCGGGTCCGCAGATTCATCGGCGGTGTGATCCAGATGCCCCGGCAGAACCTGCGCGTCGCCGAGCGTGTCGTCAGCGCTGCGAGGACAACGCTGTCGACACGTTCGACGGCGCACCCCGTCTGGCCGATGGTCCAGATCGGCCGGAGAGGCGCCAGGCTGGTGTTTCCCGCGATGAGTGATCCTCCGCTTGACTGCCCGGTTTATCCCGGCCATCCGGCTGCCGGTCGGACCGGGCTATGGACGGGTCGCGAACCGGTCCGTGGCCTTGATGACGGCGGCGACCATGGCGCCGTCCGTCGCACCGTGTCCGGCATCATCGACGAGGACCAGCTCACTGCCCGGCCAGACCTGGGTCAGATCCCAGGCGAGGTCGGGCGGGTCGCTGAGGTCGAGACGGCCGTGGACCAGGACACCGGGGATTCCGGCGAGCGCGTGCGCTCCGGCGAGGAGCGCACCGTCGGCGAGCCACCCGGCGTGGCGCCAGTAGTGGGTGACCAGTCGCGCGAAGCACATCCGGAACGATGGATCCATATATTGCGGATTCGGTCGGAGATCGGGCCGGATGGCGACGTGAGCGGCCTCCCAGTCGCACCAGGCCCGGGCGGCTTTCTCCCGCACCGCGGAATCCGGATCGTTGAGCAGGCGGCTGTATGCCTCGACCAGGCTGCCGTCGCGGTCGGCATCAGGTACGCCGTCGCGGAATTGCTTCCACTGCGCGGGGAAGAACCTGCGCATGTCAGAGGTGACCCATTCGACCTCGCGGTGCGACGTGCCCACGACGGCGAACAGGACGATCTCGGACACCGATCCGGGGTGGCGCTCGGCGTAGGCCAGGCCCAAGGTGGAGCCCCACAAACCGCCGAGCACCAACCACCGTTCGATGCCGAGGTGCTCACGGAGGCGCTCGATGTCGGCGATCAGGTGGTGAGTCGTGTTCGTCGTCAGATCCACGGCGGGGTCGCTCGCGTGCGGCGTGCTGCGCCCGCAGCCGCGCTGATCGAACAGCACGATCCGGTACACAGCCGGATCGAAGTAGCGCCGCCACTGCGGGGTGGTGCCCGAGCCGGGGCCGCCGTGGAGCACCACGGCCGGCTTGCCTTTCGGGTTGCCGCAGACCTCCCAGTAGACGCGGTGGCCCTCGCCCACGTCGAGCATGCCGTGGTCGTCCAGCTCGATCTCCGGATACAACGCGGCTGCGAGAGCGGCAGGCCGGACCCGGCGCTCCTCGAACTCGGTGGCAACCTCGGCGCCGGTGCGGCTGTCCTCGTCGATCCGCTGTTGGACCACTCGACCGACGATCCCGACGAGGATGAACACCCCGTAGATCGTGATCAGGATTCCGATGGCCCGGTTGCCGGCACTCGTCACTCCCAGGCCGTCCGGGTCGCCGCCGAGCAGCCGGCTGAGCAGCCAGTAGAGCGCGTCGCCATAGGTGGTGGGACGGCTGTCGCAGTCGTCGGTCGGCGAGCAGACCCGCTGTTCGTCGTCGGCGACGAAGCGCGCCAGGATTGCGACGATCACTGCCGTGCCGCCGAGAAACAGGCCGAGATCCCGGCCCCGGAACACCCCTGGGGTGGCAGGAACCTGCAACGGGCGATCCTCGGGTCGGTATCCGACGAGCGCCTTGTGTCGCGACGGCAGCGGCTCGATCCGCAGGCCGTCAGGTCCGTCTCGGTCAGGCGCTACGTCTGTGACACCGCTGGTGACGATGAGAACGGGGGATGCACCCTGCGAGATGCTGCGACGAGCCCGGTCGACGAGTGCGGCAGCGGCGGCGCCGTCTCCCCGCTGGGCGGGAACGTGGAGCAGCGCGACCGTCCAGTGGTGCGCTCGCAGCTGACCCACCGCCGTGCTCCGCAGCCGCTCCCGCCCGCTGAGGAGACGGTACGTCTGCAAAATGACCGCAAGGCCGAACGTGACCACCACATAGAGCAGGGCAGCCACGGCCAACAACAGTGCGACCAGGGCGTACTCGCGGAACCAGAGTACGGGTAGGGAGGCCACGAGAAGGACCGTCGGGGTCACCGCGAACGCGAGCACGTCCCAGTAGCGATCGATCCGCCGCAGCCAGCGGACGCTCACCCGTGCGGGCCCATGTTCGAAAGGCCGGCCAGTGGGTGGCTCCAGCACGGCGCAGTCGCTGGCGGAACCGCAGAGCAGGTGCCCGTTCTGCGCCGCCAGGAACAGCAGGACCGTCAACGGGGCTCGGGAGCGCCACAGGCGCAACACCCCGCGTGGACGGATCGTGTTCCTGACCGTCGGCCAGTTCGCGGACCGGCGGATCTCACCCGCGAGGGCTCGACAACGCGCGAACGACACGGGAGAGGAGCCGTCCGGGGGAGCAGGCATTGAGCTCTGTCCTGCGGCAGTCACGACTCGGCTCATATCGCGGCGGTGCCGTCCAGGACGGCAGCCAGGAAGGACGGCGGACAGCCGGGGACGTCGCCGCGGCCACCGAGCACCAACGCCGCGAGCGTGGTGCGGGCGGCCTCCTCGAGGTTGAACGCCCGTTTGTGGGCTAGCTCCACCGTGTCGGCCAGCACGGAGCAGCCGTGATGGGCGAGCACCACGGCGTTCACCCCGCCCGCCACAGCGGCTGCGGCCGCGTTGGCGATCTCGTCACCACCGGGCGGGAAGAACGGCACGACCACGACGTGGCGCAGGTAGAAGGCGTGGTCGGAGGTGACCAGCACGATGTCGTGGCCGAGTGCGGTGAGCAGCACGGAGGTCTGCGGGTGCAGGTGCACGACGGCGTTCACGTCGGGACGGGCGCGGTAGGTCGCGGTGTGCAGCCGCCACTCGCTCGACGGGACAGGATGCCCGTCGAGCACGGTGCCGTGGGCGATCGAGACCAGCGAGAACTCCGGGTGCGTCAGCCGGTCGAGCCAGGTGCCCGACGCCGTCACCCAGCAGGTGTCAGCGCCCGGTTCGCGCGCTGAGAGGTTGCCACCCGAACCCACCACGAGCCCGGCCGAGACGGCCGCGGCCCCGACATGGGCGAGCTGATCACGCAGGTCACCGCCCGGATAGCTCACGGCACCGGCACCGTTCGCAGCCCGCGGAGGACATCCATCTCAATGGCCGGCGAGCGCGGCGAGCTGCGCGACCCGCACGTCGGTGGTCGGGGTCTGGATGAGATGGAACGCCGCCTCGCGCGCCCAGCGCTGCTCCGGGCTGCTCAGCAGCAGCGCGCTGCCCGAGCGGGCGACGATCAGGGCGTGCGCCGCGCGTACGGTCAGCTCGGTGATCTCCGCGCGCAGCGCGGTGCGCTCGGGTACCCGCTCCCGCATCGGCACGTCGATGAGCAGGGCGTAGACCTCCGCGCGGCGTGCGGCGGCCCGCTCGGCGAGGATCAGGGCGAGATCGACGGCTTCGGGGCGCTCGCGCCGTACGCCGAGATGGTGCAGCTCGGTGAGGATCCGGCGCAGCAGTCCCAGCGAGGCGGGCGTCGTGTTCGCGACGCGGGCCGTGTCGTGCGCACGCCAGGCCGCGAAGTCGATCGTGGCGAGCACGTCGTCCGCGCTGACGGCGAGGCCGTCCATCTCGAGGGTCACGGTGCGCGTCCCGCCCATGACGGCCAGCGGAAGCGGTGAGCCGGCCCGCAGCCCGGCGTGGTCGCGGGCCGGCAGCAGCGCCAGGACGAAGCGGTCCGCCGAGGTGAGCCCGGCGATCATGACGACGTCGAGCATCCCCCAACCGGTGCACCAGTCGGCCGTGCCGGTGAACCGCCAGCCCCCGCCGGGAGCCGCGTCGGCTCGGGGTGCCCGAGGTCCGGGCCGGCGCAGATGCGCGATGGCGATCCCGCCCAGGGTGGTCGATGACGCCAGCCCGGCGCGGTGGCGGGCAGCGGCCGGCCCGAGCTCCACCGCCTCGTCGGGCAGGCCGGGTAGCGGGCCGCGCGAGAGCGCCTGCGGGAAGCGGTGCTGGGTGGTGAGGAACCAGGTGGCCCCGCACGCGCTGCTGAGCAGCTCGACGATCTCCGCGTCCACCCGGTCGTCCGCCCCGTGACCGCCCTCGTCGATTGGGATCCTGACGCTGAGCAGGCCGTGGTCCGCGAGCATCGCGAGGTGCGCCGGGTCCACGCCCCGGGTGGGGTCGTCGGCGGCGGTCGCGTGCGGGGCCAGCAGTTCGGTGCTGATCCGGGCGGCGACCTGCACAGCGGGATGCCCGGCCACCCCGGGCTCGGCCGCGAACAGGGACTCGATCGGTGACGCCGCGACCGCGCGGGCCCCGACGTCCGCCGTGGGCCCGACAGGGGTGGACGTGGTCGTGGGGGGCACGGTGCCCGACGTTACGCGAGTGAGGTCAGGGCGACGGCCCGGAGCGGGGTGAACGGTTCGGGCTGCGCGCCGCAGGACGGCGGCCGTTCGCCCGCCTGTTCGGATGGCTGGACGTCGACAGCCCATCGGCGTCCGTCCCAAGCACTGACCAGAACCTGCCCGGACGACTCGATGTCAACCATCAGTGCGGCGGCGTCGCGCAGCCCGGTGGTTTCGCGGATGGCCAGCTCGGCCACCTGACCGGCGGGTGCCCACGTCGAGCGGCCTCGGCACAGCGCCGCCTGCATCTCCCCGTGCCCGGCGGCCTTGAGCGCGTCGACGGCGGCCCCCGGGTCCAGTCGGCCATAGAGATAGCCAGTGGGAAGCACGAGAGCGGTGGGCGCGAAGCGGTGTCCGCCGAGGTGGCTGCACTCCCACACGCCCGGGCGCACGTCCGCGACCGCGATCGCCAGGGCCCTGCCCTCGAGGGCGCAGCACCGGTCGCGCCTGCCGTGCGTGCAGACGAGCAGCAGCGGGTCGGTCACCGGGGTGCCCGGCAAGTCAGCGCCCGGAGCGGGCAGCGGCAGCCGGGCCAGCTCGGTCGGACCCATGACGGTCAGCTCGGTCGTGCGTGGCTGCGGGGGAGTGGTGTCGGTAAGGTGGACCCGGCTCGAACCGAGAGTGGTGTCGCCTGGGCATGGTCGCCGTCCGGGGCGCCGGATCAGCAACAGCCGCCAACCGGACTCCTCGGCCCGCTCCCCGAGGGCGCGGACGGCCGGGTCGGGATGTTCGGGGATTGCTCGTGGCCAGGCGCCGTTGACTTCCAGACATACCCAGCGGGGGGCGACCGGGGCCGTGCCCGCCAACGGCTCATCGAGCGCGCTGGCCAGCACGGCACACCGGCCGGGGCCCAAGTTTGCTGAGGCTGTGATCATTGGGGCAGAGGCTAACCGAGCCTGCCCTTACCCACCCGGGTGATCGTTGGGTGGTCGCCGATCGGGCGGAATCCAGACGTGAACGGTCCCCCCCTTGTCGGTGCCTGATCAGGCCTGCACGTCCTCCATCTCGTTCTGGTAGGTCTCGGTCAGCGCGAGTGTGCAGCCGATCGCAAGCACCGACACCGCGATGATGTAGATCGAGATGGCTTCGGTGCCGCCGGTGACCTTCAGGAGGTAGACAGCCAGCAGCGGCGCGACGGCGCCACCGAGCAGCGCTCCGAGCTGGTAGCCCAGCGACGCGCCGCTGTAGCGCAGGTTGGCGCTGAACATCTCGGAGAAGAACGCGGCGAGCGGGCCGTACATCATCGACAGCGTCAGCTGGGCCACGGTCAGCGCAATGGTCATGCTCAGCGCGGTGCCCATGTCGGCGAGCCAGAACAGCGGGAACGCCCACAGCGCGGTGCCCACGGCCCCGGCCAGGTACATCTTCCGCCGACCGATGCGATCGGAGATCGAGGCGAACACGGCCAGTGCCGGGATCTGGATCACCGCGGCGATGGCGATCGCCATCAACACCTCGGACGAGCTCAAACCGACGCCGGCCGTGCCGTAAGACAGCATGAAGGTGATGTAGAGGTAGAACGTCGTGTTGACCACGGTGAACGCCCCACCGGCCAGCAGGATGCGCCCCCAGTGCCTGCGCACGACCTCGAGCACGGGGGACGTGCTCGCTGCCGCCTCGACGGCCGGGTCCTCGGCGGCGAGTCTCTGCAGCTTCTGGAACGCCGGGGTGTCCTCGAGCGTGTTCTTCGAGTAGATCGCGACGCCGACGAGCAGCACGCTGGCGATGAACGGGATCCGCCAGCCGTAGCTGTCGAACGCGGCCTGATCCATGCTCAGGCCGACCAGGAAGAACGCCACGACCCCGAGCAGCACCCCGATCGGGACGCCGATCTGGGCGAAGCTGCCGTAGAACCCGCGCTTGTTCTTCGGCGCGAACTCCGTCGCCAGCAACACTGCGCCGCCCCACTGCCCGCCGATGGCGAGACCCTGGGCGAAGCGCAGGACGGTGAGCATGATCGGCGCGGCGATGCCGATCGTGGCGTAGGTGGGCAGCAGGCCGATCAGCACGCTGGCCACCGCCATCGTCATGAGCGCGGCCAGGAACGCCCGCTTACGACCTATCTTGTCGCCGAAATGGCCCCAGACCAGGCCACCCACGGGCCGCGCGACGAAACCGACGCCGAGGACGGCGAAGGCCGCCAGCAGGCCGACGAACTCGTCCTCGGCGGGGAAGAACAGGCGCGGGAAGACCAGTGCGGCTGCCGTGGCGAAGAGGAAGAAATCGAACCACTCGACACTGGCACCGACCAGGGTCAGACCCGCGATCTTGCGGATGGACCGTTCGTCCAGCTTGCCGCTGTCGCGGTCCTGCGCTGTCGTCATAGGTCATCGTCCCCATCTGCTTGCGTCGGTTTTCCGACCGGTCGGCCGGAACTGGGTGGACCGAAATGAGTCAGTTGGGTACACCCGAATGACGGTGTTCGGTGGGTGACTCGCCCGAAGTCCTCGCCCGGACGCCGTGGTCGCAGGCCGGAGTGGATTCCTGCAGGGTCCCACCACGATGCGGTGCTGCGGCGCTGGGGCCGGGTTCGGCGCGGAAGATCCACGAACGGAAGGTGGCGAACCGCAGCACCGTCGCGATCCCGTTGGCGACGACCAGGGCGGCCACCTCGACGACCCTGCCTGCCTCCGGCGCCCACCTGCCCAACGCGGCGAGCGCCGCGCTGGTGAGCGCGAGCCCAAGGCCGAGCACGATCAGGCCCTGAACCTGGTGGCGAGCGATGCCCTCGTGGCCACGCACCCCGAACGTCAACCGCCGGTTGGCCGCCGTGTTGCCCATCGCGGTGATCAACAGGGCGATGAGGTTGGCGCCGAGCGGGGGGAGCAGGCCGCGGAGCAGCAGGTAGAGCCCGAGGTGGACCAGCGTGCTGACGAACCCGATCGCAGCGAACCGGACCAGTTGGCTCGCCATCTCGTTCGGCACGGGAAAACGGTAGCGGTGCCCCCATCCGGTGCCGGCAGCGCGGTCCTGATAGAGAACGTCAGGCCCGGAGGGGAACCGCGTCGACCCCGCTTCCGTCCAACCCTGCATCACCGAGATGAGGAAGGACCGGCAACCGGACCAGCCTCAGCGCCCGTCGCACGGTGTCTCGATGGCCACTCGTCCGTGGCTTGCCCGAGCGGTAACGGAAGCACGCGGCATAGCGGCCCACGGTGTCGGTGCTTTCCAGCGTTGGCCACCGCCCGCCCTCGACCTGTGACACCCTCGCGAGCGGCTGACCGAGATTGCCAGGTCGGTGATCACTTTCGCCGGCGCATCGCTGTTCCGGACCCGCCCGGGTCTGTTGACCGGATCGATTGCCGATGCCGTGCACGACGCCCGCTTGGGCATTTCATCGAGTGCGTCCACGCACTGCGGGCAGCGTCGGCTAGGCGGTGTGACCAGCGATCCCGGTGTGATCGGGTGGCCGCACACGGCTTGGTAGACTCCGGTGCGCTGCTGCTGCCCGGCCGCGATCTCCTCGTCGGCGAAGGCGTGCTCACGGCTCCCGTCGGCGCTGGTCATCCAGATCATGCTCCCCGCCTGGCGGTGGATGGCGGGACCGGCGGCAGCTTCGGGGTGTGCGGTGCGTTGGTGTCGGCGGTGTTGGTGTCGGCTCTGCATGTGAGTAGACAACGATGGGGAGCTCTTTGCTCGCAACGACGAGCAAATGGCCGGGAGGTCTGTGGAGGCGGCTTGTCGGATGCGCACAGCGTTGGGGACCGTCGAGCGCGCGGCCGACCGCCCGGGCCGCAGCGCGGTTCGGCCGCGGGTCTGCGCAGCATCGGTGACCTGCGCACCACGTTCGCGCTGGCCGGGTTGCCTGCGGCGGCGTCCGCGCTGGACGAACAGGCCCGGTGGGTGCAGGACGCGGGCCGGTGAATACCTCGTCGCAACCCCGATTCGGCTCGGGCAGGCCGATGGTGTCGGCACCGCCGGCCTCGGTGGACGCGCTCAGCGTCGCTGACGGGGCGGTGTACTGGATAGCGGGACGCCCGAACGGTGATGTGCTCGTGCGCTGGAGTGCCGGACGCAGTGACGAGGTCCTGCCGCCCGGGGTGCACGTCGCGTCGGCGGTCCACGAGTACGGCGGCGGCGCCTACCTGGCACACTCCAGCGAGGTCTGGTTCGTCCGCACCGAGGATCAACGGATCTGGCGGACCGCCGCCGGCACCCTGGTGCCGGTCACACCCCAACCCCAGCAGGGCGAGCACCGCCACGCCGACCTGCAGATCAGCCCCGATGGTCTGCTCATCTGCGTCCGGGAACGCCATCACGCACACCGGGTCGACAACGAGTTGGTGTCGATGCCCGCCGACGGCTCCGCGCAACCGCAGGTGATCGCCCAGGGATGGGACTTCTACTCCTCGCCCCGGATCGCCCCGGACGGTTCCCAGCTGGCCTGGCTCACCTGGAACCAGCCACTCATGCCCTGGGACGGTTCGTGGCTATGGGTCGCCGACCTGCACGGCGACGGCGACCTCGGCCCGCCGACCCTGATCGCCGGCGGCCCGGACGAGTCGGTGACCCAGCCGCAATGGAGCCCCGGCGGGATCCTGCACTTCCTCTCCGACCGGACCGGCTGGTGGAACCTGCACCGCCACCGGGGCGGCCACATCGAACCGGTCATCGTCGTCGACGCCGAGCTGGGGCCGGCTCCGTGGGAGTTCGGCTACGCGACCTACCAGTTCCTCGACCGCCACCGGATCGCAGCGACGGTGCAGCAGGGTTTCCAGACATGGCTGGGCGTATCGCGCAACGATCACCGCCCGCTCGTGCGCATCCCACTGCCCTACACCTGCATCAAACCCTACCTCGCGATCGACCGGGGCCGAATCGCGATCATCGGCGCCACCCCCACCCACACCCCGAGCGTCGCCCTGATCGACCCGACCACCGCAACCACCCAGGAACTCACCCCATCCCGCCGGCCGACGCAGCCCAGCACCCATCCCCAACCCCTCCGATTCCCCACCCAGGACGGCGGGCAGGCACACGCCGTGCTGTACCCGGCGGACCCCCCAACCGGGCCGACCCGGCTCACCTCTGCGCTGATCGTGCGCGCTCACCCAGGCCCCACCGCCAACATCCACCACCGGCCAGACCCCTGGGTCACGTTCTTCACCAGCCACGGATTCACCGTGCTCGACGTGGACTACCGTGGAAGCACCGGCTACGGACGCGCCTACCGCAACGCCCTGCGCGGGTGCTGGGGCGTGCTCGATGTCTCCGACTGCGTCGACGCCGTCGGCCACCTCGCCACCGCCGGACGCATCGACCCGACCCGAGTGGCCATCTGCGGATCCAGCGCCGGCGGATACACCGCCCTTCGCGCTGTCGCCACCACCGACACCTTCGCCGCCGCCGCCGTTCGACACGCGATCGTCGACCCGGCCGCCTGGCGGGAATCAGCGCCGAAGTTCCAAGCCCACCACACCGACCTCCTGATCGCACCATTATCCGAACCAGGGATCCACCACCACCGTTCGGTGCTTCACCATGTGCCGGCCATCACCGCACCCATACTGATCATCCACGGCGAGCGCGACACCGTCACCCCCGTCGCACAAGCCCGCCGACTCGCCAGCGCACTCGGCGCACGCGCCACCCTGATCACCTTTCCCGACGAAGCCCACGGGCTGCGTCACCCCGATCACGTCAACCACGCACTCCACGCCGAGCTCGACCACTACCGCCGGGCGTTGAGGCCCTGACGCCCATCATCCTGATCGGGCAGATCGCGTTCGGCTACGCCAACTCCGGCGCCGGCCTGTTCTTCACCGCCCTACCGCAGAACATCGGCTGGCAGAAGTAACTGCGGGAGCTCACGGGCCCGGAACCACCGGCAGTGAACGCGGCCGGCGCCACCCCGGTAGGCGGCCCAGTGCCCCAACGAACGGCACTTTCGTCCAGACCTACTGGACGAGAGTGCCGTTCGTTCGGATGCTGCTGCGGAGGACGCGGGAGTTATTGAGCAGGCGACCGTACGAATAGTCCAATCAAGCCGGTCAACACAGAGCTGAAGACAGTTACTAGAACATCCGGACTAGTCAGTTCGTTGGCGTCGGCGACCGTGTAGATAATTCCGCCCAGGCTGAGTACTAGTATTGCTACCAGTCCTGATACGAGGGTCTTCCAAAGCGTATTGACCTCGGGACCGACCGGCGATGGAATTGCCGCGGTCACAGCGGCGGCGCCGACTGCCGCTTTTATCTCGGCGGTTTCATCTGCAACGCCCGCAACCGCATCGCGGACGCTCTCCTCAAGTGTCGCCATCGAGACTCCTTGCCGGCTGAAGGCGGGAAGCTGGGAAAATCTGTCGAGTCCCTGGCCGCGGCCGGGATGATCGCTATGCGAATTACTCGTTGACAGTCTGTAGTTCGTTACGCCAGGCGATTGGTGGACGCGCGATCTGCCGCGCCACTCCAACGCTGCGGTGTCCACGCCGGTGACGGGGCAGCAGCGGGGCCATGAGTGACCCCTACGCCGCGGCTTTGATGAGCAAGGTCACGATCGGTGGCGATTGCCCTGGCCTGTGGAGGTCGTGGAGTCGGACACCGAGCGGAGGATGCCCGATGCCGGTCAGTCTTGCGTCCGGATCCGCACCCAACCCTGGCCCGGAGCCTCTGGTCTCTGATGAGGAGTGCGAGGGGTGTGTCGGGCAGCCCCTCCTTCAGGGTCGAGATCGTCCCGGCGTGGAGCTCTGCTGCGAAGCGGCACCCGTCATCGCCGAGGCGTGTTCGGTAGGGCGCGCCAGCCCTGGACGAGCACGTTTGATCGGCGGCTCTCACGGGAACTTAGATCGCAACGTAGATTGCGTTGCCCCGGCTCCGGTAGTTGCCCCGGCTCCGATAACAGCCGCTCAGGACAACAGCGAATGAGGTTTCGAGCTGAATGAGAAGCCGGTCAATAATGCCTCGAAGCACAAGGTCCAGTAGACGGGCCAGAACGATTGAGCGGTGCGTGCGAGTAAAGCACCTTTCACTGGCGGCGCTCGTCCCGCGCCAACAGGCTCCCGTGCACAGACGGCGGATTTTGGTGCGCAACGCCGATGAGCTCGTATGTCCGAACCGCCGCAACCTTCCTCGAATCTTGGGGTCTCAATGAGTTTGATGTTGTTGTGTCCGCCCGGCGTGTACCGGGCTGAGGGTGATACCGCGTTGCTGGCCGATGTGATGGACCGCGGCGGGTTCGCTCTCGGTCGCCGCGTGCTCGACGTCGGCACCGGGAGCGGGGCGCTCGCCGTAGCCGCTGCCCGTGCTGGTGCCGCAACGGTGACCGCGGTGGACCTGTCTTGGCGTTCGGTCGCCGCGACGTGGTTCAACGGCCGGCTGCACGGGACAGTGGTATCGGTGCGGCGCGGTGATTTGTTCGCCGCGGTCGCAGGGCGACGCTTCGATCTGGTGATCGCGAACCCGCCCTATGTGCCGGCCGAGACCGCGGTGCTGCCCCGGCATCGCAAGGCCCGTTGCTGGGACGCCGGCCCAGACGGCCGCACGGTCCTGGACCGGATCTGCGCCGGCGTGACCGATGTGCTGGCTCCCGGCGGGGACGTGCTGCTGGTTCATTCCGCGGTGTGCAATGCCGAGGTCACCCTCGGCGCACTCGAGCGGGTGGGTCTGACCTCGCAGGTACTGGCCCGCGTTACGGTGCCGTTCGGACCAGTGATGCAGGCCCGGGTCGCGATGCTGGAGTCCCGCGGGCTGATCGTGCCCGGGCAGCGCGTCGAGGAGCTCGTCGTGGTCGGGGGCACATGGCAGTGAATGAATCCAGGGCGGCTGGGCAACGCATCGGTGTGGGACACGCACGCGAGATCCTCATCACCGGAGACGGTCCGATGCTGGTTTCTGGGCCGGTGCAGATCGTGCTGCCCGACGGCAGTCGCGTCCGATCTGACCGTCCGGTTACCGCGCTGTGCGTATGCCGCCGCAGCAAGCACCAACCGTTCTGCGACACCAGCCACCGCCGCCGGGTGTGCCCACCGTCTGAGCCGACGTCCGAATCCGACCGACGACCGAGGAGGACCATGCTCAGCACGACCCCCCGTCGCCTCGGGCCGCCGTTGCTACCCGAACCACGCGGCCCGCTATCCGACGCTGTGATCAACCTCCTGCGAGCCGACGGGCCCACGGTGTTACCGGCATGTGAAGACGCCGACCCGTACGGCGGGGATCTCCAGCTCGCCCTGTACTGCTGCTACGAGTTGCACTATCGGGGCTTCGCGAGCGTCGACGACGAGCGCGAATGGGATCCGGTGCTGCTGAAGCTGCGCCGAGACCTGGAGACGATATTCCTGTCCGCGTTGCGTGCCGACGTCGAACCCGGTACCGACGTCAACGCCGAAATTGACGCATTGCTGCTCGAACCGCTCGACGCCACCGGTGTATCGCACCATCTGCGCCGCGATGGACAGCTATGGCAGCTACGGGAGTACGTGGCGCACCGCTCGATCTATCACCTCAAGGAGGCCGACCCGCAGGCTTGGGTGATCCCGCGGCTGTCCGGTGCAGCCAAGGCCGCGCTGGTCACCGTGGAACATGACGAGTACGGCGCGGGTGACCCGGCCCGGATGCACGCCCAGTTGTTCGCCGACATGATGTTCGAGCTCGGGCTCTGCAATGCCTACGGCAGCTACCTCGACGCGGTGCCCGGCGCGACGTTGGCCGAGGTCAACCTCATGTCGCTGTGCGGCCTGCACCGCGGCCTGCGCGGGGCGCTGATCGGGCAGTTCGCCACGGTCGAGCTTACCTCCTCACCCGGCTCGGACCGGCTCGTCCGGGCGATGCGCCGGCTGGACTGCGGGCCGGCCGCGATCGGTTTCTACGCCGAGCACGTCGAGGCAGACGCGGTCCACGAACAGATCATCCGCCGCGAAGTGCTCGCCCCACTGCTCGTCGCCGAACCCGAGCTCGCCGCCGATGTCGTGTTCGGGATCCGGGCCAGCCTGCTGCTGGGCGAGCGGCTCTCGGACCTGCTGCTGTCCTGCTGGAGCCGCGACGAGTCCAGCTTGCGCGTGCCGCTGGCTCCACCTGTCCGTTCGTCTGAGATCTGAGAGGGACCCGATGTCTACCGACGCGATCGTGCAGCGTTTGCTGGAACGGAAGAAGAAGGTTTCCCGCAACCCCGCCCAGTCCGGCGCGCTCAGCAAGGCCGTCGACGCCGTCCTCGACTGACATGCCGCGATCCGGTCCGACGTTCGAGATCGTTGCCGTCGAGGGCGAGGCGTCGTTCTGGGACGATCGCGTCACGTTGCTAGCCTGCCTGAACGAGACGACACCTCGGATCCCGCCCTGGTTCGGCTACGACGAGCTGGGCTCGGAGCTGTTCGAGTCGATCACCGAGCTGCCGACCTACTATCTGACCCGGATCGAGCGCGGGCTGCTGCACCGGCACGCCACGGAGATCGCCGGGAGTCTCGATTGTGGGTGGCTCGCTGAGCTCGGCAGCGGCAGCGCGAAGAAGACCCGACTGCTGCTCGCAGCCTGTACGCAGCAGCGGAGGACGACCTATCTCCCGATTGATGTCAGCCGGGAAATGCTGCAGACCAGCGGCGCTGCGCTGCAGGCCGAGCTGCCCGGTCTGCGCGTCATCGGCATGTGGGGACGGTATGAAGCCGGGCTCGCCTGGCTACGGGACACTGGTCGGGAACCTGTCGTTGTCGCGTTCCTCGGTGGCAACCTGGGCAACACCACCCCCGAGGAGTGCGAGGTGCTGCTCGCCGACATCGCCGCAACCCTGCGCCCCGGCGACGGCTTCCTCGTCTCTGTTGACCTGCAGAAACCAGCCGCGGTGTTCGAGACCTGCTACAACGACCCACCGGGCCGATCAGCCTTCGCCCGGTTCCGGCTCAACCACCTCACTCACCTCAACCGGCGCTTTGGCGCCGATTTCGATCTGACTCGCTACCGGCCGCGCGCCCACTATGACCACGCCCACACCAGGGTCGAGGGGCACCTCTACGCCACGCAGGACCACGACGTGTCTGTGCCTGGGCTCGGGCACAGGTTGCACCTGCGCTCCGGTGACTCGATCAACGTCGGGTTCTCGGCGAAGTTCGACCACCGAGGGTTCGTCGCCGTCCTCGCTGCCCATGGTTTGCGTCACCAGGCGGAATGGGTCGATCGGACGTGGCGGTACGGGATCTTCCTGTTCCGCCGCACCTGACAAGCGCCGCACCTGACAAGCACGGGATCGCCACCTCGCCGAGCCGGGGCAGGTCGTCGTCCTGCCCGGCGCCGCCGACCCAATGTGGGGGTATGCATGCTGACGGCGGTCAGCCCCGCGGGGTGACGAGCGTCGGTTCGGCGATCGTGTGCGGACCGAGGTCGGTCCAGCGCCCGGCCGTGGGGAGCACCGCGATGGCGGAGGTTTTCAGCAGCTGCGGGATGCCGGTCAGCACCGACACCAGGTCCTCCACCCCCGGGTTGTGCCCGATCAGGAGCACGCTCGCCGCCGTATCGGGCAGCGCCCGAATGATCGTGAGCAGCTCCGCCGCGGACGCCCCGTAGAGCCGCTCATCGATCTGTGCCTCAGCCCGGGCGTCCAGCTCCTCGCTGACCAGCTCCCAGGTCTGCATCGCCCGGACGGCCGGTGAGCACAGCACGGCGGTGATCTCGTCGACGTTGTCCCGAAGCCACCGGCCCACCGCCGGAGCGTCGCGGCGACCGCGAGCTGTGAGCGGGCGTTGTTGATCGCCGACCGCCTGCGGCCACGCCGATTTGGCGTGTCGCAGCACCACCAGCGTGCGTTGGGCACCGGACATGTCTCCATTTTGCCCCGTGGTGCGGAGCAACGCGGCCGTCCGGGGTCGTTCAGCGGACGTTAAGTGCGATGGCACTGCTCTGGGCTCTGGGCGATGATCTCCGTGCACGGCCTACCGGCGGCCTATCGGGCGCGCCAGTAGCCCGTTGCGTATACCGCGCGGCGGGCCAGGGTGCGGTCGTCCAGCAGGTGTTGACGCAGGTCTTTCACACATCCCGACTCGCCGGAGAGCCACGCCTGGCCCCGACCCGTCGGGAACGCCGCGGCTGTGACGGCACGGACGAGCGGTGTCCCGGGTTCCCGGTCGCCGCGGTGCATCCAACGCACAGTCGCAGCGCCGGGCAGCTCCTGTTCCTCGCCGGCGTCGGTCACCTCGAGGAACGTGAGTGCGGGGACGCCCGCCGGCAGCGCCGCGAGGACGGTGGTCACTGCGGGCAGCGCGGTCTCATCGCCGATCACGACGTGGAAGTCGGCGTCCGGGTCGGGTTCGTAGCGCCCACCGGGCTCGGAGACGCCTACCCAGGCGCCCGGGCCGGCGTCGCGGGCCCAGGCCGCGGCGGGCCCGTGCCCGGTGTGCAGCACGAAGTCGACGTCGAGCTCCCCGGCGCCCGCGTCGTAGCGGCGCACGGTGTAGGTGCGGATCGCCGGGCGGGCCTCGCCGGTGGGCCAGAGCGGGCCGCCGGACGTGGCGCGCGGCACGGCCGGGCGATCCTGGCCGGGTACGGGGAAGAACATCTTGATCCGCCGGTCGGGGCCCTCACCCGGGAAGCCGGTCAGCTCGGCACCGCCGAGGGTCACCCGGACCATCCGCGGGGTGATCCGCTCGGTGCGCCGGACCTGGAGCAGTCGGGGGGCTGTCGTCGTCATCTGAGTCATTGTGCGGCGGGGCGGTGCGCCAGCCCCGTCCAGGCCAGGTCCATCAGGTATTCGGTGACCTGGGCGCTGCTCACCCGTGAGTCCTGACCGCGCCACAGGGCCAGGCGCTCAATCGCTCCGACGATCACCTGAGCCCATCCGGTGAGGCGCTGCGGCTCGGTCCCGGGCGCCTGCGCGGCGAGCAGCGCGGCGATGAAGGCGGTCTGGTGGGCGCGGACGGCTTCGTAGGCTGAGCTGGCCGCCGCGGAGGCCTGAGTTTCTGAGTACAACAACGTCCAGGCGGGGCCCTGGGTGTCGAGGTAGTCGAAGAACGACTGGATGCCGTGTCGCAGCATCTGTTCGGGACCGCTCGCTGCCGCCACCGCGGCGGTGGCGACGGCCAACAGCTCGGCGCGGGCCCGGGCGATGCAGGCCAGCAGCAGGCCCTCCTTGGAGCCGAAATGTGTGTAGAGCACCGGTTTGGTGACCCCGACCCGCTCGGCGACAGTGTCCATCGACGCGCTCTGATAGCCCCGTTCGGTGAAGACGGCGACGGCGGCGTCGAGGATCTGCTGCTCCCGTTCGGCCCGGCCGACCCGCCGCCGAGGGGTTCTGATCTCCACAAAAGGGAACCCTACCGCAAGCACTTTACTCGTGGTAACTTACCGTCGGTAACAGTTAAGGGCCAGGAACGAACGTGCCGCCAGAAACCAGCTTGCCGTCCGTAGCACAGCGAGAGGAGCGGGATGAACGAGCAAACCGTGGACGTTGCCATCATCGGTAGCGGGTTCGCCGGCCTGGGTGCCGCAGTGAAGCTGGACAAGGCCGGACGCCGGAACTTCGTCATCCTGGAGAAGTCCGACCGCCTCGGTGGCACCTGGCGCGACAACACCTATCCCGGATGCGCTTGCGACGTCCAGTCGCACCTGTACTCGTTCTCCTTCGCGCCCAACCCGAACTGGACTCAGGCGTTTGCGCGTCAGCCCGAGATCCGGGCCTACCTGGAGGGTATCGCCGATCGCTACCGCCTGCGCGACCGGATCCGGTTCGGGGTCACGGTCACCGGCGCGGAGTGGGATGGCTCCGGTTGGACGGTGCAGACCGCCGACGGCGCCATCGTCGCGGCCCGCGCCGTCATCTGGGGCACCGGGCCGCTGCACGAGCCGTCGATCCCCGAGATCGAGGGACTCGACCGGTTCACCGGGAAGGTCTTCCACTCCGCGCAGTGGGATCACGCGCACGCCCTGACGGGTCGCCGGGTCGCCGTGATCGGCACCGGGGCGAGCGCGGTCCAGTTCGTGCCGCAGATCGCGAAGGACGTCGCATCGTTGACGCTGTTCCAGCGCACCGCGTCGTGGGTGCTGCCCAAGCCCGACCGACCGATCCCTCCGACGCTGCGCCGGATCTACGCCGCGTTTCCCGTCGTGCAGAAGCTCCAGCGGGCGGTGATCTATGCCCGCAACGAGAGCCTCGTCGCCGGTTTTCTCAACCCCGAGCGGATGGCCGTCATGGAGAAGGTCGCGCGGGCCTATCTCGACCGCAAGCTCGCCGACCGGCCCGATCTCCAGGCCAAGCTGACGCCCGACTTCACCATCGGCTGCAAGCGCATCCTGCTGTCCAACGACTATTACCCGGCGCTCAAGCGGGCGAATGTGGCCGTCGAGACCGAGAAGATCGTCCGGATCACCGAGACCGCGGTGGTGACCGCCGACGGGGTCGAGCGCGAGGTCGACACGATCATCCTGGGCACCGGCTTCAAGATCGCCGACAGTCTGTTGCGAGTGTCGATCACCGGGCGCGATGGGATCAAGCTGGTTGACCAGTGGCGGGGCGGGCCGGAGGCGTTGCTCGGCACCACGATCGCCGGATTCCCGAACTTCTTCGTACTCGCCGGCCCCAACACCGGACTCGGGCACAGCTCGATCGTCTACATGATCGAGTCGCAGCTGAGCTACGTGCTCGACGCGCTGCGGCTGGTCGACGCGAGCGGCGCCACGGCCATCGACACCCGCCGCGACCGGCAGGACGCGTTCAACGAAGACATCCAGCGCCGGCTCGACAGTTCGGTGTGGATCCAGGGTGGCTGCGCGAGCTGGTATCTGGACGAGGACGGCAAGAACCGGATCCTGTGGCCGGGCTACACCTTCCGGTTCCGCCGCCGCACCCGCCGGGTGAATCCCGTCGACCACGAGCTGGTGATGTAGCCCCCGCTCCCCGATCCGGATGATGTAGCGCCCCCGCTCCCCGACCCTGGTGGCACAGCGCCCCCGCTCCCTGGCCCTGGTGGTGTAGCGGCGCGCGGGCGTGTGCAGATTTTGCAACTGCGGTGGGCGCTGGCGTTGACGTGAACGTACGTAACCGTGCTTGTGGCCCACACCTCGACGGGTGACGTGGGTGCACGACGACCATCTTGACGCTGCTGTGCGGCCGGTCATCAGCGCTTGGCAGGAGCTGCTCGGACGTGTGTACCCGCTGGCCTGGACCCGCGCCCGCCACTGGCGGTTCACCGCGCCCGCCGCGACCGCGACCGCCGTTTCCTCTCGGCGACGATGGAACCGGGTTGACCAGCGACGGCTGGGGTAGCTCGTGGGTGGAATTGCGTGGCGGTCCGGCACGCTGCTCGCTCGTGAGGTAGCCCCCCGGTTCCGGGCGGGTTAACGTCATGAGCCATGGCAGACGCCGTGGCCGCCGAGCTCCTCGCAGCCCTGCCGGGTGGCGTTCTCCTTGATTCTGACGTCGTGGCCACGTATCTGTCCGACGAGTATTTGTCCGACGAGTATCTGTCCGACGAGGCGGAGTGGGCCGAGTTCGGTCCTCCGGTGGCGGTCGTGCGCTGCTCGCGCAGCATCGTCGAAGCCGCCGCTGTGGCCGCGGTCTGCACCCGGCACGGCACGGTTCTGCGTTCCCATCCGCTGATCACCGTGTCTCGAGGCGCCGCGGACCCCGGTGTGCCTCTCCCCGGCACGCTGATCACCGTATCTCGAGGCACGGGCCTCAGTGTGCTTCTCCCCGGCACGCTGATCGCTGGTTGGGAACCCGGAGCCGGATCTTACCCGGTTCGCCGTTCCCAGCTGTCGATCAAAGCGGCCACCGGCGGACGCCCATGACTCCGCTGTTCCCCGCGCTCCTCAACCCGCCCGACCGCCTCGCGCTGCGCTTCGGTGCCGAGTCGCTGCGCTATCCGGAGCTGGCCGCCGTCGCGGGTGCGCTGGCCGTCCGGCTGGCGGGCACCTCGCGGGTCGCGGTGGTCGCCTGGCCGAGCCTGCACACCGTGGTCGCCATCACCGCCGCGCTGCTCGCCGGGGTGCCCGCAGTGCCGCTCAACCCGCGCCTGGGTGAGCGCGAGCTCGCACATGTGCTCGCCGACGCCACCCCTGACGCCGTGCTCGCCGCGCCGAGGGCCGAGCTTCCCGCTCCCCTGGACGCGTTGCCCCGGATCGACGTCGACCTCGCCGCCTGCGGATCTGTCCCGCGCGACGAGCCGCCTCCCGGGGTGGCCGCGCTGATCGTCTACACCTCCGGCACCACCGGCCCGCCCAAGGGTGCCGTGCTGTCCCGCGCCGCTGTCGCATCCAATGTGGACGCGCTTGCCGACGCCTGGGCGTGGACCGCCGAGGATCTTCTGGTCCACGCCCTGCCCCTGTTCCACGTGCACGGACTGGTGCTCGGTGTGCTCGGGGTGCTGCGCCGGGGCGGTGCACTGCACCACCTGGGCGTGCTGGACGCGCCCGAGCTGGCCGCGGCGGTCGAAGCGGGCACGACGATGGTCTTCGGCGTGCCCACCCAGTACCACCGGCTCGCCGATCAGCTCGACGCCGACCCGGGAGCCGCCGCGGCGATCGGGCGCGCCCGGCTGCTCGTCTCCGGCTCTGCTGCGCTCACCGCTGTCGACCACGCGCGCCTGCGGCGAACCACCGGGCTCGCGGTCCGCGAGCGCTACGGGCTGACCGAGACCCTGATCCTCACAGCCGCGCGCGCCGACGAGGAGCCCGAGCCCGGCACCGTCGGGCGTCCGCTGGCCGGCACCGAGGTGCGGTTGGCACCGCTACCGGTCGCTCCCAGCGACAATCCTGCCGAACCTGCCGACGACCTCGGCGCCGTCGAGGTGCGGGGGCCTGGTCTGTTCAGTGGTTACCTCAACCGCCCCGACGCCACGATGGCCGCGCGCACACCTGACGGCTGGTTCGTGACCGGCGATATCGGGCGCTGGACCGCATCGGGAGCACTGTCGATCGTCGGGCGCCGGGCCACCGATCTGATCAAGTCCGGCGGATACAAGATCGGTGCGGGGGAGATCGAGAACGCACTGCTGGAGCACCCGGCCGTCGCCGAGTGCGCGGTCGTCGGGAAGCCGGACGACGACCTGGGGGAGCGGGTGGTGGCCTTCGTGGTGACCACCGGCACCGCCCCGCCGCAGCGCGAGCTGATCGACCACGTCGCCGCGCTGCTCGCCCCGCACAAGCGCCCCCGGGAGATCCGATTCCTCGAGGCCCTACCTCGTAACGACATGGGGAAGGTGATCAAGACCCGGTTGTCGCAAGGGGAAACGAAGCCGAGGGAAACCGCAGAGGTCCGCGAGGTTAACTCCATTCCCGACCGGGCATTCTCCGGTATGACTCGGACCGCCCGCACCCCTACGGCCTGGAAGACCTACCGCGGGCCGGCCGCCGCGGGATTGCCCAATCTCGTTGGGCTGCCCGGGGTGCACGCGGACCACGTCGCACCCGAGCAGGTGCTGGAGACCGAGCGTCACGACACCACCGACCAGCGTCTCGCGGCTGCCCGGATCATGCTGACCGCCGAGCGCGGCGACGGCCCGGCCCGGTGGCAACTCCAGCTGCCTGATGGCAACGGCGTCGAGACCTTACGGCTCCCGGCGCACGGCGCCACCGCTCCGCCTGAGGAGTTCATTGTCTTGCTGCGGGGGGCGAGCCGGGACCGCGAGGTGCGTGCGGTCGGCCGGATCCGCACGATCCGGGTGATCACCAGCTTGCTCGGCGCTGATGACCGGCTCCTCGCCTTGGTGGTGCACGACCACGTCACCGTGGCGACGCAGGGTCGTTCCACCACTGTCGAGAGCTGGACCGAGGTCGAGTTGCGCCGGGCGGAGGGATCGACGAAGTTGTTGGCTGTGGTACAGGAGCGGCTGATCGAGTCCGGCGTCGTCCCTGCTGATTCATCCGGGAGCAGCGCGCTCACCGAGCTCGACCGGTTGCTCGGTGGATCGACGGCGAAGCGTGGGCAGGTCGGGAAGCCCGGATCCGCGGGCGCGGTTCTGCTTGACTACCTGGGCGCACACGCCGACAAGCTCGCCTCGGAAGACCTGCGGGTGCGTCGCAACGAACCCGACGCAGTTCACCAGCTCCGGATCAATTCGCGGCGGTTGCGTAGCGCGTTGCAGGCTTACCGGCCGCTGCTGGACCGCGAGCGCACCGATCCCCTGGTCGACGGGTTGCGCACACTGGGCCGTCAGCTCGCCCCGGCGCGCGATGCCGAGGTGTTGCATGAGCGGATTTCGACCGGTCTGGCCGAACTGGACCCGGCCCTGCTGCTGGGACCGGTGCAGGCACAGGTGACCCGGCATTTCGCCCGCGCGGAGTCCGAGGCGCGAGCCGCGGTGCTCGCGGAACTGGACAGTGCCCGGTATGCCGCCCTGCGTACCGCGCTCGACGACCTGCTCGATCGCCCCCCGTTGACCAGGCGCGCAGCTCGGCCGGCCCGCAAGGAGCTGCCGCGGATGGTGGCAAAGAGTGCGCGGTCCCTGTCGAAGGCCATCCGCACGGCCACTGACCCCGACGCCCCGGGTCGTGACGAGGCAATACATGCCGCGCGCAAGTCAGCCAAGCGGCTGCGCTACGCGACCGACGTCGCCCGGCCCGCGGTCGGAAAGCAGGGGAAGCGGTTTGCGAAGGGACTCAAGGGCCTGCAGACCGCCCTCGGTGAGCATCAGGACATCGTGGTGTCGCGTGGGGTGCTGCGCGGGCTGGGGGCGCAGGCACATCCAGCCGGGGAGAACGGCTTCAGCTTTGGCGTTCTCCACGGGAGGGACTCGGTCGACGCTCAAGCCATCGAGCACGGGTTGCCCAAGCTCTGGAAGGCAGCCTGGCGCCCTCAACTCCGGAAGTGGCTCTGCTGACGCAGTGAGGCTTGACTGACGCAGTGATCTTTTCTGGCCCAATGCATGGGACGGAGCCTGCGGCCGTCGTGACTCTGAGTAGATGGTCGGTCGCACGATCATTTCACCCTTGGCCGTCGGACTGTGCAGCGTCGATGGACCGACTGCCAGAGATGTGCGGCGAGCGACGGGCCGACGGGGCGCATGGGGGTTTTGCCCGATGTTGGCAAGGAAGATGTGCTGAGTATCCGTGTCAACACCGCCGAATCCGCGGTCGGCACACGGACTTTTGGGTATAGTTCAGCACGTTGGGTCACCAGTGTCCGCTCGATCGTGAACATTGTGAGTGATGATACTTCTTATGGTTACTCAACGTGACTAATCTATGCCTGATCGGGGTTCTTTCGGTGCAAAAAACTCCTCTGGGCGAGTCTTGCGTCACTTCACGCGTGGCCAACCGTTGAACGGCTGACGGCGTCATGGACTCGACGTCCGCTGCGCACCTTCGGGCAATCTGCCGACGTTTGCGCTCCATTATGAGGAGAGCGATGGCCACCAGATTACGTATCACCGAAAAGATCAACCGTGGTGTCGAGAGCGGCACGTGTCCTCGGTTCCCCGAGACCACGGACCGGGCCCGAACCAGTAGCCTCGCGGGTACGTCCCGGCGCACGAGATGGGGTGGTCGAGTTGGCTAACGGCGCTCGAGGTCGATCCGGAGGCCTCTTCACCGTGGTCAGCCTCGTCGTCCTCGTCGTCGCAGTGCTGGGGGTTGGCGTGGCGGCCGCGTTGCTGTCACGCACCCTGGTGGTGGCGCAGAACATCAGCGCCAAGGCGGCGACCATCGCGACGACCGGTCGAGGGATCAACACCGCGACGGATTCCATCATCCAGCTGAACCGGACGAACGAGGCAGCTTCCTCCATCCTGGAGAGCGCGAGGCCACTGGAAGCGACGCTCACCACGATCGTCAACTCTGCCGGGGAGATCAATAATCTGGCAGGCTCGATCAACGGCTCGGCCGGTTCCATCAACGGCTCGGCCACCGGGATCAACAACTCCGCTGGCACGATCAACGCCAGCGCGACGACGATCAACGCCAACGCCGGGAAGATCCTCGGCACTGCAACGACGATCAACGGCGTGGCGAACGGCATCAACGGCAAGGCTGCCGAGATCCTCGACGTGGCCCAGCGTATCGACGTCGACGCCAAGAACATCAACACCGAGCTCGACGAGACGATCGGTATCGCCAAGGACATCAAGGGCGACACGGGCGCTATCCTCCGGGAGGCGCTCGAGGCACGTCAGACCTCGTCCTGTATCGCCGAGAAGCTGAATCTCGTCATCTTGCCAGCCCCCATCGGCCCCGGCAATGCCGGTAGCGGTGACTGCAGGGATGGAGACTGAGATATGACCATGCAATCAAGTCAAGGCTCAGCACCGGCCGGAACGATCGTCCGCTGGTTGTGGATCTGGATCACCTTGGGGATCCTGGTCGTAGTCGTCGTCATCGGATTCCTGATCGGCATCGTGCGCGCACTCGAATCGATCGACGGGGGTCTGTTCGAGGCCGCCAGCTCGGTGGAGGCGATCGGGGTCAGCGCCGATCCGTTGCCGACGGCCCTCGAAAAGATCAACACTGCATTGGGCAGTATTGACACCGCTCTGAAGCCCATCAGAGGTCAGGCCGATGACATCGGTGTCGGGCTCGGAAGCATCCGGGATTCCCTGGGGGTAATTGACGGGTCGTTGAAGGACACCGCCGGTTCGCTCGTCGATACCAACGGATCCCTGGGGAACACCTCTGGGGTGCTGGTACGCGTCGCCGACACGACCGGGGCCATCGACGGCTCGTTGGGCGACACCGCCAATATCCTCGTCGCGATCCTCGGCAAGGCGGATCAGGTCGAATCCGTTCTTGAGGATGCACAAAATGCGAAGAGCCTCGGTACCGAAGGAATCCCGATCCGGGTGGACCGGGCCAACGACGTCCTCCAGCCTGTGCGGGATGACACCAAGAACATTGTTTCCGGACTCAAGGACATCAACAAGAACCTCGAGGCCATCTGTAACTCTCCCCTGCTGATCCTCCTTCCTCCCCAGCAGTGTTAGGGGTGACTGACAGATGAAACCATTGAGACCGGGACTCCTTCCCGTCATCATGCTGGTCGTCATCGTGGCCTGGGCGCTGTTTGCGGTGGCGATGCTCACCGGTACGTTGATCGCCGCGCAGAAGATCGACACCAGAGTGGCTTCGATCAACACTGATTTCCCGCAGATCAGCCAGAACCTCGAATCGATCCCATTGGCGGTCGAGACCGGCCGGATCGCTGACGAGATCAATCGGGTCGCCGCACCCATCGGCCCGCAGTTCACCCAGGTGGTCGATGCTGTCGGTAGCATCAACGGCAGCGTGAAGATGGTCAATGACAACGTTGCCAGCATCAACGGTAGCGTGAAAATGATCAATGGCGCGGTGAAGACCATCGGCTCGACCGTGGGTTCGATCGACTCCAACCTGACTGCGGTCAAGGATCAGGCCGGGGCCATCAACACCTCCGCGCGCGGGATCGATGGGAGCTTCGACGGGATTCTCGTCGAGGTGCGCTCGATCGACGTCGAGGCGGCGGGAATCAATAACCGTGCCGACACCGTGATCAACCAGGCTCTCGGGATCAAGCGGGATCTGGACAAGGTGAGCAAGACGGTCGTCCCGGACATCATCGAGAACTCCGCGGCAATCAGGGACAGTCCACTGCTGCTGAGGGACACCTTGGGAGACCTGCCGTTGGCGATGCTCAAGGGGATCACAGCACCGGTGGTGAATGAGTTGCCGGTGCCGGTATCGCTTCTCGCACCTGCCGACGGCCCGGATGGTGCGCTGCTGCCGGACTCGCCACCGTTGGTCGGCGAGGATTCAGGAATCGTCGCGGACGTCGTCCCGACGCCGGCGAAGGAAGGTGGCGCAGTCCTGCTCGATCCGTTGGGAGAGCTGGTCGCTCCACCGCGGTAACTTCGCTGGACAGGGTCACAGGCCGGGCGTCGGGAATTCATCCCGACGCCCGGCCTGTGTTTTCATCCCCCGGAATCTGCCTCCTACTCCACCCGGAAAGTGCCGGTGATCTGGTCGAATGTGGTTGCGCCATCCTTGAACTGGCCAGCGGGTAGCGTCTGAAAGACGAGTACGATCATCGTCTTTCCCTTGAACAGGAAAGAATGGGAATGCACTCCGGTGAGCCCGGTGGTGGGATCAGTGAAGTTGTAAAAATAAAAATAGCCGGGTAATCCCCCGAGAGTGATCTGCTGTGGTTCCGCGAGCAATGTCACCGAAGCGTCTGACATCACCATCTTGTCGGTCAGCTGCCGGGCGGCCGACAGTTCCGGGGAAGCTGTCTCGGTCGGTAGATCCAGCACGCGTACCAGGAGTGAGTGCGGCCCTCGCGTCGCGAGCAGCGGGACTTGAGGGTCAGCGGGATCCAGCCGCGTCCAGTCCGATGGGTAGGCAAGTGCGAACCCGACCTCCGGACTCTGGAACTCGACAAGACCAGACGGTTGAGCCGCTGCCCCCGCCGCAGTGGTCGAAGCGCCGGTTGGGGGGCCTGCTGGTGCCGCGGCACGTTGGCCGACACCGACAGCCAGGACCCCGGCCGTCGCGACCGCCACCACCCCGACGCCGACGGCCACCACGCGTTTGCCCGTCAATGCGCCCAGTACATCCCGGGCGCCTGCTGCTGATTTTTTCATACTCGGTGCAACGAGGGGCCTCGTGGCGAGGTTCTACCGTCAGTTCGGACGCATCGTGATATCGCCTCCACCATCGGAGTACTTCCCTCAGGTCGCAGGCAAGTGTAATCTCAACCAATCAGAGGCTAATTCCCACGGTAAGCACTTCCTTGCGAGGGCCGGAGGCAACGTTGAACGAGTTCGGAGAGCCGGACGTCAGTGGCTTATGGGTCGGCCTGGTCATCGGATTTGCGATCGTGGTGGTCGTGGTGGTCGTGGTGGGTGTTCTCCTGATGCTGGCGTCCCGGATCAACGCGCAGGCAGGCGCGGCGGTTCGTCTGCTCGCGGAGACGCGGACGGTCACCCAACCGCTCGAAGAACTTGCTCGCACCAACGAGCTCCTACAGAGCATCCTCCGGGGTGCTTCCTCCGCTCGTCAAGCATTGGGGGGATAGCAATGAACCTGGCGCTCGTCATCGAAGAGATCACCCTCTGGCAAGTCGCGCTCGCCGTCGGGGCGGTCGTGATCGTCGTCGTGATCGTCCTGCTCGCCCTGCTACTCCACCTGGTCCGCTCCATCGAGAGCGGTGCACAGCTGCTGCTGGGCGTGGCGGGCGGGGTTGCCGGCAACACCGGCAAGATTAAGATCGCGCTGGCCGTCGCGGACACGCTGGACGAAGTTGCGCAAGAGGCCGGTCGCCATGCTCGACTCCTGGGGGTAGCGGCGCGATGAGCATCCAACTTCTGGTCATCCTGACCGTCGTCGAGATCGTGCTCCTGGTGGTCGTGCTGGCGCTGTACCTCATCCTGCTCACGAAACGGCTTCAGTCCGCTGCCGACACGCTCGGACAAGTGTCGGGGGGGCTGAGCGCGGTTCAGGGGGATGTGGCTCTGGTCGGCGCTGGCGCCGACATCCTGAACCGGAAGCTGACTGCGATTGGGAGCGCCCTGCCTGCCATCGCGCAGAAGGCCGAGTCTCTCGCGCCGCAGCGCTGAGGAGTTCACTGACCCCGACCCGAGAAAAGGAAATGATCATGTCGTTGTGGTGGATAGGCAACGCGATCTTCATTCTGGTGGTCATCCCTGTCGTGGTGGTGCTTCTGCAGCGTCTGGTGAGGCCCGTTGTCGATATCGGCAAGTGCGTCGACAAGATCTACGATCAAGCTGGCGGCATCTCCGTAGCGTTGGACGACGTACCGGGACTGCTGCGCACTCGAGACCTGGTGAAGCAGGTGGGGGCCGGGCTGACGCGCTATGTCACCGCGGTCGACCGCCTCCTGTGAGGAGTGAATCACCGTGATTTCCGCAGCTGTGGTCACTATCGTCGGCGCGCTGTTGACCGTGCTGGTGCTGGCCGCCTACCTGATCTACGTAGCACTTGTCCTGCGACGGGTGGACGGTCGGCTCAGCGCGATTGCCGCCGGCATCGAATCGATCACCTACAAGGCTGAAGTGGCCGGGCCCGTCGTCAGGGAGATCAACAAAGATCTCACCGGCGTGAACAACGCGCTGCAGGCCGTGCTTACCAAGAAGCGTCCGCCGAAACGGAAGCCCGAGCCGGCTCCGGCTCCGGTGCCGGTGCCGGTGCCGGCACCCATGCCGGACCCGGCGCGCCCGGCATGGGTGGTCGCGCCGAGGGTGGACCCGTTCAAACGCTAGGAAGGTACTCAGCGTCTTCCCAAGCCTGCGGGCCCGTCGTTCCCCAATGATCTATGTATCGGAAAGGAAGCAATGAATCCCAATGAGGATCCGTCCGCCGGAAAAGACGTGACGTGGGGCATCCGGCCCAATGTCGCGGTCAATTCGGTTCCGAAGAAGTTCGCGCTCATTGCCGGCTTGGCATACGTGGCGGGTGGGGTGATCGGTTTCTTCTTCACCGGGTTCAACAACATCACCGAGGCTACCGACGAGGCGTTGTTAGGGATCTTCCATGTGACGCCGTTGCACAATATCGTGCACATCGGTGTAGGTGCGTTGTGGCTCCTGGCGGCTTTTGTGCTCACCACGGTGGCCGCCGAAGGCGTGAACTTTGCAATCGCCGGGTTCTACGTCCTGGCCGCCGTGATCGGCTACCTCGGGTACCTCGAACTCCTGGGTGTTCATGCCGGACTGGACGCGGACAACTTCCTGCACGCTATCACCGGCGTTGTCGCGCTGCTCTTCTCGGGTCTCATCCCCTCCCGTGACCGTATGTACGCATAGCCGAGTCTCCTCACAGAGGCGAGTTTCTCTTCCTTGGTACACCCGGCGCGGCGACGTTGGGTGATGCTGGTCGCGTGATGCCGGTGGCGTCGGGTAAATCTGACGCCACCGGTGCAGTAATCAGAGCGGTTGCAGCTCCGAAAGCAGCCACTTCCCGTCAACGGTCCTGGTCATCGTCACTTTGACCTGAATGATCCCGCGTTGCGGCTCCGGTTGGGAAGATGTACTGGCGGTCTGGCTGAGGTAAAGCAGCACCTCAGCCCGATCCTGCTGGGCGTCGATCAGCGCGGATCGGATAACCTCAACTTTGGACGAGATGTCCTGCTGCTGGCTGGCCGGCACGATCGCGTTGCTGGCCGTTTCCTCGAACTGCGCGGCGAAAGGCCCCGAAAGCTGCGCGCGAGCGCGTGCCAGATCCGCATCCAATGTCTTCGAATCGTAACTGAGCACCTGGCTGGTACTGGTCACGGCCGCGTTCAGGGCCTCCGTGGCGTTCTGCTCGACGTCTCCCAAACGAATCGCCTGCGAACTGAGCAGCCCGACGGGTACAGCTGCAGCGATCACCAACACGGCGAGCGCGATCGGGAGCCGGCGGCGCGCCTTCGGCGACAACCGACCGGTCCGTCGGGTGGCGCCGTCCTGCTGAGGGTCGGTCGAGTTCTTGGTGGGGGGCTGGCTCTCAGCTGGAGCCTCGGTAGCCGCCGGAACGTCGCCGCGTTCGGTGTCGGGGAGGCCCTGAATGGTTGCCACTGTGCTCTCCGAATCGGTGTCGGTGCCGCTCATGACGCGAGTTCCACTGTCGAGGCGAGCCACCGATCGCCATCACGCTGCAGCTCGATGGCGAGCCGGTATGAATGCAGCTCGCCTTGGGGAACCTGGCTGCTGGAAATCATGGCAGCCACCATGACCAGCGCGGACGCGGTGTCCGCCTCGAGCTTGTCGAGCCCGGCGGCGGTAACGATTCCCGTCGACGCCAAACTGTCGTCCTTGAGCATGGCTTGCACCACCGGCGAGCCGCCGGAGATCTGGTCCCGGAAGGCGCCGGTGGAACCCTGGATCAGGCTCTCGATTTGCCGCTGCGCGTTCTCGCTGCTGATCGTGGTCAGGTCGGTGGCCACCTTGCGCGCCGCGTCCAGGGCGACCTGGCGCTGTTCTGCCCGCTGGCCGACCGCTTGGTTGTGCACGAGCAGCACCACCGCCCCCACTAGCAACGCGACCAGCAGCACGGACAGTCCTGTCACCAGCGCAGCCCACCGCGACGGCCAGCCACGAGCCGGCTTCGGCGGATCGGTGACCATCTCGGCCGGCTTCCATCCGCTCTCGGCCACCGGTTGGGGCGCGGTATCGGACGGAGGCGCGGTGTCGGGAGGCGCGGTATCGGGAGGCGCGGTATCGGACGGGGGTGCGGTATCGGACGGAGGCGCGGTGTCGTCGCCTGCGGAGACAGACTCCGTCTCCGCAGGCGGTGCGGTCCCGTCTTCTATTGGATCTTGCCGGGTGCTGAGATCAGCCATGGGCCGCCTCCCTCGCTCACTGCGACAACCCGGAACCCACGAGACGCGATTGCGCCGGCCGCGGAGGATCATCGCCACGTTCGTCGGGTGGGCATGACGGAGGTGCTGGGGAGCAGAATCCGCCGCCCGTAGGACCGCCAGGCGGAATGCGCTCCTGACGCTGACAAGTCGGTTCCACGATGGTAGGCGGCCGGTCGGAGCGACCCCGTGGCGGGGGTAGCCAAGGTGACCGCGCACACTGTCAGCGGTTTCGTGCCAGGTCGCGGTGAGCACATCGGGCCGGACTGCGTCGGCGATGCGCGGGGCTGGCAGCATCGCTGTCGTGAGCGACGCGCGTGATCCCGTAGCCGACCTGCGACGCATCGCATTCCTGCTCGAACGTGGGCACGAGTCCACGTACCGTGTGCGTGCGTTCCGCACCGCCGCGGCCGTCCTGCGCGGACGCGGCATCGGCGAACTCACTTCGCTGGCACTGGCCGGTGAGCTGGTGCGGATGCGCGGGGTCGGTGACGTCACCGCGCGTTGCGTCGTCGAGTCCCTCGCCGGCGACGTGCCGATGTACCTGCAGCGCTTGCACGCCACCGAGGGCACCCCGCTCGCCGATGCGGCCGCCGACCTGCGTGCGGCGTTGCGCGGCGACTGCCACAGCCACACGGACGCCTCCGACGGCGGCTCGCCGCTGCGTGAGATGGTCGAGACCGCGCGCGAGCTCGGCCACGAGTACCTGGTGATTACTGACCACTCGCCCCGCCTCACCGTCGCCAACGGCCTGTCCGCTGACCGGCTGAAGGCGCAGGTCGAGCAGGTCGCCGAGCTCAACGAGGAACTCTGTCACACCGGATTCCGGGTGTTGAGCGGCATTGAGGTCGACATCCTCGACGATGGCGCGCTCGACCAGGACGAGGAGCTTCTCGCCCAGCTCGATGTCGTCGTCGCGAGCGTGCACAGCAAACTCCGGATGCCCGCAGTCGAGATGACGCAGCGGATGCTCGCCGCCGTCGTCAATCCGCTTGTCGACGTCCTCGGGCACTGCACCGGCCGGATGATCATCGGGTCACGCAAACGGCCGGAGTCGCAGTTCGACGCCGCCGCGGTGTTCGCCGCCTGTGCCGAGCACGGCGTCGCGGTGGAGGTCAATTCCCGGCCCGAACGGCTGGACCCGCCCAAGCGGCTGCTGAGGCTGGCCGTTGAAGCCGGGTGCGAGTTCACGATCGACACCGACGCCCATGCCCCCGGCCAGCTGGACTGGCTTGACCACGGCTGCTCCCGGGCGGCGGACTGCGCAGTGCCGGTGGGACGGATTCGCAACACGTGGCCCGTTGACCGCCTCCTCGCGTACCGTGCCTGACCAGCGAGCTCGCCGTGGCAGAACTCATGCGGCGCTGCACTAGTGTCAGTACCGCAGGAAACGTACTGACGAAGGGAAAACTCATGACGGTGCAGGTAGGTCTGCTCGTGACACTTGAGGCGAAACCCGGCAAGGAGGACGAGGTGGCCAAGTTCCTCAATGACGGGCTGGCCATCGTCGAGCAGGAGCCGGCTACGATCACCTGGTACGCGATCCGCCAGAGCGCCACGACCTTCGCCATCTTCGACACCTTTGAAGGCGAGGACGGCCGGCAGGCGCATCTGTCCGGCCAGGTCGCCGCCGCGCTCGGCCAAGTCGCCGGTGACTTGCTGGCGGCGCCGCCGGACATCCGCCACATCGACATCCTGGCGGCCAAGACCGCGGGCTGACTCATCGGTCCAGCTCACGGAAAGCGCCCGGTGGATCCTGCCTTGACCCCTATCCCGGGGTCTCGGCCTTTATGCTGGCGAGCATGGCAATGGAGTCGACGATGCTCGCCCTGGGCACCCCCGCACCGACGTTCGATCTTCCCGAACCGGCCACCGGCAGGATCTTTCGGTCCGATGACCACACGGAGGCGCCTGGACTGGTCGTCACGTTCATCTGCAATCACTGCCCGTACGTGCAGCACGTCGCAGCAGGGCTTGCCGCGTTGGGCCGTGAACTCGCTGCCCAGGGCGTCGCGATGGTCGCCATCTCCAGCAATGACGTCGGTGCCTACCCGCAGGACGGGCCCGAGCAGATGGTTGCCGAGGCGCTCCGCCAGGGTTGGGAGTTTCCGTACCTCTACGACGAGAGCCAGGATGTGGCCCGGGCATACTCCGCGGCCTGCACCCCCGATACGTTCGTCTTCGACGGCGACCGACGGCTGGTCTATCGGGGCCAGCTCGACGACTCCCGGCCGGGCAACGAGCTGCCGGTCACCGCGGCCGATGTGCGGGCCGCCGTGACCGCGGTGCTGGCTGGCCGGCCGGTCGACCCCGATCAGAAGCCGTCGATCGGTTGCAGCATCAAGTGGAGGTGATGCCCGTGAGCTCCGGGTGCTGTAGGTGTGCGCCCCGGCCCGGCGAGCTTTGCCTCCGTCGACGATGAGGTACTCGTCCCGGGTCGGCTTGCCGTCGATGTAGCACTCGCAGGATCTTCCACGTGCTCTCGGAATGTGCTCACGCGGTCACTCTTTCATCTCGTGGGCAATACCCATATGTGCAGCAGGCCCATGGGGAACTACTTGGCTATGGGGAGGGGAACCGTGCGTCTCAGCAGCAGGGCGGCGCGGTCGCGGAGAGGTTCGGCCAGTTCGAGGTTGTCACCGCGGCTGGTGCTGTGCAGGAGTTGGGTGATGACGACCAGTTCGGCGAACCGGCCGGTGGCGTTGTCGAGTAGATGCGCGAGTTCGCTGCGGACCTGGGCTGCGAGTCGAGGGATCAGCAGGCTGTGGCTGTGGAGTGTTGCGGCGTCGTAGCCGCTGGGGGCCAGGCCCCAGCCTTCCCAGTCGAGGATGTGCAGGGTAGGCGCGCAGATGTTGGCGTAGTGGAAGTCGCCGTGAGCGGTGGACCAGGACGGTGGGGTGGTGTTGATGGGCGTGCCGAGTAAGTGGGGCATGGCGCGGTCGAGGTAGTGCTGGCGGACGGTGTAGCGATGGGTGGAGACCGTGGCGATGTCGTCGAGCGCAGTTCGGACTGCCCTCCACCAGGTTGAGGGCAGGTCGGGTTCGGTCACGAGGGTTGGGGATGTGGCCGCAGGGTGGGTGAGTACGCGGTCGTAGAGTTCTGCTCGGTACTCCCACGGGTCGTGGGTCCAGTCCTGGCTGGCGCGCAGCCGGGGGCGCGGTACCGATTGCGGGATCGCCTTCTCAGCTTCGAGGGAGCCGTCCCAGAATGTGGTACTGATCTGGCCGGTCGGGGTGCAGGCGATGCGGAGCCAGGCTGGGCCGTCGGGTGCGATGACGGGCTGGCTCAGCGTTCTGCCGCGCCAGCCCCACGCCTCGCCGGCGGTCTGGTCGGTCAGGACGCTCAGGGTGGTCCTGGCCTGGCGGTGGGCGGTTCGCATCCGCGCGGCGACCTGGGGGTCGTCAGGTTGCGCCCACATCAGTCCTCCGTGTGGCGCACGGCGGGTGGGCTGCTGGCCGGCGGGTTCATCACGGTGTCGCGTGCCGCCCGCGCGAGGATGCCTTGCGTCCTGGAGGCCAGGCCGAGACGGTTCCAGTGGAAGATCACGTGGTGGGCGAGGATGTTCCGCAAGCCTCGCTGCAGGGTGCCGTCCCGGGCCGCAGCCCCCAGACGCCGGCCTGTCTCGTCGAACGCGGCGGCCCAGGGTGCGGCGAACGTCAGCGGCCCGTCCGCGCCGAGGAGTATCCCGTGGGGGTCTGTGCCCACGGTCATCAACCGTCGGAGTGCGCCGGCCATGTCCTGTAACCGGTCGGTGGGGGTGTCGGGGGAAGTGGGGGTGTCGGGGGAAGGGGTCGCATCTGGGCCACGCGGTGCCAGACGTCGCCGTGTTCGTGCCACTCCTGTCCGGCGCCGCGGATCAGGGCGCTGCAGAGCAGGACCGACAGCTCCCGGCGGCCGATGATCCCTTCCAACGGCGCGGTGGAGTCGTGGCGGCGCGACACCACAGCTGTCGGCGTGGAAGAGGGTGTGGGCGATATCCATACCGCGGCAAGAAGAAAGCCATCGTCGCGGTCGGCCGCTCCATCCTGGTCATCATCTGGCACCTGCTCTCCGATCCCGACGCCCGCTTCCACGACCTCGGCGCCGACTTCTACGACAAACGCATCAGCCCCGACCGCAAGAAACGCAACCACGTCCACCAACTCGAAACACGGTCATTCCAAGATCATGTGTGGTTGAGGTGGAGTAGGTCGAAGGCGCGGTGTATGTGGCGGGTGGCCCAGCGGGTCGTTTCGGTGATGTCGCGGCGGCCGATGAGGTGGATGGCGCCGATCGCGAGGTTTCTCAGAGCGGCCATGATGTGGGGTCGGTTGCCGGTGCGGGCGTGGGAGTGGTCGTCGCGGTAGACGGTGTCGCGCAGCCGGTGAAGCGACTCGATGCCCCCGTGGTGTTGGACGAGTTCGGCGGTCTGGGTGGGGTCGGCCTGGGTGGGGGTGAGGCTGGTCAGGCCGAGTTGCGCGACCGCGCCGGTGAGCGCCCCGGTGGTGTTGTGGGTGTAGCGCTCGATCAGCCAGACCTGGTTGATGTGCGGGAACGGCAGGTCCGCCGGCGTGGGCAGGACCTGGTTGGTGCGGGTGAGGGTCCGTCTGTGGCCGTGCTCGACGCTGCGGTGACCAATCGGGGTCTGGGCCCAGGGCAGGGCGTCGAGTGCGGTGTCGACGCCGGGCTGGTTGTGCTTGACCGGGAAGCAGAACTGCGCGCCGATCTCATGCAGGTAGGTGGCGTGGCCGCGTTGGCAGTGCAACGCGTCCGCAGTGATCACCACGGTGGACAGGTCCACCCCGGCCGCGGCCAGGCCGGCGATCAGCGGCGCGAACTGCGGGATCTCGTTGGATTTCACCCCGACCTGGACCTGGCCGATGACCAGCTGCTCGCCGTGGGTGGCCGCGGCGAGCAGATGAGTCTGCTCGCCGTCGGCGCCGACCGCGCCGCGCACGGCTTTGCCGTCCACCCCGACCCCGACCAGCGACGAACCTTCCACACCGGGCGCGGTGCCGGGTTCGCCGAGCCGCTCGACCCCACCCTCGTCCGTGCGCTCGGCGGCGCGTTCGGCGGTGGACTGGGCCGGGTGGGCCACCAGCCACGCGCCGATCGCGGCGTTCACCGCGCCCGGGTCGGCGCCGGTCAGCACTGGCCACACCGTGGTCTTCGACGGGAACGACGCGATCTGCCGTCCACCGTGCCGATCACCGGTGCCGCGCCGGTAGAGCATGTCGAGCAGCGCCACGGGCACATCGGCGACCCACCCGGCGATCGCGGTGAACGACCCCATCCCACCCAGCACCGCCGCCGCGCACCACACGAGCACCACCGCGACCGGGTGATCCCGGCCCTGATCGGTACGCCCATCAGACACTCCCACGAACCGCTGCAGCAGGTCAGCATCCCGCAACGCGGACAAGGACAGAGCGGTGTCGGGTGGAACGGCCGCTGCTGGGCCCACCCATGCTGTTGCACACGACCCGGCGATGACAGGATGAACCAGCAACGAAGCTCCGGTGGTGTGCGAGGAGTCTATGAGAGGACCACTCGTCCTACCGGAGCTTCGTTCGCCTTACCGGCCCGACACGCCGAAAATCACCACACCACCACACACAAGATCGTCACAATGCGCAGCCTCACCTAAGTCGATCTTGGAACGACCGTGGCCTCGGACCGCCGAGGTCGGTGGTTGTGTTCGTAGCTGATGATCGACTCGATTTGACCAGGCTTTCGCAGGGACTTGCGATCATGATCGACAGTCCGCCGCCACCCGCTGCGCCGCAGTCCGGTTACCGAAGCGACCGGCCGTGCCACCCAAAGTGGCTGTTCAGACCTACTATCTGCAGAAGTTGGAGCGGGCAACCACAACGATAGGCGACCCTGGTGGTTAATTCGTGTTCATGAGGCCAGGGTGAGTTCGAGGTGGGTGAGGTGGTTGGTGCGGGTCTGGTTCTGTGGGTGGGGGTTTCACCAGGTGTGCAGCCGGATCAGGTTGACTG
>Ga0136617_10000247_pt1 | contig 43524 bp, 48 predicted proteins | sample AntDrymUQ3222106_2_FD_129672 | JGI IMG/M metagenome (GOLD analysis project Ga0136617, IMG submission 129672) | Polar desert sand microbial communities from Dry Valleys, Antarctica - metaG UQ322 (21.06) | ecosystem: Environmental > Terrestrial > Soil > Desert | place: Antarctica: Dry Valley... | reverse complement strand
GCGGCGGGAGCGGCCGGCGCGGCGGCCGGCGGCGCGCTGCAGATGGGCGCGGGCGCGCTGGCCTCCAAGGCCGTGGCGGGGCTGACCGCCGCGGCGATCGTCACCGCCGGTGCCGTCGAGGTGCAGCACGTGCGCGGCGGCGAGAACAAGCGCAACGCGCCGGCGGCCCGGGTGACCGCGGCGGCCGCCGCCGCGCCGGTGACCGTGGCCTCCGCTCCGCAGCCCGCGGCGGCGGCGCCCGCCGCCGCCCCCGCTCGACCCGCCGAGCGCAAGCGCCCGGCACGCACGCGCAAGGCCGCCGCCAAGCCGGCGCCGACGCAGACTTCGGCCCCGACGCCCGCCGCCACGCCGGCCCCGACGCCCGTCCCGGCCCCCGCGGCGCCCGCACCGCCGCTCGAGCAGCACGACGGCGACACAACGATCCTCCCGGCGCCGCCCGCGGCCGACACGCTTCCAGCGCCGACGCCCGCGCCCACCGCACCGCCCGTGCCGGCACCGACCCCCGCGCCCTCCGCCTCACCCGAGCCCGCGCCGACTCCGACCGAGCCGCCCGCGGCGGAGCCCACCCCTGCGCCGGCCGAGCCCGGCGCGCCGGTGACGGATCCGGCCGCCGCGCCGCCGCCCGCCGAGTAGCGCCGCGGACCGAGGCCCAGATGACTAGTGGATCCGCGCCCCCAGCGGCACGTCCACGTCGGGCGCGAGCAGGATGATCCGCCCATCGTCGTCGCTCGCCCCCAGGCACAGCACCTCGGACATGAACGGTCCGATCTGGCGCGGCGGGAAGTTGACGACCGCGACCACGAGCCGGCCCTCGAGGTCCGCGCGCGCGTAATTGGCGATCTGGGCCGAGGAGCGCTTGACCCCGAGCTTCGGGCCGAAGTCGATCGTCAGCTTCCAGGCCGGCTTGCGCGCCTGCGGGAAGTCCTCCACGCCGACCACGCGCCCCACGCGCATGTCGACGGCCTGGAACTGGTCGAAGCTAAGCGCCAATGGAGAACAAGGCCTCCAGGTCGTGCTTGGAGAACACCTCGAACGCGACCATCGTCGACGTGCGCCGGATGCCCGGGACCCGCGCGAGCCGGCCCGTGACCACCTCGGCGATCTCGTCCGGGCTGCGCACGCGCAGCATCGCCACGAAGTCCCACTCGCCGGTGACCGACCACGCCTCGGCCACGCCCTCGACGTCGGCCAGCGCGCCGCCGAGCGTGGGCATCGCGTCGCGCTCGGCCTCGATCAGGACGATGGCGTGGGTCATCGCACCGTGTGGCTCTCCCCCGGCGCCAGCACGACGACGTTCGTCTCGGTCGCGTTCTCCACGTCGGACTTGAAGGCCTGCGCGTCGGTCTCGATCGGCGGGAAGGTGTTGTAGTGCACGGGGATGACGACGTCGGCGCCGATGAACTCGCACGCCGTGACGGCGTCGAAGCGGTCCATCGTGTAGTGGCCGCCGATCGGCACGAGCGCCACGTCGACGTGGTCGCCGCGGCGCGCGATCAGCTGCAGGTCGGAGAACAGCGCGGTGTCGCCCACGTGATAGACGAGCTTGCCGCCGAGGTGGATGAGCAGACCCGCGGGCGTGTGCGGCGTGCCGCTGGGAGTCACCGCGGTGTGCCAGGCGGGCACGAGCTTGACCCAACCCCAATCGAACTGCACGGTGCCGCCGAGGTTGGGATCGACGACCTCGCAGCCCGCCTCGGCCAGCTCGTTGGCGACCTCGAAGATGGCCAGCACCGGCGCCCCGGTGCGCTTGGCGATCTCCACCGTGTCGCCGTAGTGGTCGGCGTGGCCGTGGGTGAGCAGGATGTGGGTCGGCTCGAGCTCGTCGGCCGAGACGGTCGCCTTCGGGTTGCCGGTGATGAAGGGATCGACGAGCACGCGGGTGCCGCCCTCGACCAGCTCGACCGCCGAATGCGCGAGGTAGCGGATCTCCATGGTCATCAGTCCTCTCGTGCGATCAGTTCGTGGGCCAGCTCGAAGCCGACGGCCACGCCGATGAGCATGCTTACCCCGGTTTCCTCCGCGATCAGCCTGCGGACCGCCGCGAGGCGCTCGTCCACGTCGGGCTTGCCGGCCGCGTCGAGCACCGCGGCCTGGTGGGCCGAGCCGAACCAGTCGCTGGCTCCCAGCGCCTCGTCGAGGATCCCGCGCAGCTGCGGCGCGTTGGCGCCGACGAGCTGCTGGGCCTGCTCGAGGCGCTCGGGATCGGCGAGCACCTCGATGGCGGCCTCGACCTCGGCGTCGGAGTAGGCGCGGCGCTCGCTCAACGCTCGGGCATCCGCGCGAGCACCAGGCCCATGAGGATGCCCGCGAGCCCGCCGCCCAGCCCCGCCAGCCCGTTGGCGTCGCTCGTGGCGAGCGGGATCAGCACCAGCAGGACCGCCACGGCCAGCACGCCGAGCAGGTCGGCGTCGTCCTCGACGCCGCGCCGGCGGCCGAGCACGTCGCGCATCGACCACGCCGCCAGCAGCGCGAGTGCGCCCGCGTTGCCGCCCAGCGCGCCGGTCCCCGGATCTAGGCCGACGACGAGCAACATGCCCGCGCCGCCGCCGAGTAGGAAGACCAGCAGGGGCGCCCACCAGCCGTGGCGGCGCTCGAGCAGCAGGCCGAAGACGAGCACGGTGGCGAGCGCGGCGACCTCGTAGCCTGTGCTGCGATACACGAACTGGGTGGTGACCGGGCGCCAGAAGTCCTCACTCGGCGAGGCGGCGAGAAGCGGCAACTCGTTGATCGCCTCCAGGCCGCCGCGGGCCAGCAGGGTGGCGACCACGGCCGCCAGCACGAGCGCGAACGTCGCCACCGGCCGGCGCTCGGCCCGGATGCCGGGGATCTCGCCGGGCCGCAGCCGGCCCAGCCGCGGCCGCTCGCGCGCCTTCTTCGGCGCCTTGGGCGTGCCGCCCCGCTCCAGCTTGGGCGCGCGCTTGCGCAGCCGCGTGCCGCAGTACGGGCACTCCGTGATGTACGGCGAGACTTCAGAGCCGCAGCTCTTGCAGACGACGAAGAGATCCGGTCCGCTAGCCATGGACGATCGATTCTACGCGCCGCCGGAGGGCGGTTTAAGCACTTGTTGCCGCGACGATCTCCCGCACCACCTCGGCGAAGTCCCGATTGGCCTCGTAGACCACCCTCTGGCGCTCCGATCCGGTGCCCTGCTCGATCAGGTCGCGCACCCCCTCGAGCGCGTCCACACCGCCGAGATCCTGCGCGTGCGGCGCGATCCGCTCGAGCAGATCGCGGGCCAGGATCCTCGCCGCGACGCGCTCGGTGCCCGGCAGGTCGACCAGCTCGCCATCCAGGCCGTGGCGGGCGGCGAGCCAGCGGTTGGCGTCGATGAACTCGTCGGGCAGCCGCGTGATCTCGCCGCCGGCCTTGAAGTCCTCGGCCAGCTCGCGGACCATCGCCTGCACCAGCGCCGCGAGGCCGACCGTGTGCTCGGCGCGCGTCTGCGCGTCCATCGCGCGGATCTCCACCGTGCCCAGGTTGGGGTGCGGGCGGACGTCGTACCACATCCACGTGTAGTCCTCGATCAGCCCCGCGTCGGTCATGAAGCCGATGCGCCGCTCGAAGTCCTCCCAGCCCGCGTAGAAGGGCGGCACGCCGACGCGCGGGAAGCCGCGGAAGATCGGCATCCGCGCCGAGGCCAGTCCCGTCTCCTGCCCCCGCCAGTACGGCGAGTTGGCCGACAGGGCCAGCAGCAGCGGCACCTGCGTGCGCATCCCGTTGGCGACGTGGATGGCCTGCTCGGCGTCGTCGAGCCCCACGTGCACGTGGAGCCCGAAGATGATCTCCTGGCGCGCCACGAAGCGCAGCTCGGAGACCAGCTCGCGGTAGCGCGCTTGCGCGACCACGCGCTGCTCCTCCCACAGCGCGAAGGGATGCGTGCCGGCCGAGCCGACCACCAGCTCCAGCCGCTCGGCGGCGGCGGTCAGCCTCCCGCGCAGCGCGCGCAGCTCCGCGCCGGCGCCCGCCACGTCGGGGTGCGGCGAGGTGCAGAGCTCCACCACCGATTGCAGCAGCTCGGACTTCACGTGCTCGGGGTCGTCGCACGCCTGAAGCAGCGGCTCGATGGCGCCCGCGAGGTTCAGTCCCGCGGGCTCGACGATCATCAGCTCCTCTTCGATCCCGAGCGTGTACGGCGGTCCGGAGAAGTGGGCGTCCACGCGCGCCGCAGCGTATCCGCCGGAGTGGTCCGTCTCGTAACTGTCGGCCCGAGAGGGCGTGCGGCGGCGCCGACAGGCAAGGACGCAGACCCGCAGGAATGCCCCTGGCATTTCACGTGGTCGAGGACGCAGCCGGTCGGTGATCGACGTGCGTCATTTCGGGTCGAGGGTTGCGAGACGGGCCACTAGACTCGGCGCACTGAAGCTGACCTTGAGACGCGACGAGGAGAACCATGGCGCTCGGCTACGACGGCAAGCTCTACATCCTGGCCTTCGACCACCGCGGGTCGTTCCAGAAGAAGTTGTTCGGGATCGAGGACGAGCCCACCGCGGAGCAGACCGAGACGATCTCCGACGCGAAGCGGCTGATCTTCGAGGGCATGCAGCTGGCCGTCGAGCGCGGCGTCGACGCCCAGGCCACCGGCGTCCTGGTCGACGAGCAGTTCGGCTCGGACATCCCCGCGCGGGCCAAGGCGGGCAACCTCAAGCTCGCCATGCCGGTGGAGAAGTCCGGCCAGGACGAGTTCGACTTCCAGTACGGCGCCGACTTCGGTGAGCACATCGCCTCCCACGACGTGGACTTCGCCAAGGTGCTGGTGCGCATGAACCCCGACGGCGACGCCGAGGTCAACGAGCGCCAGCTCGGCCGCCTCAAGGAGCTGGCCGACTGGCTGCACGCCAACGACGGCAAGTTCCTCTTCGAGCTGCTCGTGCCGGCCGAGCCCGACCAGCTGGAGTCGGTCGGCGGCGACACCGACCGCTACGACGCCGAGCTGCGCCCGGAGCTGATGCGGCGGGCGATCCAGCAGATCCAGGACTTCGGCATCGAGGTCGACGTGTGGAAGATCGAGGGCGTCGACGAGCGGGCCGACGCCGAGTCGCTCGCGGAGCTGACGCGCAAGGGCGAGGGCCGCGAGGGCGTCGTGTGCGTGCTCCTGGGCCGCGGCGCCTCCGACGACAAGGTCGACCACTGGCTGCGCCAGGCGGCGCCGGTGGAGGGCTTCATCGGCTTCGCCATCGGGCGCTCGATCTGGTGGGACGCGCTCAAGGGCTTCATCGACGGGGACCTCGAGCGCGCCGCGGCGGCCGAGAAGATCGCCGACAACTACCTTCGCTTCGTCAAGGTCTACGACGACGCCGAATCCGGCGCGCGCGTGTAACGTCGCCGCGTGTAACGTCGCCGAAGCCGAGCGGCGAGGAACGAGCACGCTCGGCTGGCAGGCGAAACCCCTCTGCGGACCCCTGTGCGGAGCCCTCGTCGCGGCCGTCGGCCTGGCGGTCGTCGTGCTGGCGGGTTGCGGCGACGAGCTGGGCGGCGGCTCGGTCCTGCCCGCGCCGCCCCGCGACGACGCACGCGCCCGCGTCGTGCGCGTGGTCGACGGCGACACGATCCGCGTGCGCCTGGCCTCCGGCGCCGTCGAGCGGGTGCGCTACCTGGGGATCGACACGCCCGAGTCGGTCGCGCCCGACCGTCCCGTGGAGTGCTTCGGGCGCGCGGCCAGGGCGTTCAACGCGCGGCTGGTCGAGCGGCGGGAGGTGCGCCTCGTGTTCGACGTCGGGCGGCGTGACCGCTTCGGCCGCTTGCTCGCCTACGTCTACGCGGGCGACACCTTCGTCAACGCCGAGCTCGTCCGGGGCGGCTACGCCGAGGCGCTGGTGCTGGCCCCCAACGTGCGCCACGCCGCGCGGCTGACCGCGCTCGCCGCCGAGGCGCGGGTGCGGGGCAGGGGGCTGTGGGGCGCCTGCGCGTCATAAGATGCCCAATATGCGCATGCGGCAGAGCCTCGCCGAGATCGAAGAGGCGTTCGTCGAGGAGATCGAGGAGGACCGCGAGCGGCGCGAGCGCCTCGCCCGCCGGACCGCCCAGCGGACGCGTCAGCGCAACCTCCGGCGCACGCACAAGCGCGGCTCACTGCGCTTCGCGCTGCTGGTCTTCACGCTGGTCATGACCGCGGTGGTCGTGACCATCGCGATGTTCCAGACGCTGTACTACGTGGTCGGCGGCTAGGACTTCGCGCTAAGGCGCTTGAGCGCGTCGTCGACCTCGGCGCGCGCGGTGGCGCCCGTGGCCATGTTCTCCGCCTGGATCTCCAGGTAGACCTCGCGTCGGAACACGGGGATGTCGCGTGGGGCCTGGATCCCGATCCGGACCTTCTCGCCCATGATCGAGAGCACCGATACCTCGATGTCGTCGCCGATCATGATCGATTGGTTGGACTTGCGTGTGAGTACGAGCAACTTCGCCTCCCTGCGCGGCGCTCCGGGGTGCGGGGGGAGCCACCTTCGTGTCGTTTGCCCCGAACGAGACCGTGCAAAGACTATCGCCCGGATGCGGGGACTTTGCGATGGGGTCTTGACCCGAACCTATTTCGCTAGTCTCCCCGCCGCCTATGAGCCGCCGCTCGCTGCGCCCGCAGCTCAATCAGATCCGTGGATGGGTCCGCCAGGGCCGCACCGACGCCTGGATCGCCCACCAGCTCGAGGTGACGGTCCAGCAGATCCAGACCTTCAAGCGCGAGCACGGGCTCGAGCCCGGCGCCGAGGCGGGCGCCGAGGCCGGCGCCACCGCCGAGGCCGACCTGCGGGCGGAGGACGACAAGCGGATCGCCGCCGAGCTCGAGGAGGAGGCCGTCCGCCAGGCCGAGGAGGACGCGCGCCGCGCCGAGGAGGAGGCCAAGGCCGCCGAGGAGGCCGCCGCGCGCGCCGGCGCGGAGGAGGCCGAGGAGGACGCCCCGGCCGACGCCGACGCTCCGCGGCCGCGCCGTCGCACCCGCGGCCGGGCACGCAGCAACCGCAAGCGCGGCGCCGCCCTGGAGGGCACCTTCGACCACGGCGAGGAGGGCTACGGGCTGTGGCTCGACCCCGCGGTCCAGGACGATCCCGTCTACGCCGAGCACTGGGCCGGGCACCGTCCCGTCGCGGTCACGATCGAGGAGGACCAGATCGTGATCCGCCGCGCCGGCGGCGACGAGGACGACGACGACTGACCTCGGCCGCATCGTCGCGCACCTCTGCGCGGTCGAGGACGCGGTCGCGCAGCGCACGGAGCCACTGCCCTGGGGCACGGCCGTGTTCCGCCCCGACCTGCCGCTGGTCCGGGAGGCCAACCTGGTCCGCGTGGAGACCGACGCGCTGTGGCCGGGCGCCGACGAGCTGGCCGCCGCGGCCGAGGCGCGCTTCCCCGACCGCCCGTGCGTGGAGGTGCTGCACGGGCCGCTGGGCGAGACGCTCGAGCCGGCCTTCGCCGCCCGCGGCTGGCGCGCCAGCCGGCACCTGATCATGGCCCTGCGCCGCCCGGTCGCGCCGCCCGTGCTGCCGGTCGAGGAGGTCGAGCCCGAGCTGCTGTGGCCGCTGCGCGACGAGTGGCTGCGCGGCGAGCCGTGGGGGACCGACGCGATCGCCACCGCGCTGCTGGCCTGGGAGCGCGTTCGCGCCCGGGTGGCGGGCGCCCGCGGCTTCTGCCTGCGCGACGCGCGCGGCCGGCCGGAGGCCATGTGCCTGCTCCTGGCCACCCCGTACGCCGACGAGATCGAGCTGGTCTACACGACGCCGGCGGCGCGTGGCCGCGGGCGCTCGTTCGCGGTGATCTCGCGCGCGGCGCGCGAGGCGGGCGACCAGCTCTGCTTCCTGTTCACGGACGCTGATGGCGCCGCCCAGCGCCTCTACGGCCGCCTCGGCTTCCGCGCCGCCGGTGTCGTGCACCGCTTCCGCCGCGCCTAAGGCGACAACCGGTTCGCCACCGCGAGCAGCGTCGCCGCGACGTGGTCCGCCCCGAAGGAGATCTGGCCGTGGGTGAACCGCAGCGGCGTCCTTCCGGCCGCATGGTGGGCCTGATCGCGCAGGCGGTCGCGGTGCTGTTGGGCCGGAGTGCGGTGGTAGCGCAGGCTGTCGGCCTCGACGACCAGACCCAGGTCGGGCCAGAGGAAGTCGACGCGGAAGCCGTCGGCGTGGCGCTGGGTCTCGGGCAGCGGCAGGCCGGCGCGCCGGACCAGCTTCAGCATCCGCTGCTCGAGGCGGCTGTCGGTGGTGCGGTAGGTGCGACGGTCGAGTGTTTCGCGCAGCGCGGCGACGCCCGCCGTGCCTCGATGACGGTCGACCTCGTAACGCAGCGTCTCGGGGTCGATCAGGTCGAGTGCGTCAGCCTGGTTGATGGAGCGCTCCAACTGCGGCTGGGTGAGGCGGGTGGCGAGGTCGAGGAGCGTCTGCGTGGCCGTGGTCAGCGGGATGTGGTGCAGCGTCGTGGTGTCCACCCGGCTTCGGCGGTGGGCGCGGACGCCGGGCCGGCCGCGCACATCGGCATTGAGGATCGAGAGCTCGATCGGCCCCTGCGCTCGCGGCCGGATCTCCCACAGCTCGGCGGCGCTGGCGTGGCTCAGAACGGCCCGGTCACCGCCGACCAGCACCGCGGCCATCAACTCGCCGCGGCGTGAGACCGCGGGACGACCCAACGCGTACACGCCGCGCCCGAGCGGATGCAGCCGCCCGCGTCGCACGCGATGCTTTACCGCGTCCGGCCCGTACCCCGCGGCGAGAAGCTGCTGACGGGTGACGACGCCGTGCTGGGCGTGTGCGAGAGCCCAGATCACCGACGCTTGGGGAGTTTGGGGGTCCATAGACCCCCGAAGTCACCAATCGTCGAGTATTCGCCCCCTCTACCCCGAGAAGCGGCGGCCGCCCGCGTAGTCGGTCGCCTCGCGCAGGTAGCGGCCGAAGGCGGCGTCGCCGACCACGCGCACGTCCCATGCGTACGGCGCCTCGGGCGCCAGGGCGATGGCGAGGTCGCCGATCCAGCCCGTGCCCGCGTCGTAGAGGTCGGCCAGCTCACCGGAGGTGAACGGCCCGCCCAGGCGGCGGCGCAGCTCGTCGTGCACGGCGCGCGTGACGCGCTCGAGCTCGAGCTGCTCCTCGGCAGGTGCGGACTCCAGGCGCGCCAGGCCGGCCTGCCACTGCTCGGACGCGACCTCGAACGGCATCGTCCCGAGCCTAGCGGCGGGCGATCAGCGCACGACGTAGAGCTTCTCGCCCGCCTTGACCATGCCCAGCTTGCGCGCCTCGTGCTCGATCGCCCCGGCCCGGCGCAGCTCGCGCCGGCGCTCGCGCAGGCGCTCGTTCTCCGCGCGCAGCTGGGCGACCTCCGCGCGCTTGCGCTTGGCTTCCCCGTAGGTGGAGATCCAGGTGCGCGCCGGGCCGACGTACAGGTAGAGCACGAAGACGAAGACGCCGATCAGCGCCCAGCGCCCGACGCGGTCCCAGCGGATGCGACCCGCGACCATCGCTCCACCGTTCGCCGACGGGGCCGAGAATCCTCCCGTCCCTCTCCTCGATTGCCGCCGTTGACGTCACCGCGCTCCGAGGTCAGGTGCGGAACACCGTACGCCCGGGGTACTCGGCGTCCGCGCCGAGCGCCTCCTCGATGCGCAGCAGCTGGTTGTACTTGGCGACGCGATCCGAGCGCGAGGGGGCGCCCGTCTTGATCTGGCCGCAACCGGTGGCCACCGCCAGGTCGGCGATGGTGGTGTCCTCCGTCTCGCCCGAGCGGTGCGACATGACCGCCGTGTAGCCCGCCGCGCGGGCCATGTCGATCGCCTCCAGCGTCTCGGTCAACGTGCCGATCTGGTTGACCTTGATGAGGATGGAGTTGCCCACGCCGAGCCCGATCCCGCGCTCCAGGCGCTCGGTGTTGGTCACGAAGAGGTCGTCGCCGACCAACTGCACGCGCTCGCCCAAGCGGTCGGTGAGCGTCTTCCAGCCGTCCCAGTCCTCCTCGTCCATCCCGTCCTCGATCGAGACGATCGGGTAGCGCCCGGCCAGGTCGGCCCAGTAGTCGGTCAGCTCGGCCGCCGACAACGTGCGGCCCTCGTGCTCCAGCTCATAGCTCCCGTCGTGGTAGAGCTCCGACACCGCAGGGTCGAGGGCGATGGCGAGATCCTCCCCGGGCGTGTATCCCGCCGCCTCGATGCCCGCCGTCAGCACCTCCAGGGCCGCCTCGTTGGACTCGAGGTTGGGAGCGAAGCCGCCCTCGTCGCCCACCCCGCCGCCCAGGCCGCGGTCGTGCAGGTGCTGCTTGAGGTGGTGGAAGGTCTCCGCCCCCATGCGCAGCGCGTCGGCGAAGCGATCGGCGCCGACGGGTACGACCATGAACTCCTGGAAGTCGACCGAGTTGTCGGCGTGCGCGCCGCCGTTGAGCACGTTCATCATCGGCACCGGCAGCACGCGCGCCTGCTCGCCGCCCAGGTAGCGCCACAGCGGCACGTTCTCCTCCGCCGCCGCCGCGCGGGCCGCAGCGAGCGAGACGCCGAGGATCGCGTTGGCGCCCAGCCGGCTCTTGTTCGGTGTGCCGTCCAGATCGATCAGCGCCCGGTCCAGGCCGGACTGGTCGAGCGCGTCGCGCCCGCCGACCGCCGCGGCGATCTCGCCGTTGACGTTGGCCACCGCCTGCGTGACGCCCTTGCCGAGGTAGGCGTCGCCGCCGTCGCGCAGCTCGGTCGCCTCGAACTCGCCGGTGGAGGCGCCCGAGGGGACGGCCGCCCGGCCCTGGGCGCCCGAGCGCAGGGCCAGCTCCACCTCCACGGTGGGGTTCCCGCGCGAGTCGAGGATCTGGCGGGCGTGGACGGTCTCGATCTGGCTCACGGGGGTTCAGGTCTCCTCGGGCTCGGACTCGCTTAGACGCGCCCGCGCGTAGAGCGCGAGCTGGTCGTCGGGGGCCAGATCGTTCCAACTCCGCCCCTCCGATGCGGCGAGGCCCTCGGCCGCCGCGACGCGCCCGCGGAAGCGGTCGGCCGCCGCCCGCAGGGCCAGCTCGGGGTCGACCTTGAGCTTGCGCGCCAGGTTGACCGCGGCGAACAGCACGTCGCCGGCCTCGTGGAAGCGTGTCTCGCGCGTCGCGGCCGCCTCCAGCTCGTCGAGCTCGCCGCGCACCGCCTCGTAGGGGACGTGGTCGAAGTCGAAGCCGGTGGACGCGGCCCGGCGCTGCACCTTGCGCGCGTAGAGCGGGCCGGGGAGGCTCTCGGGCACCTCGCCGAAGATCCCCGGCTCGCGACCGGCCTCGGTGGCCTTGATCGCATCCCAGTTGCGCAGCACCTCGCCCGAATCGGACACCTCGACGTCGGAGAAGATGTGCGGATGGCGGCGGATGAGCTTCGCCCGCACCTGCTCGGCCACCTCGGCCAGCGAGCCGGCGCCCTGCTCCTCGAGCAGCAGCGCGAGGAAGTGGACCTGGAAGAGGACGTCGCCGAGCTCGTCGCGCAGCTTGGCGGCGTCGCCGCCGTGGGCGGCCGCCGCCAGCTCGTAGGCCTCCTCCACCGTGTGCGGCACGATCGACCGCGCGTCCTGCTCGCGGTCCCACGGGCACTCGCGCCGCAGCCTGCGCGTCAGCGCGTCGAGCCGCGCGACGGCGGCCGCGACGTCGCTCACTGCCCGCCGGGCGGCGGGACCTGCTGCGGGGCGCCGGCCTGCGGCGTTGGCGTCGGGGTCGGCTCGGGCTCGCCCTTGCAGTCCGGCGTGGTGTAGCCCTCGCGGCAGTCGGTCTTCTCCTTCCACCGCTTGCGGAAGCCCTTGGCGAAGTCGTCGAGCGCCTTCTGCTGGTTCTCGGACGCGAGCTGCTGCTTGATCAGCGGCGCGGCCTCGGCCAGCGACTGCTGGTCGGCCTTGGTGATCTTGTCCACCTTGAAGACATAGAAGCCGTACTGGGTCTTGACCGGCCCCGTGAGCTCGCCCTGCTCGGCACCGAAGATCGCGCGGTCGAAGCCGCGGTCCTGCTGGCCCTGGGCCACGCCGGGCAGCTTGCCGCCCTGCGCCTTGGAGGCGTCGTCGATCGAGTACTCCTTGACGACGGTCTTGAACGAGTCGCCGGAGTCGAGCGCCGCCTTGGCCGCGTCGGCCCTGGCCTTGTTCTTGGTCAGCACCACCGAGAGGTCGCGCTGCTCGGGCTGCGCGAAGCGGGCCTTGTTCTTGTCGTAGTACGTCTTGACCTGGGCGTCGGAGACCTTGTCCTTGCCCTTGGTGATCTTCTCCACCAGCTTGTCGCGCTGCAGCCGGAACTTGCTCTGCAGCGAGATGTCCTCGGCCGACTGGCCGGAGTCCTTGAGGAACTTCTGGTAGTCCGCGTCCTTCGGGTAGTACTGCTTCTTCTGGGCCGCGATGTCCTTCTTGACGTCGGCGTCAGAGACCTTGACGCCCTGCTCGGTGGCCTCGCGGTCGATCCACTCGACCGAGATGAGCAGCCCGAGGACCTGGTCGCGAAGCTGCTCGTACTGCTGCTTGCACTGGGTCTTGAGCTGCGCGTCGGTGATCTTGGGCTGGCCCTTGGTCGGCTTGGGCACCGCCTTGCGCGCCGCCGCCACGCACTCGGCGTAGTCGGGCGGGACCGGCACCTTCGCGTTGGCCTGGCCGCTCGACCTGGCGGCCACGGTCATCCAGTGCTCGAAGTCCTGCTTGACGATCGCGGTGCCGTCGACCTCGGCGACCGCGTTGCCGGGCACACCGCCGCAGCCGGTCAGGATCACGGCGGGAAGGGCGGCGCACAGCGCCAGGAGGGCAGCGAATCTCATCATGACCCGGTCGAGGGTAGCGGGGTGAATCTCAACGCCGCCTATGTCCGGGCGACCTCGAGCAGAGCGTCCGCGGCCCGGATAACGGCCGGAAAGCGCTGGGCCGGGTCGTCGGGCACGCGGAGGGAGAACTGGGACTTGCCCGACTCGTACAGGGCCCCCGGCAGCTCCGCGCGCAGCGCCTTCGCGCGCACGGAATCGAGCTCGATCGGGGTCACCGCGAGCCGTCCCTGGCGGAAGGTGACGTTGCGCGCACCGGCCTCGCCGAGCTTGATCCGCGCCTGCTGCAGGGTGATGAGGTTCTCCATCGGCTCGGGCGGCGGGCCGAAGCGGTCGTGCAGCTCGGCGCGCAGCTCGTGCAGCTCTCCCACGTCGCGGGCGCCGGCGATGCGCCGGTGCACGTCGACCTTGGCCTGCTCGTAGGGGATGTAGTCGACGGGCACGTAGGCGTCGACGTTGACGTCGAGCCGCACGGGCTCGGGCGGCTCGTCGTCGGCGTCGACGCCGTCCATCGAGCGCACCGCCTCGTCGAGCATCTGCATGTAGAGCTCGAAGCCGAGCGCGGCGACGTGGCCGGACTGCTCGTCGCCCAGCAGCGCGCCCGCGCCGCGCAGCTCCAGGTCGCGCATGGCCACCTTGAAGCCCGAGCCCAGCTCCGTGTAGTCCGAGAGGGCGGCGAGCCGGTCGGCCGCCTCCGGGGTCAGCGCGCCGGCGCTCGGGTAGAGCAGGTAGGCGTAGGCGCGCTCGCGCGAACGGCCGACACGGCCGCGGATCTGGTAGAGCTGACTCAGCCCGAACCGGTCGGAGCGGTCGACGATCAGCGTGTTGGCCTGCGGGATGTCGATGCCCGACTCGATGATCGAGGTGGAGACGAGCACGTCGGCCTCGCCGCGCAGGAAGGCGATCATGCGGTCCTCGAGCTGCTTCTCGTCCATCTGCCCGTGGGCGACCGTGAAGTGCAGCCGCGGGCACAGCGCCCGCAGCCGCTCGGCCGTCTCGTCGATGTCCTCGACCCGGTTGTGGAGGAAGAAGGCCTGGCCGCCGCGGGCGTGCTCGCGCTCCAGGGCTTGGCGCACGAGGTCCTCGTCGTACTCCCCCACGTAGGTCTTCACCGGCCGGCGACCCTCGGGCGGCGTCTCGATCACCGAGATGTCGCGCAGGCCGGCGAGGCTCATCTGCAGCGTGCGCGGGATCGGCGTCGCGCTCATGGAGATGACGTCGACCTTGAGCTTGAGCTGGCGCAGCAGCTCCTTCTGCTTGACCCCGAAGCGCTGCTCCTCGTCCACGATGATCAGCCCCAGGTCCTTGGCGCGCACGTCGCGCGAGAGCAGCCGGTGGGTGCCGATGAGGATGTCGGCCTGGCCGTCGGCGAAGCGCTTGACGGCGGCGCGCTGCTCGGCCGGCGGGCGGAAGCGCGAGACGTGCTCGATTGTGAACGGGTAGTCGCGCAGCCGCTCGGAGAACGTGCCGTAGTGCTGCTGGGCGAGGATCGTGGTCGGCACCAGCATCATCACCTGCTTGCCGGCGTTGGCCGACTTGAAGGCGGCGCGCAGGGCGACCTCGGTCTTGCCGTAGCCGACGTCGCCGCAGATCAGGCGGTCCATCGGGCGCTCGGACTCCATGTCGGCCTTGACCAGCTCGATCGCCTCGCGCTGGTCGGTCGTCTCCTGGTAGGGGAATGCGGCCTCGAAGGCGCGCAGCCAGTCCGAGTCGGGCTCGAAGGCGAAGCCGCGCCGGCGGCGGCGCTCGGCGTAGAGGTTGAGCAGCTCGCCGGCCAGCTCCTGCGCGGCCCGGCGGGCGCGCGCCTTCAGCGTCTCCCAGCGCGTGCCGCCCAGCTTGGAGAGGGTCGGCTGGTGGCCGTCGGCGCCGACGTACCGCGAGATCTTGGCCAGCTGGTCGACCGGCATGAAGACCTTGTCGTCGCCCTGGAACTCCAGGTCCAGGTAGTCGCGCGTGATGCCGCCGACGGTCTTGGTGTCGAAGCCCGCGAAGCGCGCGACGCCGTGGTCCTCGTGGACGATGGTGTCGCCCGTGCGCAGGTCGGCGAACGAGCGCAGCAGGCCGCGGCCGCCGCGCGTCGAACGGGTGCTCGCCTTGCGTCGGTGGATCAGCCGGTGCTCGGGGATCGCCGCGAGCTTCAGTCCGGGGGCGACGAAGCCGTCGCGCAGGGCGGCCTCGGCGAAGACCAGGCCCGGCTCCGGGTTGACCTCCCAGCGCGCCTTGAGGCGATCCAGGTTGTAGGCCGCACGCTCGCCGCCGCCGCGGTTGGGCCAGGCGACCAGCGCGGTGTAGCCCGAGCGGGTGAGCTTCTCCAGCTCCGGCTCGGCCTCGCGCAGGCTGCGGGCGGCGAAGTCGGCGGCCTGGGCGCGGAACTCGAGCGGCTGGGTGCCGGAGATCGAGGAGAGCCTCAGCGGCTGTCTCGCGTCGAGCCCGGCCAGCACGCCGTCGGGGTTGACGTAGAGGTGGCGCGCGTCGGTGTCATGGAAGGCGGCGCACACGTCGTCCCAGTGGTCGCGTAGGGCCGGCTCGGTGTCCTCCTCGGTCGCCAGGACCAGCTCCGCCTCGGCGGGCAGGAGGTCGAGCAGCGCGCGGAAGTCGCCGACGGGCAGCAGCTCGGCGATGTCCGGGCGCTCGTCGGGGTGCTCGAGCGCGGCGATCTCGGCCAGCTCGCGGTGCTCGGCGGCCAGCTCGGCGGCGGGCGCGATCTCGACCGTCTCCGCGTCGCCGAGCGAGCGCTGGGTGAAGGTGGAGAACCAGCGCAGCGACTCGATCTCGTCGTCGAACAGGTCGACGCGGATGGCGCGCTCCTCGGTGGCGGGATAGACGTCGAGCAGGCCGCCGCGCACCGCGAACTGGCCGCGGTCCTCGACCTGGTCGACACGCTCATAGCCGGCGGCCACGAGGTCGCCGGCCGCCTCGTCGAGGTCGAGCAGCGCACCCGTCTTCAGCGTGAACCCGTGCGGCCGCAGCGCTGGGTCCGGGACCTTCTCACTCAGCGCGACGGCGCTGACCACCACGACGGGCGCCTCGGTGCCCGCGCTGCGGTCGAGCAGGGCGTCGAGCGCCGCCACGCGGAGGCCGACCAGGTGGGCTGGCGGGGTGAGGTGGGATTCGTAGGCGACGCCGCGGCTGGGGTACAGGCGTACCGCGCGCGGCTTCAGCCAGGCGCGCAGGTCGGTGGCGAGGTCGCGGGCCGCGCGGTCGTCGCCGGCCACCACCACGGTGGGACGGCGGGCGTCGCGATCGGCCAGGGCGGCGATCAGGTACGGGCGCAGCGACTGCGAGACGAACGCGCGCGCGCCGGGCTCCGCGAGAGCGGCGGCGTCGGGGTGGCGATCGAGGTGTGCGAGGAGGGGACGGAGCATGTGACATCGCCGAAGGCGAGCGCGAGGGACGAGCGGCTCGCCTGGCAGGCGAAACCCGACACGAACGGCCGCCCGGGACCCCGCGCGGCTGCTCTGCGATCGAGTCTAGAACGGCCTGCGGGCCAGCAGGTTCAGGCGCACGTAGTGCAGGACGAGCGGGTCCTCGAGGCGCTCCAGCACGCCGTCGACGAAGGCGTCGTGGAGATGCTCGGGCAGCCGCTCGAGGAACGAGCCGAGGCAGATCGCGCCGAGGTAGGCGGCCGGGTCGACCGGGTCCAGGTCCACCCGCTGCGGCCAGCACCAGACGTCGACGAAGCCGGCGTTCCCGAGTCGCACGTGGGTCTCCTCCGGCGTGGCGAAGTTCCAGTCGCCGGCCCAGTCGCCGAGGTGCTCCGCGAACGGCTCCTGCTCGGCGAGCGCGAAGCCGGCCTCTTTCACCGCCGCGACGTTGCCGTGGCCGCCGCATTGGGCCACCAGCCGGCCACCGGGTGCCAGCGCCGCGAAGAGGCTGGCGAACAGCGCGTCGTGGTCGGCGATCCAGTGGAACGTGGCGGTGGAGAGGATCGCGTCGACGGGCTCGTCGAGCTGAAGCTCGGTCAGGTCCTGGCAGCGCACGTCCACCTCCGGCGGCAGCAGCGCGCGGGCCTGCCCGGCCATGCTCGGCGAGGCGTCGACGGCGATCACGCGCCCGCGCGGGAGCCGCTCGTGCAGCGCCCGCGTGACCTTGCCCGTGCCGCAGCCGCCGTCGAGCACCGTCTCGTCGCCGCGCAGCACGAGCCGGTCGAGCACCTCGCGGCCCATGGCGGCCAGCGGAGCGGACACCCGCTCGTAGGTGGTGGCGTCCCAGTCGCGCGCCATACGTTCGTACGTTATCGCATACGTCGGGGGTGACGAACGGCAACGGCGCCGGTGAGGGAGAGTGGCTGGGACGGTGGCCGTGGGCGGGATCGGGTCGTAACGCCGAACTCGACGTTTCGCAGGGGTCGAGTTCGGCGTTCGCGATGCTCAGCGTCGTCAACGCCGAACTCGACGGCCGCCACGGGCCGACTTCGGCGTTGTCACCGCCCACGGAGCCGCCGCCCCCGACCGCACCCTCTCCTCAACGCCGCCGTTGACGTACGCCGGCGTCGGCGCTCAGGCGCCCTCGACAACCACCCGCTCCGCGGCCTCGCGCGCGCGGGCGACCAGGTCGGCCACCTCGCCGGAGGGCTGGCGCCAGCGGCCCAGCACGTACGCGGCCACCAGGTCCGGGTCGGTCGTGTCCGGGCGCCCGACGCCCACCCGCACGCGGTGGAAGTCCGCGCCGCCCAGCTCGCGCTTGAGCGACTTCAAGCCGTTGTGGCCGGCCAGGCCGCCGCCGAGCCGGACACGGATGTCGCCGAACGGCAGGTCGATCTCGTCGTGGACGACGAGCACCCGGTCGAGCTCCACGCGCAGCGCGCCGCGGGCGGGGCCGACCGAGCGGCCGGCCTCGTTCATGAACGTCTGCGGCTTGAGCACCGCCACCCGCGGGCCGCCCGGCCCGGTGCGGCCCTCGGTCAGCTCGCCGGCGAACTTCTTGCGCGGGCGGGGCAGGTCCCAGCCCTCGATCAACCGGTCGGCGACCCGGAAGCCCACGTTGTGCGGCGTCCCGGCGTAGCGGTCGCCCGGGTTCCCCAGGCCGACGACGAGCCAGTCGACCGGTGCGGAAGAGCCCTGCCTCAGGACTCGTCGGAGGACGCCGATGACCCGGCCTCCTCGGAGGTCGCGCCCTCGGCCTGCGCTTCGGCCTCCCCGTCGCCGCCGACCAGCTCGGTCTCGGTCTCGATCTCCTCCTCCACCGGCTCCTGCGTCGGCGGAGTGATGGTGGCGAGGACGGTCTCCTCGGGATCGTCGAGCAGGGTCACGCCCTCGGGCGCCACCAGCTGGGCCAGCGTCGCCGTCTCGTTCATCTCGAGCTTGGAGGCGTCGAAGGGGATCGTGTCGGGGATGTCTCCGGGCAGCGCCTCGATGTGCAGCTCGATGACGCCCTGGCTGAGCACGCCGCCCTCGACCACGCCCGGGGCCTCGTCGGCGCCGACGATCTCCAGGTTGACGACGGTCTGGATCGCCTCGTTCATGTCCACGCGCAGGAAGTCGACGTGCACGGCATGGCCCTTGACCGGGTGGCGCTGCAGGTCCTTGACCAGGACCGGCGCAGCTGCGCCGCCGTCCACGGCGATCTGGAGGATGGCGCCCGAGCGCGCCAGCGCGTTGCGCAGGATGCGGCCGTCGACCGCGAACAGGGCGGGCGACTCGCCGCCCCCGTAGAGCACGCCGGGCACCTGGCCGGTGCGCCGCAGGCGACGAGCGGAACGGGAGCCATCGGCGCTGCGGGCGGCCAGCTCGAGGGTGGTGGAGATGTCGGTGGAAGCGGCCATGGGCGGCGGGGAACGATAGCGAACGGCTGTCTGGCGAACGGCTTCCGGGGGTACTCTCTAGACGTGTCGCCCGACGCGGAGCTGATGGTCATCTTCGGTGTGCTGCACCTGTTCGCGCTCGTCTTCGGTGTCGGCCTGCTGGCGATGTTCTTCCGCTCGGACCCTGCCGGGGCGCCGCCGCCGCCTGAGGACGACGACGGCGGCGGGGGCGGCAACGACCGCCTGCCGCTCACGCCCAAGCCCCGCCCGACCGGCGGCATCCCCCTGCCCGACGCCCGGCCCGCCGGCACCCGCCTGCGCGGCCACGGCCGGCTGCGCGACGCGCACCGCCGTCCCGCCCGGCGCCCCGCGCACCCGCCGCTGCCGCGGCGCGCGCCCGTGCGCTAGACGGGCCGCTAGACCGAGCCGCGCCGCACGAGGCGGGTCGGAAGGACCAACTCGCGTGGCGCGCCCGCCGGCTCGTCGATCAGGAGCCGGGCGGCCGTCGCGCCCTTCTCGGCGTGGTCCTGGTGGACCGTGGTGAGCGGCGGATCGGCGAGCGCCGCGTCGGGGAGGTCGTCGAAGCCCGCCACCGCCAGCTCGCCCGGCACGTCGAGGCCGAGGTCGGCGGCGGCCCGCAGGGCGCCGAAGGCGAGCTGGTCGGTCATGGCGAGCAGCGCGGTCGGGCGGGGGGTCTGGGCCAGCAGTGCGTGGGCGCCGGCGCGGCCGTGCTCGACGGTGCTCCCGGCGCAGTCGTAGAGCGGGACGGCGTCGGGATCGATGCCGCTCGCGCGCAGCGCGGCGGCGTAGCCGGCAAGGCGCCAGCGCGCCACGGGAAAGGTCGCGGCGCGGCGCCGGGCGGGCCCGGCCGGGCCCCGGTGGTCGTCGTCGCTGAGCCGGTCGGCGAGCACGCCGAGGGTGCGATGGCCGCGCTCGAGCACATGCCCGGCGACGGCGCGCGCGCCGCCCTCGTCCTCGATCCGCACGACCCGGGCTCCGGGTGCCGGGTCCATGTCGACGCGGACCAGCGGCAGGCGGCGCGCGGCAAGCGCGAGGACCGCCGGGTGCGCCTCGGGCAGCGAGTACACGATCGCGCCGTCGATCACGCTGCCGCGGATGGCCGCGAGCGCTGCGGGCGTCGAGGGCGTCGAGGGCGGCACCGGCAGGAGCGTGAGGGCCACGTCGGCGCGCTCCCCGCCGGAGGCGATCCCCTGCAGGAAGAGCACCGCGGCGGGGTCGGAGAACGCGTAGGACAGCGCCTCGGTGAACAACACGCCGATCGCTCCCGCACGGCCGCGCCGCAGCGTCGCCGCCGCGGGATCCGGTCCGGCGTAGCCGAGCCGGGCGGCGGCGGCCTGCACCCGCGTGAGCAGGTCGGGCGAGACGCGTTCCGGGCGGGTGAACGCGTAGGACACGCTGGAGCGCGAGACGCCCGCCGCGCGAGCGACATCGAGCAGCGTCGGGCGACGGGACGGCGCCATCGCTGTGAATCGTTCCACAGACCGCTACGCTTGTGTTGTGGATCGATCCACAGACCAACCTGGCCCGCCCACGGACGTGTCGGCCGGCGACGCCGAATCCGCGGCACCGCGCCACCGGGTCGCCGTGACCGCGGTGTTCGCCGGCAACGGGGTGCTCTTCGCCTCGCTGTTCTCGCGGCTGCCGGAGGTGCAGGCGCGGCTCAGGCTCGACGAGGGCGAGCTCGGCCTCGCGCTGCTCGGCGGCCCGGTCGGCCTCGTCGGCGCCGTGGCACTCGCCGGCGCCGCGGTCGTGCGCGCCGGCTCGCGCCGCGTCAGCGCGCTCGGCGCGGCCGGGTACGCCGGCTTCCTCGCCCTGCCGGCCGTCGTGCCCGGGCTGCCCGGGCTGCTCGGGGCCATGCTCCTGCTCGGCGCCGCGAGCGGCGTGCTCGACGTCGCGATGAACACCCAGGGCGTGACGGTCGAGCGGCGCCATCCGCGGCGCATCTTCGCGTCGCTGCACGCGGCGTTCTCCTTCGGCGCGCTCGCGGGCGCGCTGGCGGGCGGGATCGCCGCCGAGACGGGTGTGCCGCTCGGGGCGCACCTGCTGGCGGTCAGCCTGCTCGTCGGAGTGACCATGGCCGCAGCGATCCGGACCTTCCTGCCCGATGCGGACGAGGCGGGCTCGGGGCCCGCCTTCGCGCGGCCCACCGGGCCGCTCGTCGCACTTGGGGCCGTCGCGTTGTGCGCGCTGCTGGCCGAGGGGGCGATGAACGACTGGAGCGCGGTCTACCTCGACCAGGTCCTCGACGCGGGTCCGGGCACGGCCGCGGCCGGGCTTGCCGTCTTCTCGGTCGCGATGGGCGCCGGGCGCCTGGCCGCGGACCCGATCGCCGAGCGCTCCGGCGCCGGGCGCTTGGCGCGCGCGGGCCTGCTCCTCGCCGCCGCCGGCTTCGGCGCCGCCGTCGCCGCGCCGGGCCTACCCGCGGCGTTCGCCGCCTTCGCCGCGCTCGGCCTCGGGCTCGCCGCCGTCTACCCGCTGGCGCTGCGCGCGGCGGCCGCCCAGCCCGGCATGTCCTCCGCACCCGCCATCGCGGCGGTCACGACCACGGGCTACGCCGGCTTCCTCGCCGGACCGCCGCTCGTCGGCCTGCTGGCCGACGCCGCGTCGCTGCGCACCTCGCTGCTCGTGGTCGCCGGGCTCTGCCTGCTCGCCGCGCCCTTCACCCGCACGATCGGCTGATGGTCCGTCTCGTAATCCTCGACCCGAGGGTGGTGAGACGGGCCACTAGCGCCCGAGCTGCCGGACCTCGGCGAAGCGGCGCCGGACCTCCTCCCAGGCCGGCTTGCGCTCCCACGTGCCGTAGCGGGTCAGGCCCTTCTGGTGGATCGGGGGCTGCGGACGCGGGTTGCCGCCCTGCCAGGCCGGGCGCACGCGGAACTCGTTGAGCGCCCAGTAGAGCGCGCCGCTCAGCCACGGCTTGGAGGCGTACACGCCGAGGTGGTAGTTGACGAAGTCCTGCTGGAAGGCCCACGTGCCCTTCTCCTCCACCGGGCCGTCGCGGTTGGCCTCCGCCCCGAACTCGGCGACCATGAGGGCCTGGCGGTCGTAGCAGGCGCGCATCGAGTCCAGGTAGGCCGGCAGCCGCGTGCGGTCGAAGATCTGGCCGCCCGGCCCGGTGTACCAGCCGAAGTACTCGTTGATCCCGAGCACGTCGAACGGCGCGTACGCGCGGGCCTGGCAGCCGGCCGTGAGATAGCCCGCGAACGCGTAGGCGACCGGACGGGAGGGATCGAGCCGGCGGACTCGCGCGGCGGCCTCGGCGAGGTAGTCGCGCACTCCCGGCCCGGGGCTGGAGTCCAGCTCGTTGCCGACCGACCACAGCAGCACCGAGGCGTGGTTCTGGTTGGCGCGGATGTTCTTCTCGATCTCCTTGGCGGCGGTGCGGCGCACCAGGCGCTTGTTGAGCTGGACGCTGGGCACCGCGTAGACCGGCACCTCCGACCACAGCAGCATCCCCTCGCGGTCGGCCAGCTCGTGCAGGTGCGGATGCGGCGGGTAGTGCGTGCGCATGATCGTGGCGCCGAGCGCCTTGGCCTCCGCCACGAGCCGCTCGCGGCTGGCGTTGGAGAGCGCGAAGCCCTCGGCGCGGTCGTCCTCGTGGTAGCCGACGCCGCGCAGGCTGACCGGCGCGAAGTTGAGCTCCAGCCGGGCGTTGCGCACGCGCACGTCCTTGATGCCGGTGCGCAGGACGTGGCGGGCGACGCGGCGACCGCCGGCGCTCGCCTCCAGCGCGGCCCGATAGAGCGTGGGCCGTGTCGGCGACCACAGCTTCGGGTCGCGCACGGTCAGGCGCCCGCGGAAGGTGGCGGCCGCGCGGGCGCCGAGCACGCGCGAGCCCAGCATGACGCGGCGCCCGCCGACGCGCCCGGTGACCGTCACGCGCCGTGCGCGGGCGCTGACGTTGCGGGCGCGCGTGCTCAGATCGACGCGGGCGTCGCAGCTGCGGCAGGAGAGGCGCGGGCGGACCACGACGTGCTCCAGGTCCACCGTGTCCACGCGGCGCAGGTAGACCTCGCGCGTCGGGCCGCTGTAGTTCCACCAGCCGCCGGTCGGCACCCCCGCCGAGTTCAGGCCCGCGGGCGGGAAGTCGTAGCGCCGGCGGCGCGAGTCGACCCGCACCACCAGCCGGTTGGTGCCGCGCCGCGAGAGGCCGGCGCCGAGCACGAACTCGAAGGGGATGTAGGCGCCGCGGTGCTTCCCAACGCGGCGGCCGTTGAGCCACACGGTGGAGCGGTAGTTGACCGACTCGAAGCGCACGATCCAGCGCAGCGCGGCGCGCGCGTCGGGCAGGGTGAAGTCCTTGCGGTACCAGCCGACCCCGCCCGACATGGAGGCGTAGGACTCGTCACCGGTGTTCCACGCGCTCGGCACCGTGGCGGGCGTCCAGCCCTCCGTGCCCGTCTCGCGCTGCCAGCGCGCGCGCTCGCCCTGGTCCTGCGGGTCCAGCCGGAACAGCCAGCGCCCTCCGAGCAGATGCCGGCCGGTGGGCCCGTCGGCGTAGAGCTGGCGCTCGCGCGGGACGTCGGCGGCGCGCGTGAGGGACGGCACGGCGGACGGCAGCACCAGGAGCGCGAGGAGCACGAGCACCTGGGGCACACGCAGGCGGAGGGGGCGCGGCACGCTCGGCATTCTGGCCCGCCGGGCGGCGGCACGCGCCGTCAGCACCCGCCCTCCAGCGCGATCGGATCCGAGATGCTCAGCAGCTCGAGCCCGCCACCGGTCAGCGGACCCTCGCGGCGCACGCGCACGCACTGCACGACGGGCCGGCTCGTCCCCGCACGCCACGCCACCCGGCCCGCGCCGGTGCGCCGCGTCAGCGCGAGGCGCTCCGAGGGCCGGTAGGTGAGGATCTCCACCGCCCCGGGGCGTGCCAGCCGCGCGACACGGGCGCGGGTCAGGCGGGCGCAGGCGGGCTCGGCACGGCAGGCCGGCAGCAGCGAGAGCGCCGCGCGCGCGTCGCCGCGGGCCTCAGCCTGGAGCAGCTCGAGCACCCGCCCGCGCTCGGCGGCCGATCCGGTCAGCCCGCGTGCGAGCAGGAAGGAGATGCCGAGGAAGGCGAAGACGCCGAACGCGACGACGATCAGCAGGCTGGTCCGGCGGCGGCGCATGCGCGCCGCGTGACTCTAGGCGGTCTCGGCGTGGCCCTCGCCCGACAGCTCGAGGAAGCGCCGCACCGACTGCTCCTGGCGCCCGAGCCGCTCGCCGGCCTGGCGCGCGTGCTCCGCGGCCAGCGCGAGGAAGTCCTCGAGGCAGCGCTCGGGGTCGTCGGGCAGCGGGTAGACGCGCGCCACGTCCTGCTGGGCGCAGGCGATGCCCATCGGCGGGCGGCCATGGGCCAGCGGGCGCGCGCCGCACACCGGGGTGACCACCAGGTGCTTCTCCTTCGCCACCAGCGCGGCGGGCAGGAGCCGGTGCGCGGGCAGCCGCACGTCCAGGCCGATGCGGCGGTCGACGTCCACCTGTGCCTGGGCGAGTTCCTCGAGCGGCTTGCGCCACACGGCCAGCACGGTGTCGGCGGCCTCGAGCGCGTCGCGCAGCGCCGCGGCCTGCTCGGCGTAGAGACGCTCGGCCTCCTCGCGATCCTCCGCCCCGGCCAGATCGAGGTCGCACGGCACGCGCAGCAGCTCGCCGGGTGCCACCGCGGAGCCCGCGCCGCGCTCGCCGTGGGTCACGTAGGTCTGGAGCGTGCCGAGGTCGCGCCGGCCGTGGAAGACCACCGTCAGCGTGTCGCACAGCGAGAGCCCGCCCACGCGCAGGGCGACCGCGGCCGAGGCGTCGGCGTCGATCAACGCCCTGCGGAGCAGCTCGTCGGCGTGGTGGTCGTCGTCCATGCGGTCCTCCTGGACGTGGTCATCGGCAGCGGTGACCTTCATGTTTACCGCTTCCCCGGCGAAACGAACGGGTACCGTCTGTCGGAACATGAAGCTGCTCTACAAGCCATTCGGTCTCATCCTCAGCATCGCCGCGGCCCTGATCGGCAAGCGGATCTTCAACGTCGTGTGGACCAAGATCGACGACGAGGATCCGCCCAAGGGCACGACGGAGGAGGCCGACTGGGGCAAGATCCTCACCGCCGCCGCGGTCCAGGGCCTGATCTTCAAGACCACGCGCGTGGTCGTGGACCGCTACGGCGCGGTCGGCTGGTCCTACCTCACGGGGACGTGGCCGGGGGAGAAGCGCCCCGACCCGGAGTAACGTCGCCGAAGGCGAGCGGCGAGGAACGAGCACGTCTCGCCTGGCAGGCGAAACCCCTCAGCGCGCGCGCAGCACGAACCCTTGCTGTTTCAGGGTGTCGAGCGCATCCTCGAACCCGGCGAAGTCCCGCGCCACGAGCAGGTCCACCGGCCGCCCCGCCGGCCCCGCCGCCCGCACCCAGCACCGCAGCACCGGCGCGCCGGCGCTCGCCTCGGCGTCGGCCAGGAGGTCGAGCAGGATCGGCAGCTCGGGCTTGTCGTCCAGCCGCCCGGAGATGACGTCGAGCGGGTCGGCGTCGAGCACCGCCAGCAGCTCCTCCTCGCCCAGCCCGAGCAGGTCCTGCAGCCGCTGCGCGCGCGATGCGCTCAGAACAGCTGGTTCTCGCCGCCGAACACCTCGGACACCGAGTCGTCGGTGAAGATGCGGCGGATGGAGTCGGTGAGGAGGTCCGCGCAGGAGAGCACGCGGATCGTGCCGGGCGCGCCCGGGCGCATCGGGATGGTGTCGGTGACCACGACCTCCTCGAACGGCGAGGCGGCGAGGTTCTCCCACGCGTTGCCCGAGAACACCCCGTGCGTGGCGGCCGCGAAGACGCGGCGCGCGCCCTTGTCCATCACGGCCTCGCCCGCCGCGCGCAGCGTGCCCGCGGTGTCGATCAGGTCGTCGACGATCACCGCCGTCTTGTCGCGCACCTCGCCGATCACGTAGGCGATCTCGGCCACCTGCTGCGCCGGGCGCTCCTTGTCCAGGATGGCCAGCTCGGCGCTCATCTTCTCGGCGAACTTCTTGGCCAGCTTGGCCCGGCCCGTGTCGGGCGAGACGACCACCAGGTCCTGCAGCGCCAGGTCGCGGAAGTACTGGGTGAGGATGAACATGGCGGTCATGTGGTCCACCGGCTTCTGGAAGAAGCCCTGCAGCTGGCCGGCGTGCAGGTCCATGGTGAGCACGCGATCGGCCCCGGCCGCCTCGAGCATCCGCGCCACCAGGCGGGCGCTGATCGGCTCGCGCGGCGAGGACTTCTTGTCCTGGCGCGAGTAGCCGTACCAGGGCGTGACGGCGATCACACGGTGGGCGGAGGCCCCGATCGCCGCGTCGATCATCACCATCAGCTCCATCAGGGAGTCGTTGGGGTTGATCCCCGTCTGCGGGTTGGCGCAGGTCGGCTGGACGATGAACACGTCCGCGCCGCGGATCGACTCCTCGTAGCGGCAGTAGACCTCGCCGTTGGAGAAGGTCTTGAGCGTCACGCCGCCCAGCTCGACCCCCAGCCGGTCGGCGATGCGCCCGGCCAGGGCGGGATTCGCGCGGCCTGAGAAGAGCATGAGGCGCTTGCCGTACTCGAGCTGGATCGAGCTCGCGGCCGCGGGCTGGGGGTGCAGCGCGCTCACGTGGGGCGGAGTGTAAACCGCGGGGGCGACGTCAAGGCCGGGGAGCGTCACGGTTCCCGCTCGCTCCGGCGGGCGACCCGCTCGGCGTAGCCCTCGACGTTGCGCTGGCGCTCGCGGGCGACCCCCAGCGCGCCCGGCGGGACGTCGTCGGTGATGACCGATCCGGCCGCCGTGTAGGCGTCGTCGCCCACGCTCACGGGCGCCACGAACGCGGTGTCCACCGACACCCGCACGCGGTCGCCGATGCGCGTGCGGTGCTTGGCCCGCCCGTCGTAGTTGGCGGTGATCGTGCCCGCGCCGAGGTTGGTGTGCGTGCCGATGTCGGCGTCGCCCACGTAGGAGAGGTGCGGGACCTTCGAGCCGGCGCCCACCACGGCGTTCTTGATCTCCACGAAGGTGCCGGCCTTGGCCCCGGCGCGCAGGTCGGCGCCGGGCCGCAGGTAGGCGAACGGGCCGATCGTGACGCCCTCGGCTGCGTCGGCGCCCTCCAGGTAGCTGTGCAGCACCCGCACGCCGTCGCCCAGCCGGCAGTCGATCACGGTGCTGAGCGGGCCGATCACGCAGCCGGCTCCGATCGCGGTCTCGCCGCGCAGGAAGCACGACGGCTCGATCACCGTGTCGGCGCCGATCGTCACGCCGGCCTCGATCAGCGTGCTCTCCGGGTCCACGATCGTGACCCCAGCACGCTGGTGGGCGGCGTGGAGGCGGCGCTGGGCCAGCCGGGTCACGCGCGCGAGGTCGACGCGGTCGTTGACGCCGAGCGCCAGGTCGGGATCGGCCAGCGCGTGGGCCTGGACGGCCAGGCCGGCCTCCAACAGCACCGGGAGGACGTCGGGCAGGTAGCGCTCGCCCTTGGCGTTGTCGGCTCCCAGCGCGCCGAGGGCGTCCAGCAGCGCGCCGCCGTCGAACGCGTAGAGGCCGGCGTTGACCTCGCGGACGGCGAGCTGCTCGGCCGTCGGGTCGCCTTCCTCCTTGGTCTCCACCACGCCGATCACGTTGCCGTCGGCGCCGCGCAGGACGCGGCCGTAGCCGGACGGGTCGGCCAGCTCCATCGACGCGAGCGTGGCGGCCGCGCCGGCGCTCGCGTGGGCCGCGACCAGCGCGGCGATCGCGTCGGCGGTGATCAGGGGCATGTCGCCGTTGATGACCAGCACGGGCGCGTCGCGCCGCACGTGCTCGGCGGCGGCGGCGACCGCGTCGCCGGTGCCCAGCGGCTCGGCCTGGATCGCCACCTCGACGTCCTCGGGCAGGATGTCCGCCAGGCGCCGGCGCGGGTTGTCGACCACCACGACCCGCTCGGCGCCGGCCGCGCGGACCGCGTGCAGCGGCCACAGCAGCATCGGGCGTCCGCAGATCGGGTGCAGGACCTTGGGGACGGCGGAGCGCATGCGCGTCCCCTCGCCGGCGGCCAGCATGATCACGGTGGGGGCCGGCATGCGCCTCGCATCGTAGTATCGGCCTGCGCCGGACCGGCGGTCGGGGGTGGTGTAATGGCAGCACACCAGGTTTTGGTCCTGGGAGTCGGGGTTCGAGCCCCTGCCCCCGAGCTGCGGTCACCGGCGCCGCCGCGGGCGGTAGCCTCCCGCGGCCTATGCGCCCCTCGCTCGCCGCCCTCGCGGCCTCCGTCCTCATCGCCCTGCTCGCGCCCGCGCGCGCGCGCGCGGGCGACCCGGTGATGGCGCTGGCCGACGTGCAGGCCGGGATGCAGTGCACGGGCTACTCGGTGGTCCGCGGGACCGACGTCTCGAGCTTCGACGTGGAGATCCTCGACGTGGTCGACGCGGCGGCCACCGGGCGTGGCGCGCGCATCCTCCTGCAAGCCTCCGGGCCCGCCGTCGACGCGACCGGGCTCGGGCCGGGCTTCTCGGGCTCGCCGGTCTACTGCCCCGACGCGGCAGGTAACCCGAGCAACGTCGGCGCGATCTCCGAGGCGATCGGGGAGTACGGCGGCAAGGTCGTGCTCGCCACCCCGATCGAGGCGATCCTGGGCAGCCCGGTCGACCCGCCCAAGGTCAGGCCGGGTGCGTCGCTGCGCGGCGGGCGCAGGCTCGGGCGCATCCGCTCGCTCGCCTCGCCGCTGACCGTGAGCGGCCTTGCGCCGAGTCTGGGCACCGCGCTCACGCGCGCGGCCGCCCGCCGCGGACGGGTCGTCCTCGCCGCGCCGGTGGGTCCGCTGGGCTCGTTCGGAGTCCAGAGCCTGCGGCCGGGCTCGGCCTTCTCGGTCGGGTACTCCAACGGCGACCTGCAGGCGGGCGCGGCGGGCACGATCGCCTACACCGACCAGGACCGGGTGTGGGGCTTCGGGCACCCCTTCGAGGGCATCGGGCCGCGCTCCCTGCTGCTCCAGGACGCCTACGTGTTCCGGGTCATCAACAACCCGATCGGCGTGGAGGGGGCGATCACATACAAGCTCGCGGCGGGCGGGCACGACCTCGGCACGCTCACCAACGACACGCTCGACGCGGTCACCGGCCGGGTCGGCGCGCTGCCCGCCACCATCCCGGTGCGCGCGAACGCCAAGGACCTCGACGCCGGCACCACCCGGTCGGTGGCGATGGGAGTGGCCGACGAGTCCGGCGTGGACGAGCCGAGCGGCGGCTCGCCGCTCGCCTTCCTCGGACCGCTGGGCACCCTGCAGGCGGCCGGCACCGTGTTGAACGGCTCGCCGGCCCGGCTCACCGCGCGCGGCTGCTTCAAGGTCGCGCTGCGCGAGCTGCGCAAGCCGTTGCGCTTCTGCAACCGCTACGTGACCGACACGGCCGATCCGTCCTCGGGCAGCGCGGTGGCGGCGCTCGCGGCGGGCGACCTTTCCGACGCGCTCGCGCAGATCGACGCCTACAAGCCGGCCGTCCTGCACGTCACCGGCGTCGACTCCAGCGTCCAGGTGCGCCGTGGCCAGCGCCAGGCCTTCCTGCGCGCGGTCAAGCTCCCGCGGCGCGCCCGGGCCGGCCAGCGGGTGCGCGCCACGCTGGTGCTGCGCCACGTCCGCGGGCGGCTGGAGCGCAAGCGCGTACGGCTCAAGCTGCCGCTCGACCTGCGGCCGGGCCGGCAGCGGCGCGTCGTGTTCCGCGGCACCGCCGTGGACGGGGGCGGCGGCGACTTCTTCGACGAGCTGATCGGGCTGTTCGAGGAGGAGGGCGGCGGAGGCGACGGCCTGGGGCCCGCGTCGGTGCAGGAGCTGGCGCTCTCGATCGAGGCGCTCGAGCGCTTCGACGGCGTCTACGCGCGCCCGCCGAGCGACGACGAGGAGGACATCGACCCCGGCGAGCCGGCCTATTTGGACCCGGATGTGCGCATCTCCGGCCGCGCGAGCGCGCGGCTGCGGGTCACGCGCCGCTGATCGCGCCGTGCCCGCGCGACTGCTGCCGTCCCTCGTCGCGCTGGCGCTGCTCGGGATGACGCTGCCGGGGCCGGCGGCGGCCGCGCCGCGGGTGCCGCCGGGCTTCCTCGGGATGATGGCCGACGGGCCGCTGTTCGACCCGCGCGTGGACCTCGACGCGGAGCTGGGCGCGATGGCCGGCGCCCGCGTGGGCGCCGTGCGCGTCGCGATCTACTGGGACACCGCCCAGCCGTACACGAGCGCCGCCGACGTGCCGCCCGACCAGGCGGCGCGCTTCACCGACGTGGGCGGCGTGCCGACCGACTTCGCCGCCCCCGACCGGTTCGTGGCCGCCGCGGCGCGCCGCGGCTTCGCGCTGCTGCCGGTGGTGCTGCGCACGCCCGTCTGGGCCCGGCGCCGGCCCGCGCTCTCCAACTCGGCGCCGACGGCGGCCGCACGCGCCGCCTACGGGCGCTTCCTGGCCGCGCTGGTGCGCCGCTACGGGCCGCGCGGCAGCTTCTGGGCAGCCAACCCGACCCTGCCGCGGCGCCCGATCCGGCGCTGGCAGGTGTGGAACGAGCCGGCCGGGGTGCGCGACTGGGCCGAGCAGCCGGGGGTTCCCGCCTACGTGGCCCTGCTGCGCGAGGCGCACGGCGCGATCAAGACGGCCGACCCCCGGGCGCAGGTCGTGCTGGCCGGACTGGTCGGGCGCAGCTGGGAGCAGCTCGAGCGGATCTACCGGCGCGGCGGGCGGCGCTGGTTCGACGCGACGGCCGTCCACCCCTTCTCGGCCCGGCCGGCGAACGTGCTGAAGCTGGCGCGGCTCGCCCGCGGCGTCATGCGCCGCCACGGCGACGCGCGCGCGCCGCTGCTCATCACCGAGCTCTCCTGGCCCTCCTCCAAGGGCCGCATCCCGCGCCGCTACGGCTTCGAGCAGACCGAGCGCGGGCAGGCGGCGCGGCTGCGTTCGGCGCTGCTCGAGCTCGCCGCCGCGCGGCGCGCGCTGCACATCCCGGCCGTGTTCTGGAGCACCTGGATCAGCTACGACCGCGACCCGGCGTACCCGTTCGACTACGCCGGCCTGCGCCGCCTGGAGGACGACCGCGTGGTGCGCAAGCCGGCCTTCTTCGCCTGGCAGCGGGTCGCGCGCGAGCTGACGCGCTGAGGTGCCAGTGGGGGGTCAGCGCAGGCCGAGGGCCGGGAGCAGCTCGCGGCGCACGCGCTCGAGCACGGCGGCGCGGGCGTAGGGCGCCATCGCCGCGCGCGCGTCGGCGGCGATCCGTGCGCGGTCCGCGTCGTCAAGCGCGAACGCGCTGCGCAGGGCGCGCGCGAGCGCCGGGGCCGAGCCGTCGGCGGCCACCAGGCCCGGCGCGAGCCGGCGCGCGAGCGGCAGCGCCTCGTAGGCCCCGGGCGAGGGGACCGTGACCAGCGGCGTGCCGGCCGCCAGCGCCTCGAGCTGGGCGAGGCCGTGGTCCTCACGCCGCGAGGCGTTGACGAACACGCGCGCCCGCCCCACCCGCGCCAGCCAGGCGTCGCCGTCCACCGTGCCCGCCCACTCGATCCCCGGCGGCTCGGGCACGCCGCAGCGCTCCAGCCACGCGCGGCCGGCAGCGCGGTCGCAGCCGCCGACGACCAGCCGCGCGCCCGGCGGGGCGGCCTTCGCCCAGGCGGCGGCCAGCACGTCGATCCCGCGCTTCCACAGCCAGCCGCCGTAGGCGACCGCCTCGCCCGTGCGCTCGGCGGCCGGCACCGGCGGCGGCGCGCTCACGGGCGACGGCAGCGCGATGACCTGCGGCGGCCGAGCCGCAGCGGCCAGGAGCGGCGCGGCCGCCGCGGCGGCCGCCGGCCCCCAGGGCAGCAGCACCTCGGCGGCCGGCAGCACGCGCCGCTCGCGCGCCCGCTGCCACGCGCCGTTCCACCCCGGGCGGTTCAGCAGCACCGGCGAGTCGAACCGCACGGCCCACGGCACGCCCGGCGGTTTGAGCAGGAGCGCCGTGGTGGCGCCGGAGACGATCACCGCGCGGGCGTCACGGGTCGCGCGTGCGGCGCGCCGAGCGGCGACGCCCTCGACCAGGTCGATCAGCGTGATCTGGCGCCGCAGCCGGGCGGTGGCGCCGAACCGCACGCGCACCAGCCGGCAGTCCACGCCGGCCTCGGCCAACAGTCCCGCGAGCGCGTCGTCGGCACGCCGCAGGCCGAGTGTGGTGCCGAGCGAGAGGAGGGCGACGTCGGGCCGAGACAGGCCGACGAGCCTGACAGACGGGCCTGACCCGTTTGTCGCACGCGGTGACAAACGGGTCAGGCACTTCTGTCCGCGTGACAAACGGGGCAGGCCCGTCTGTCCGCGTTAGCCTGCGCCGCCGTGCCGTTGCCCAAGGCTCTGCGCCGCCTCACGCCAGACCGGCTCCGCCACGACGTGCGCCTGCGAGCGCTGGGGATGGGCGCGGGCCTGATCCCGCCGCGGCTGATGCACACGCGGCGCGAGGCGAAGCTGCTGGCCGAGCTCGCCGCCGGCCGGCGCACCGCGGTCGAGATCGGCGTCTACGAGGGCTCCTCCGCGATGGTGCTCGTGCGGGCGCTGCCGCCGGGCGCGACGCTGCACCTGATCGACCCGTTCGTGGACAGCCGCGGCCTCGCCGCCGGCTGGCGCGGCACCGCGTGGGCCACCCGCCGGGTGGTCGCGCGAGCGGCCAAGGCGCGTGGCGACGGCGCCCCGGAGCTGCGCTGGCACGTCGATCGCAGCGAGGCCGTCGGACGGCGCTGGTCGGAGCCGATCGACGTCGTCTTCATCGACGGCGACCACTCCGCCCAGGCGTGCCGAGCCGACTGGGAGCTCTTCGGCCCCTGGATCGCCCCGGGCGGCGCGGTCGTCTTCCACGACGCGCGCGAGCACAAGCCCGGCGGCGAGGGCCTGCCCGGCGACGGCGGCCTCGCCGGCCCGACCGAGCTGGTCGACCGTCTGTTCCGCGGCCCGGACGCAATCCCGGGCTGGCGCATCCGCGCCGACGAGCAGACGCTCGTGGCGGTCGAGCGCAGCGCCTAGTCCGGCGACCCCGCGCCGGCCGCCGCCAGCACGGCGCGCATGTCGCGGAGCCGCTGCTCCACCGGCGTGCCGAGGCAGTGCACGATCCGCGGGTGCGCGGCCTGGTCGTGGAAGATCGAGTTCCACTTCGTGCCCAGGAAGTGGACCCCGGCGAGGAAGTCCGACGGGTGCGCCGGGGCACACGGGCGCAGCTCGCGGCCGAGGGCGCGGCGCGCGAGGCGGTGGGCGACTCCGCGCGGGCCCGGCGCCAACGAGCCCGGCAGGCGATAGCCGAGCGCCGCGAGCAGCGCGGCGTTGTCCCACCACGGGTGCTCGACCAGGTCCGGCGCATCCCACACCCGCTCCAGCAGCCCGCGGGCGTAGGCGCCCGAGCGCAGCACCATCACGCCGGTGTTGGGCACGAGCTGGTTGTGGTACGCGTGGCGGACCAGCGCCAGGTCGCGGTCGGGCGGGAGCTCCGCTGCGATGTCAGTGCTCGCGTCCACCACGACCGCGTCGGCGTCGATCCACACCACCAGCTCGAACCTCGCGAGCAGCGAGCGCAGCTGCGCGATCTTGGCCCACGCCGGCGGGCGACTCGGGTCGGCCGCGTCGGAGAGGATCAGCTCGTAGCCGTGGCGCTCGGCGTAGGCGCGGAAGGTCGGCGCCGAGAGCGCGAGCAGCGCGGCATGCGGCCCCGCGCCGATCGAGCACAGCGCACGCTTCACGGCGCGGCCGCCCCGGCACCCTTGGCCGCCTCGACGGCGCCGTCCCGGCGCACCCGCGCCGACGGGGCGCCTGGGTGCGCCGTCACCGACCGACCGCCTCGCGGTAGACGTCGGCGACCGCCGCGGCGCACACGTCCCAGTCGAAGCGGCGCGCGAAGGCGCGGGCGTGCGCACCCATCGCCGCGCGGCGCTCCGGGTCGGCGAGCTCGCGCACCGCGGCGGCGAAGGCACCCGCCTGCGGTGGGACGAGCAGCCCGCTGCGGCCGGGGTCGAACGCCTCGGCGGTGGCGGTGCCGGCGGCTGCCACGACCGGCAGGCCTCGCGACTGCGCCTCGGCCACGACCAGGCCGAAGCCCTCCAGGGTCGAGCCGAACAGGAGCACATCGGCCCCGTCGTAGAGCCGCCACTTCTCCGCGTCGTCGACGCGACCCGGGAACGCCAACCGGTCGGCCACTCCGGCGGCGCGGGCGCGGTCGGCCAGCGCGGGCGCCAGCGGCCCGTCCCCCGCCACCACCAGCGCGGCGTCCACGCCGTCCGCCACCAGCGCGACCAGCGTCTCGAGCGCCAGGTCCGGCCGCTTGCGCGGCTCCAGGCGTCCGAGGTGCAGGAGCCGCAGACCGCCGGCCGGCCAGGCGGCCGTGTCAGCCGCGGCGGCGGCGGCGTTGTCGGTCGCGGCGGCGGCGGCGGTCGGCGCCCCGTTTCCCCCCGCGGCGGCTGCGTCCGGCGGCGCCGTGAGTCCCTGAGGCGCGACGCGGACCCGCGCGGCGTCCACTCCGGCCGCGACGAGCGCGGCGCGGGCGTGCTCGGAGACGGCCACGACGAGGTCGGCCCGCCGCGCGATCGCGGCCTCCAGCCGGGCCCAGCGCGGATCGAGGTGATGGTGGTGGAGCACGACCGGGACGCGCGAGCGCGCCAGCGCGCGGGCCAATAGCAGTGCGGGACCGGTGTGCCGGACGGAGTGCCCGCGCAGCAGGTCGACCCGGTGGCGGAGCAGCAGCCCCAGCGCGTAGGGGGCGAAGATCAGCGGCGCGCGCGTCCAGTGCAGCCCCAGCCCGTGGCGCAGCACCTGCACGCGGGCTCCCGCAGGCCGCCGGGTGAAACGATGGTCGCGCGGCAGCCCGAGGATCAGGTCGATGCCGTGGGCGGGCAGCCGCGCGAGCAGCTCGCGCTCGTAGACCTCGCCGCCGACGGCCGACTCCGGCGCGAGCGTGTAGTAGTGCGGCCCGCCCGCGGTCAGCCGCGGCGGCGCGCTCATTCGTCCTGGAAGCGGTACACGATGCCGGCCGGCGCCAGCGCCGCGGCGTCGATCCGCGGCAGCGCGTCGGCCAGCACGGCCGCGAACGTCTCGGTGCTCGCGGCGATCAGCTCCAGCAGGCGCGCGACGGGAGTGGCCTCCTCCTGCACGCCGTTGGCGTAGTCGGTCGCGTAGCCCAGCAGCGCGAACGGCAGCTCGGCCTCGCCGGCCAGCACCGTCTCGGGCCCCGCGGTCTGCGACACCGCCGTGACGCCCGCCGCGGCGAGGCCGCGGATCTCTGCCTTCGTGTTGAAGCGCGGGCCGTCGACGTGGCCGTAGCAGCCGCCGTCGCGCATCGCCACCCCGCTCGCGCCGGCGGCCGCCAGCAGCGGCGCGCGCAGTGCGGGCGCGTACGGATCCTCGAAGATCCAGTGCCCGCGGCGCGGGTCGCCCGGCTCGGGGAAGAAGGTGCACAGCTCGCCCTCGGGCAGCCGGTTGACCGGGAAGTGCAGGTCGTCGAAGCAGATCAGCGAGCCGAGCTCGACCTCGGGATCCACCGCCCCGCAGACGGTGACCGCGACCACGCCGGCGACCTCGAGCTGGACGAGGGCGGCGAGGTTGGCCCGGTGCGTGACGCCGCTGGAGAGCAGCGCGTGCCCCTCGCGGTGGCGCGAGACGTGCACGACCTCGACGCCCGCGAACTGGCCCTGGGAGACGAGCGCGTCGCCCCATGGCGTGGCGATCGGCTGCGGCCCGCCGCCCTCGAAGCCGGGCAGGGCGTACGTGCCCGAGCCGGTGATGATCCCGATCGCCATCGCCTCCGCCGCCTAGCGCTCGCGCCGGCCCCGCGGCACGCGCCCGCCGCGGGCGCCCCGCTCGGTGGCCGGCCCGCGCGGCGCCGCGATCCCTAGCACGCGCATCGCCTTCAAGCCCAGGCCGAGCTTCTCGCGGCCGTCGGTGGAGGCGACGTCCAGCGCGGAGAGGTCGCGCACCCGCTCCAGCCGGTAGCGGATCGTGTGGCGGTGGGTGAAGAGGCGCTGCGCCGTGTTGGCCACGTTGCCGTCGCACTCCAGGAAGGTCTCGAGCGTCTGCACGAGGTCGGTCTCGTACTGGTCGTCGTAGGCGACCAGCGGCTCGACCGTCTCGGCGTAGAAGCGCTGCAGCTCGCCGGGGTCCTCGCTCATGGCGGGCAGCAGCAGCCGGTACGCGCCGGTCGCCTCGAAGGCCAGCACCGCCGGACCGTCGGCATCGCCCTCGCCGGCCGGCAGGCCCTCGGCCACGTTGGCGGCCAGCAGCGCCTCGTTGCCCGCGCGGTACAGGTCGACGGGATCGAGGGCCACGCGCGAGTACCCCAGGGCGAAGGTGAAGCCGTGCAGCGCGGCGTGCAGCTCGCGCGCCACCGCGTCGGCCAGTCGGCGCGAGACCGCCACCTCGGCCGCCGGGGCGAGCACCAGCACCTGGCCGGCCTCCCCAGGGGCGTCGTCGACGGCCGCGATGGCACCCGGCGCCACTGCGCGGGCCGCGCGCTCGGCCGCAGCGAGCACGCGGGCGCGCCAGTCGTCCTCGCTGGGCGCGTAGTGGTGCGTGCGCACGACCACCACGACGGCGCCGGCGCCCAGGTCCACGCCCAGCTCGCCGGCGCGCGCCACGATGTCGCCACGGTCGGTGACCTTGCGGTGCAGCACGGCGCGCAGGAAGCCTGACTGGGCCGCCTCCGAGGCGCGCTCGGGGGCGCGCAGCCGCTCCACCTCGCCCGCGATCAGCGTGGTGACGACGCGCAGCAGCGCCGGTGACGGCTCACCCGAGCGCCCGCGCACGCGCAGCCGGCCGACGGAGGCATCGCCCACCCGCAGCTCGTGCGTGCCCACCCCGGCGGCGTCGCCCATCAGCGCCCGCTCGTCCGCCGACGACCGCGCCGCCACCGCCAGCACGGCGCTGGAGCGGTCGATCAGGATCAACGAGGCGTCCAGCGCGCGCGCCGCGGCGCGGACCACGTCGGGCAGCCCGTCGCCCGCCTCGACCGCGACGGTCATCGCCTCGAGCAGGCCCAGGTCGAGCTCGCCCTCGGCGTGCTGTCGGGACGCGGACACGAGGGCGGGATTCTAGGCGTTCTAGAGCTCGCCGAAGTACCACAGGAAGACCGCACCGAGCGCGGCTCCGCCGCCGACGAAGGCGGCCAGCACGTAGACGCTGAGCAGCGCGGCGGCCAGGCGCTCCCACACGCGCGAGTAGGAGGTCCACGCGGGCACGAGCACGAGTGCGATCCACGCGATCAGCGACAGGCCCGCCGCGGTGCCGACGGTGATGTAGGTCCAGTCCTGGTTGCTCATGCCGCCGGCGGGTCATTGTGGCGCACGAAGCCGACGACGATCGCGATCGTCCCGGCGAGCGCGAAGATCGCCGCGCCCAGGGCGAAGCCGCCGGCCACGTCGGAGAGCCAGTGCACGCGCAGGTAGATCCGGCTCAGCCCGATCGCCGCGGCCAGGCCGAGCGCGAGCCCGACCGCCGCGAAGCGCACCGCCCACGCCGCGCCCGCCCGGACGAGGACGACGGCGCACGCGACCCACGCCACCGCGTAGGCGGCGTGACCGGACGGGTAGGCCAGGCCCACCGTGTCGACCAGCCCGCCCGCGGGCCGCGCCCGGCCGAAGCCCTCCTTGGCGGCGGTGACCGCGACCCAGGTCAGCACCAGGGCGACGGGCAGCACCAGCGCCTCGGCCGCGCGGTGGCGTCGCGCCGCCCACGCCGCGGTGGCGACCGTGACCGCCGCCGCCGCGAAGAACGAGCCCAGCGTGGTGAAGACGGCCACCGCGTCCTGCGCGGCGCCCGAGCCGAGCCGCTCCGCCACGCGCAGCGCCGAGCCGTCGAACGGGAGCTCGCCGGGCTCGTCGAGCGCCTGGCCGAGCAGCACGAAGGCGAACGTCCCCACCGCCGCGAGCGCCGCCAGCGTGGTCGTCTCCAGCCCCAGCTCGCCGGGAGTGAAGCGCGCGTGGAGAAAGCGCGCGGGAGCGGCGGCGGCGCGCGCGGCAGGCGCACCCGCCCGCCGCCAGGCGGTGCGCAGGGCGGGCGCCACGGGCCGCAGCGCCGGGCGCGCGAGCTGCGCGGCGAACCACGCCAGAGTGCGCTCGCGCAGCGCCGCGTCGCGGCTCAAGCGAACGAGGAAGACGACCGCCACGATCAGCGCGATGCCCGCCGCGAAGGCGAACAGCCCGCGCGACACCCAGGCCGTGAGCTGGTCGAAGGAGCGCCAGAACACGTAGCCGAGCACGCAGAACGTGGTCGCCCACGCGCCGGCGCCGAGCACGTCGTAGGGGAGGAACTTGCCAAAGGGCATCCGCGACGCGCCGGCGATGAACGGCGCCAGCGCGCGGACCAGCCCGATGAAGCGGCCGATCAGGATGGTGATGCCGCCGCGCTTCTCGAAGAAGCGCTCGACCTGCTCGATCCGCGCTTCGGTGATCTTCATCCGCCCGCCGTGGCGGACCAGGAACTCGCGGCCCAGGCGGCGACCGAGCACGTAGGAGGTCACGTCGCCCAGCACGGCGCAGCTCCACACGATCGCGATCAGCACCAGCAGGTCTATCCGGCCCTGGCCGGCCACCAGGCCGCCGACGATCACCGTGGTCTCGCCCGGGGCGATCAGCCCGACGAAGGCGCCCGTCTCCAGGAAGGCGAGCACGCCCACGACCAGGTAGGTCCAGGTTCCGAGCGTCTCGCCGACGTCCTCGATCAGCGCCTCGAGGTTCGGCAGCTCGATCACGCCGAAGCCGATCAGCGCAGCGCCGACCGCAGCGACGGCGCCCGCAGCCAGCGTGAGGCGACCGAGCCGGCGGCGCCGGATGACCAGGTAGAGCGCGAGCGCCACCGCGCCAGCCAGCCACAGCGGCTTCACCGCGAGCCTCCGCGGGGCCGCTTCACGCGCCGGGCTCCGCGCTCGGTCGCGGGCGGGCGAAGGCGCGGCCGGTCGGCGTGGCGGCCACGGCCTCGGGATGGCGCCCGCGCAGCGCCTCGGCGGCTGCGTACGCGTGCGCCGGCCCGTCCGGCCCCGGGAACAGCCCCACCACGGTCGGGCCGGAGCCCGAGACCATCGCCCGCACCGCGCCGGAGGCGCGCACGTCGGCCAGTGCGTCGCCGATCGCCGGGCACAGCGAGCGGGCCGCGGTCTCCAGGTCGTTGTGCAGCAGGCGTTCGGCCAGCAGCGTGTCGTCGTGGGCGGCGCCGCCGACCGCGCCGCTGAGGCGATCGAGCTCGTCCGTGTCGCGGCCCAGGCCGAGGCGGTCGAACTCGCCGTAGACCGCGGGGGTGGAGAGGCGGTGCGGGGAGGGAACCACCAGCACGCCGAACGGAGCCGGATCGGGCAGCTCGGTCGTGCGCCGGCCGATGCCGGTCATCATGCAGCGCCCGCCGTCGAGCAGCGCGTCGACGTCGGCCCCCAGCCCGGCGGCGAGCTCGCCCAGCGCGCGCCGCTGCCCCCCGGTCCGGGCGCGCCGCTCGGCCTCGCCGACGACCGGGTCCGCGATGGCCTGCGAGTCGTACTCGCGCCCCTGCGCCACGGTGGCCAGCCGCAGCACCGCGGCGGCGTCGGCCGAGCCGCCGCCCATCCCCGCCGCCACCGGCACCCGCTTGGCGATCGCGATCCGCACCGGCGGGCCGTCCCAAGCGAACGCGGAGCGGTACGCGGTCAGCGCCCGCGCCGCCAGGTTCTCCCCCTCCACGCCCGGGCAGACCACCTCGTCGCGCTCGGCCGGCTCGATCCGCACCTCGTCGGCCAGCGACAGCGGCTGGACGAGGGAGACGAGCGGGTGAAAGCCGTCCGGACGCGGGCGCCCGACGAAGAGCGAGAGGTTGACCTTGCCGGGGGCGAGGCAGACCAGTGGGATCACGCGCGCAGCTCCACGTCCAGCGCGCGCCACTCCGCGGGCGCCAGCTGCTCGGCGCGCGCGTCGGCCGGCCTGCCCAGCCGCTCCAGCGCCGCCCGCGCGCGGTCGCGGATGCCGGCGTCGGCGGCGGGCGCCAGCGCGAGCGAGCGCGCCAGCGCCTTGCGCCGGTGGGCGAACCCGTGCGCCACCAGCGCCCGCAGCTCGGGCGCGGGCGCCGGGCCGCTCCGCGTCATGCCCAGCAGCACCGAGTCCACGTTGGGCACGGGATGGAAGACGGTCCGCGAGACCGGCCGCAAGACCCGCACCTCGCAGGCCAGCTGGGCGAGCACCGACGGGACGCCGTAGGCCGAGCTGCCCGGCCCCGCGGCGAAGCGCTCGCCGACCTCCTTCTGCACCATCGCCACCCACGTGGTCACGCCGGGCAGATCGGTCACGGTGCGCAGCAGCACGGACGCGGCGACGCCGTAGGGCAGGTTGGCGACCACCTTGCCGGGCGCGGGCTCCAGCGCGGCGAGGTCGAGCCGGACGGCGTCGGCCAGGTGCAGCGTCGTGTTCGGGTGTCCGTCGAGCGCGTCGCGCAGCGGTGCCTCCAAGCTCCGGTCGAGCTCGACGACGTGGACGTGGAGCGCCCGCGCCGCGAGATGCTCGCTCAGCACGCCCAGGCCGCCGCCGACCTCGAGCACGACGTCGTCCGGACTCAGATCGGCCGCGCGCGCGATCACGTCGAGCAGGTTCGAGTCGATCAGGAAGTTCTGGCCCAGGTCGCGCCGCGGCCGCACGCCGAACGCCTTCATCCGGCGCAGGCTCGGCTGGACCGGGAGCTCGGTCACCAGCCGAGCACGCGGGCGCTGTTCGCGTGCACCGCGGCTTCGAGCTCGTCGTAGGCCAGGCCTTGCCGCTCGGCGATGAACCGCGCCGTGTGGACCACGTAGGCGGGCTGGTTGCGCTCCTTGCGCACCGCCTGGGGCGTCAGGTAGGGCGCGTCGGTCTCCACCAGCAGGCGCTCGAGCGGGACCCGCTCGGCCGCGAAGGCCAGCTCGCGCGCCTTCGGGTAGGTGCAGTTGCCGGCGAAGGAGATCCACCAGCCGTGGTCGAGGCACTCCTCCAGGCGATCGGGCATCGAGAAGCAGTGCAGGATCACCTCGAGCCCCGCGGCGTCGCGCGCCAGCGTGGCGATGGTGTCGTCGTCGGCGGCGCGGGTGTGGATCACGAGCGGCTTGGCGAGCTCGCGCGCCAGCGCGATGTGGGCGGCGAAGGCGCGCTCCTGGTCGGCGCGCGGCGCGTAGTCGCGGTAGTCGTCCAGGCCCGTCTCCCCGATCGCCGCGCAGCGCAGGTGGGCGGCCGGCGCGCGCAGCGCGTCGGCGTCGGCGTCGGCGAAGCCGGTGCTGTCGTTGGGATGATGGCCGGCCGCGAACCAGACCTCGGGGTGGGCCTCCGCGGCGGCCTGGGCGCGCGCCGTGCTCTCCGCGTCGGTGCCGATGGTGAGGATGCGCGTGACGCCGGCTGCTCGTGCGGCGGCGACGATCTCCGCGTCCGTGCCCGGCGTGGAGTCCAGGTGCGTGTGGCTGTCGATCACGCGAGCTTCGGGAAGAGCTGCGGCACCGTGCGCGTGGTGCCGCCGCCGGGAGCGGCGCCGAAGCGCGCGCCGTCCAGCGCCAGCTCGGGGGCGCCGAGCGCGTCGAGCAGCTTGGCGGCCGTCTCGGGCAGATAGGGATGGAGCAGGACGGTGACCGTGCGCAGCCCTTCGGCCAGCGAGCGCAGCGTGGTGTCGAGCTCGCCCGCGCCCGCCGGGTCCTTGGCGGCGACCCACGGAGCGCGCTCCTCGACGTAGCGGTTGAGCCGGCGCACGCGCTGCCAGATCCGCTCCAGCGCCTGGGTGATCTCCGCCCGGTCGAGCAGCGCGCAGACCTCCTCGATCAGGCTCTCGAAGTCGGGCGCGAGCTCGCGGTCGACCTCGGCGTGGGGCACCGTCCCGTCGCGGTAGCGGCCGATCATGGCCAGCGTGCGGCTCGCGAGGTTGCCGTACTCGTTGGCCAGCTCGGACTCGTAGCGCTCCCCGAACGTGGTCGTCGACACGCCGCCGTCCTGGCCGAAGGAGACCTCGCGGAAGCAGTAGTAGCGCAGCGCGTCGGTCCCGAAGCGGTCCATCACCTCGAACGGGTCGAGCACGTTGCCCAGCGACTTGGACATCTTCGTCTCGGCGCCGCTCGCGTCGCGCATCAGCAGGTAGCCGTGGATCAGCTCGCGCCGGGGCAGCTCGATGTCCGCCGCCATCAGCATCGCCGGCCAGAAGACGGCGTGGAACTTGAGGATGTCCTTGCCGATCAGGTGGTACGTCGCCGGCCAGAAGCGCGCGGTCAGGTCCTCCCCGTCGCGGGCGAACGCGAGCGCCGTGTAGTAGTTGAGCAGCGCGTCGAACCAGACGTAGAACACGTGCGCGGGATCCCACGGGACCTCCACGCCCCACGTGAGCTTGGAGCGCGAGAGCGAGACATCCTGCAGCCCGCCCTCGATGAAGGAGAGCGCCTCGTTGTACCGCGTGCGCGGGGCGATCCAGCCGGGCTGGGAGGCGTAGAGATCGCGCAGGCGCCCCTCGAACGCCGACAGCCGGAAGAACCAGTTCTCCTCGTGCTCGCGGTCCAGCTGGGTGCCGGTGTGGATCAGGCACGTGTTGCCCGGGCCGATCTCGCTCTCGGACTTGAAGTCCGCGCACTTGGGGCAGTACCAGCCCTCGTAGAGGCCCTTGTAGACGTGCCCGTTGTCGTGGATGCGCTGCATGACCTCCTGCACGCGCGCCTTGTGGCGCGGGTCGGAGGTGCGGATGAAGAAGTCGTTGGAGACGTTGATGCGCGGCATGAGGTCGAGAAAGCGGCGCGCGTTGCGGTCGGCCAGCTCCTTGGGGGTGATCCCCTCCGCCTCGGCCACGCGGGCGACCGGCTCGCCGTGCTCGTCGGTGCCGGTGAGGAAGAAGACGTCCTCCCCGCGCTGGCGATGGTGGCGGGCGAGGATGTCGGCGGCGATCGCGGTGTAGGCGTGGCCCAGGTGCGGCGCCGCGTTGACGTAGTAGATGGGCGTCGTGACGTAGAAGGCCATCGGCAGCGCTAGAGGCTAGTCGGGGTGACCGAGCGGTCAGGCGCTGGTGCGGTCCAGATGCTGCAGCAGCGTGTGCGCGGCGAGCTCGACGTCCTTGTGGCGCCACTCGGCGGCGCGGTAGACGCAGGCGATCAGGCCCGTGCGGTGCAGCCGGCGGAAGTCGCCGTACACGAACGCGTTGCGAGCCTTGGTCTCGTCGGAGGCGCCCTCGGTCAAGCCCAGGTGCCACACGGCGTACTCCTCCCAGCCGTGGGCCTCCAGGTAGGCGTTCTCGACGGCGGCGTTGGGCTGGACGTCGCCCCAGTCGGACTCGAGCACGTACTGGCGGGCGTCGATGAGCTCACGCGCGCGGGCGACGGCGCGCTCGTTGACCGTGTAGGAGGCCATGGGGCGGCATTGTGCCGGAGTCAGGAGGCTTCGCCTGGCGATATACCGTGCGTGTGGCCGAACTCCACCTGAGCGTCGCGCACACCTCGGAGCTCGATCCGGCGGTCCTGCGGGCGGCTCGGGCGATGCTCGACGATGCCTTCGACGGCGACTTCAGCGACGAGGACTGGGAGCACGCGCTGGGCGGCATGCACGCGCTGCTGTCGGAGGGCGATGCGCCGATCGCGCACGCGGCCGTGGTCCAGCGGCGGCTGCTCAACGGCGGGCGGGCGCTGCGCGCCGGCTACGTGGAGGCCGTCGGGGTCCGCGCCGACCACCGCCGCGGCGGGCACGGCGGGACGGTGATGGCGGCCGTCGAGCGGGTGCTGCGCGGCGGCTTCGAGGTCGGCGCGCTGGCGGCGAGCGAGATGGCGCTGAACTTCTACGCCGCGCGCGGGTGGCAGCGCTGGCGCGGTTCGCTCTCCTCGCTCACGCCGGACGGCGTGGTGGAGACGCCGGGCGAGGCGATCTTCGTGCTCCCGGTGTGCGCATCCTTCGACCTCGACGGCGAGCTGACGTGCGACTGGCGCGACGGCGACGTGTGGTAGCGCCCGTTCATCTTGAGATGGGGATGCAGGGGGCGCGGCGCAAGGGACGGGAGCTCGGCCGGTACTTCGGCCTGTTCGGCTCGTGCTGGTCGCCATCAGCACCGCCATCGTGCTCGTGGTCTTCGACTGGACACTGAGAGTCCTGGCCACCGGCGTCCCGATCGGGATCGCGGTCTTCGGTGCGGGCTGGTACTTCTCGCTGGTTCGCCAGCAGGTGCCCG
>Ga0136617_10000246_pt1 | contig 43536 bp, 44 predicted proteins | sample AntDrymUQ3222106_2_FD_129672 | JGI IMG/M metagenome (GOLD analysis project Ga0136617, IMG submission 129672) | Polar desert sand microbial communities from Dry Valleys, Antarctica - metaG UQ322 (21.06) | ecosystem: Environmental > Terrestrial > Soil > Desert | place: Antarctica: Dry Valley... | reverse complement strand
CCAGCTCATCCATGCACCGACACCTCCTGCGCGACCTACACGGACAGTCACACAGTCAACGAAACGATCTTCCCCCGGTCACCGCTTTGCCGGGACCAACCCACTTGATACAGCGAGGAGCCCCAGAAGTCCAGGTGATCGAACACTCCTGCGGAGACGATGACTCCCGTCCAGGAAAGCGTCGGAGGATAGTCCAGTGCGTGCCCAAGTGCTTGTTCGTCGACTGGTTGCCCGTCGTCGATCCTAAGAACGAGGTCGCCTTCACTACCGAGGAAGATGTTGCGTTCGGCCACACCGCCAGCACCCCGCAGCGGTATAAAGCCACATTCCTCGATCCACCGGCTCCGCCAGTGTCCGTCCTCGCGCTCGAACGCGATCGAACGCGTCAGGCCCCGCATCCGCAGTGGGACGACCAATCGGCCGTCGGGAGCGAGCTGGTCCACCCAGGCAGGTGGCAGGTCCCACGCACCCGCGGTGACGACGATCCGGTCGTACGGCGCATGGTCTGCATAACCGAACTCGCCGTCGCCGTAGAGCACCGTCACGTCCCGGCAGCCCGCGGCGGCCAGGCACTCACGGGCACCCCGGACGACCTCCCTGTCAATGTCGACCGTCGTGACCTTGCCTGCCGGGCCGACCAGATGCGCGAGCAGCGCCGCGTTGTAACCCGTGCCAGCACCGATCTCCAGAACCCGGTGTCCCGGCTGGACGTCGAGCTGCTCCAGCATCACTGCGACGGTGGCCGGTGCCGACGCCGAACTGACAGCTACGCCGTCGACGTCGCGGTGCGTTACAACCGCCTCGTTCGAGTACGCCCGCTCGATCGTGGCGTCAGGAACGAACAGATGTCGTGGCACCACTCGCATAGCCGCCTCGACCGACGCCATGCTCACCAGTCGATAGCGCCGAAACCGGTCGACCATCACGTTTCGGAGTTCTGTCGCGGTGGCGGCTGCCGCTACGTCGATGTCCATCTCGGGAGCGTACGATGGCCTCTCTTCCGCGAAGTGCTGACACCCCTCAGTGCTAGCTGGGTAGTGTGGTGGAGTATGGTGGCATCTCACTGTCTAGACTGCCGCGGTCGTCAGCGTGTGCTCGTAGAGGCTCTCGACGTGACGAACGCTCGGTCGGTCGCGATAGGGGATGAGCCCCCGACGGACATCGTTGACCCGGTTGTGCACCGAAGCGCTCCGCATCGACGGCAAGCCGGGCAGAATGCTGGTGAGCAGCTCACAGGCATGGTCGACGTCGGTGTCCTTTCCGGAAAGGTACCCGTGCGCGAGCGTGGCCGTGCTGCGCATCCGGCGACGTTGCATTCCGTCGGAGTTCTTCATGATTATCGGGGCGACGTGCCGTACCTCGCGATACTGCCCGAGATCGGCGGCCATATACATGGCCTCGTTGGTCAGTTCCACGGGGGTAAAGAACCTAATCCACACCGGTTCCGTCTCGGAGGCCTCGACGTCCAAGGTCTTCTCGGCCAGCAGTCGGCTCCTGGCCGCCGCAGCGGAGTCACCGCGCAGGGCATGCGCTCGGCCCTGCATAGCTGCACACCGGGCGGCCGTAGTGGGTGATCCGCCCCGCAACCCGGCGTCGTATCCGGCTGTCGCCAGCTGCAACGCCTGATCGGCGTTCCCGAGGTGCTGGGCCTGCTTCGCCATGTCGCTGAGGATCTTCGCCGCAAGTGCGCGATTGCCGCTCGCGTGGGCCAGCCGGAGCGCCTGTATGTAGTAGCGCTGGGCCGACCCGTGGTCGGCGGAGTCGAAGCTCATGCCGCCACAGACATCACAGAGGCGGGCGGTCGCGGCCAGCGCCTCGCGTCCGATCCGCTCGGTGTAGTCGCCGTGCACCAGCAGCGGCCGAACAACCGTGTCGAGGTAGTAGATCAATGTGGGTCGAGCGTAGCCGCCGCCGAGCTGGTTGTCCGCGTCGGCGAACGAGACGCTCATCGTCCACAGCGTGTCGACCTCGGCCTGACCGATCAACCGACCTGCGCGACCAGCCAGCACGTCGGGTTTGTCGGCCAGCCAAGCATGCAGAGGCGTGATGAACGCCGTCGAGGCCCACGCCGAGGAGGCCAGCAGGGTTCGTCGGTCCATCTCCGACCTCCACATCCGACAGATCACCTCGACCGCGTCCGACACGTCCTCGGCCCACCGTAGGCTGGCCTCGGCGATGTCGTCGACCGCAGGAGCAGTCTTCGGCGGGGGAGTAGCAGCATCCGGCGGGGGCGCCGCGGCGTGCCAGAGCCGGGTCAGCACGCCGTCGGTCCCCAGCGCCTCGTCGGCTAGCCGGCAGAACTCGAGGCCGGGGCGGCGCTCGGCCTTCTCGACCTTGCTCACCAGGGCGCCGCTGTGGTGAATGAGATCGCCGAGCTGCTCCTGGGAGAGCTCGCGGCTGAGGCGCCGGTGCCTCAGCTCCGCCCCGAGCCGATGAAACCCGGACGCGAACGGCGTCAGCTCCCGTAGAAGTCGGCCCATCGTGATCACCTACCTTGCTGTGCCGTGGTTGTGCAGCAACGTAGGGCTCCGCTATATCGAAGTCATCCGGGGTGGGAACCAGAAAACCCCAGCGTACGGGGCTTGCCCGAGGTCGACGGGGTCGTGTCGGCCCGAGTGAACATTCCGGACAGCATTCCTGTCCGATCAACACGTGGATTGCCCGCTGACGTTCAGGCCGGCGCTGCCACGCCGAGTGCGTCGCGGAGGAACTGCACCTGCAACAGCAGCAGGTTCTCCGCCACCACCTCCTGCGGCGTCATGTGCGTGACGCCCGACAGCGGTAGCACATGGTGCATCCGGCCCGCCGCGACCAGTGCCGAGGAGAGCCGCAGGGTGTGCGCGGCCACCACGTTGTCGTCGGCGAGGCCGTGCACGAGCAGCAGCGGCCTGCTCAGCTTCGCGGCGTCGGCGAGCAGCGACGAGCGGGCGTACGCGTCCGGGTCGCGTTCTGGGTGGCCGAGGTAGCGCTCGGTGTAGTGGGTGTCGTAGAGCGCCCAGTCGGTGACCGGCGCCCCGGCGACCGCCGCGTGGAAGACGTCCGGGCGGCGCAATACCGCGAGCGCGGCGAGGTAGCCGCCGAAGGACCAGCCGCGGATGCCGACCCGTCCCAGGTCCAGGTCCGGGTAGCGGGCCGCGACGGCGTGCAGGGCGTCGATCTGGTCCTCGAGCACCGGCGTGGCGAGGTCGCCGTGCACGGCCCGCTCGAACTCCGGGCCGCGCCCGGGCGTGCCCCGGCCGTCGACCACGACGACGGCGAAGCCCTGTTCGGCGAGCCACTGGCTGGTCAGGTACGCGCCGCGGGCGGCGAGGACGCGCTGGGCGTGCGGGCCGGCGTAGGGGTCCATCAGCACCGGCAGTGGCGTGCCGGGCTGGTGCCACGACGGCAGCAGCACCGCCGTGCTCAGCTCCCGCTCGCCCGCGGTCAGCAGCGTCACGTGCGGCGCGAGGCCGGGCGGGTCGGCGAGCGAGGTGATCGTTAGCTCGGCGCCGCGGTGGTGGACGGTCGTGGTGGTGCCGTCCGAGTCGAGGTCCTGGCGGGCGACGACGAGCGTGCCGCCGGCCAGCCGCCCGGCGTGCACGCCCGGCCCGGGCGTCAGGGCCGTCAGCCCGACCGGAGCCCAGATCCAGAGGCCCACCGAGGTCGGGTCCTCGCTCGCGCGGAACAGCACCGTGTCGCCGTCGACGTCGAGCACCCCGCGGACGTGCAGCGACGGCGGCGTCACCGGTTCGCCGTCCACGACGAGCCGGTGCGCGCCGTCGGAGTCGGCGACGGTAATCATCGCACCCGACTCGGTGTGCGCGGGGACTCCCGGCATGATGTCGACCCACATCGGATCGGTCTGCTCGTGCAGGGGAGTGGTCACGCCGGTCGTCGGGTCGACCCGCAGCAGGCGCAGCGCGGTCTGGTCGCGGGGCTGCACGACGATCAGCAGGTCGTGGGCGTCCCACACCACGTTCACCAGGTACTCGTCGCGCTCGGCGTCCCAGCCGATCGGGGTGCGGGCGCCGTCCAGGCTGAGGATCTCGCAGGTCACCCGGGCGTTCGGGGTGCCCGCGGCCGGGTAGGCGACAACCACCGGCGTCCGGTCCGGATGGGCCGGGTCGGCGATGTGCCAGCGCCGGACCGGGGCCTCGTCCACCCGCGCGACCAGCAGCGCCCCGCCGTCGGGGGACCACCAGTAGCCCCGCATCCGGTCGATCTCCTCGGCCGCGATGAAGTCGGCGAGCCCGTAGCTGACGTGCTCCCCGTCGGGCTCGGCGAGCGTCGTGGTCACCCGCGCGGTGAGGTCGTGGACGTGCAGCGCGCCGCCGCTGACGAAGGCCACCCGGCGCCCGTGCGGGTCCGGCCGCGGGTCGATCACGCCGCCGGGGGAGTCGACGAGCCGCGGGGTGAACCCGGCCGCGAACTCGGTGACGTAGAGCTGTCCGGACAGCGCGAACGCGGCCATCGTGACCGGCCGGTCGGTCGCGTAACCCACGATGCCCCCCGCCTGCTCCCGGCTACGCTCGCGCCGCGCCCGCTCCTCGGCGGGCAGGTCCTCGGCGTCGGAGCCGTCCTCGAGCTGGCGCGGATCGGCCACCAGGCGTTCCTCGCCGGTGGTGAGGTCGAGCGTCCACAGGCAGGTGACGGGGTCGGTGCCACCCTTGCTGCGCAGGAACACGGCGCGGTCGCCGTCGGGGGAGAGCCTGATGCCACGCGGGGCGCCGAGGGTGAACCGCCGGGTACGGGCCTGGCGGCGCGGGAAGCTGTCTGTCACGGTCGGTCAGTCTGCCTGCGCCAGCCGGCGCCGGGTACGTCGGCAGCCGCGATCGACCCGAATAATATTGCACGACGTGAAAAATTCAGTACGGTGAGAAGGGCCATCGTCAGCGACGACCCGCCTCCCCGCTGGGTCGGAAACAGGACCCGTGATGACCTCACCGACCGCCGTCCCTACTGCCGACAGCTCTCCCGTGTCCTCGGAGGAGGCGGCAATGCGGTTACCGCTGCCACCGGAGCTCACCGACCGTGGCCGCTGCCCGTTTGATCCGCCGGCTGCTCTGCAGGAGATGCGGGAGGACTCGCCGGTGAGCCCGGTGACGTTGCTCAACGGCAGGGTCGTCTGGATGGTCACCGGTTACGACGAGGGGCGGGCGGTGCTGTCGGACCCGCGGTTCAGCGCCGACAGGTTTCGGAACGGTTCGGCATTCCTCGCGGCTCCCGAGGAGATGCGGGAGGAGATGTTCGGTGAGCGCGAGCGGGCCGGCATGTTCCTCGCCATGGACCCGCCGGAGCACACCCGGTACCGGAAGCTGCTGACCGGCCAGTTCACCGTGCGGCGGATGCGCCAGCTCGCGCCGCGCATCTCCGAGATCGTCACCGAGCACATCGACGCGATGGTCGCCGCGGGGACCTCGGCCGACCTGGTGCCGACGCCCTACCGGTGCCCTCACTGGTGATCTGCGAGCTGCTCGGCGTCTCCTACTCCGACCGCCGCGAGTTCCAGGAGCGGACGGCGCTGATGCTGCGCCTGGACACGCCGTTCAAGGAACTCCGCCAAGTTCGCGAGGAGATGCGGCAGTTCATGCAACAGCTGGTCACCGCGAAGCGTGCTCAGCCCGCCGATGACCTGCTCTCCGGGCTCATCCACGGCGACGCGGATCCCCCGCTGACCGATGACGAGCTCATCGGCATCTCCACGCTCCTGCTGATCGCCGGGCACGAGACCACGGCCAACATGTTCGGCCTCGGCACGTTCGCCTTACTCGAGAACCCCGACCAGCTCGACGCCCTGCGCGCGGACCCGACGCTGATCGACGAGGCGGTCGAGGAACTGTTGCGGTACCTGTCGATCGTCCACCTCGGTGTCTCGCGCGTCACCGTCGAACGCGTCGAGCTCGGTGGGCAGGAGCTCCCGGCGGGTGCGACGGTGATCGTCTCGGTGGCGGAGACGAACCGCGACCCCGGTAACTGGGACAAGCCCGCGGCACTCGACGTCGCCCGCGCGCGCAACCCGCACCTGGCGTTCGGCCACGGCGTCCACCAATGCCTGGGCCAGCAACTCGCCCGGGTCGAGATGACCGTTGGGTTCACCGAGCTGCTGCGCCGGCTGCCCGGCCTCCACCTCGCGGCGGCCCCCGAGGACGTATCGCTACGCGACGACATGTTCGTCTACGGCGTTCACGCCCTGCCGGTCACCTGGGACGCTGTGGAGCCGCGGGGATGACCGTCGACGCCGACACTGCGATCTGCATCGGCGCTGGCCAGTGCGTGCTGTGGGCGCCGGCGGTGTTCGATCAGAACGACGAGGACGGCACCGTCGTCGTGCTCGACGCCGACCCCGGTGCCGAGCACGAGGAGGCCGTCCGGGCGGCGGTCGGGGCGTGCCCGTCCGGGGCGATCTCGCTCACCTCGGCACCGTAGACGGGGGCGCCGAGGCCGGCGGCCAGCTGCGCGATCACACCGTCCACCAGCTCGGGCAGCGACGCCCCCGCCGGGCCTGCGCCCGCCTCCGGCTCCTCGAGCCAGTGCTGCACCGCCACCCGCAACCCGGCCATGGCGCTGGCCGCGACCAGCGCCGCGTACAGGTCGCGGTGGACGCCGGAACCGACCCGCTCGGCCACGGCCGCGGCCAGCGCCTGTTCCTGGGCCACGAACGCGGCGAGCTGGTGGGGCAGCAGCGACGGGGTCCGGCGCAGCGCCCGCATCTGCGCCACCCGGTCGCGGTCGCTGTAGCCGTCCTCGTCCACGACCCAGAGCACGGCATGGCGCAGCGCGTCGAGCACGGACTCGGCAGCGGGACGGGCACGGAAGACCTCGACGAGCGACTCGGCGGTGGCGGCGTCCCCGGCGACCACCGCCTCCTCCTTGCTGGAGAAGTAGTTGAAGAACGTCCGCAGCGAGACGTCGGCTTCGCCGGCGATCTGTTCGACCGTCACGTTGTCGACCCCGTGCTCCACAGACAGCCGCAACGCCGCCTGGCTCAGGGCCGTGCGTGTGGCCTGCTTCTTCTGCTCGCGTCGGCCGACGACCTGCTCGTCCATCCACTCAGCCTAAAGAAGAGCTTCATAGGGGACTGGCCGGGCACGGGCGATGTGGGAGCTTCTGCTTGTTCACCGAGCGACCCACACCCACACCCGAACCCACCGGCCTCGCCGACGAGCCGCTCAGCCTTGCTACCGTGCGATGGACCACGAGCAGCGGCGGCCACCTCGCCGTGCTCCGCTACGAAGACGTCCGAACGCTGCCTGATCTTCGGACCACGGTGCTCGACTTCTACGACAGCGCCTACCGGGCGAGCGACAGTCGAACCGGCTGGAACCTCGTCCGTCACGACTCCGTGAACGGCATCACCGACCCTACTCACACGTACGCGTGGAATGATGTCTCCGCGCGCTCTTGTGGTCCTTGCAGAGCCCGTAAACTCTGCAAGGACCACAAACGGCGCGCCGTTTCCCGGGGCGTGGGTCAACAGCCGTCGGATGACGGACCCGTCAGCGATGGCACGGTCTAAATTGGCCACGTCCGGAAGATTTTGTAGAACGGATCCCAGCCGACGGCCCGGTAGGGATGCTTGAATCCGGCGCTCGGTCCAGCGTTCCGATTCGTGTACTGCATCCAGTTTGTTCTCTTGCACGCGCCCGGTCTGATGCATTCCAGGAGTCGATAGCGACCGGCGTAGAAAAAGCTGGCGACCTGCCCAGTTGCGCGACCTTCGAAACATCGCTCGGCGTTGATGCCACTCAGAGCCTGAAACTGAATCTTGCGGCCGTAGTTTACTCCCCGCGCTGTGCCAAACCACGGAGAAGCATATTCTGCGACAGCGTCTTCAAGCTTGTTCCACCCCGTTCCAACGGCCGCACACCCCTCGGGCGCGGCGTTGGCTTGGGCGGGCAGAAGCATGATCGATGCGGCGATAAGAACGCCGATGAAACCCGCCGCAGAGCTTTTCATGCCATCTCCTCTTTTATTTCCATTCGGGCAACATCCTCCTTTGGTGCGGGAGCCTTGCTCCAGAGACGGAACCAGATGACGTTGGCGCCAAGTCGGAAACCGGACGAACTCCGACACTTTCGGGTATCGACGCAGGTCGGTAACGTGTGGAAAACTTGCAGACCAGACGACACCAGACAAGTCAGGAGGCGGAGGATCGTGATGGGGGAGCGGTGCGCGGCGGTCACCCAGTTCTGTGCCGACCTCAAGCAGCTGCAGCAGCGCAGCGGATTCGGCCACTCGGTACTGGCGCGTCGCCTGTCTTTCAGTCGAGCCCAGCTCTACTACGTTCTGGATGGTCGGATCAGTCGTCCACCGGACTGGGATCGACTGGTTGAGCCTCTGGTCAGGGTCTGCACCGGCGGCGACGGCGAGGCTGTCCTCAGCTGGCGACAGCGCCACGACGTCCTTGTCGAGGTGTACCACCAGCTCCGCCAGCAAGAACCAGTGGTCAGCCCAGCCGGTTCGCCCACCCCCACCGTCGTACCCGCGCAACTTCCGGCCGATGTGCACGACTTCAGCGGTCGAGACACAGAGCTGGCCGAACTCGACCGTCTCCTCACTCCGCGGCGACCAGAAAGCCGGACCGCGGAAGGGCCCGAGGCCGCTTCGCTCTGTGTGGTCTCGGGAACTGCTGGGGTGGGCAAAACGGCTTTAGCCCTGCGGTGGGCGCAGCGAGCGCGGCCGAGCTTTCCCGACGGGCAGCTTTACGTCGATCTCCGCGGCTACGACCACGAGCAACCGCTGTCCGCCGGGGACGCGCTGGCGCGGTTCCTGCGCGCGCTCGGCCGCTCGGGACTGGATATCCCACACGAGCTCGACGAGCGCGCCGCAGCCTACCGAAGCATACTGGCCGGGCGCCGGATGTTGGTGGTGCTTGACAATGCAAGCACCGTCGAGCAGGTTTATCCGCTGCTCCCCGGAGAGTCGACCTGCCGGGTGGTGGTCACCAGCCGCGACTCACTGCCTGGGCTGGTGGCCCGGCACGGCGCCCGGCGGCTGGAACTCGACCTGCTGCCGATGTCAGACGCTGTCGCCTTGCTGCGTTCGCTGGTCGGCGAGCGGGTCAGCACCGATCTTGCTGCAGCGAATGAGCTGGTCAAACGGTGTGCCGGGTTGCCCCTGGCGCTGCGTGTGGCGGCCGAACTCGCCGTTGCTCGTGCCGACACCAGCATCGCCGAGCTGGCCGCAGATCTGCAGGACGAGCAGCACCGACTGGACATGCTCGACGCTGGCGGTGATGTCCGCACGGCCGTTCGCGGTGTCTTCTCCTGGTCCTACCGGCATCTCACGGCAGACCAGGCCCGGTCCTTCCAGCTGATCGGCCTGTCCCCCAGGGCCCGACATCGACACCTTCGCGGCTGCGGCCTGCATCGGCAGTGACGTCGGCCAGGCCCGTCGGGTGCTGAACCAGCTGGCCCGGACGCACTTGGTCACGCTGGCCGGTGCCGATCGGTTCGGAATGCACGACCTGCTTCGCGCCTACGCAACCGAGCTGGCCGGAGTCGAGAACTCGGCCGAGGAGCGAACGGGCGCACTGACCCGGCTGTTCGACCACTATCTGGCCACCTCCGCAGCCGCCATGGACATCCTCGTTCCATCCGAGAAGTCCTACCGGCCGCACGTCGCCGGGCCAGGTGCACCTGGCCCGGCGGTCAATAACATCCGCGACGCGACCGACTGGCTGGACAAAGAGCGGGTGAACCTCGTCGCCAGTTGTGTCTACGCCGCCGCGCACGGCCTGCCGGGCTACGCCACACAGCTGGCGGCGACGTTGTTCCGCTACTTCGATTTCGGTGGCCACTACGTCGATGCGTTGACGGCGCATTCGCACGCCTTACACGCCGCCCGCAGCGTGGGGGATCTGGCCGCCGAGGCCGAGGCGTTGACGAACCTGGGTGGCGTTCACTGGCGTCAGGGTCGCCATCGGCAGGCCCTCGATTATCTCGATCGAGCACTCCCCATTGCGTTGGATAGCCGAGACTGTATCCGAGAAGCCGTCACGCTAACCCATCTCGGCATTGTGCACTGGCACCTGAGTAACTACGCGGAGGCAGCAGGATACCTCCAGCGCGGGTTCCACCTTTTCGACGAACTCAAAGAACGGACCGGCGCGGCCATATCGCTGAGTTGTCTGGGTCTGGTCCTGTGGCGGCAGGGGCGCTTCGTTGACGCGGCTGATCATGGCCAGCGGGCGCTCGTCTTGTTCACCGAGGTTGGCGATCGGTTCGGGGCGGCACGCGTCCTCGCCAACCTCGGGGTTCTCGCCTGGCGGTGTGGCGAGCACCAGCAGGCCGTCGCCCATCTCCACCAGGCCCTGGACCTGTGCAAGGACAGCCATCAAGCGTGCACAGCCTGCGCGTTGACCTACCTGGGCCTCGTTCACGGTCGGCAGGGCCGCGCCGACGTGGCATCCGAACATCACCAGCGTGCACTGGTGATCGCCACAGAGATCGGTGACCGCAACGTCCAGGCGATCACCCTGACCAACCTCGGGACGACCCTCTTCGAGCAGGGCAAGTACGACGCAGCGATCGAGCACCACGAGCAGGCCGTGGACTTGTTCAGGGAGCTCGGTGACCGGGCTGGCGAGGCAGAAGCCCTCAACGGCGTAGGCCATGCTCTCTGTGTCATCGACCCAAGCCGTGCCCGACCGTTCCTCGTTGCCGCGCTCGCCCTCGCCACCGAGATCGGCGAGCGGTACCAACAGGCCCGTGCCCACCACGGGCTGGCCGGCACCCATCCTGCTGAGACGGCCGAGTTCCGCCTGCACCGGCGTCGTGCCTGCGATCTATACGCCGAGCTGGGTCTGGAGATCGAGGCCGCTGAGTCAGATCCGTCCTGACTGCGAACCGGGGGTGGGACCTCTCTGGCGCTGGCCCAGCGCTGCCACCGTCAATCCAGGTTGACAAGCGAGTCGCGTCAACCTATGTTGACAGCATGAGTGAAGCAACGCAGTTGGCCTCCGCGGCCGGCGACCAGGACCCACGGGTCGGCCTGCGAGCGGTCGTCGCGCTGCGCAAGCTGCTTGAACGGCTGGAAGCGGTACAGGTGCGCAACGCGCGGACGAACGGATGGTCCTGGCAGGAGATCGCCGAGGCGCTCGGCGTCAGCAGGCAGGCCGTGCACAAGAAGCATGGAAGGGCATGATCATGTTCGAGCGATTCACCAAGGCCGCGCAGGCGGTGCTGCTGAACGCGATGCGGGACGCCGAGCAGCACGGCGCCAGCGAGATCACCGCCGAGCACCTCGCGCTTGCCGTGCTCGCCGGGGACGGTACGACCGCCGCCGGCATCCTCGACGAGTACGGACTGCCGCGTGCGGAGGCGACGGACGCGATCCGCGCGACCCGGCGTCGCGGCGGGCTGTCCGACGCCGACACGGCCGCGCTGCACGAGCTCGGCATCGACGTCGATGCCGTGGTCACCCGGGTGGAGCAGACCCTCGGCGAGGGTGCCATGTCCGCTGCCGGCAAGTCCGTCCGGCGTCGCGGCCTGCTCGGCAAGTCGCACCGGCCGTTCATCGATGAGGCGAAACGGGTGATCGAGGGCAGCCTGCGCGAGGCCATGGATCGCGGCGAGCGGCGCATCGGCGACGAGCACATGCTGCTGTCGGTGCTTTCCCGACATCAGGTGACGGCCGAGGTGCTGGCCGCGCACGGGGTCACCTATATCGGCGTGCGGGCTCGGCTGGCGAAGGCGAGCTAGCTCGGTCGTGCTCGAGGCCGTAAGGGTGAGCACAAAGCCCCAACGATCCGGCGCGCTCGATGTCGGCACCGGTACGATGCCGCGCATGGCTCAGCCCGACGATCTAGGGACGCGCGTGACCGCGCTGGAAACCCAAGTCCGCGAACTGGCCGAGCGCGTCCGCCACAGCGAGCAGGACGCCGCAGCCGCCCGCGTGCTGGCTGGCGGAGCCGATCGCGACGTCACCGAGATCCGCGGGGAGATCCGGGACTTCCGCCAGGCCACCACGTCCAGCTTCAACGCCATGCGCGACGACCTGACCGATCTGCGTAACGACCTGACCGATCTCCGGCAGCAGGTCGGCAACGGGTTTACCGAGATTCGCGGCAAGCTCGACGCCACAGCCGCCGGTCAGCAGCAGATCGTAGACCTGCTCGACACGCTGATCGGCCAGCGCGACGACCAGTAAGCCCGCAGGCGCCGGGCCAGCGCAGCAAGGTCCACTCCAGATCGTCGTTGACACCGTCGCCCCGGTCGAGCGCAAGCGGGACGCCTGACGCCCGTGCGCGGAAATCGTCGCTCCAGCGACGATTTCCGCGCACGGGCGCGGTAGCGCACTCGTCAGTGGAACTGTGCGGCGTTGGCGACGGCCCACTCGGCGAATCGCGTGCCCGGGCGCCCGGTGATCTCGGCGACGGTCGGCACGGCGCGCTGAGGATGCCGGGCCAACTCGGCCATCCCGTCGACGTACAGTACCACGCCGCGTACTCGCCCATGGTCGAGGACAGCTGCTCGACAGCGGCCTCGTGGGTCAGCTCCACGTAGGGGATGTCGCGGCCGAGCGCCACGCCGATGAGCCGGACCATCTCGGCGCGGCTGATCGTCTCCGGGCCGGTCAGCTCGTAGGCCATGCCGGTGTGACCGTCGTCGAGCAGGACGGTGGCGGCCACGGCGGCGATGTCGCCGAGGTCGATGGGCGCGTTCACGGCGCCGGGATAGGCGTCGCGGACCGTACCGGTGGTGCGGATCTGCTCGGCCCAGGTCAGGGAGTTGGTCATGAACTCGCCGGGTTCGAGGTGGGTCCAGGCGATGCCGGACGCTTCGACCGCCTCCTCGATCGCGTGCCACCAGGTATCCTTCCCACCGGCCAGGTCGACGATCCTCTCGACACCCGCCTGCCTGGCGAGCGCCATGACCTCCCGCACCGTCCCCGGAACCGGCGCGAGGTACATCCGGTCGACGCCGTCGAGCGCCGCCGGGACGGTCTCCAGCCGGCCGAGGTACCCCTCGACGACCTCGACCTCCGACGGCAACGCCGCTCTCGCCGGCTGGTTGGTCAGCGCCCGCACCCCGGTCGCGCCCGCGCTCAGCAGGTGGTCGACCACGAGCCGGCCGACGTTTCCGGTAGCGCCCGTCACCAGGATCGTCATCGCGATCCTCCCTTCCCGTATTGGATACGAGAAGTGTAAGCGTATGGTCTACGGAAAAGGAGGATCAGGTTCCACGGGCTGACCGTCGAACCGGGGGAGGAGGTCGGCGATGGGAGTCGAGCACAGTGGTCGTGCAGATCCAGACCGGATCCTGCCCCTGCTGTGGCGGCATACCCGACCGGTCGCCGCCGACGACAGCCGACCCGGGCTGGGCCGTCGTCGGCGCCTCACGCTCGACGCCGTCGTCACCGCAGCCCTCGCCCTCGCCGACGCCGACGGGCTGGCGGCGATGTCGATGAACCAGGTCGCGGCCTCGCTGGGCGTCGGCACGATGACGCTCTACACCTATGTGCCGTCCAAGGCCGACCTCGTCGACCTGATGGTCGACGAGGTTCTCACCGAGCGCGCCCTGCCGGGGCCGAGCGAACCGCGTCCGGAGCCGTGGCGGGAGCAGGTCGCGCTCTACGCGGAGCGGACCCGCGCGATGTACCGCCGCCACCCGTGGCTGCGCCACGTCTCCACCGTGCGCCCGCCGATCGGTCCGGGGATGCTGGCCGAGCGGGAGTACGTGCTCTCCACGCTGGCCGGCACCGGCCTCACCCCGCAGCAGCTGAACGCCGCCGCGCTCGCGATCACCGCGTTCGTCACGACGACGGCCAGCCTGGAGACCGACAGCGACGAGCTTGAGCGCAGCACCGGCCAGTCCCACGACGCGTGGTGGCAGGAACGGACCCAGCTGTGGGAGGAGTACTTCGACGTCGAGCGCCACCCCACGATGACCCGCGTGTGGAACAGCGGAGGGTTCGACCGCGGGACCACCGACCAGATGGCCGCCGCACACGAGTTCGGGTTCGAACGGCTGCTGGACGGCATTGAGGCGATGACCACTCGGGCTGGGTGAGATCGGTCTTCCGGTGACGCCATGACTGATGGCATGATCGTCGTGACGAGGATCGCGGTCACCGTCCAGCAACGGGCCGGTAGCCGAGGAACGGAGACCTGATCTGATGGAGACTCCACGCGCGGTCGAGCTGGCGCTACGGGTAGTGGCCGCAGCCGGCCTGCTCGTCGACGCCTACGTCCACTTCGATCTGGCCGCGGGCTACGACCGCAACGCCGCAGTGATCAGTCAGGGCGTGCTGTTCCGCGTCGAGGGCGCGCTGGCCGTTGTCGCGGCCCTGCTCGTGCTGTTCCTCCGCTCCCGCATCGCCGCGCTGGTGGCGTTCCTCGTGGGCGCCGGCGGTGTCGTTCTGGTGGTGATCTACCGCTACGTCAACATCGGGGTACTGGGCCCGCTGCCGAACATGTACGAGCCGAGCTGGTATCCCGAGAAGACGCTCAGCACCGTCGGCGAAGCCCTCACCGCAGTAGCCTCACTGTTCTTGCTGCTGGTCTACCGGCGGAAACGCGATAGTGGCGTGGCTACGGGGTGAGCGGGCCCACGCGGGCCGGACCGCTCACGTCCGGCCCAGACCGCGCAGTACCGCCCGTTCGACCGGGGACGGGTGGGGACCGGTCGAGGTCCAGCTCGCCGACCGGGTCGAGCGGGGGCTGCGCCATGAACTTCGGCCGGACGCTCCGATGGCGTTGTGCTGCGTGGACGAGGAACGGGTGGCACAGATAGACGTCACCCGCAGCACCGGTCGCGGTGACGACCGGTCGGTGCTCCGACGCCGGGACCGCGCGCCGGGCGAGCGCGAAGAACTCCACGCCGTCGTCGCCGGGATCGTCGGGGTGCGGGAACCGGATCGGGAAGGTACCCAGCCCGGCCCGCGGCACCCACCGGCCCGCACCCACGAGCTGATCGAACGCGGCGCGCAGCCGGGGGGTGTTCGCGGCTGCGCGGAACGGCTCGTCGCCGAATCCGGGCAGCCGCACTACAGGCTGGGTCCACGTCGCGGGGTCATCAGGATTGCAGCCCGTGGCCGCCCAGAGCAGCGCGCGCCCAGCGTCGGCGACCTCGCGCGGGAAAGCGCTGGCCAGCTGCACGAACCCGTCGGCGACGAAGCGCTCCACCTCACTGTCGGCCAGGCCCTCGTCGTTGCGTACCACCTCGCCACGGTGCACCAACCCGGCCACGCAGATCCACCGGATTACGGAGGACGCGCCCGCCGGAGTGATCGCCGCGAGATTCGGGGAATCGCCCTTCCCGGGGCGGAAAGGCGGGTCTCGTAGCGATCACCAGTAGTCTGCATCCGGTTCGACTGTGTGTCGATCAGCTGGTCGGGATGGGTGCGCCATGTGGGATCCCGTCGTATCGGTGGCAGTTGTATCGAGGTGGCGCTCGAGGGCGTCGAGGCGGTCACTCCAGAGGCGGCGGTAGGGCGCGAGCCAGTGGTCGAGCGCTGCCAGTGGTGCCGGTTCCACCGCGTACAGGCGGCGCTGTGCGTCCCTGCGTACGGACACCAGGCCGGCTTCCCGCAACACTCGCAGGTGCTTGGATGTCCCCGGTTGGCTGAGCCCGAGCCGCTCGACCAGTTCGTTCACCGACCGAGGTCGCTCCAGCAGGAGATCGAGCAGAGCTCGCCGGTTCGGGTCAGCTAACGCACCCCAGGTCGCGGCCACAGACGACAATATACCCAATGGGTTATATATCTTGCAATGAGGGTTCGACGATCACGCGAAGACATCGTCAACGCTCGGCGGCGCTGCCGGTGTGGGGCGCGTCGACGAGCGCAATGCCGATGGCCACCGCTCCCAATGCTTCCCGGTCCGGGGGATAGATCTGTCGGATGTCCGCGAGCTGCTCGGCGCGGGTGGCGGTGGGGTTGACGCTGGTGACGGACTCGTGGTCGAACATGGTGTTGAAGTCGGGGTAGCGGGTAACCCGGGTGACGCGGGTGAGGACTTCCTCGTCGTGACAGCGGAAGCGGATAAGGTGGCCGACTGTGATCTTCGCGCGGCTGGGGTCGTTGACGCGGATCTCGGTGGTCTTGGTTCCGGCGACGATGAGATCGAAGTAGCACTTGTAAATGCCCATCTCGTGGGCGTCGGAGTCTGCGGGCCGTGTGGTCATGAAGTCCATGATAACTGTCATAACTACGATTATCGGTTGATAAGATGATCGTTGGGGAGTGGCTGATCATACTCACTGGAGGGCGGCCTCCTGCGGGGTGCGAGCTTCTGGAACTCGGGCACCACCGCTCGTTGCCGGTGTCGTAGTCCAGTCGTCGGGAGCCTTTGGCCGCCGCTGGCACAGCCGAGTTGTCCGCGAACGAGCGAAGCCCCTCACGCAGACGGCGTAGATTATGACAACAAGACCGACGCCGACGGGCCCAAGGGGCCCAAAGCCGCAGACAAATGATCAACCTGCTTGACATGTGACTGAAAAGTCACCTATCGTGGCAACGTGGACGAGGTGTTCAAGGCGCTCGCCGACCCGACGCGGCGGAGCCTGCTCGACGAGCTCTTCCGCGAGGACGGGCAGACGTTGAGCGCGCTCGAGGAGCGCTTCGCGATGACGCGCTTCGGGGTGATGAAGCATCTGAGGCAGCTCGAGGATGCGGGTCTGGTGGTCAGCAGGCGGCGAGGCCGCGAGAAGCTGCACTTCCTGAACCCGGTCCCCATCCGGCTCGTCCACGACCGATGGGTGAGCAAGTACGCCGAGCCCTGGGCGGCTGCGCTCAGCGGCCTGAGGAACAGACTGGAGAGTCCCATGGAAAAGATCTTCGAGATCTACATTCGCACGACCCCGGAGCGCCTCTGGGAGGCGATCACCGACGGTGAGATCAGGAGCAAGTACAACTTCGGCTCCCGGATCAGCTCGGACTGGACGCCCGGCTCGCGCTATGAGATGGCGCATCCCGCAGCCCCCGGGCTTCTGGGGGAAGGGGAAAACCTTGAGGTCGACCCGCCGCGCCGGCTGGTCCAGAGCATGGTCGCGCTCTGGAGCGACGAGGTGAAGAGCGAGGGCACCTCGCGGGTCACCTGGGAGATCGAGCCCGTAGGCGACTCCTGCCGCCTGACCGTGACCCACGACGAGCTGCGCGAGGGTGCGAACGACGAGCTCTACGGCGGCTGGCCGATGATCCTCTCCGGCCTGAAGACGTGGCTCGAGACGGGCGAGGTGCTCACCACGCCGGGATCGTTGATGTACAGCTGAGCCGGACCTCTCCGACGGACGGCGTGGTGTGAATGGACCGGCTGAATTCTGTCGCGTACCGCGCGGCGATACGGCACCATAGACCGGATGGCGGCCGGGCGCCGCGTGCCCGGCACGGAGTCCCTGAGGGTGATCGACATGGGCGTGTTGCATCCCAGACCCGGACCGCATCCGGTCCACACCGTACACCGCGTCGGTGCGGCGTCGATCGGGGTGTTCCTGACCGTGTTCGCGGTGCTCGGGATCAACCGGGGGATACCGCTGATCACGACCGAGGGGGTCCCGGTGGTGGGGCTGTCCTCGAACGGGCTGCTGGCGGTCATCTCCCTGCTCGTCGGGCTCATGCTGATCGCTTCGGCCGCCCGGGGCGGGCAGCTGGCATCGACGATCTCGATCGTGCTGGGTGGGTTGTTCCTGCTCTCCGGCCTGGGCAACGTGCTCGTGCTGGGGACGCCGATGAACATGCTGGCGTTCCAGCTGTCCAACGTCATATTCAGCCTCGCGGTCGGTGCGGTGCTGCTGATCATGGGTTCCTACGGTCGGCTCACCGGCGCCCTACCCCTGGACAACCCGTACCACCACGACGTCCCCGAGGACCCGACGCCGCTGACGGCAAAGGAGTACGCCGAACGTATGCACAGCCGCGCCGCGGCCGCTGAGCTCGCCGACGCCGAGCGTGCCCACGCCCTGCACCAGGCCACTCCGGAGCAGGAACGGCGGCTGGCCCAGGTCAACGCGTACCGCTCCCACGACGAGCGCCGCCGGGCCTGGCAGGCGTCGGGATAACACCTGCCAGGCTGACCCTACGGGCGCGGCAGCCGGGCTCAGCCCGGGTTCGGCGGCTGATCGACAAGCTGGGCCAGGTACAGCTCCTCGCCCAGCTTGTCGATCAGTTCGAGGTTGGTCTCGATGTAGTCGATGTGGTGTTCCTCGTCGGCGAGGATCTCCTCGAACAGGTTCGCCGTGGTGGCGTCGCCCTTCTCCCGGCACATGATGATCCCGGGGCGCAGCCGCTCGACGACCTCGAGCTCGACGGCCAGGTCGGACTGCAGCTGCTCGCGGACGGTCTGGCCGATCCGCAGCGAGAACAGGCGCTGGTAGTTGGGCAGGCCCTCGAGGAACAGGATGCGGTCGGTGATCTTCTCCGCATGTCGCATCTCGTCGATCGACTCGGCCTTGGTGTAAGCGGCGATCTTGGTTAGGCCCCAGTTCTGCTGCATCTTGGCGTGCAGGAAGTACTGGTTGATCGCGGTGAACTCGCTCGTGAGCTGTTCGTTGAGCAGCTCGATGATCTCGGGGTCGCCACGCATCGCAGTCCTCGCTTCGTCGGCGTTCAGTGCCTCTCGACGGTAGCGGCGGACCCCGATCGTGATCGACGCAGGATCACCTCAGCCGAGGTCAGGACGCCCTCAGGGTGCCATCAAGCGGATAGCGGCATCCCGACGAGCGTGGACGGAGCGTGCTCGGCAGCCAGGAAGACGTCGATCTCCTCATGGCACGAACCGCAGCCGGTGCCGGCACCGCAGGCGTCGCCGACCTCCTCGACGGTGCTGGCACCGCGAGCGATGCACGAGCGGATCTCGACGTCAGGGACTCCTGCGCAGATGCAAATATACACCAGGCACTCCTTTGTCCAGGCGAGGCTATGCTGACAGTAGGAGGTGGGCGGGCGCAAGACCCGACACGCGTCTGGTGGGCTGGCTAGCCTGTTGCGGTGCCGCTGGAGGAGTACCGCCGCAAGCGCGACGCACGGTGCACGCCCGAGCCCGTCCCCCCGGGCGACCCTGGTCCCGGCCCGGGTAACCGCTTCGTCATCCAGGAACATCACGCGCGCCGGCTGCACTGGGACGTCCGCCTCGAACGCGACGGCGTGCTCGCCTCGTGGGCCGTCCCGAAGGGTCTGCCGACCGAACCGGACACCGTCCGCCTCGCGGTACGCACCGAGGACCACCCGATCGAGTACCTGGAGTTCTCCGGGGAGATCCCGGCCGGCGAGTACGGCGGCGGCGCGATGACGATCTGGGACGCGGGCACCTTCGAGACCGAGAAGTGGAACGCGCGCGAGGTCATCGTCCGGCTGCACGGCGAGCGGGCCTGCGGCCGGTTCGTGTTCATCCGCACCGACCGCGAGGCAGGCAAGGACAACTGGCTCCTGCGCCGCTCCGGCCCGGCCCCCGACCGCGACCCCCTCCCCCGCGACGCGCTGCCGATGCTCCCGACACCGGGGCCGCTCCCCCGCGGCGACGACTGGTGGCTGCAGGTCGGCTTCGGCGGCCGCCGCGTGCTCGTCCGGGTGGAGAGCGGCCGGGCGCGGGTCACCGACGCCGACGGCGAGGAGCTCACCGCGGCGCGGCTGCGCGGGCTCGGGCCGTCGCTGGGCGCCACCCAGGCGCTGCTCGACGGCGAGCTGGTCGGCCCGCCCGACAAGGCCGACCTGTGGATCGGCGACCTGCTCCACCTCGACGGTCGCGACGCCTGTCCGCTGCCGTTCCGGGAGCGTCGGGGGCTGCTGGAGGGGTTGCCCCTCGACGGGCCGCACTGGCGGCTCGCGCCGGTCTTCCCCGGCGGCGGCCCCGAGGTGGTCACCGCGGCGGCCGAGCAGGGACTCCCCCACGTCATCGCCAAGGACGCCTCCTCGGCGTATGAGCCGGGGCGCGCCGGTGGGCACTGGGTGGAGGTCGACACGGGCATCGTCCGAGAACCGCGGCGACCGGCCCCCCGGTCCCGGGCGTCGGCCACCGGCGTCGGCCGGGCCACGCTCACCAACCCGGACAAGGTGCTCTATCCCCTCACCGGCACGACGAAGGCCGACGTGCTCGCGCACTACCTGGCCGTCGCCGAGGTCATGCTGCCGCACCTGCGCGACCGGCCGGTCACGATGGTGCGCTGGCCCGACGGCGTCGAGAGGCCGTCGTTCTTCGAGAAGGACGTCTCGCGCCATGCCCCGGGCTGGGTTCGCACGGCGCGGGTCGACACGCCGGGCGGCCGGTCGGAGACGGCCGACTTCCCGCTCATCGACGACGCCGAGGGGCTGGCGTGGGCGGCAAACCTGGCCGCGCTGGCGCTGCACGTGCCGCAATGGCGTCTCGGGCCCCGCGGCGGCCACCAGCTGCCGGACCTGGTCGTGTTCGATCTCGACCCCGGTACGGGCGCCACGGTGGTCGACTGTGCGCGTGTCGCGGAACGGATTGCGCAGCGCTTGGCCGGCGACGGGCTGGTCGCCTACCCGCGCACCAGCGGGGGCAAGGGGCTGCAACTCTACCTGCCGGTCACGGTCTCGCGGGCCGAGCGGACTTCGGAGTTCGCCCGCGGCCTCGCCGAGGAGCTCGCCCGCGAGACGCCTGGCCGTGTCACGGCGGTGATGGCGAAGGCGCGGCGGGGCGGCAAGGTGTTCCTCGACTGGAGCCAGAACAACCCGCACAAGACGACGATCGCGAGCTACTCGCTGCGCGGCCGGGCGCGGCCCACCGTCGCCACGCCCGTGACGTGGGACGAGGTGTGTGCCTGCCGCCGTCCCGAGGACCTCGTGTTCACCGCCGCCGAGCTGCCCGCACGGATCGCCGAGTACGGCGACCTGCTCGCCCCGCTGCTCACCGAGCCACAACGGCTGCCCCGTCGCGGGTGATCCTGTCGCCCTGGCAGGCTCACTCCGTGACGACCCGACATCCCTATCTCGACGGCCCGTACCCGCGGGCCTACGCCCACCGCGGCTGGCATCTCGGCGACCTCGCCGGCTGCGAGAACACCCTCGCTGCGTTCCGCCGGGCGGTCGAGGAGGGGTTCGACTACCTGGAGCTGGACGTGCACGCCAGCGCCGACGGTGTGCCGGTCGTGCACCACGACGCGACGCTGGAGCGCACCACCGACGGCACCGGGCCGATCGACGCCCAGCCCGTCGCGGCGCTGGCTCACGTGCGAGTGGGCGGGCGGGAGCCGATTCCGCTGCTCGAGCAGGTGCTCGCCGAGCTGCCCGACACCCGGATCACGATCGAGCTCAAGTCCGACGCCGTCGTCGACCCGGTGCTCGCGCTGTTGGAGCGCACCGACTCCTGGCACCGGGTGTGCGTCGGCGGGTTCACCGAGCGGTGGCTGGCCCGCGCCCGCGCCGGCGGTGGGGCGCGGCTGTGCACGTCGATGGCCTACCGCTCTGCGTTCGGGCTGCGCGGCCGGGCCTGGCTGGACGCGTTGCCGGGGTCGCTGTCGCGGCTGCCCGCTCCCCCGGTTGCCGGTAACCTCGCCCAGCTCCCCCGCCGCCTCGGCGTCCTGACCGTGGTGGACGCCGCGCTGGTGCGGGCGGCGCATGCCAGCGGCCGGGAGGTGCACGTGTGGACCGTGAACGATCCGGCGGAGATGGCCGAGCTGCTCGACCTCGGCGTCGACGGCCTGCTGTCCGACCGTCCCGACCTGCTGCGCGACGTGCTCCGCTCCCGAGGCGAGTGGCTGCCCTCGTGAGCGGAAATCGCCGTGGGAACAACGTTATCCGCGCACGGGCTGTTGCGTGGGGTTTGTGGGATTGGGGGTCTGCGGCGTTCAACGCGGTGATCCTGACCTTCGTGTTCTCCGTCTACCTCACCGACGCGGTCGGCGACGACCTGCCCGGGGACGTCAGCGCCAACAGCTGGCTGGGCTACTCGATCGGCGCGGCCGGCTTCCTCATCGCGCTGATGGCCCCGGTGATCGGGCAGCGGGCCGACAGCGCTGGCCGGCGCAAGCTGTCGGTCGGGGCCTGGACGACGCTGACGGTCGTCGCCATGGCCGGCCTGTTCCTCGTCAAGGACGACTACCACTTCCTGTGGCTGGGCCTGCTGCTCCTGGGCCTGGGATCGATCTTCTTCCAGCTCGCCGAGGTCTCCTACTTCGCGATGCTCACCCAGGTCTCGACGCCCGCGACGATCGGTCGGGTCTCCGGGTTCGGCTGGGCGATGGGCTACTTCGGCGGGATCGTGCTGCTGCTGGGCGTCTACCTCGGTCTCATCGCCGGGGACGGCGACACGCGCGGCTTCGCCGGGGTGCCCACCGCCGAGGGACTCAACATCCGGGTGGTCGCGCTCGTCGCCGCCGGGTGGTTCCTGGTGTTCGCGTTGCCGCTGGTGTTCCGGGTGCCCGAGGTGCCGCGGTCGGCCCAGCCCTCCCGGCTCGGCGTCGTCGGTTCCTACCGGAAGCTGTTCGCCGACCTGCGTGATCTCTACCGCGCCGATCCGCACACCGTGTACTTCCTCGGAGCGAGCGCGCTGTTCCGCGACGGTCTCGCCGCGATCTTCACCTTCGGTGCGGTGCTGGCGGTCACCGTGTACGGCATCGACGCGGGCGACGTGCTCGTCTTCGGCGTGGCCGCCAACGTCGCCTCCGCGGCCGGCGCGCTGGTCGGTGGCCGGCTCGACGACCGGCTCGGCCCGAAGCCGGTGATCGTCGGCTCGCTGGTCGGCATGCTGGTGGCCGGGGGGATCCTGCTGTTCGTCTCCGGGCCGACGATGTTCTGGATCTTCGGGCTGTTCCTGACGCTGTTCGTGGGGCCCGCGCAGTCCTCCTCGCGGGCGTTCCTCGCCCGGTTGGCCCCGCCCGGTCAGGAGGGACAGCTGTTCGGGCTCTACGCCACCACCGGTCGGGCGGTCTCCTTCCTGGCCCCCACCCTGGTGGGCTTGTTCACCTACCTGTTCAGCTCCAACCGCGCCGGCATCCTCGGGATCCTGCTGGTGCTCGCCGTCGGCCTGCTGGCACTGTGGCCGGTGCGGCCACCGATGAAGGCCACCCTTGCGTAAATACCCGCACCCGTAACGGTGACTTAAGTCACAGTCCGCTGACACGTCACACCGACGTGTGCGATCGCGCCGGATAAGGGACACTCAAGGGCCGGGCCACCAAAACGTTGCGACGTCCGCCGGGTGCCGACAGTGTCGACGGCACCCGGCGGAGGCGTCCCGGTGACGGGAACTAACTGCTGCGACGCAGACGTTACACCCGGAAGCAGTGGTCGAGGGATGCTCTCTCGACCGATGAACGGGAGGATGACGCATGGCCGACCGCGTGCTCCGTGGCAGCCGGCTCGGGGCTGTCAGCTACGAGACCGACCGTAACCACGACCTCGCGCCGCGGCAGTCGATGCGCTACGCGTGCCCGCGTGGGCACGACTTCGAGGTGCCCTTCGCCAACGACGCCGAAGCCCCGCCCACCTGGGAGTGTCGCCTCCACGGCAGCATCTCCACCCTGGTCGACGGTAACGAGCCCGAAGAGAAGAAGGTCAAGCCTCCGCGCACCCACTGGGACATGCTCCTCGAGCGGCGCTCGGTGGCCGACCTCGAGGTGCTGCTGGCCGAGCGCCTGGAGGTGCTGGCCGAACGTCGCGCCGATATCGCCTGACGCGCGGCCCCGTCGGAGAGCCGGATCGCCCCAGCGGGCGGCCCGGCTCTTTCCGTGTGTGCGGTGTTGCTCGGGATCGTGGCTTACGTGCGGGAGACGGCGCCAGCGCGCGTCGCGCGTCGCCGAAGCAGCAGCCGGGCCGCCCCCCAGCGCGTGACCCGCCACAGCGCCTCGGCGACGATCGCGCCGCTCATCTTCGACGTGCCCCGCTCCCGCTCGGTGAACGTGATCGGCACCTCCCGCACCCGGAACCCGGCCAGGACCGCGCGCCACGCCATGTCGACCTGGAAGCAGTAGCCCTGCGAGGCCACCCCGTCGAGGTCGAGCTCCTCGAGCACCTGGCGGCGGAACACCCGGTAGCCACCGGTGATATCGCGGATCGGGACCCCCAGCGCGAGCCGGGAGTAGAGGTTGCCGCCTCGGGAGAGCCACTCGCGGTGCACGGGCCAGTTGCGCACCGCGCCGCCGGGGACGTAGCGCGACCCCAGCACGACGTCGGCGTCGTCGAGGGCGGCGAGCAGCGTCGGGAGGTCCTCGGGGGCGTGCGACCCGTCGGCGTCCATCTCGACGACGACCTGGTGGTCACCGCGCAGCGCGACGGCGAAACCGGCGAGGTACGCGGCGCCAAGCCCGGCCTTCTGCGTGCGGTGCAGGACCCGGATCCGCGGGTCGTCGGCGGCCATCGCGTCGGCGAGCTCACCGGTGCCGTCCGGGCTCGCGTCGTCCACCACCAGGACGTCCGCCGCGGGCACCGCGGCATGCAGCCGCGAGAGCACCGGACCGAGGTTGTCCCGCTCGTTATAGGTCGGGATCACGACCAGCACCGTGGGCTCAGCCATCCTCGTCCTTCCCCGCACGACGCCGGGTCATGACCCCGACACCGATCGCCGCCACCGCCACCACGACCAGCACCCACTCGGGTACCGATCGCAGCCGAGAAGCCAGCGTAGTCGTCTCCCGCAGCGTGGTCCGATCGACCAGGACGTCGGGGGTGAACTGCCGGGTGCTCGCCGTGACGGTCCCGTCGGGGGTGATGGTGGCGCTCACCCCGCTCGTGGTCGCCACGAGCACCGACCGGTCGTGCTCCACGGCCCGCACCCGCGACATCGCCAGCTGCTGGTAGGTCATCTCGGTGAGCCCGAAGGTGGCGTTGTTGCTCGGCACGGCGAGCACGCTCGCACCCGCGTCGACGCTGTCGGCCACCAGGTCGTCGAACGCGACCTCCCAGCAGATCGCCACGCCCACGCGCACCCCCGCCATATCGACGGCGCCCGAACCCGACCCCGGCACGAAGTACCCGGCGCGGTCGACATAGGGGGAGAACAGCCGGAAGAACCCCCGCCACGGGATGTACTCGCCGAAGGGCTGCACGCGGCGCTTGTCGTTGCGGTCGACGACCCCGACACCCGCCTCCCACACCAGCGCGGAGTTGCTGGTCGTCATGCCGTCGGGGTTGCGCAGCACGGCGCCGACCAGGATCGGGACGCCGACGGCGCGGGCGGCGCGGTCGATCTGCGCGGTGGCGTCGGCGTTGCGCAGCGGGTCGATGTCGCTGGAGTTCTCCGGCCAGATCACCAGGTCCGGCCGTGGCACGGTGCCGGCCGCGACGTCGGCGGCGAGCTGCTCGGTGACGCTGACGTGGTTGTCGAGCACGGCGCGGCGCTGGGCGTTGAAGTCCAGTCCCAGCCGCGGCACGTTTCCCTGCACGGTCGCGATCGTGACGGTCCGCTCCGGCCCGGCGCCGGTGGCCGGGACCAGCGCCGCCAGCGGACCGGCGACGAGCACGAGCACCACGAGCAGAGCGGGCCCGGTACCCGCCCGGGTACCGCGGCCGGCGGTGAGCCTGCGCAGCAGCTCCCCCAGCGCGAGCCCGGCCAGCACCGTCACGAACGACAGCAGCGGCTCGCCCCCGATCGCGGCCACCGGCAGCAACGGCCCGTCCGGCTGGCCGAACCCCACCCGCCCCCACGGCAGCCCGCCGAACGGCACCCGCGCGCGCAGCGCCTCGCTCGCCACCCACACCGCGGCGGCCCACACCGGGGCCGCCGGCAGCCGGGACACCAGCGCCGTCCCGGATCCGGCCAGGCCGACGAACAGCGCCTGCACCACCACCAGCGCGACCCACGGCAGGGCGCCGACGAAGGTGCTGGTCCACGCGAGCAGCGGGAGCAGGAACCCGAGACCGAACAGGAACCCGAGACCGAAGCCCGCCCTGGTCCCGCGGCCGTGCAGGGCGGCCCCGAGCAGGGCGAACGCCGGCAGCGCCAGCCACCACAGGGTGCGCGGCGGGAAGCTGAGGTAGAGCAATACACCGCCGCCGACCGAGCCCAGGATCCGGGCGCCGAACGCGGGCCAGGATCGGTGATCAGCGGGCGTGGGAGCCTGGCCGACGGGATCGAGCGCGACGGGGTCGGCGCTGGGTGCGGCCACGAGTTCTCACTGTACGGCGATGACCGGCGTGACCGCGGGTCCCGCCCCGGCGAGCAGGTGCGCGTTACCCAGGGCGTCGAGCACGCCGGGCGCGCCGCTGCGCCGGTACCACTCGAAGCCGTAGGTGCCGGCGAAACCCTCGACCGGCACGTCCTCGGGTGCGATCTGGCTGGCGTGCGCCGTGATCGCCGCGCGTTTGCACGCCAGGGACCGGGCGTCCCCCGTGACGGCCAGGCCGATCTCCGCGGTCACCCGGCCGAACCCGACGGCGGCGGCGCGGGCGGCACCGTGCACGAGGTGTCGGTCGCGGGCGCTCACATGCAGGTGCTCCCGGTCCACCGTCATGCGGTAGCCCGTCGCGTTCACCAGCTCGGCCGCGGTGGCCCCGATCCGGTACGTCGCATGGTGGTCGGGATGGCCGTAGATGCCGTCCTCGTCATCGTGGATCACCGTGGCCGCGCCCTCGCTGTCGGCGATCTCGGCGACGCGCCGCGCCAGCCGCACCGGGTCGGCGGCAGCCAGCGCGCGGTGGTGCGCCCCGCTCGACCAGCCGGGCAGGCCCGAGTCGCGGCGACCGAGCAGCACCAGCCGCGAGACGCCCAGCAACTCAGCCGCGCACTCGAGCTCGGCGATGCGCCGCGCGCAGATGGTCTCGCCGGGGCGCAGCGGCACCCGCGGGGTACCGAGCTCCCCCGCCGTCGCGACGACGAGAACGGTGCGTGCCCCGGCGTCAGCCAGGCGCCGCAGCGTGATGCCGGTGAAGATCGCCTCGTCGTCGGGGTGGGCGTGCAGCGCGAGGACGGTGTGACCGCGCAGATCCGGGGAGCTGATCAAGGTTGTGATCGCAGACGGTGCGGGGCCGCAAGCGGCCGGGCGGACGGATCGGGGTTTCAGCTGCGACAGCAGCGACAGCACCCCGGACAGCGGTGAGCCACACCCGCGCCGACGATCCGGTCCGTCACGGCGCGTATCATGCCACACCCCGCCGTCCTCATGGAGCGCCGCCGTCCGATCCACTCTGGAGGGCGGGCCTGGTTCCGATGACGACGGTGGCGTTGCGCTCCTCGGACCTGGCCACCCGCGGGATCAGCCCGTTGCGGGTACAGGCTTCGACGGTCTGCGGCGCCTGGCGCTCGCTCGTCTCGACGAGCAGGTAGCCGCCGAGCGCCAGCCAGAGCGGCGCCGCAGCGATCACCCGCCGCTGGACGTCGAGACCGTCCGCGCCACCGTCGAGCGCCACCCGCGGCTCGTGTAGGCGGGCCTCCGGGGGCATCAGCCGGACCGCCTCGGTGGGCACGTAGGGTGCGTTGGCGACCAGGACGTCCACACGGCCCCGCAGCATAGCGGGCAACGGCTCGTAGAGGTCACCTTCGTACACCTGGCCACCGGTGTCGGCGAGGTTGCGGTGGGCGCACCGCACCGCGGCGGGGTCGATGTCAACGGCGTACAGCTCGACCCGGTCCAGTGCCGCGACCAACGCGGCGCCCACCGAGCCCGAGCCGCAGCACAGGTCGACGACGACAGCTCGGGGTCCGGCGAGGGCTGCGGCCTGATGGACGAGGAACTCGGTGCGGCGGCGGGGTACGAAGACCCCGGGGTCCACGGCTATCCGCAGGCCGCAGAACTCCGCCCAGCCCAGGACGTGCTCAAGGGGGAGGCCGGCGGCTCGCCGCTCCACCATGGCGGCGAGATCGGCCGGCGTGCGGGCCGCGGAGAGGAGCAACCGCGCCTCGTCTTCGGCGAAGACACAACCGGCGGCGCGAAGCCTGGTGATAATGACGGATCGAGGCTGCGGTGACGGAGAGGTTGGCACGGGAACCTTTCGGGACGCCGATGGGCGCTCCCGCGGTCACCTACGTCGGATGAACCGTACGGCCGTGAGGTGGGAGCACCCAGCCTGAACGAGCGGTAATGGGTCTCACCTCCTCGGTAGCTCCACTGCTGGAGGCGGCAACACTACCGTGCGCCGAACCGCGGTGCGCAGACACCACACGCGGACGACGGATCAGCTGTCCGCATCGCGGTACAGGCGCCGCTTGGAGATGTACTGCACGACACCGTCCGGCACGAGGTACCAGACGGGGCGGCCCTCGGCGACGCGACGGCGGCAGTCGGTCGAGGAGATGGCCATGGCCGGCACCTCGACCAGTGTCACGACGCCCTCGGGCAGGTGGTCGTCACCGAGCGCGTAGCCCGGGCGGGTGACGCCGACGAAGTGCGCGAAGCGGTAGAGCGTGTCGATGTCGCGCCAGGACAGGATCTGGGCGAGCGCGTCGGCACCGGTGATGAAGAACAGCGCGGCGTCGGGGAACACCGCGTGCAGGTCGGTCAGGGTGTCGACGGCGTAGGTGGGCCCGGCACGGTCGACGTCGACCCGGCTGACCGAGAACCGCGGGTTGGACGCGGTGGCGACCACCGTCATGAGGTAGCGGTCCTCGGCGCAGCTGACCGCCTGCTGCGCCTTCTGCCACGGCTGCCCGGTGGGAACGAAGATCACCTCGTCGAGGGCGAAGCGGTCGGCGACCTCGCTCGCTGCGACCAGGTGTCCGTGATGGATCGGATCGAAGGTCCCGCCCATGACCCCGATCCTGCGCTGCACGCGCGCAGACTAATCGAACGAACGGCACTAATTAGCGGGCGCCGGCGGCCAGCGCGTCGGCGAGGAAGCGCAGTTCTCGATGCATGGTCTGCTGGCCGTCCTCGGCGTGGCGAGCCACCGAGTGCCGGTAGCTGACGGCCGAGGCGAGCAGGTGCGCGGCGCTGTCGACGTCGGCGTCGGCGCAGCCACCGGGCAAAGCTGCGGCGATCACGGCCCGGATCTGCTCGACCAGCAGGTCGAACCGGGCCCGCAGCAGGTCCAGCACGGCGGGGTGGGTGTCGGCCTCCCGCCAGAGCAGGTGCGAGAGCATCGCCGAGGAGTCCAGCGCCCGGTCGAGCACGTCCACGAGCCGGTGCAGGCTCGCCGCGACGTCCCCGGGCACCACCACGCGGGCAGCGTCGACCCACTCCGTGGGCAGCCGCTCGACCAGCGCCACGAGCAGGTCCGGCTTGCGCTTGAAGTAGTAGTGCACGAGGCCCTTCGGGACACCCGCGCGCTCGGCGATCCGGGAGGTCGGCGTCGCGTCGAACCCGGAGCCGGCGAAGAGCTCCTCGGCTGCGGCGAGGATCCGGTCGCGGGCGTTCGGCTCCCCCGCCTGCGGTGTCTTCGGCGAGCGTGACGTGTCGTTCCTGTCTCTCACCGGCTCATCCTGACGTGCGGCACGGCCGCGGCTCCAGGTGCCGCGGCCGTGCCTTCAATCGACGTGCCGGTTACCGGCGGGTCAGCTCTGACCGGCCAGGCCCCGGTGCTCGGCGTTCGCCGCCGGCAGGGCTGCGAGCCCCACGACGATGGTCAGTGCCCCGGCGACCCAGGACGTCCAGGCCGCGCCGGTGAGGTCGCTGTAGGACAGCACCCACGGCGAGATCAACAACAGGGCGCCGAGAACCGCGTGCAGGTACTCGCTGGCCACCGAGTCCGGCTGCGCCAGCGACCACAGTCCGGCGGCAGCGATATCAGCCGCTCCGGTCGCTCCACACAGGTGTCCGACAGCCCGAGCCTCGGCACCGTCCAGCGGGACGAGCGTCACCGACTCCGCGGCGAGCATCCGGACGAGTCGTACGTGACGGGCAGGATTGCGCCACACCTGGGCCACAACCGCACAGTGAAAAATAAGCATCTATTTGTTCGGACACACTCGGCGCGGGGCGGATGTCTCACGGCGGCGCGAACGCGGCCAGCAGCTCCGTCGGCCACTCGACGCGCCGGTCCCGGACCGTCACCGCGCCAGCGACAAGCGCCCGGTCGAGGCCAGCCCCGGTGAGCGCCTGGCGCAGGTGGGCCGGGGGCAGGGCGTTCAGCCACCGCTGGACGGCCGCCTGGTGGGCTGCCGGGATCAGCTCGCCGTGCGCACGGAGCCGGGCGAACCCGCCGTCGGGATAGATGTCCACCCGCAGGTGCGTCACCGTCGGGGCGGCCGGGCCGATCCGGAACCGGTGCGGGGTGTCGGGCTGCACCGGGCGCCGGGTGACCAGGGGCGTCCAGAGGCGCTGTGCCAGGCTGGCCGGGTCGGGGTCGGCCTGCCCGATCGTCGCTCCGCTGATCTGCACCTCGCCGGGCGCGTTGCCGAGGAAATGGCCGGTGTCGAACACGATGTCACGCAGCCGACTCGCCCCGGCCAGCCGGACGACGACCCAGTCGTTCCCGCCGCGGCGGCGCCGCGCGGTCTCCCACCCCTCCCCCATCGAGCGGGCGGGCCCGGGCAGCAGCAGGTTCGCGGGAGAGGAGAAGAACATGTCGGAGCACCCGACGAGCAGCCCGCCGCTGTCCGGCGCGACCAGGTCGACAGTGCCGTGCAGCAGCCGCGGATCCACCACCGCCTCGCCGTGCACCCGGAACCGGGCCACCCCGCCGTCCGGGTGGATGGTCAGCTTCACGTGCGTGTAGCGGTGCCGGTCGTCGACGTCATAGACGTTCGCGATGTCGCCCTTGGCCGGCGAGCGCCCCACCAGCTCGGTCCACTCGGCGGCGGCGAGCTCGGCCAGGCCGGGGTGGTCCTCCAACGCGGTGGCCGCCACGGAGATCTCGGGCGGGTAGTTGCCCCGGAAGAACGAGGTGTCCACGACGACGCCGTGCACGATGCCGGGGATGCCGAGCCGGACGATCGCGTGGTCCGAGCCGGGTTCGCGGCGGCGGCGGGTCTCCCACCCGTCGTAGAACATGCCCCGGTAACCGAACTCGGTCCGCGGCTGTACCGGCCCCGGCATCACGAGCGCGGCCCGGTCGGCGAAGAAGTCGTCGCTGGCGTCGACCACCGCGCCACCGAGGCGCCGGGACGCGAGGTCGGGCAGCTCGACGAACTCGGCGTCCAGATCCGGTCCGTCGAGCCGTGTCATGTGCTGTGCCTCCCCTCGAAGACTCATGCGGCTATCCTGCCCTGCCCCGTGTGCATCCGACCAGGGGTGACTGCCGGATCCAGGCCTCCTGGTCTCGGGACTGTCAGTGCCGTCGGCCACCATGGGTCCCGTGACGACGACCGAGCAGGACCTCCGCGACCGGGCCGAGGCCGTGCTGGCCACGCTGGCCGGGCCGACCGCACGGTTGCGATCCGACCAGTGGACGGCGATCCACGCGCTGGTCGCCCAGCGCCGCCGCGCACTGGTGGTGCAGCGCACCGGATGGGGCAAGTCGGCGGTGTACTTCGTGGCCACGGCGCTGTTACGGGCCGCCGGGGCCGGCCCCACCGTGATCGTCTCGCCGCTGCTGGCGCTGATGCGCAACCAGATCGACGCCGCAGCGCGCGCCGGCATCCGGGCGGTCACCGTGAACTCGACCAACACCGCCGACTGGGAGCGCACCTACGCCGCGGTCGACGCGGGCGAGGTGGACGTGCTGCTCGTCAGCCCGGAGCGGCTGAACAACCCCGACTTCCGCGATCGGGTGCTGCCCCAGCTCACCGCGAGCGCCGGGATGCTGGTGGTCGACGAGGCGCACTGCGTGTCCGACTGGGGCCACGACTTCCGGCCCGACTACCGGCGGCTGCGGGCACTGATCGCGGAGCTGCCCGCGGGCCTCCCGGTGCTGGCCACCACGGCCACCGCCAACGACCGGGTGGTCACCGACGTCACCGAGCAGCTCGGGCTGGGCTCCGACGGTGCCGACACGCTCGTGCTGCGCGGCTCGCTGGACCGGGAGAGCCTGCGGCTCTCGGTCGTCACGCTCCCGACGGCGGCGCAGCGGCTCGGCTGGCTCGCCGCCCATCTCGACGCGCTGCCGGGCGCGGGCATCGTCTACACGCTCACCGTCGCCGCTGCCGAGGAGGTTGCGGAGTTCCTGCGCGAGCGCGGCCACCCGGTCGCGTCCTACACGGGCAAGACCGACCCGGACGAGCGGCTCGCCGCGGAGGGCGACCTGCTCGCCAACCGGGTCAAGGCGCTGGTGGCCACCAGCGCGCTGGGCATGGGGTTCGACAAGCCCGATCTGGGGTTCGTGGTGCACCTCGGCGCGCCGGCGTCGCCGGTGGCCTACTACCAGCAGATCGGTCGTGCCGGCCGCGCCGTCGAGCGCGCCGAGGTCGTGCTGCTGCCCGGCCGGGAGGACCGCGACATCTGGGCCTACTTCGCCTCGCTCGCCTTCCCGGCCGAGCCGCTGGTGCGCCAGACGCTGCGGGTCCTGGGCCCCGAGCCGCTGTCCACCGCGGCGATCGAGACGCGCGTCGACCTCTCGCGCACCCGGCTGGAGATGCTGCTCAAGGTGCTCGACAGCGACTGCGCCGCGAAACGGGTCGCCGGTGGATGGATCTCCACGGGTGCGCCGTGGGTCTACGACGAGCAACGCCACCGGCGCGTCGCGGCGGCGCGCCGCGCCGAGCAGCAGGCCATGCTCGACTACCTCGCCACGTCAGGGTGCCGGTTGGTGTTCCTGCGTCGCCAGCTCGACGACGCCGACGCCACCGCGTGCGGGCGGTGCGACAACTGCGCGGGCTCCGCGTGGACGTCCGAGGTCGACGCGGGTGCCGCCGCCGCGGCCGGCGAGCGGTTGAGCCGGCCCGGCGTGGAGGTACCGCCGCGCAAGCAGTGGCCCAGTGGGATGGCCGCGCTCGAGGTGCCGGTGTCGGGCCGGATCCCCCCCGGTGAGCTCGCGGACAGCGGTCGGGTGCTCGGGCGGTTGTCCGACATCGGCTGGGGCACCCGGTTGCGCGAGCTCGTCGGCGGACAGGACGCCCCGGTCCCCACGGACGTGCTCGACGCCTGCGTGCGGGTGCTGGCCGGCTGGGGCTGGGCGCAGCGCCCGGTCGGCGTGGTCGGCGTCGGCTCGCGCACCCGGCCCCACCAGCTCGAACACCTCGCCCGGCGGATCTGCGAGATCGGTCGCCTCCCGCTGCTGGGCACGCTCGCCCCGGCCGGCGCCCGTCCCGGCGAGCACGCCAACTCCGCGCAGCGGCTCGCCGCGGTGTGGGGCGGCTTCGGCGCACCACCCGACCTCGGCGGTATCGACGGACCGGTGCTGCTGGTCGACGACCTGATCGACACCGGCTGGACGATGACCGTGGCCGCCCGGCTGCTGCGGCGGGCCGGTGCGCCCACGGTGCTGCCGTTCGCGCTGGCGCTGGCGGGGTGAGCATGAGCCGGAGCAGACCGCCACCTACCGAGCCGACTGCGCTTCCGCCGGCTCGGCGGCTGGGAGGGCGAGGGCCACCGTGGCGACGACCACGAGGATCGCCGCGATAGTCAGGAATGCGCGACCGTAGCCCGCGGCGAGGGTCGCTGGGGTGTGCAGGTGGTTTCCGGCCACGGTGACCAGCACGGCGAGGCCGAGCGCGCCGCCGACCTGCTTGGTGGTGTTCAGCAGCCCGCCACCGACGGAGATGACGATCGCCGGTCCGAGTATCCCGGACAGGTAGCCGCTGTCCGGGGTGAGGCGGCTCTGCCACCCGAAGCCGATCCCCGCGACGACGGCACCGATAATGATCAACGTGCGACCGTCGACGTACTGCATGATCCACGGTGTGAGGCGGGCGCCGACGACGATGGTCACCACGGTGTGCGGGAGGAAGCCGACACCGGTCTGCAGGGCTCCGTAGTGCAGGACGTTCTGCATGGACAGCGACAGGAAGTACCACATCGTCATGAAGCAGGCGCCGGCCAGCAGCATCACCACGTTGCCGTAGGCGATCGCGCACACACCGAACAGCCGCAGCGGTATCAGCGGGGCGCGAGCGAACCGCGCCTCGACCACGACGAACGCCGCCAACGCGACGATCCCGATGGCCAGGGCCACCACCGTGACCGGGCTGGTCCAGCCGCGGGTCTGGGTCTGGGTGACTCCGTAGGTGAGCGACGCGATGCTCAGCGTCACCAGCACGGCCCCCGTGACGTCGAGGCGGTGTTCCCGCTCCCGTGCCTGGTCTCGGGTCAGGACGGCGGCAGCCAGGAGGATGCCCACCGCGCCGACCGGAACGTTGATCAGCAGGGTTCAGCGCCAGGACAGGTACTCGGTGAGCGTGCCGCCGAGGAGGTTGCCCGCCGCACCGCCCGCGGAGGCCACTGCCGTCCAGGTTGCCAGGGCGCGAGTCCGCGGGGGTCCCTCGGGAAAAGTGGTGGTGAGGAGGGTCAGGGTGGCCGGGGCGAGGCGGCGGCACCGAGGCCCTGTGCCGCGCGTGCGGCGATCAGCGTGCCCGGGGTGCTCGCCAGACCGCCCACCAGGCTGGCTGCGGAGAACAGTCCGAGCCCCAGGACGAAGATCCGCTTGCGCCCGTAGAGATCGGCGAGCCGGCCACCGAGGAGCAGGAAGCCGGCGAAGGTCAACGCATAGCCGGTCACGACCCACTGCAGGCGTGCCGGATCGAAGCCCAGCGCCGCCTGCATCGACGGCAATGCGACGTTCACGACCGAGATGTCGAGCACCACCATGAACTCTCCGGCGCAGGAGAGGAGGAGCACCGCCCAGGACATCGCCCGGCTTGGGGTTCGCGGCCGCATCGTCACCTCGCCCTCCGGATTAAACCGATGTGATCGGATTGCTTTGCTTCAGCATGGACGCTAGTGCCGCTACGGTGGCCGGTCAATCCGATACGATCACATCGAGAAACTGGAGGTGGTGGATGGGTCGGCGTGCCCGTGGTCCTGGTGCTCAGCACGAGCAGCGGTGTCGGGAGATCGCCGACGCGGTGCTGGAGATCGTCGCCGAGCGAGGGCTCCCGGCGGTGTCGCTGAGTGAGGTCGCCGCGCGGGCCGGCGTCTCAGCGGGCCGCGTCCAGCACTACTTCCCGAGCAAGAAGGAGCTGATCGAGGCCGCGTTCGACCGGGGCAACGACCTCAGCAGTGCCCGCATCAACGCCAAGATCGGCCAAGACCCGCAGGCAGCCTCACCACGGGCCGTGCTCGCCGTCGTGCTCACCGAGCTCATCCCCTACGACCCCACCACGCGCGTCCACATGCGTGTGCGCCAGTCGTTCACCGCCCGCGCGCTCGCCGACGAGGCGATCGCCGCTCGACTGCGACAGGACTACGCCCGCCTGCACCAGACCCTGGCCCTGCTCATCCGCAGGGACCAGGACGCCGGACGGATCCCGGCGACCGCCGATCCCGACGACACAGCCGCTGGACTCGTCGCGCTCGCCGAGGGCCTCGCCTACTACGTGCTGATCGACGTCAGCTCCGCTGATACCGCCCGTGACCTCGTACTCTCCGCGCTCGCCGAGGTCTATGGCTGACGCCCGCACTCCTGGCCTGCCCAGCTGACGAGCAGGCGCACGTGCCCCTTGTCGATGACGGTCACCCCCGGCGGCACCGGGCCCGCAGCCACGGTGTGCGGGATGACCACGAAACGGAGATCGGCCGCGCTCGGTCGACCGGCCACCACCCACCCCTCGACGAGCGCGACCATGCGGTCGGCCGCGAGGACGTCGGCGCCGAACGACCGGACCCCCAACGGCCCGACCCAGCCCGCCGACTCCGGCTCGACGACCAGTGCCGCGAGCCCGCCACCCGCGGCGAGGGCCACGGTCCCCCGGTCGGGGCCAAGAGCAAAGAGCTCCGCGGCCAGCGGAGACCTAGCCGCACGACCGGTCAGCAGCAACCGGAACACGGCAGGCTCGGCTAGCGCGATCCACAGCCCGAGCCCGTCCCAGACGTCCGCGGGACCCACGTTGATACCGGTGGGCCGAGCTGGGCCGGGTGCGCCGAGCGCGGTGAGCACGGCGTCGGGCGCCACCGGGGTGCGGGTGTCATCCGAGAGGCGAATCGCGATCCCGTCCTCGGTGAGCGGCACCCGTGGCTCCGCGACGGCGCCCACCCCGCGGAGTCGGATGAACGCGCAGCTGCGAACCGAGTCGCTGCGTAGCAGGCCGTCCGCGCCGAGGTCGAGCGCCACCGACAGCTGGCTGCCGCGCACTGCCAGCGGAAGCAGCAGCCGTCCGTCCGGGACCAGCTGGTCGACCCACTCGGATCGGATGTCGACACTGCCGACGGTGAGCACGATCCGGTCGTAGGGCGCGCCGGGCGGATGGCCGAAGGCACCGTCGGCACAGAGCAGCTCGACGCCGGTCGTGCCGGTCGTGGTCAGGTTCTTGACGGCGGCCGCGACGAGGTCTGCGTCGATGTCCACAGCGGTGACCGCGCTGGCCGGGCCGACGATACGCGCCATCAGCGCCGCGTTGTACCCGGTGCCGGCCCCGACCTCGAGCACCCGGTGCCCCGACCGCAGGTCGAGCTGCTCGAGCATGATCGCCATCATCGACGGCTGGGACGCGGAGCTCGTGGGAAGGCCGCCGACGCGCTGCACGGCGACTGCATGGTCCGCGTAGGCCTCATCGAGCGGGATTCCGGGCAGGAACCGGTGCCGCGGAACGGCCCGGAAGGCGTCCTCGACGGCCGGAGTCCGCACCCGGCCCGCGGCGCACAGCGCGTCGACCAGCCGCCAGCGGGCACGATCGGCGGCGGCCATCGGCCAGAGTCTCGTCCGGGGCGCGGGGCGCGACAACCCAGAACGTCCTTCTCACCCGCCAGTTCGTACCGACTCGCGGGTTCGAGGGGTTAGCCTATCATCACTCGATCAGGTGGAGAGTGCTGTTCATGGGGCTGGGCGCGACCGCAGCCGCGTACGCGGCGATGGGGTTCGGGACGGCGGCCGCCGGTTCGTCCACGTCGGCACGGTCGAGCAGACACGGCCGGTGACCGTGCAGCCACCGAGCAGGCTCGTGCGCGCGGATGATGAAATGGCACGGCAGCGTCGGGATCTGGCTCACCGTCGCGCTGGTGTTCATCAGCCTCACCGGGCTGACCTGGTCGAGCTTCGCCGGCGAGCGTTTCCAGACCGTGCTCACCGCCCTCGACGCCCGGACACCGAAACTGGCCACAGGCACCCTCCCGACCCCACCGTCGGAACCCGGCACACCGTATGTCGTCGCGGAGACCTCGAGCAGCGTCCCGCTGCACCGCGACAAGATCGCGCTCGACCCCTCCACCGGGCAGGTCACCGAGGTACTGCGGTTCACCGACTACCCGGTGCTGGCTCAACTCACCACCCTGGGCATCCTCGCCCACACCGGTACGCTGTTCGGCCTGGCCAACCAGATCGCCATGACCGCGATGTCCCTCGGTATTCTCGCCGTGATCTTCTGGGGATACCGGATGTGGTGGCAGCGTCGCCCCACCCGCAGCCGGCCTCGCCCACTGGAACGACGTGGTGTGCTCCGCACGACGCCGCGGCCGATGCTGTTCGCGCTCGCCCTCGCGGCCATCGTGGTCGGTTGGCTGCTCCCGGTGTTCGGCGCGAGTCTCGTGCTGTTCCTGATTGCCGACACCGCGGCCGGAACCGTCATGCGACAGCGGGCCAAAGCCACGAGCTGACCCGTTGTGCGGTCAGACAGCGGGACGTGACCTGCCCACCGGCCCGCCGGTCAGTCGCCGCCTGCACGTCGCGGCTGGCTGGCTGGCCGGCATCATCTCGCCGACCGCGCAGCGTCTCCATCGATAATCTTGCCGGTGAACCGCTGATGAGCAGCGTCGAGGAATGCTTCGACAGGTCGCCGACGGTGTCGCGGCGCCTGTATCCGCCCCACGTCGATGGTCAGATTGTACCGCCGGTCGGACCTGTCGTGGATACCGATCCGCGACGTCGACTCGCTACAGACTGCCCTGGGTCGACTCCAGGGAAGCGATGTTCTCATCGTGCACGCGTTCACCGACGCCATACACGAGGTCATCGCCCAACACCGCGCATCCACGACCAACGGAACAGAATCAGCACCCCAGATTGCCCCGCACACGTTGTACTGACCGTAGTCGACAGCCTAACTCAAGGTGAACTTGACAGGCTGGCCGGGTTCTGCATGCCCGGCGCGTTCAGGATTTTGGCTAGCACTGCCGCGATGCCGTGCTAGCGACAGCCCACGTACGGTGGTGCAGCGGACCCGGAGCCGAGCGGGGATCTGTGCGGCTAACATGAAGGGAAAAGCATATCTGTCCGGCTGCGCAGGAGGGGGCGAGAGTATGGCTAACGAGTGGTGGGCCAGCAGGGAGACCTACAGTGGCGCGGACCGATGCCACTCGTGCGCAGGCCGGGCCTGCCTGACCGAGACAGCCGCCGAGCAGCTGGAACACCGCACAGAAGGTCGGTTGCAGTCGTTTCGCTGCCCCGAGGGTCGCGGTTGGCACGTCTGGTCCCCGGGGATCGAGTCGAAGGAGCTCACCGGTCGCGGTTAGTGACTAGTACAATACGCAGCGTCATTTTTCGACCCAAAGGCGGCCGCGGCTGGATTCCATGCTGGTCGGCGGGGGTTGGGCTGATCGGAATCCGTTATCCACCACCCATCACAGTGTCACCGATTCTGCGGACTGCGGAGAAGTTGTACTTCTCGATGTGTGAAATACGCACCGTAGGCTGCGTGAGATATGTAGTGTTGCGTAGGTGAGCGCTATCGAGTACCTGCCGCGCCTGACCGACGTGCGACTGGCTGCGCTGCTCGCCGAACTGCCTGCGGTGATGGTCACTGGTCCTCGTGCTGTGGGAAAGACGACGTCAGCACGGCGATTGGCGGCTGAGGTGTTCCGGCTGGATGAACCGGCGGTGGCGGCCGCAGTGCGAGCTGACCCGGATGCGGCACTGCGGCGTGCGGCCGAGCCGGTACTGCTGGATGAGTGGCAGGAGGTGCCGGAGATCTTGGGGGCGGTCAAGCGAGCCGTCGATGACGACCCGCGCCCCAGTCGGTTCCTTCTCACCGGCAGCGTCGAGGCGGATCTTACGCAGCGGATGTGGCCAGGGACGGGTCGGGTGGTTCGGATCGTGTTGCACGGCCTGACCGAGCGCGAGCTCACTCGATCGAGCAGCCCGGGTCTGATCCAGACGGCACTCGCCGGGGATCTCGGCCGACTTCGTCTGCCGCGTGATGTGCCGGACGTCGACGGCTACGTCGGACTGGCGCTGCGCAGTGGCTTCCCTGATGCGGCGCTGCGTCTGGGTCCGATGGGCCGGCAGGAGTGGCTGGACGCCTATCTGGAGCACGTCGTCTCCCGTGACGTCCGGGCGGCCGGGCAGGTCCGTGATCCGATCCGACTCCGCCGGTACCTCGAGGTGCTGGGCCTGTCCACGGCCGGCCTGCCCACCGACGCGACGCTGTATCAGACTGCTGGGGTCGATCAGCGGACGGCTGACGCCTATGACCGGCTGCTGGAGTCGTTGTATCTGGTTGATCGGGTGCCGGCGTGGTCGTCGAACCGATTTGCCCGGTTAGTGAAGCGGTCCAAGCGGTACGTCATCGATCCCGCGCTGGCGGTGAGCGCCGCACGCATCGACGGTGCCAACGTTCTGCGTGACGGTGACCTGCTGGGCCGACTGCTGGACACCTTCGTCACGGCGCAACTCCGTCCAGAAGTCGCGTTGTTGCCCCGGGCGCGACTGCATCATCTGCGGACCGAGTCCGGTCGCCAGGAGATCGACTTGATCGTCGATCTCGGTGGAGGTCGAGTCATCGGTATCGAGATCAAGGCTGGCGCCGCACCCAATCCGCGGGATTCACGTCACCTCGCATGGCTGCGAGAGGAACTCGGAGAACAGTTCATCTGTGGAATCGTCATGCATACCGGGCCGCGGCTCTTCGAGCTCGGCGACCGGCTGTGGGCGTTGCCGATCTGTGCGCTGTGGTCATCGACGGGTTGAGCCAGCCGTACCCACCGGCGGGCAGCCTGCCTTTCTGAGGCAATCGTGGAAGGCTCGCGATGAGCTCTGCTGCTCGATGTGGGGTGAAGAACTGGCCAAGGCGTGCTTGCTGGTCACTGGGGAGCGTCTGAAGTGCCGTGACTCTGCTGCGAGCATGCCGTGGCGCTGCGCGGCGCTCTGCGGGTGCCGAGTCAGGCGGTGCGGGTGGCGCGTAGCTGGTCCTGGAGCGACCGGACCGATGCAGGCCGGCGCGCGGGCGACAGCGCGTCGAGATCGGCCTCCAGCCGGTGCAACAGCAGCGCGCATTGGCGCGAGCGCACGGTGGGTAGCCGGCGCAGCGCGGCAAGCCCGGCGGGCACTGCCCGCTCCAGGTTGTCGGCCGCTATGTGCGCCCGGGACAGCCATGCGGCGTGGAACAGCGTGTGACGAGGCGTACCGGCAGCGTCGATAGCGGTGCGGCCGAGTACCGCCTCCGCGTCGTCCACCAGTCCGTGGCAGTCGCGGGAGGAGACCCCGGCGAGGGTGAGCGCACCCTGAGCGAGCTGGCTGTCCAGGCTGGCCGGCCCGAACCAGTTCAGGTAGAGAGGTCGGGTGTCCAGCGCGCCCGGGGTGTCGAGCAGCGCACGGGCCTCGTCCGCGGCCGAATGGAAACCGCGGGCGTTGCCGGACGCCGCCTGCGCCAGTGCGAACCGGCTGGCGGCCAGCGCGCGCACTGCTGCGGGAGTGGGGCGGGCTGCGTCGTGTGCGGCGTTGGCGAGCTCCACCGCGTCCCGGGCGGCGCGGGCCAGGTCGATCCCGTCGGCCAACCGGCCCCGGTGCACCGCCGTCGAGCTCATACAGACCAGCAGGTAGACACCCACCGAACGATCCCCCGCGGTGTGCGCGGCGTGCAACCCGCTGGTTAAGAATCGCTGGGCCAGGCCGTGCTCTCCCGCGTCGTGGGCCATCCAGCCGGCCAGTTGCGCCACCTGCGCCCACTCGGCGAGCAGCCGGTCGGCGACCGCGCTATGGGTGAACCGGGCCTGGCGTAACAGCTTGCCCACCCTGGTCAGGTGGTGGTGCACGAACTGCAGGCTGCCCTGGTGTCCGCCGTCGACGTCGCCCAGGTTCCGGATTCCGGCGGTGGTGGCGGCCACCGAGTCCACCATCGCCGGGGTCACGAGGATGGTGCGCCTGTCATCGGCCAGCGAGATGAACGAGCCACCCCGGGCACCGCCCAGATGATCCACGTAGCCCCAGGCCGGTGCCGTGAGCGACGCTCCGCTGACAGCGAGGAAGAAACGGCGGTCCACCCTGATCGAGCCTCCGGTGTTGCGAAGCCAGTCGTCCAGGACCTCGACGGTACCTGCCGCCGTCCACGGCAGGTGCAGCCCAGTATCGGCGGGTACCCACAACTCGGCGCGCTGGGCCCGGCCCGACCACAGCTCGTCGACCGAGACCTCCCGGTCGAGCGTGTCGGAGATCAGATGCGCCACCACGGTGGGCAGCGGGTGCCGCGGCAGCCGGTCGCGGTGCAGCCACTCCGAGACCGTGCTACGCCCGACATAGCCGGGACCCAGTACGCCGTTGACGGCATCGACCAACCGGCTGGGAGACCAGCCCAGCTCGGCCAACAGCTTCTCCAATACCACGTTGCCCCGCTGGTCGATGGCCATGCCGCTCCTCGATGACTGAATACGATGATGCACGAACCGTGACAATAACCGGCCACGGACCACAACAAGGCCACTCGATGAACGTGTTGCGCGTCGACTTCGGAGCTGTACTCGAGCAAACCGACGCAACGACGATCCGGTGTCGGTCTGCGGGCGCCGAGTCAGGCAGTACGGATGGCGCGCAGCTGATCCTGGAGCGACCGGACCGACGCCGGAACTCGCGCGGGTGGCAATGCGGCGAGATCGGTATCCAGCCGGTGCAGCAGCAGCGCGCAGCGGCGCGAGCGCACGGTGGGCAGTCGACGCAGTGCGGCCTGCGCGGCGGATACCGCCCGGTCCAGGTCGTCGGCGGCGACGTGCGCCCGGGACAGCGACGCCAGATGGAACACCGCGTTGCGGGACGTGCTGACGGGATCGGTGGCGATACGGCTGATTACGGCGTCCGCGTTGTCGCGCAGGTCGTGGCAGTCGCGGGAGGTGACTCCGGCCAGGACGAGCTGGCCCTGGGCAAGCTGGCTGTGCAGATTGGCTGGCCAGAACCAGGTCAGGTATGGCGGCAGGTTGTCCAGCGCGCCCGGGGTCTCGAGCAGTGCACGGGCCTCCTCGGCGGCGGAGTGGAAACCCCGCGCGTTCCCGACCGCAGCCTGGGCTTGCGCGAAGGCGCTCGCGGCCACCGCACGCACCACAGCCGGAGTAGGTCGAGCGGCTTCGAGGGCGGCGTTGGCCAGCTCCACCGCGTCCCGGGCGGCGCGGGGCAGGTCGATCCCGTCGTCCATCCGACCTCGGTTGATTACCGTCTGACTCGTGACGGCCAGCAGGTAGGCACGCTGCGCCCGGCCGGACCACAACTCCTCGACGGAGACCTCCCGGTCCAGCGCGTCGGAGATCAGGTGCGCCACCACGGTGGGCAGCGGGTGCCGCGGCAGCCGGTCGCGGTGCAGCCACTCCGAGACGGTGCTGCGCCCGACGTAGCCGGGACCAACATGTCCAGTACGTCGCCATGCTCGGCACCGGTAGTGCACACGGCCTGCACCACGGCGAGGACCGAGGTAACTAACGTGCCGCGTTGGGAAGGAAGTGGTCGCGGGCTGCAGACGGCCACTGGCGGGTGGTGGAGGATACTGGCGATGGATGTCGAGCGGCCCTGGGCGCCTACGACCGTTCGCTCGCGACTTGTACTATCCGCGCGGAGCATCCAACATGGCCCATCAGCGATACGGTGAGGAGTGTTCGACAACGCTGACGCCCTACAGGCTATCAACCGGATGCGCAACATTCGGCAACTTCGCTGCGGGAGGCATGATCATGGAGATACGGTTTCTGGGCAAGGAGACCGATCACGGAGACTCTCCGACCCTGTACGCCACAGACCGAGATACGTACCTTGTTCAAGGATGGAAGGTGACCGACCCAGATATCTTGGCCAAACTGGATGTGCCGGAGAGCGAGACGGTCGTGGAGATCTACGCCCGCCTCATCACCCACCTTGCCAAGGATGGGCTCAGTGGAGTTGTGACGAGCTGGGTTCCCCCGATCGTTCATGTCAAGGAGAACGGGAACCTGGTTGTCCAGGGTAGGTGGGTAACTGATTCCGAGGCCCGCTCAAGGATGAGCATCCCTGAACATGAGGACGTGATAGAGGTCGACAAGGCCGACATGGAAGCGCTTGTTAGCGAAGGATGAGCTCTTGGAACTGATCTCAAGCGAAGAACGAGACAAGTTCTTCTCCACGTTTGAGCGTGCGGCGCTGCATCTGGAGATGCGGGACGCGTACGCAGTCAAGGACGAGACGCAGCGGTTCGCGAGTTTTCTTGAAAAAGGATACAGGGATCATGTCGCCGAAGCCGAAGAGCGGCGGCCGTGGATAACGCTGATCCAGAATTCCGCCGCGAACGGAAAAATATTTAAGAGAGTGCGGATTATCTCTGAGCCCGTGACCGATTACATCCGCTACGAGTGGGACGGTACAGGCCCCAACGTCGCAGCCGGAGAAGATGTCAAGTGGTTGCCTCGCAGGTTGGCATCGGCTATAGCGCTGCCAGGAAACGACTTTTGGCTTTTTGATGACTCAGTAGTGGTCTTCACAGTGAGGGTTATTCAGCCGTATGTATAGAAGTGCAAAGCGACGACAGTAGAAATGGTCTCCTGGAATGTAGTAATCGGGCGACGGTAGTCGGTGTGCAGGATTCGCCAGGTCTTGAAGTTG
>Ga0136617_10000245_pt1 | contig 43582 bp, 44 predicted proteins | sample AntDrymUQ3222106_2_FD_129672 | JGI IMG/M metagenome (GOLD analysis project Ga0136617, IMG submission 129672) | Polar desert sand microbial communities from Dry Valleys, Antarctica - metaG UQ322 (21.06) | ecosystem: Environmental > Terrestrial > Soil > Desert | place: Antarctica: Dry Valley... | reverse complement strand
GGCCATCGCGAACGTCGGGATCGACTCCACCCGGCAGCTGTTCGCGTCGTAGCGCTTCGCGGGCCGGTTGCGCTGGTGCCCGGCGTTGAGCAGCCCCCGCAGGTCCTCGTTGCCGTCTGCCTTCGGTCCGAAGATGGTGTCGGCCTCGTCGACGAGGATCGTGGGCGGGTCCTCGTGGATGGAGCGGTACACCGCGGCGGGTGAGCTGTTGACGGTGATGAACGGCGCCCAGCACAGGGCCTCAATCAGGTCCAGCAGCCGGGACTTCCCACAGCGTTTCTCGGGTCCGCGGATGACCAGGCGGGGGGCGTGGGCCCAGGCGGGTTGGGCGTGGGTGGCGGCGATCCAGAGGGTGACCGCGACCCCGGACGCCGATGAGGGCAGCACGACGTAGCGCTGGACCGCGGCGTGCACACGGTCCAGCAATGCCGCAGCATCACCCGGCGCAGGCGCGGGGCTGTGGGTGCCGTTCAGCCCGCCCTGAGAGGTGGTGTGCGGGGCGGTGGGGATGTCGGTGGGGTGCACGGCTGTGGGGTGGTGGGGGGTCGTCATGGGGGGTCCTCCGAGACGAGGGGAGCGGGTTCGTGAACGTGGGCGGTGACCGCCACCCGCACCCCTGTTCCAGCCGTTCGCGAACCCCGCAGCGGGGCGGTTCACGAACGGGCTGCAACAGGGGGGCGGCCTCGGGGCTACGAGACGAGTTCGCGGCGTGCCTGCGGCACTGCGGCCTGTTCGACTGCGGGGGCGGTGCTGAACACGGTGGCGGCGCGGTGGCGGCAGCAGGCCAGCCGCGCCGTAGCGGCGGTGTCGAGGCGGGTCTCACCGAGCAGGCAGCGCATCTCCTGGACATCGGCGCTGCCTCTGCTGACCATGAACTCGGCGACCAGCCACCGCACCGTGTCGTCGTCGGCGAGTTCCTCGCGGGTCGCGTTGGTGAACAGGATCGCGGTGACGTCGTCGAGGGACAGCTGTACCGGGGCGGTCACCTCGACCAGCACCGGTTCGGGTTCGGTGCTCCCGACCCCGTCGGGGGTGTAGTCCGCGGGTGTCCACTGCCGATGCACCTGAGGCACCCTCACCTCGTGGGTGTCGTCCAGCCGTGCCGTGGTGAACACCGCCGAGGGGCTGAGGGTCTGCTGCGTCACGCTCATCACCGGGTCACCTCCCCCACCCTGGGGTCGGGCACGCCGAACACGGTGGCGGCGCGGTGGCGGCAGTACGCCAGCCACGCGGCGTCATCCGCGTCGAGGTAGTCCGGGATAGGGACCTGCGCGCGGATCTCCTCGATGCCCACGCCACCGGAGTTGACGACGAGGTCGGCGACCAGCTCCCGCATCGCGGTCGGGTCGTCGAGCTCCTCGGGGTCGGTCTGCCCGACGAACAACATCGCGGTCACGTCCTCGAGTGAGAGGCGCATCGGGGCGAGGACCTCCACCGCCACCGGCTCATACCCGGCACAGACCGACGCGCCGGTGGCCGGTGTGACCCACCGCCGGTGATCGGCCTGGACCGCGACCTCACAGCCGTTGACCCGTACGGCGATGACCTCACCGGGCACGATCACGGGGCGGCCGGTCACGGCGCGACACGTGGTCTGCTGCACGCTTGTCATGAGGTCGCCCCCAGACCCGACCAGGCGATGTGCGCGGCCAGCTCGGCGGGGTGGGTGCTGCACACGAACACCTGCGACCCCGTGTCCTCCGAGCGTCCGACCGGGACGCTGGTGGTGTCGGTGAAGTCCGCGTCGCACACCACACACGCCCGACCATCCGCAGCGGCATCCGACAACGCCGCAGCCTCGACGGCCTCGATGGCAGCCTGCTCGACCTCCGAGCGGGGTGCCTGGTCGTCGGTCTCGGGTGAGTCGTCCCCGACCACGTAGGCGCGGTAGGCGGCCTCGCCGCACTCGTCGACGAACACCCTCAGCGCCTCGGACGGCACCCGCACCGACCCACCGACACGCACCGCATCGAGCCTGCCCGACCGGATCGCCCGGTAGATCGTCTGCTTGGAGACGTCGAACATCTCCGCCACTGCCTCAACCCGGAGGTACCGGGTACCCTCAACCTGCATCGTCAGCTCCTGAAGGCTCGATGTACGCCCCGGCCGGTGCTCCTACACTGGTCGGGGCTTCTAACTTGTCTGACACCTCCTCGGTGCCTCCTGGTACGGACCAACATGTATGTACCAGGAGCACCAACGTTAGACAGATGTAGCCTGGTCTGTCAAGGAGGTACAGACGTAGATGACCGACCACCCTGAGCCCCGAGCACGCCAGATCGCCTCTGACCTGCGACAACAGATCGTCGATCGCACTCTCGGCCCTGGTGCCCTGCTGCCGTCCGAGCAGGAGTTAGCTCGTGCTCACGACGTCAGCCGCCAGACGGCGCGAGCTGCGCTGCAAGTCCTAGAGCGGGAAGGTCTCGTCACAGTCCGTCCACGACGAGGCCGTATTGTGCGGAGTGACCAACGGTTACGCTGGCGACTCTCCGAGTTCGAGCTTCCGACGAACACATCAGCGACAACATCAGACGCGTGGGAAGCTGACGTAGAGGGGCAAGGCCACGACCCGACACGTCAGGACCTAACAGTACGCACGTTACCGCCACCTCCCAAAATCGCAGCAAGGCTTAACCTCAGTCCAGCGAGTGACCTGTGCATTACGAGGCAGCGAGTTCGGTACATCGACGGCGAGCCTGCTATTACTTCTGACGATTACTTCGACGAACGGATCGTGCGAGGTACAGAGCTGGCCGAGCCACGGGACACAACCCGCGAGGATATTCTCTCCGAGGCTGGTTACCCGCAGACATACGACATTGACGAGATCACCACAAGGATGCCGACTCCGACAGAAGTCAACCGCCTACAAATACCCGCTGGAACGCCAATCGCCGAGCACGTTCGCACCGGCTACACAGACCAGGGTCAGGCAGTACGGGTCACGGTTTCGATCATTCCAGGCGACACAGTGATCCTTCAGTACAAAGTACCAACGTGAGCCAGCTCCAGCACCCAGATCCCTGAATCCCTAGCTGTACGATGACATCAGAGCGGAAATCAGCATGAGCGAGCCACGACGCAGTGTCTCTGTCGTCGCAGTAATAACAACAGCAATCTCAACCCTCCTTGGCGGGGCAATCGGGAGTGGTGTCACATATATCGTTAATATGGATCAGATTAAGGCGGCACGGAACGCGGCGGCTACGACCTTTCAAGCATCCGCGCTCGCCGACAAGTACGTGACGTTTATGAAGTACGAGAGCCGTCTCACTGACATTGAATCAGCGTATCAGGACACCCTCAATAAGCTCGAAAAACGCGAATGTGAGGCGAACCGGAGCAAGATCGCTACACCGCCTTCGCCTTCGCCTTCGCCTTCGCCTCCCACCCCCACCTCCTATCCTCCACCTCCACCTCCACCTGATACTGGCTTCGGGTCTGGATGCGAGCCTCCAGCCGGTCAGGGCATTCGGTTCTTTGATGACGATTACTCTTGCCCGCGCCCGGACCTCCTGGAAACCCGGATCCGGCTGAAGAATTTGTCCGGCATTTACGACGCGAACAAGGCGGAATTGGCCTCACTTGACTCGCAACACGACAATGCGTTGATGTCACTCCATCAATCATTGCTTGACATATCTACCGGCGGAGAAGATGTAGCGAAACTTGGGGCGCAAATTGAGTTTTGGCACGAAGGAACCGAGGATGATGATGATCGTATACCACGGGCCATATGTGGTTTTACGGATATATATAATGTGCCGTGCCTTAGGCAATTAAGACACGACTTCGAGGAAGCAGTTAGGAGCAAGCTCGGGACGTAGGGGCGTTGGCATACCCCCTTGCCCTCTGACTGCCTCAAACTCGACCCTGCCGCCGCTGCCTCCCTGCCCTGCTCCAGCCCGCTTCGCGGTGCGGTCGAACGACAGTGCACCAACAGACCCCGGTCAGTGGCGGTCAATGACGGTCTCCTGAGACCGGCCTGTTCCGCTGGTCAGGCAAGCTACGCAGGTCCGTGCCACTGGTTCCCAAGCTGAACACGCGGGTTCGATTCCCGTCATCCGCTCCACGCCGAAAGCCCAGGTCAGCGGATCGTCAGCCTCCGACCTGGTATCAATTGCAGGCGACGGACACCGGAAGGCTCACGATCCCGCAACGCCGTCATGCACAACGACACGAAGCGGGACGACGGCCAGCGCGCGATCGCCTGGTGCGACACCCGTCCGGCGACCATACGCGCGTGCTCCCGGCCTATTCGCTCGATCCGTTTGATGGTTCGACCGTGTCGTCGTCGTGCGGGACGCTTCGCAATGCCCGTCCACCGAACTTGCTGAGCTCTTGGCGGACAGCAGTGCAGAGCTTGAAGCCCGGGCTGTCTTGTCTAATGAGTCGGACGGCAGCAAGCTGCTCCGCAAGACCGACACGTTCGCCGCCGTCTCGAGGCCGGTTGTGCGCGTGAACCATGAGATCGAGGGAAACTCCTGGTCGATTCGAGCTGACGCCGCACGCGTAGGTCGCGCGTGGAAACCGTTGCGGCAAGAATGGCGGCCACCACAACCCCCGAACATCGCGATGCCTGCTCCCACAATAGACGCGAACGAATCCATGCGAGGAGTGGTAGTGGCCGCAGCTTTGCACGAGTAGCACTACGACCAGCGGAAACGCTTCGCTCAAGCGCCCAGCACGCTGCGGCGTCCGCATTGACACAGAAGTGAACTCCCCGGCCCGCGTGAGCAGGTCCTCTGACACTTAAGTCACGGGGAGTCAGCGGAACCGGGGTTCCGACATCTGAGCCTCGCTCTCAAGCTTGTGCACCCGCTCGTCGTGACCGATCTGCCGGAACACGTCAGCGAGCGAGGCGAAGTCACCGAAGTCGGCGGCGAACGTCGATTCGAAAGGTATGCTGTCCCACGCAGAGTTCTCGGCGACCATGATCATGTACTCGTACTCGGCGTGGTCTTCAAAGTCTGCATTAAGGCGATGCGACCAGCTAGGGCGCACCACGAACAGCAACCACGACAACTGGTAGTAGACAAATGCGATCACCTGCGGCAACCAGAAGAACTTGATCCGTGGCTGTGGCTGACCGGACCTGGCGATCAGCTCTTCGATGATGAGCAGGTGGTACATCTCGTTGTCCTGCTGCGCGCGGAACTCGCCGACCCCCGAGTGTACGCGCCGCGCCATATCGGGGTCTGCGTGCACGTGGGTAATAGCGATGAAGGCAACCTGCTCCCAGGCCTGATACGGAACCCGAGCGACCAGCTCCAGGACCTTGAACTTGCCCAGTGTGCGAGGCTTGCCATACAGCGTGTCCAGCAAGATGAACAGGACCCGAGCGGCGATTCCGTACCGTCGCCGCGGTGCCGCCAAGGTCTGGGCCTGGGCCCGCTGGAGCTCCTCGTGCGTCAGCCTCGGCGGCTGGCCGGGCACGGCTGCCCTCGTCGTCTCTCCCTCAGCCATGTTCGCGATCCTTCCATAACCGCCGCGGGGGCAGCAACATGCCAACAACAACCCCCGGTCGACAGCGGCCACCGGCAGCCACCCCCACCTGGGGCGACCACGCCCCGGGTGGGGGTCATGACCTGCACGATCACGCGTCCACCAGGCTGCTCATGCCGGGTTTCGCCCCGGACAGGCAGCGGATGTGGTGATCGCGTAGGCCGTCGAAGACCCCACCTAAGGTGGACATCTGAGGTGAGGCTGGCGGTAGCGGTGGGATTTGAACCCACGGAGGCTTGCACCTCACACGCTTTCGAGGCGTGCTCCTTAGGCCGCTCGGACACGCTACCGTCAGCAAGTTTACAAGAGGCTCGGCCCAGGTCTTCGCGCGCACCCGAGGGGACGGCCCGTAGATCCAGCCGCTCGTCGCGAACGTCACGTTCCGTCTGGCGGAGTCAGCGGTGAGCCGCGAAGAACGACTCCAGCAGCACCGTGCACTCCGGCGCCAGGACCCCCGCCACCACCTCCGGGCGATGGTTGAGCCGGCGGTCGCGCAGCGCATCCCACAGCGAGCCCGCGGCTCCCGTCCTCGGCTCCCACGCCCCGAACACCACACGCTCCACCCGAGCCAGCCCGATCGCGCCCGCGCACATCGTGCACGGCTCGATCGTCACCGCGAGGGTGCAGCCGTCCAGTCGCCACTGTCCAGACACCGCCGCGGCCGCTCGCAGCGCCAGCACCTCGGCGTGCGCCGTCGGGTCGCCGAGCGCCTCCCGGCCGTTGCAGGCCACGGCGAGCTCACGGCCCCCGGCGTCGACGACGACGGCGCCGATCGGGACGTCACCGGTGCGCGGTGCGGCGGCGGCGATCTCGAGCGCGCGCCGGACCAGCCCCTCGTCGGAGGCGTGGGAGGCGAGCGTCACCGGGCGTCGACGACCTCGGCCAGCGCGTCGGCGAACCCGCAGCGGCGGCCGATCGCGGCCAGCTGCTCGTCGGGATAGAGCTCGACCTCACCGGCGAGCACCTCCAGCTCGTCGGCGGGCAGCCCCATGTCGGCCAGGATGGCCAGATCACCCTCGGGCCAGGGCAGCGCGTCAACAGCGTCGTCCTCGGGGGGAAGCTCCACGCGCAGCAGTTCTAGTACGTCGAATGCCACGTCGTAGTCCAGTGCCGCGACGGCGTCGGACACCATCAGGGAGATCCCACCGGGAGTGGGCCGCAGCAGGACGAAGAACTCGTCATCGACGTCGAGCAGCCCGACCACCGCGCCTGTGGAGCGCAGCTCGCGCAGCTCGGTGATGGCGGTGTCCAGGTCGACGAGCGACTCGGGGGTCATGCGGGTACAGCGCCACCGCCCCTCTTCCCGGATCGCCGCGACGGCGTACCCGGGCAGGGCCTGTTCCCGCACGTCCGCGGGCTCTTGAACACTCTGCACCGCCATGAGACTACGATAAGCTCGAAGGCGACTGTGGTCCAAACCACAAACCGGAAGTTTCGCCTCCAAGTCAGCTTCGCGAGGTGTCAGGATCGGCGTCATGTTTCCGGACAGTGCCTCGATCACCGGTCTGCACGCCCAGGTCAGCGCCGTCCACTCCCGCACGGTGGCCCTGCGCCGGACGCTGCACCGACACCCCGAGGTCGGTCTCGATCTGCCGCACACCCGCGACGCCGTCGTCGCCGCGCTCGCCGACCTGCCGCTGCAGGTGCACCTGGGTCGCTCGGTCAGCTCGGTGGTGGCCGTGCTGGCAGGCGACCGGCCCGGGCCGACGGTGCTGCTGCGCGGTGACATGGACGCGCTGCCGATGACCGAGGACACCGGGCTGGAGTTCGCCTCGCAGGTCGACGGGACGATGCACGCGTGCGGCCACGACACGCACGTCGCGATGCTCGCCTCGGCCGCTCGGGTGCTGGCCGGGCGCCGCGACGAGCTCGCCGGACGGGTGGTGTTCATGTTCCAGCCCGGCGAGGAGGGGTTCCACGGGGCCCGTTACATGATCAACGAGGGGCTGCTGGACCGCACCGGTCCGACGGGACGGCCCGAGGCCGCCTACGCCCTGCACATCAGCGCGACGGTGCCCTCGGGTGAGATCCGACTCCGGCCGGGCCCGTTGCTGGCGGCGGCCGACGTGATCCGGGTGCGGGTCCGCGGCCACGGCGGGCACGCCTCGGCCCCGCACGACGCACTCGACCCGGTACCCGCCGCCGCGGCGATGGTGGGCGCGCTGCAGACGGCACTCACCCGTCGCGTCGACACCCACGAGCCGGCCGTGCTGACGATCGCGCACATCGTCGCGGGTACCACGGACAACGTCATCCCGGAGACGGCGTTCCTGGAGGGGACGATGCGCACCCTCTCGGAGGCGACGCGGGCGCTGTTGCGCGACGAGGTCCACCGCGTCTGCCACCACACCGCCATGGCGCACGGCTGCACCGCCGAGGTGGAGATCGAGTCGGGCTATCCGGTCACCGTCAACGACCCGGACGCCGCCGCCCGCGTCGACGCCCTGGCGGGCGCGGTGCTCGGGCGGGACCGGGTCGCCACCATGGCGACACCGATCATGGGTGCGGAGGACTTCTCCTACGTGCTCGCCGAGGTGCCCGGGGCGCTGGCGTTCCTCGGCGGGCGCCCGCCCGAGCTCGACCCGGCCGTAACGCCGCCGCCCAACCACTCCAACCGCGTGGTGTTCGACGAGGACGCGATGGCAGCAGGCGTCGCCGTCTACGCCGCCCTAGCCCTCAACCACCTCGTGCGCGGATAACGCTGTTCCGGCGATGGTTTCCGCGCACGAGCTGTTGTGCCACATCACCGCCGTGCTGGAGCGGCTCGCTGCCGACACCCACAACGCCGTGATCACCCTGGACACCGAGCGTGCCCTCGCACAGGCCGCGACCCTGGGTGACGAGCTCGCGCGCGGGCAGTGGCGCGGACCGCTGCACGGGATGGCGGTCGGGGTGAAGGACCTGTTCGACGTGGCCGGGCTGCCCACCCGGGCCGGGTCCCACGTGCTCGCCGACGCGCCCCCCGCCACGGCCGACGCCCCGGTCGTCGCGCGGCTGCGGGAGGCGGGCGCGATCGTCGTCGCGAAGCTGCACACCCACGAGTTCGCCTACGGCCCCACCGGCGACGTCGCCGCCACCGGCCCAGCCCGCAACCCGCACGACCCGACGCGCATCACCGGCGGGTCGTCCTCGGGGCCGGCCGCCGCGATCGCCGCCGGGCACCTGCCACTCGCGCTGGGCACCGACACCGGCGCAAGTGTCCGGACTCCCGCGGCGCTCTGCGGCGTCGTCGGGCTGAAGCCGGCGCTGGGGCGGCTGTCCACCGCGGGCGTGTTCCCGCTGTCGGAGACCTGCGACCACGTCGGCCTCCTCGCGAGCGACGTGCACACCGCATCCGTAGCCTGGGACGTCCTGTCGCGACCCGACGGCACGGGCAGCGGCGGGATCGAGGCCCCCGGGATCGAGACCCCCGGCGTCGCGGGGGCACGGGTCGGGGTACTGCTCGACGGCTACTGGCAGGCCGCCGACCCGACGATCACTACCGCCGTGGACGCCGCCGTCGAGACCCTGCGCACCGCTGGCGCGCACGTCACCGAGATCCGTACTCCGATGATCGAGGAGCTCGCCGCCACCTATGCGCCGATCGTCGGCGCGGAGGCCTACGCGACGCACGCGTCCTGGCTCGCCGAGCGGGCGCAGGACTATCAGCCGGCGACCCGCGAACGCCTGCTCCCGTTCGCCGAGCAACCCGCCCGCGACTACATCGACGCGCTCCGCACGCGGCGGCGGCTCGCGGTCGCGCTGCGGGAAGCCGTCGGCAAGGTCGACGTGCTCGTGCTGCCCACGACCCGGTTGCGGGCGACACCGGTCGGCGCCTCGACGGTCGAGGTCGCGGGCACGACCGTGGCGGTGCGGCCGTCGCTGCTCGCGCTCACGCTGCCGTTCAACCTCACCGGCTGGCCCGCCGTGTCGGTGCCCGGCCACCTGACCGAGGGTGGGTTGCCGGCCGGGGTGCAGGTCGTCGGGGTGCGCTTCGACGAGCGCGGCGTGCTGCGCGTGGCCGGAGCCCTGACCCGGTCGTGAGCGGAAATCGTCGCCAGGGCAGCGGTTTCCGCGCACGGGCGCGCAGCGCATAAAGTCGCAGGGGTGACGGAGCGGGCGGTGTGTGTGATCGGTGCCGGGCTGATCGGCGGCTCGCTGCTGCGCGCCGCGGAGAAGGCCGGGCGCGCGGTGTGGGGCACCAGCGCGTCACAGGACACCGCCGCCCAGGCCCGCGCCGACGGGTTCGACGTCACCACCGACACCGACGCCGCGCTGCACCGGGCCGCGGCCGCCGACGCGCTCGTCGTGCTGGCCGTGCCGCTCCCGGCACTGCCCGACGTGCTCCACCGCGTGGACGCCGTCGCCCCGACCTGCCAGCTGACCGACGCGGTGAGCGTCAAGGTCGCCGTGGCCGACACCGTGGCCCGGTTCGCGCCGCGGGCCCGCTACGTCGGCGGACACCCGATGGCCGGCACGGCCGAGTCCGGCTGGGCCGCGGGCCACGCGGGGCTGTTCGCCGACGCCGCCTGGGTCGTGGTCGCCGACGACGGGCTGGACCTGCAGGTCTGGGCCGACGTCGCCGAGCTGGCCTGGGCGTGCGGCGCGCGCGTCGTGCCGGCGGCGGCCGACGAGCACGACCTGGCCGTGGCGCGGGTGTCGCACCTGCCGCACCTGCTCGCCGCCGTGCTCGCCACCGTGGGGGCGGCGAGCGAGGACGAGCTGGCGCTCGCGCTGGCCGCGTCGTCGTTCGCCGACGGCACCCGCGTGGCCGGCACCCGCCCGGAGCTCGTGCTCGCGATGTGCGAGGGCAACCACGACGCCCTGCTCGCCGCCGTGGACGACGCGCTGGGCCGACTCGGCGTGCTGCGCGGCGCGCTCGCCTCCACCGGCGGGCTCGCCGCCACCGTGCGCGCCGGACACGCGGGACGGCAACGCTGGGCCGCCACCCGCGATCCGCAGGGCGTGCACGTGCGGCTCACCGGCGCCGCCCCGCTCGCCGCGCTGCGCGACATCGGCCGCCGGGGCGACGCCGTCGTCGGCTGGACGGACTGAGCACTCAGCCCGCAGCGGGCGCCACGTCGCCGGTCGTCAGCCGCGTGGCCACCCCGGGGTAGGTGACCACCGCACCGTCCGCGTCTACCACCAGCTCCGCCGCGAAGCCGTCCCACCGGAACTCGACGACGGCGCGGCCGTTCTCACCGTCCAGCACCGAGACCGTGCGGTAGGTCTGCTCGACCGCCGTCACCTCGAGCTCGGGCAGCGACACGAACACCATCGCCAGCGTGTGCTCACCGGCTTGCCGGTGCAGGCCGAGCCTGCGGATGGGGAGCGTGTTGAACATCGGGCTGTGCGCCAGGTCGACGTCCACCGCGCCCGCGAACCCCGCACGGCTGCCCCCGGCGCCGGTGTCGAGCAGCCAGAAGCCGTCCTCGGTGCGGTTGATCGTGAGATGCCGCTCCCGCTGAGCGGTGGCACAGGTGACCGAGAGCCGTTCCAGCGTGCCGTCCTCGCCCACGATCAGCCGGTAGGAGGCGGTGAAGTCGCCACCGGGTTCGGCGCGGACCATCCGGCCCAACGCCCGGAAGCCACCGTTACCGAGGAGTAGCCGGGTGCCCTCGATCCCGTGACCGTCGTCGGACTGCCAGGTGAGCATCGTCGTCACCGGCACCACCGTAGCCGACAGAGCCGACATGTCCGGCCATTTGTGGGATAGGCGTGTCCCGCCTCGCACCGAGGCTCGGCGGATCAGGGCTCGAGCTGCACCTGCTCGGGGTCCAGATCGTCCCGGATCCCCCGGAACACCGGTTGCCGCAGGCGTCCGCCCTCGGTCCAGCCGAGGTGAGCGACCTCGACGACCGTCAGCGGCCGGCACCACCGCGCACCGACGGCGTCGGGTCGGGGCACCCGCTCGGCGAACGGCGAGCCATCCGACGCGACGAGCCGCTCGCGCAGCACCCGCTGCACGGTGGCCGCGACCAGACCCGAACCGACTCGACCCGCATAGCGCAGCCCACCGACGTCCGGCACGCCGAGCAGGAGCGCGCCGATCCGCCCGGAGCTGCTCTGTTCGGGCCGCCAGCCACCGACCAGACACACCTGGGTGTGCTGGTGGGTGGCCTTCATCCAGCTCGGACTGCGGCGTCCCGGCCGGTAGACGCCATCGCGGCGCTTCGCCACGACACCTTCCATCCCTCGCTGCCGCGTCGCCTCCAGCAGCGCATGCCCGTCGGTGTAGATCGGGGACAGGGAGACGGTCGGTACCGCGGTGAGGTCGAGACGCTCCAGGGTGGCGCGGCGCTCCTCGAACGGGCGGTCGAGCAGGGGCACGCCGTAGAGCCGGAGCACGTCGAACACCATGTAGGTGACGGGCCGAGCCTGCACCGCGCGGATGTCCACGGGGCCATGGATCCGATCGGCCAGCGCGGCGAAGCTGGGGACGCCGCGGTCGAGCAGCACCACCTCGCCGTCGAGCAGGACGTCGGGTGCGAGCGCGGTGAGCTCGGCGAGCTCGGGAAAGTTGCCGGTGATATCGCGCTCGCTGCGGCTGGTGAGCCGCAGCTGCCCGGCGATGACGTCGGCGAGCAGCCGCATGCCGTCCCACTTCACCTCGAACAGCCACTCTGGACCGTCCGGAAGGGCTCCAGGGGTGGCGAGCATGGGCTGCACACCGTCATGCTGGCACTCGAGGCTGACACTTCGTGGAGGGAACAGGGTCGCATGCGCGCGATGTGGAGTGGCGCGGTGTCGTTCGGTCTGGTGAGCGTGCCGGTCCGGCTGTACTCGGCCACCACCAACCACGACATCAAGTTCCACCAGGTCCACGAGGCGGACGGCGGGCGGATCAAGTACCGGCGAACGTGCTCGCTCGACGGTGCGGAGGTCGACTACGTCGACATCGTCAAGGGTTACGAGACCGAGGACGGTGAGCTGGTCACGCTGTCCGAGGAGGACCTCGACTCGCTGCCGACGGCCACCAGCCACGAGATCAACGTGATCGAGTTCGTGCCGAGCAACCAGATCGACCCACTGCTGTTCGACAAGAGCTACTACCTCGAGCCCGAGGCCAAGGCGACCAAGCCCTACGCGTTGCTGCGCGAGGCACTCGTACAGACCGATCGGATGGCAATCGTCAAGGTCGCGCTGCGGCAGCGCGAGACCCTCGCGCTGCTGCGGGTGCGGGAGAAGGCGATCGTGCTGCAGACGATGCTGTGGCCCGACGAGGTGCGCGAGCCCGAGTTCGACGTCCTCGACGCCGACGTCGAGCTGCGGCCCCAGGAGCTGACGATGGCGGCGTCGCTGGTCGAGAGCCTGGGCGCCGACTTCGATCCGACGCAGTTCCACGACGAGTACCGCGACGCCGTCACCGACCTCATCGAGCGGAAGCGGACCACGGGGGAGACCAGGCCGGCACCGGTCGCCGAGAAGCGCGCCGCCGGCGGTGACAGCATGACCGACCTGCTCAGCGCGCTGCAGGCCAGTGTGGAGGCGGCGCGGGCGGGGGCGTCGTCCGGTACGAAGCCGGACGCCGAGGAGGGTGGCTCCACCACGAGCGGAACAACCGCCAAGAAGGCCCCGGCCCGCAAGCCCGCGGCGAAGAAGAAGGCCGCCGACGACGAGACCCCTCCGGCGCCGCGCAAGCGCAGCCGCAAGCCCGCCTGATCCGAGGCCCGCCGCCGACCGAGCCCGGTCCGGCTCGGGCTCGGGCTCGGTCAGGTGATCGGTATTTCGGGACGTGCAGCCGTGCGACATCCGGTCCCCGGTCCCGGAACGACGATCACGACGTGCGTCGGCCCCGCCGCGGTCAGGGGCCGAGGGCGTTCTCCGGCGGGCGCTCGTCATTAGCCAGCGCATCGAACAGCGCGCCCGCCCGCGCGCGGTTCCAGTTCACCGCATTGTCGCGCACCGGGACGGTGGTGGTGATCCCGTCGGAGAGCCCGCGCATGGCGAAGCCAAGGCTCACGAGGTTCCACACGTGGTCACCGTCGTCCACGGCGATCGCGCTGGACAGGTTCGTGGCCAGCGGCACCATCCGGAACGGGTTGAGCAGCGTGACCGGGCTGGTGATCTTGTCCAGCAGCGCGGCGAGAAACGCGCGCTGGCGCTCCACCCGCCCGAAGTCCGACGAACCGGTGGCGCGGGTGCGGACGTAGCCCAACGCGGTGGCCTGGTCGAGGGTCTGGCAGCCCGCTTCGATGTCCAGCGCCGCCTTGGGATCCGTGATCGCCTCGGGGACGCACAGATCCACGCCGCCGACGGCGTCCACCACGGAGACGAAGCCGGTGAACCCGATCTCCGTGTAGTGGTCGACGTGCAGGCCGGTGGCCCCCTCGACCGTACGGACCAGCAGCTCAGGGCCACCACCTTCGGCCCCGCCGCCGCGCCCGTAGGCAGAGTTAATCTTGTGGCGGCCGTGGCCGGGGATATCGACCCGCGAGTCTCGCGGGATGCTCACCAGCGTGGTCGGACCGCTCCCGGTGTGCAGCAGCATGATCGTGTCGGTGAGCTCTGAGGTCTCGTTGCCGGTGGCGAGCTCCGCGCGCTGCTCCTCGGTCAGGCTCGCGCGACTGTCCGAGCCGACGATCAGCCAGTTGGTACCCCGCGAGGACGCGGTGCTGTCAGCCGGCAGCGCGGGCAGTCGGGTGAGCGTGGTATCGACGTAGATCCCCAACCCCACGACGAGCAGCAACAGGACACCGAGCACCCCACCGATCCGCCGACCCCAGCGGGGACGTCGCGGCGGCCGATTACCGGCGGGGCGTCGCGGCGGCGGGCCGACGGGGCGGCCCACCGGTGGGCGCCCGCGCTGCTGCCGGTCGGGCGGCAGGATCGCCGTCTCTTGCAGCGGCCGCCCCGGTGGCGCCTGCGGCGGACGGGGCCGGGAACCGGGTGGGCGGGGCTGCTGCGGCTGCCCCCAGCCGGGGCCGCGGCCGCGCCGCGGCCCAGCGGACCGCCCCGGTGGCGGCCCACCCCACCCTCGGTACTCACCGTTCATGTCGCCCACTATCCCCCGCTGTGGGACGTCGTCGTGTCGCCCCCTCCGGGCGGAGGGCCACTAGCAGGGCCGAACGGCCGATGCGTATACTCCGTTCACGCTGGGAAACCACCCCTGGATGGGGTACGTGGCGGAGATCGGCGTGAGCGGCTCGAGCTGTCACTTCGTGACCAGAACTCCACATCAGATACCGGTAGTCCTGCTAGCGTGCACTCGGCATCTCGATCCCCTAGGCTACCAGCTACCCACTGGCCTCCCGAGAGGAACAAAAGATGATCGTTCTTGGCTTGATACTCCTGCTCATCGGCTTCCTCACCAAACTAAGCCTGCTCTACTACCTCGGCGGCATATTACTGGTCGTCGGCGTCATCTTCTTCATTCTCGGCGGAGTGGGGCGGCCGGTCATGGGTCGGAAAGTCTGGTTCTAGCGTCACCCGGTCGAGGGTCCAACGGTTCGAAATCGGTAGCTCCGCTACACCGGGCCACCCGCTACACCGATAACCATGATCATCGCTGTGAGCAGGCACGAACTCCGGTTCGTGCCTGCTCACAGTAGTCGTCCTGATCACTAGGGTGTCAGCCAGCGGCGGTTCTTCTTGCGCCAAGCGCTCTGCCAGAGACGGGGAAGTTCCGAGCGGACCCTGTGCGCCGAAGCGGTTTCCCGGCCGTGCAGCATGCCGAAGGTGAAGCCGTTCTCCCCGGCGACGTGGGCGTGGGCGCCAAGCTCGCGGAGAACCCGGCGCGCGACGACGGTGTCCTGGTGCTCGCCGAGCGCCCTCTGCAGGTCCTTGAGCTTGCGGTTCAGCCGCTTGGCCTTGCCCCCGACAGCCGGGCGGGCGACCTCGGTCGCGTAGCGGAGCCGCTTGCTGGCTTTGCGGACGCGGTGCACCGCCTCGTCGGAACTGTCGGTGTCGAGGGCCGAGACGGCCCGCTCCAGCCGACGCGCCGCCTTCGCCGCCGAGCGCGGCAGCTCCTTCGCCGCCGGCCGGGCCGCCCGCCGGGTGAGCGGCGGCGCGACGAGCAGCTCATCGAGAGCAGCACGCAGCACGGCGTAGCGGTCGCCGTCGAACTCGGCGAGGGTCGCGGCGTGGGCCTCAGCCTCCGCACGGGCGAAGTGCCGGGTGACCTGGGCGCGGACCGGCCCGAGCACGAGGTCGGGATCGGTGTGGTCCAGGCCGTCGACGATGCGTTCGCGGAGCACCTCGGTGTCGCGGGCCGGGGCGAGCGTGCGGCCGAGATGACGCAGCTCGATGACGAGCGGGCGGGTCCACTCACGATCGAGCAGCGACGTGTAGGTCTGCACGGCGCTGCGCAGCCGCCGGACCGCTACCCGCAGCTGATGCACCGCGTCGGGTTCATCGCGCCGGACCCGCAGATCCTCCCGGGCAATACGGTCGATCTGAGTTCCCAGGTAGTCGAACAGCACCGCGCCGGCCGAGCCCTTCTTCCCCGCCCGCGACCGCGGGCGAGGCCGAGCTGGGCTGAGCAGTCGGTCCAGCACGGCGTCGGCGGCAGGCCCGCCGCCGGCCCGCACGCCAGTGGCCCGCACCCGAGCCTCGAGCTCGGTGAGCAGCGCGGCGTCCGCCGTCAGCGGCCGGATCTCGATCTCGGTCCAGGTGTCGATCGTCGTGGAGCGACCGAGTGTCGCGGCGGTCACCTCGTCGTGCACCACGACCGCTAGCGGGCGCGCACCGTCGTCGAGCAGCCGGGTCTCCACCCGGACCGTGCGGATCCGCCCGACCGGGTGCAGCGGGCGCTCGCGCCGGGTGCCGCGGACGAGCTCGTCGAGCTCGTCGGGCGGCCTGTCGAGGTCGACGCCCTCAACCTCGGACACCGCCGCAGGCACCCGCAGCAACTCCTCGTCGTCGCCGTCAGGCAGCAATAGCTGCCAGTGCGCCGCGTCGGTGCCACGGTGCAGGTTCAGCCGGATGCCGGCGGTGACGAGACGCCGGTCGGTAGTGTCGTAGCGCGCGGTCTCCAACACCTGCTGCGGCTGCACGGCGACGGCACCCACCCCGGGCACGCCGGCGAGGCGGGGTGAACCCACCCCGGCCGGGCCGCGATAGGTGGTTCCAGAGGTTGCCGTCGTCGTGTTCACCATGTCCAGGGGGTGCCCGAAAGGGTGACCCGTGAACCGCCGCACGAACTTCGTGTCTGGCGGCCCGACGCGCGAGACCACCGGTGTCAACACGCGTCGATGCCGTGCGAACGGAGCAGCAGGACGCCCATCTCGCGCGCGACGGCGGCCGCGCCGGCGTCACCCTCGTGCGCAGCCATGATCGAGCCCTTCATCAGGATGTGCCACTGCCGCGCGAACCGGTCCGGGTCCGGCGCACCTGCCGCCTCGGCGCGTTCACGCAGGTAGCCGCGGATGCGGGCCAGGTGCTCGATGCTCGCCACGTGCACCGGGTGCTCCGCGTCGTTGACCTCCATCATCGTCGTCAAGAACGCACATCCCTCGAAGTCGGGGCGTCCGAACCACTCACCGAAAAGATCGAAGATCGCGAGCAGCTGATCCTGAGGCCGTGCCCCACGGTGCCGGCTCTCGTGCTCGAGCCACCCGACCGTCCACAGCTGTTCCCGGCGGCGCAGGAAGTCGAGGATCAGGGCGTCCTTCGACGGAAAGTTGCGATAGAGCGTCATCTTCGCGGTGCCGGCCCTGGCGATCACGGCGTCGACACCGACATCGCGCACTCCCTGCGTGCTGAAGAGCTCGTAGGCAGCGCGGCCGATGCGCTCACCACCACTGTCCGGACCGCGCCGGGAACCGCTCTCGCCCGTTGTTGTCACCAGCACCCACCTCGCAAGGGTTCTGCCGAGGGTACGTGCCGAACGGGTGTCGGCCAGCGCCTGCGCTGTGGCGGACGACGATCGGCCTGCCGGCGACTGCAATCGCAGTCGACCAGCGGGGACCACCAGGACACGGCATCGGTGCAGATCTTTCCTAGGTGGCTGGTGTGAATCAGTGCGCGCTGGGCGATGGTGTCGGCGAGCGGGACCCGACCACGGCTCGTGGCGGGTTGAGCGGGCCGTGGTGAGGTCGGCGCGGCAGGTGTGCAGAGCTGGTTCGGTGGGCGCTGTCGCCGGCTGAGGGTGCCTGACGCTGTCTACCCTGCTGCTGGTGCTGGTCAGGCGGTTGCCGTCCATCCGGTGGGGGTGAAGCGCAGCCCGAGTGTGGCCAGGCGTGCAAGGTTCGCCGCGGCGGCGAGCAGGCGGAAGTCGGCGTCGATCTTGACGGTGCCCCGGACCCGGGCGCGGCGCCCACCGTGTTTACGGCGCATCAGATGCCCGATCTTGCGTTCGACCTTGGGTCGGGTGGCTCGGTAGTCGGCGACCCAGTCGGGGTCGGCCTGGCGGGTTCGGGCGTCGGTCAGGGTCTGCTCGTAGGGTCCGATGCTGATGGTGCGCCCGTTCGTGGCGGTGGTGCACTGGGCGCGCAGCGGACACCGGGCACAGGCGGGTCCGAAACCGGCGAGGCCACCGCCGTCGGAGGCCGGGCGGATCGGCGCGGTGAACCCGGCGGGGCAGCCGACGGTGCCCGCGCCGAGGTCGATGGCGAAGTGGTCCTTGCTGAACCGGCCCCCGGGTGCGGTCGGGGTCTGGGTCTTGCACTTCGAGGCGATCCCGGCCTGGTCGAGCCGGTCGTGGAACTCCCCGGTGCCGTAGGCGTTGTCCCCGTAGACCCTGGCCGCCTCCGCACCCGGCTCGGCGGCGATGTCCTCGGCGCCCGGCTCGGCGGTGGCTTCGGCGCCCGGTTCGGCGGTGGCCGGGTCGCCGCCGGCGCCGCGGCCGGCGGGCCGGCCCTCGTCGGTGACGGCCTCCGCACCCGGCTCGGCGGCGATGTCCTCGGCGTCCGACTCGGTGGCGGCTTCGGCGCCCGGCTCGTCGGCGGTGGCCGACCCGCCCGGCTCGTCCACGGTGGGCCCGGCGTCGGGGAGCAGGTCGGCGATCAGGTCAGTGGCCGCGCCGGCATCACCGGTGTTGCCCGGGGTGACCGTGGTCGCGGTGATGACCTCGCTGTCGGGGTCGATCGCGACGTGGCCCTTGTAGCCGTCGAACCCCCGGGCGGCGGTCTTGTGCCCGTGCCGGGCCTGCGGGTCCACCGTGGAGATCACCCGGTCCTTCGCGACGCGGCGCGCGATGCGCAACACACCGTCGGTGCCGGTCTCGAGGTCCTGACCGAGCACCGTGGCCGGCAACGCCGCCGCCTGGCCCACCACGTCCGACAACTTCCGCCCGTCCAACACGGCCAACACGGCGAACCCGTCCCGAGCCCGGGAGTCGACCAACTGTTCGCGGGCGGCCCGGTCGTCCCAGTCGATCCGCGGCTTACCCGCGTCGGCGTAGTCGTCCCCGCTGCCCAGCACCGCACGCAACTCGGCCTCGACCGCACCGTCGACCACCCCGAGCAGACCGCGCACCGCCGAGCGGATCAACGTCACGGTGTCCATGGTGGCCACCGCGTCATACAGCGGAGTCGAGTCCAGCACCCGGCGACGCCCGACCAGCCCCGCCTCGCACGCCGCATCCAGGGCCACCTCGAACACCCGGTTCGGGCGCTTCGAACAGCGCAGCCGCTCGCGCATGTCCACCAGCACCGTGTGCGCGAACCGCACCCACCCGCCACCGCCGTAGCCGCCGACCCCGGCCGCGTACCGCCACCGCACGTCGAAGGCGTACCGCTCCACCGCCTCCCGGTCCGAGAGCCCCTCCAGCCGCTGCAGCACCATCACCGTGGCCACCACCGACGGCGGCACCGACCGCCGCCCCCGCACGTCGAACAGATCAACGAACATCGCATCAGGGAACAACCGGTCCCGCTCCCGCCCGAGGAACCTGTAGATCGAACTCTCCGGCAGCGAACCCTCACAGAACCCGACCACCTCGTCGAACAGATCACCCTGATGATCAGCCACACCCAACGTCACCTGATCATCATCCCACACCGGTGATCCACACCGGCCAGCGACACGCGAAAAACACCAGCCACCTAGTCTAGCTAGCGAGCTGTAGCGGTTCATGGGGACGTGGCCTACGTCGAATCAGCCGTCCAGCGATCACCGATCGTGCGCCGCGCTGCTGGCCCCGCTCCCGGTCGCCAAGCTGCGGTTCGTTGACTGCGATCGGCAGCACGGAGATCGTCATCGACAGGTAGCCCCGGGCCAGCTGCGGCACTGCAGCCAAAACTCCCTTGCCATCACCGCACAGCTTGCGAGCATCATGGTGCACGGATCAGGCTTTTATTGATCAAAGACCCGCGTCCTGGGTTCGCACCATAGGGTTGATGATCCGGATACAAGACGTAATGTTAAGAAACGGTCAAGATCCGTCAAACGGCGGCAGGGGGGACTACAATGAGGATCCGGGGGACCGAAGGATTCCGATTGCGTTGCCGACCAGCCGTGCTGAGTTCCAGCTCCACTGCTGATCCAGGCTTCGGGGCCGCCGTCGGGGATGGTCGATGATCACGTCGGATAGGCCCGAACTCCGTCTTACGTGAGCCAGGACGCGAGCCACCGCGCTTCGCCTCGCAGCTGCCCGCCAATCAGGTGAAATACACGTGAACCGTCATCGATGAGGTACGCGAACACCGCCCACAGCACTCTGTAGAGACGTTCCACCGTCTCGCTGTCAATCATCTCCGGGGGGAGAGCTGAATATGACCACCCAACTCAAGAGTCTCGAGGGAACCATCAGCCGCTGGCTCCATCGCCACAGCATCACGCTGCTGCGGATCAGCATGGGCGTGGTGATCCTCGGTTTCGGTGTCCTGAAGTACTTTCCGGGCGTCAGCCCGGCCGAGGACCTTGCCCGTGAGACCACCAAGTTGTTGACCTTCGGGCTGGTGCCCGACCAGGTGGCGATGGTGCTGCTGGCGACCATCGAGTGCGCCCTGGGCCTGTCCCTGATCACCGGTAAGGGGCTGCGGGTGAGCGTCTATGTCCTGGTGCTCTGGGTGCTCGGGATCCTGTCTCCGGCCGTGCTGGTTCCCCAGCAGCTGTTCAGCGGTCCCGATCACGCCCCGACGCTGGAAGGTCAGTACGTCCTCAAGGACGTCATCCTGCTGACCGCGGCCCTGGTGATCGCCGCCACGGTGCTCAACCGCAAGAAGGCAACCACGGAAACAGACCGGCACGACACCACGTGACACCCACCATCGCGATGTTGCTGCTCCTTGACCAAGGCGATGCCTACGACGTCCGGCGGGACTGTAACCACACCAGGACATGCTGGGCGTGCTCGTTCGGCGGGAAGATCGGGTAGAACACGGGCTCGATGACGCCGTCGCAAGGAAGTCTGAGGCTGGGTTCTCCGGTGGCCAGCTGGGGCAGGGTGGTTCTCCGAACGCTTCAACGCTAGCCGCAGCGAATTCCAGCACCACTCAGGCTCAGACCTCCGGAATCCGTGTCAAGATCACAGTTGAGATGACCGGCTGTCTGATGTGATCGGGCAGCGATCACTCGGGATGTCGAGAGATGGCGTTGAACTGGCGTTATGCCCGTCGGACAGCAGACCAGGCGCACAGGGTGCCGGTGCCATCGGCGGCGCCAGACGCCTGCGGATACCCCTGCCCCACCTGTCAACCTCAGCTACTTTCGGGAACTCACAGGTGACGAAGTTAGCACGTCAACCGTGGTATCCCCCTTCGACTTCCGGAGGTCTGAGGCTGGCGATGACCAGCCGCAGGACATACACGGGAGCCAAGCTCTCGTCGACGAAACTTTCATCGATGGCAGTATGGACGTCGTGGCGGACCCGCAGTGGGGCGTGCTCGGTCTACTTCCAGGCGGCGCGCAGGCCGGCCAGCGAGGAGCTCGCCGCGTTCACCGAGGCCATCGGGAGATCGAACCTCGCCGGTGCGGATCTGGTGCGTGGGGGTCTCCGGTTCACCAGCTGGGACGCCGCGTTCGAGTGATCGCACGGACCGCCTCGCCCGACGCCCCGGTTGTTGTGGTCCTGGACGAGCTGCCCTATCTGATGGGTTCAGACCCCGCGTTCGAGTCGGTGTTGCAGCGGGTGTGGGACCACACGCTGCAGGGCCGACCGGTGATGCTCGTCGTGGTCGGCTCGGACCTCGCGACCATGGAGGCGCTGAGCAGCTACGACCGACCGCTGTACGGCCGGGTCCGCCTGGAGCGGGTGGTCCTGCCGCTCAACCTCGCCGAGGTCGCCGGAATGCTGGGCCTGACGGCACCCGACGCGGTCGACGCCCTTCTCACCGTGGGCGGGTTCCCGCGTGTGCTGTTGTCCTGGCCTCGGGGAATGTCGCGACAGGAGTTCGTGCGCCAGGAGTTGACCGACCCGACGTCCGCGTTGGTGGTGATCGGAGAACGGATGCTGGCCGCCGAGTTCCCCGCCCCGGACACCGCTCGCGCGGCAATCGAGGCGGTGGGACACGGCGAACGATCCTTCAGCGCGTTGAGCAATCGCAGCGGCATGAGCGCGACGTCACTGCACCGGGCGCTGACCCTGCTGCGGAGCAAGCGGGTGGTCGAAGGTGAGGATCCGCTGTCAACCGCGCGCGGCGGCCGTGCCACCCGATACCGCATCACAGACCCCTACCTGCGGTTCTGGCTGCGCTTCATCGGTCCGGCGCTGGCCGACATCGAACGCGGCCGGGGCGACCTCGCGGTGGCCCGGACCGAGGAGAGCTGGCCGAGCTACCGAGGCCGAGCAGTCGAACCGCTGGTCAGGCAATCGCTGGAGCGGCTGGCGCCGCTACCGGGTCTCGAAGCGGCGCGCGACTTCGGCGGCTAAGGCGCGACGTTCTCGATCGCCGACGAGGCGGATCTGCGCCGAGCTGCGACCATCGTGCCCGGTGTGGACGGCACGACCAGCCTGCTGGCCTTATCCCGTGCCGGTTTCGACGACGGGCTCGGCGGGATACAACGGCTCGGCCCTGACGACCTGCTCCGCGCCTGGTCGGGCTGAGCATCGCAGGCGGCTGGTCAGTTCTCCACATCAGCGACCGCACGAGGAAAGCCGGGTTCGCCGGCCGCTCAGCCGTCCGTACTGCGCCCCGGTAACGCCTCAGGTCCGTCCGAGGGCACCGCGCGGGTCGACCACGGCCGGGTCCGAGGTCGGCGCGGAGACGACGGGGAGGGCAGGACGGCGACCACCCGCGCCGCGTCGGCACCGACGAAAGCACCCCAGAACTCGCACAACCCTGCCCGCAGCTCGTGATCTCGGTCCGGCTGGACGACGAGCTGCTCCAGCAGGTCGAGCACAGGCACCTCCCAGAGATGGCCGGTCGGGCGGTACGCACAGCCGAGCGAGCGGCTGCGCTCGACTCCGGCCAGGATCTTCAGCAACTGTGCGACATGGGTTCGCCAGAGTTCAGGCGTGGCCGGGACAACGCCCGATGTGCCGAGGGACACCGGCCGCCGGCGACCGGGCCGATCCTCGTACCAGCAGGCGAGGCGATCGAGCAGCTGCGCGCGCAGCTGCGAGTCGCGGGTGGTCCGCAGTCGTCTGCGACACCGCCACGTGACCCAGCGGGCGCTGATGAGCATGTTCGCCTCCCTCAGGCAGCGTCGCAGAGGTTATCGGTGGCTCCGCTGTTGGGCCACTCACCCGCCCGGCATTGTTCCCTATCCCAACGCGCTCGCGTTCAGCACCTCGTGTAGGTCATGTGTCTAATTGTTGGTCAGAACCGCGACGCAGCCGTCGTGTGCCATTAGGTCGTGCACGACGTATTTATCGCAGGATGGCGTCGCTCGCTGGATCATTGTGATAGCCAGCGGCAACGGTGGCGGTTACCCCGACCCTTGCCACCGGTACCACCTCCCGGCACCACCACTGCGGTGTCGCCGCTAGTGATCAGATAGATACCCTGAGCGGTCGGCGGTCGGCGGTCGGCGGCCCGCAGCAACAGCGCGGCATAACCGAGCAGCGCGGCGTCCTGCAGCAGCACCCACCAGCGCAGCGGCTGGGCCAGGTACACCCCGAAGCAGCCACAGTTGTCCAGCGCCAGACCCCGGGCGAACGCCTGCGCCGCCAGGGCGCTCCACAGCACGGCGGTGGCGGCGAACACCCACGCGGGCAGCAGGGGGCGCCGGCGCGGGACGATCAGCAACCATCCCCCGCTGACCAGCTCGCCGGCCAGCAACGCCATCGCGATCGCCCAGGCCACGGCCGTACCACCGAGCTGGAAGGTCTCCAGCACCCGCACGAAACCGGGCAGGTCGGCGAGCTGGAAGGCCGCCATCACGGTGAACAACCCGCCCAGCACGCGCTGCAGGATCGCCGGTCGGCCGCGGATCACGAGCCGGTCGGCCGGTTGCGTCCGCACCGAGGTCACCCACCCATCATGGCCGGAAACCACGGTTACCGGGATGACGGTTCGGTGACGGCGGCCAGCGCGTCCTCCGGAAGGACCTCGAGCACCACGCCGTCCAGGACGCCCTCCGCCCGGTAGAACGCGGTGATCGGCATCCCGGCACCCGGACCGAGGGCGTCGTGCAGCCCGCTGCCGCCACGATCGCCGACGTCGCTGGCCAGCGGCCACCACTCGATGCCGTGCCGGCGCGGCATGAACAGCGGATCACCGGTCTCCAGCGAGTTGACCCGACGAACCGCACCTGGAGGCGAAGAAGTTCGCCACGATCGGCGTCCCGGCCAGGTCGGCCAGGTCGGCCAGCGCGACGACGCCGTCTGCGTTCAGCGCCGGGAGGACGAACCCGGCCGGGTCGGTCGAGTGGGCAACCGGCGCCGCCGCGGGCGCGCGAAGGCGAGCACCCCGACCAGCACGAGGACCGCGACGGCGGCAACGACGACGGCCACCGCCGAACACCACCAGCACGACCCTTCCCGCAGCGGCGACCACGCCACTCACCGGAGGCTCGCACCGGACGGACTCATGGGAAGGGCCACCGCACGGTGTCGGGGTGGAATTGGCTCCAGGCGAACCAGAACGCCTCGTGCGCCGCCAGCTCGGCACCGCCGGGAACCCGGGCCCGCAGACCGTCCCCATCGGCGAACACCTCCACCCCCGCCGCCGCGACCGACCGTCCCTCGCCGAGCGCCGCCCGCGCCGTCGCCGCGTCGAACGCCACCGGGCCACCATCTCGTGGATCTCCATGATGTTGCGCGGGAAGGCCACGGCAGCGCCGTTGACCACCACGCCGAACACGATCCGCTCGTCGGGGTACCAGCTCCCCCCGACGGCACCGGTCAGCGGCGGGTCGTCCAGCACCGGGATGCAGCCGCGCGCAGGGCTTCCGGTCAGCCAGCGGCCGGTCGTCGATCAGCACCCCGCCCCAGCTGACGAGCCGCCAGTCGATGTCCGCGTCGACGTCGGCGAAGAACGGCTCCCACCGCGGCTCGACGACCAGGAACAACGCCGCTTTGGCGCTGCGGTAGCCGGGCGGGGCCGGCAGGTCCCACGCGATCAGATGGTTAGTGACGCTCTGCCAGGAGCTGTCCACGAACGCCGGGGTCAGCCCGCGGGTCACCGTCCAGCGCGCCCTGACCCACCGACACCGCCGTGCTCCGCAGCGCCTCCTCGACCGCGGGATCGAGCGGACGGTCGGGCGCGGCCGGAGCCGACGGGAACGGGTAACCGGCACCAGGTCCCGATGGCGGTGCCGTCGCGGTAACGGAGCAGCCGATCAGCAGCACCGCAAGCACAGCCAGTAACTACAGAGCGAGGGTCCTGCACATTTGGCCTACGCTTAGTCGCGACACCGGCCGAAATTCTTACGGCATGCTGACATCGGTCCGACCGTGCTGCCGGCCCACAACACGCTTGATCAAGGAGAGTTTCGGACAATCAGTTCCACCAATCAGGGGAAAAGCTCGACCACGGCCGGTTCGATCAGTAATAATGACACCAGGGCGGACCTTCGGGGGGTCGCTGGGGGCTTCAGCAGTTCCGTGACCACGTCAGGTCTGTGCCCTACGCGCAACGACGCGCGCAGCTGCCGAGTGCTCTCAGGGGAGGATCAACGTGAAAACGATGAACAAGCATGGCAAGGACACCACGATGCTGCCAGGCGCACCTCCGGACGATCTCGACGACGAGATCCTGCGGTGGACCTTCTACATGCAGCAAGCGTTCCGCATGCTCCCGGGTGGCCAACCCACACCGAACTCGCGAGCTGCCGCAATAGCATTATCCGCGGTCTACGACGCGGTCAACTCGATCGAGCCATCGGGAAGCCCTACCTCGGCACCGTTCCCGTAGGTGACGGGTGTTCCCGGGACCGCGGGGACTGCCTGGCTGCGGCGGTCAACGACGCGGCGGCGTTCGCCCTCATCGGGAGCCTGCCCCGCGCGGACGTAAGCCTCTACGTACTGTCCGCCTACGCCATCGAGGACAAGCGGATCGGGCGGGGCGCCGGGGCCGAGGCCGGCAGCAAGGTCGGCCGCCTCGCTGCACTGCGGGTACTGCAAGATCGCCAGAATGACGGCATCGACAACAACACGCCCTTCATTCTGGAACCGACCCCGGGTGCCTGGCGCCCGACCGGCAACGGCTGCGCCGCCCCGGTCACGCCCAACTTCGGCAAGGTCCGGCCGTTTGCGCTCAAGTCCGGATCCCAGTTCCGTCCCGAGCGTCCGGGCGGGTTCGGTACCTACGCCGAGCTGCTGGCCAGCGACCTGTACGCCGAGCAGTTCAACGAAGTGCAGAAGGTGGGCCGCTTCGATGCCGAGCAACGCGGAAATCGGACTGCCGATCAAAGCGAGGCCGCGGTGTTCTGGGCCAACGACGTCGACGGGACCTATCACCCACCCGGTCAGTACCTCGACCACACCAGGATCATCTCTCAACAATGCGGACTCACCCTGGTACAGAACGCCCGGCTGTTCGGGCTACTGGGTATCACGCTGGGTGACACGGCCATCAGCGCGTTCGACTCGAAATACGAGACCGCTATCGACCTGTGGCGCCCGCAGACCGCGATCCAGCTGGCCGGAACCGACGGCAATCCGGCCACCAGCCCCGACCCCGACTGGGCACCACTGCTGCTGAACGCCGCCGGCACCCTGCGCGTCAACCCGTGCTTCCCAGCCTTCACCTCCGGGCATGCCACTTTCGCCGGTGCCTGGTCGGGGCTCCTGCGGTGTTTCTTCGGCACGGACGACATCGCCTTCACCGGCACCACCGACGACCCCCAGGCGGTCGGGGTCACCCGCGCTTTCCCCACCCTGAGCGCCGCCGCGCTGGAGACGGCCCTGAGCCGGATCTACCTCGGTGTGCACTTCCGCTTCGACGGCGAGTCCGGCCTCGCCTCGGGACAAGCCCTCGGCGAGTTCATCTTCTCCACCCAGCTCCAACCGACCTGACCGCTACGACCAGCCGCTCAGGTGGTCGGCAGGCCCAGCCTGTCGGCCACCTGGTCGGTGTGGAAGTCGCCGTCGCCGAAAGCCAGCGCCGCGCTCATGGCGTGGCGCAGGTAGTGGTGCAGGGGGTGCTCACCGGTGAACCCGATCGCGCCGTGCACCTGGTGCCCGAGCGCGCACACCCGCTGGTAGGCCTCGCTGACCCAGGCCTTGGCCGCCGACACGGTCAGCGCCACCTCATCGGCGGGCTGGCCCGGCGCGGTCAGCCGCCAGATCGCCTCGTAGGCGATGAACCGCGCCGTCAGCACGTCGATGGCCATGTCGGCGCAGTGGTGCTGAACGGCCTGGAAGCTACCGATCGGGCGCCCGAACTGCTCGCGCCGTGTCGCGTACTCGACGGTCATGTCCAGCACCCGCTGGGCGCCACCCACCATCTCCGCGCACGTGGCCGCCGCGCCGAAGGCGGCGACCGTGCCGGCCACCGCGACGCCGCCACCGACCTCGCCGAGCACCCGGTCGGCGGGCACCGCGACGGACGCGAGACGCAGGTGGTGCTCGGCGTTCGGCCCGACCACGTCCAGCCGCTCCCTGGTGATGCCGGGCGCCGCACCGTCGACCAGGAACGCGGTGAGCCCGCCGGCGGTCTCGGCCAGCACCAGGACGTCCTCGGCGACGTGCCCGAACGGCACGAACCGGGCCGTGCCGTCCAGGATCCAGCCCGCACCGGACGCGACGGCAGCCACGGTGGACCCCTCCGGACCCCAGCCGCCGCGCGGCGCGGCGCGGGCGTAGGTCAGCATCCGGCCCCCGGCTATGCGGGAGAGCCAGTGCGCCTGCTGCTCGCCGGTGCCGTACCGCTCGATCGCCGGGGCGGCGCAGGCCATGGTGGCCAGGAACGGGCTCGGTACCTGGGCCGCACCCATCTCCTCGATCAGCAGGCACGCCTCCAGGAAACCCTCGCCGACCCCGCCGCAGGACTCCGGCACGGCCAGGCCCGTCCAGCCCAGCTCGACCATCTCCTTCCACAGCGCGACCGAGTAACCGGCCGGTTCCCCGGCCAGCGCGGCCACGCCGCCCGTGGCGGCTCGCGAGCCGAGCACGTCACGGGCGGTGCTGCGGATCAGTTCCTGGTCCGGTGTCAGGGTCAGGTCCATCGTCGGCTCCTACCGGGGCGGGATCTTGTCCGAGCGCACCCAGACCCCCGGCCGCTGCTCCCAGAACAGCTGCACGAGGACACCGCCCGCGTGCTTGGGGTGGATGAACGTGTGGCGCCACCGGGCCCCGTCGGTGACGCCCTCCTCGTCGTCGAAGGTCGGCACGTCGTGCGCCCGGCACGCGGCGAGGGCGGCGTCCCAGTCGGCCACTTCGAACGTGACGTGGTGCGCGGCGGGCCCGTTCTTGGCGAGGAACTTGTCGATGAACGAGTCCTCCCCGCGCGAGGTGATCACCTCCCAGCAGATGGCCGAGCCGGGGATGTTGAGCACGAGGTCGGCCATGTCCGGATGCTCGTCGTCGGCGGTACGCCAGACCTGCACGAACCCGGCCAGATCGGCGTACCAGCGGGCCAGCTCGTCGCGGTCGGCGAACGCCTGGCAGATGTGGTCCAGCCCGACGATGCCCAGGCTCGGACCGCCGGTGACCACCGGGTCCGCCGGTACAGCGTCGTCGTCGCCGAGCATGGCGAGGTTGCCGGGACCGCGCAGCCGCCACAGCACGCCTGGCCCGTGCTCGGGCGGGGACAGCGACGCCTCGACCCAGCGCCCGGGCACCGAGTCGGTGATCTTGAGGCCGCGGCTCTCCAGCTCGGCGACGCACGCGTCGAGGTCGGGCACCTCGGCGCCGACGTGGTGCAGCCCGGGGCGGCCGCCGTGGTCGTCGAGCCAGGCCTGCAGCGCGGAGCCCTCACCGGATGGCGAGACCACCACCCAGCTCTGCCCCCAGCTGCCGGGCACCGCCAGCCGGACGCCGCGGACGCCGCGGGTGGGGTTGTCCCAGGTGTAGCTGCGCCGGAAGCCGAACAGGCTCTCCAGCAGGCCGACCTGGGAGTCCAGGTCGGGCGCGACGGCCGCGACGTGGTCGATCCGGTAGATCTGCATCGGTCTTGTTCCTCCTCGGACTCCTCGGACTCGTCGGTCAGCTGGGGTGCGGCTCGATCCAGTCGTAGCCACCGGTCACCAGCTCCTTGACCAGCCGCAGGTTGTAGCGGTTCATCGCCGCGATCCGCTCGGCCAGCTCGGCCACGCCCGCGTCGAGCTCATCAGCCGGGAACACGCTGTTGACCAGGCCGAACTGCAGCGCCCGTGGCGCGTCGAGCCGGATCCCGGTGAACAGCATCTCCTTGGCCCGCGCCAGGCCGACCCGCTGCGGCAGCCGCTTCACCCCGCCCCAACCGGGCGCGTTGCCGCCGAACTCGGGCTGGTCCGGGTCGCCGTCCTCGGTCATCTTCGGGCGGTACGGCGGGCGGGCCGACAGCGTGATCTCGACCAGGCCCATCTTCGCGTTGTCCGCGCACACGATGAAGTCCGCGCCCAGCGCCAGCTCGAGCCCGCCGCCGACCGCGTAGCCGTGCACCGCGGCAAAGATCGGGATCGACAGCCGCTCCATCATGGCGAAGGTCTTCTCCCCGAGCCGACCCTGCTCGATCCGGTCGGCCTTGGTCAGCGACTCCGACCACGTCAGGTCCATGCCCGCACAGAACGCCCGCTCGCCCGCACCGCGCAGCACCGCCACGCACACCTCGGGATCGTCGTCGATGTCGGTGAAGACCCGCCGCAGCGCGTGCATCATCTCCGGGGTCAGCGCGTTGAGCTTGTCGGGCCGGTTCAGGGTGATCCAGCAGACCCGATCCTTGGTGGTGACGTCCAGGCCTTCGTACATGTGTGCTCCTCCTCAGGATCGGGGCAGTCCCAGGCCCCGGGTGGCGATGACGTTGCGCTGGATCTCCGAGGCGCCACCGAGGAAGGTGGTGGCCACCGAGTCCAGCCGCAGGTGGGTGAACGCGGCGTCCAGCGGGGCGTCGCGGCGCTGCCAGAGCAGGCCGTGCTGGCCGAAGACCTGGGCGCCGGTGCGAGCCAGCCGCTGGTGCAGCTCCGCGCTGAACAGCTGGTTGATCGAGGCCTCGTATCCCGGCACGCCGCCGGCGGCCTGCGTGGACACCGTGTAGCGGGCGATGTTGTAGAGCACCCGCATCTCGGTGTAGCGCCGGGCGATCTCACTGCGCGCGCCGCGCTCGAAGCCCTCCCGCAGCTGCGCCCGACCCTCCGGCGTCCCGATGTGCTCGACGAGGCGGGCCAGCAGCTGCTCGTACTTGATGGTGGCGCCGATGCCGGCCCGCTCAAAACTGAGCGCGTCCATCGCCACGTACCAGCCGCGGTTCTCCTCCCCGACCCGGTTGGCGACCGGCACCCGCGCGTTGTCGAAGAAGATCTCTGAGAACGGCGCGTCGCCGCGGATGTCGCGGATCGGCCGAATCGTGACCCCGGGTGTGGCCACGTCGACCAGCAGGAACGTGAGGCCGCGGTGTCGGGGCGAGGCATCCGGATCGGTGCGGACCAGCACGAACAACCAGTCCGCATGATGGCCCAGCGACGTCCACACCTTCTGCCCGTCGAGGACGTAGTCGTCGCCGTCGCGGACCGCACGGGTACGCAGCCCGGCCAGGTCAGAGCCCGCTCCCGGCTCGGAGAAGCCCTGCGCCCAGGTGCGCTCCCCGCGCGCGATCGGCGGCAGGTGCTCGGCGCGCTGGGCGTCGGTGCCGTGCCCGAGCAGGGTCGGGCCGAGCAGGAAGGCGCCGATGCCGTTCACGGTCGGCACCCGGGCGCGCATCATCTCCTCCTGGAGGACGAACTCCTCCAACGGAGACAGGCCCGCGCCGCCGTACTCGGCCGACCACCCCGGGGTGATCCAGCCGCGCTCGGCCAGCACTGCCGCCCACTGCCGGGCGCCGACGCGGCGCTGCGGATCGTCGCTGAGCCGGTCGACCGGCCAGTTGTAGCCGAAGACGTCCTCGGGCTCGAGGCTCTGCTCGGCGTCGGGGTCGGGGGTGTATCCGGCCGGGAACCGGTCGGCGACGAAGGCCCGCACCTCCTCCCGGAATGCGGCCTGCTCGGGGGTGTCCTCCCAGTTCATGCGGTCCTCTCTGACGCCGCCTCGGACGCCGGGTTCGTGCGCTGGGCCGGTACCGCGCACCCGCGGTCCCAGGTACGGGGGGTGAGGCCGTGGTCACCCATCGCCCGCAGCGCGTGCTTGGCGACCTTGTCGGTGGGCGTGCGGGGCAGCTCGCCCAGGAACTCGATGTAGCGCGGCACCATGAACGAGGGCAGCCGGGCCGCGCAGAACGCCGCCAGCTCGGGTTCGCTCAGCTCCATGCCGGGGGCCCGGACGACGGCCAGCTTGACCTCCTCCTCGGCCAGCTCGGAGGGCACTCCGAACGCGGCGCATTCCAGCACCGCCGGGTGCAGGTTGACCTCGCACTCGATGTCGAAGGCGGAGATGTTCTCCCCGCGCCGCCGGATCGCGTCCGCGATCCGGTCGAGAAAGTAGAAGTAGCCGTCGTCGTCGCGCCAGACGCGGTCGCCGGTGTGGAACCACAGGTTGCGGAAGGCCCGGGCGGTGGCCTCGGGCATGCCGTAGTACCCCGACGTGATCACGAACGGCTGGCGGGGGCGCACGACCAGCTCACCGGGCTCACCCGGGCCGACCTCGCGGTCCCATTCGTCGACGACCGCGACCTCGAAACGCTCGTCGTGCGCCTGCCCGCAGGACCCGACGCGCCACTGGCCGTACGGGCTGCCGATGGCGATGCCGACCTCCGTGCTCGTGTAGGTCTCCGCCGACCGGACGCCGAACCGCTGCGCCATCGGGACATCCAGCACGGACTTGCCCATGTAGAAGGTCTCCAGCGGGTGCTGGCGGTCCCGGGGCGTGGGCGGCGCGCCGAGCAGGATCGGGATCATCGCGAACACGCTCATCACGACGCGGGCGTCGAAACGGCGGACGTCGTCCCAGAACCGCGACGCGCTGAACCGCTCGACGATGCCGATCGCGCCGCCGGACAGCAACGCGGCGAACACCCCGTCCCACAACCCGGCGGCGTGGAACAGCGGCAGCGGGCAGTAGGTCGTCTTGCCCCAGCGGTCCAGGAAGTCCAGGGAGTCCCACGCGCAGGTCAGGGCCAGGGCGTGCGGCACCATCGCGCCCTTGGACCGCCCGGTGGTGCCGGAGGTGTACATGATCGCCTGCAGGTCGGCGAAGCCGACGCCGGCCTGAACCGGGTCGGCGCCGTGTTCCAGCAGCTGTGACATCCCGATCGCCGGGACGCCCAGCAGATCCAGCGGCACCTCCCGGCCCGCGCCCCGGACGATGATCCGGACGAGCGCGGGCACCAGCATCGCGACGGGCGGCAGCCGGTCGGCGTAGGCCGCGTCGACCAGCAGCGTCGAGACGTCGGCGCTGTCGAGCACGTGCCGCAGCAGCTCGCCGCGGTAGGCCGTGTTCACCGGCACCGCGACCGCGCCGAGCCGGGCCAGCGCGACGATCACCGGCACGAACTCGGGACAGTTGGGCAGCATCACGGCAACGTGGTCACCGCGGTTCACGCCCTGCGCGGCCAGCCCGCGGGCGTATCGGTCGGCCTGCGCGTCCACCTCGGCGAAGGTGAGCTCACCGTCGGTGAACTTGAGGAACGTCGCATTCCGGTGGGTCTTGGCACGCGTCCTGAGCACGTCGCCGAGGACGAGGCTCTCGAGCCACTCCGTACTCACCATCCACACCTCCGCAACCGCTCGTCAGGACGCCTCCCGCGCTGACCCGGCCCCTCCCGTCACGGGCTGTTCGGGCTCGACTTCGGTGATCAGCGGGTACACGCCGTTCGCGTCGTGCACCTCCCGCCCGGTCACCGGGGGGTTGAACACGCAGACCGCGCGCATGTGCGTCCGCGGCCGGAGCTGATGGTGTTCGTGCCCGTCGAGCAGGTACATCGAGCCCGGCCCCAGCTGGTAGGTCGCGTCGTTGTCCCGGTCGTAGAGCTCGCCCACACCCTCGACGACGAAGACGGCCTCGACGTGGTGGGCATACCAGAAGTCGTTCACCGTGCCGGCGTCCAGCACGGTCTCGTGCAGCGAGAAACCCACGCCGTCACCGGCCAGCACGATGCGCTTGCTGCGCCAGTTCGGGGTCGTGACGTCGCGCTCGGTGTCGGTGATCTCGTCGAGGGTCCGGACGATCACGGCTGCACCCCCGCCGTGACCTCGCGGACGGCCTCGGTGACGGTAACCAGGCCCTCCTCGAGCTCGTCGTCGGTGACCGTCAGCGGCGGCATCAGCTTCATCACCTCGCTCCGCGGGCCGGCGGTCTCCATCAGCAGGCCCTGTTTGAACGCCGCCGCGCACGCCTGGCCGGCCAACTCGGGCTCGGCGAACTTCAGTCCCCGGGCCAGACCGCGCCCCTTGACCTCCAGCTCCACCGACTGGGTGTCAGCCGCGATCTTGTCCAGTTGCTCGCGGACGCGCTCCCCCTTGGCGATCGTCGAGGTCTCCAGCGCGTCGTCGGTCCAGAACTCCCACAACGCCGCGGTCGCGGTCACGAACGCCGGGTTGTGACCCCGGAACGTCCCGTTGTGCTCCCCCGGCCCCCACAGGTCGTGCTCGGGCTTCATCAACACCAGCGCCATCGGCAACCCGTATCCGGAGATGGACTTCGACAGGCACACGATGTCCGGGGTGATTCCGGCGATCTCGAACGAGAAGAACGGGCCGGTCCGCCCCACCCCCATCTGCACGTCGTCGACGATCAGCAGGAGCTCGTGCCGGCGGCACAGCTCTGCGAGCCCCTGCAGCCACTCGATCCGCACCGGGTTGAGCCCGCCCTCGCCCTGCACCGTCTCCACGATCACCGCAGCCGGTTCGTTCAGCGACGACCCCCGATCCTCCAGGACCCGCTCGAACCACAGGAAGTCCGGCACCTTCCCGTCGAAGTAGTTGTCATAGGGCATCGGCGTGGCGTGCACCAGCGGGATCCCCGCGCCACCGCGCTTCATCGAGTTCCCCGTCACCGACAACGCTCCCAGCGTCATGCCGTGGAACGCGTTGGTAAAGTTGATCATCGCTTCCTTGCCGGTGATCTTCCGGGCCAGCTTCAACGCCGACTCCACCGCGTTCGCCCCCGTCGGGCCCGGGAACTGCACCTTGTAGTCCAGCCCCCGCGGGGCCAGCACCACCTCCCGGAACGTGGTCAGGAACTCCGCCTTGGCCGTGGTGTACATGTCCAGGCCGTGCGTGACCCCGTCCCGGGCCAGGTACTCCAGCAGTGGCCGCTTCAACGCCGGCGGATTGTGGCCGTAGTTCAACGCACCTGCTCCGGCAAAGAAATCCAGGTACGACCGGCCGTCCACATCGGTCAACCGCGACCCCACCGCGGAGTCGAACACCACCGGCCAATTCCGGCAGTAACTGCGGACCTCGGACTCCAGATCATCGAAGACAGTCATGGCGGGCATCATCCCTGCGTTATTATTGATCACTGCACTGACGTCGACTGTGGATCGGGCCGATTCGGAACAGCAGCTCGGGTTCGTGTTCCTCGCCCAGCAGGTCGCTGCCGAACAGCTCCGTGCGCGAGACCGCTGCCGCGCGCCGCCGGGCGAAGCCGGTGAACAGCGCCACCGAACCCGAGTTACCCGGCGTGATGGTCGTCTCCAGGTGCTCGACGTCGGGCACGGCGTCGACCAGGGCGTCCAGCATTCGGCCGGCAACGCCCAGGCCACGGGCTGCGGCATCGACAGCCACCTGCCAGACCATGAGCGTGCCCGGCTCGTCGGGGCGGCGGTAGCCGGTCACGAAACCGACGACCCGGCCCTGCGACCGGGCAACGACCGACGTGCCGGCGAAGTCGCGACACCACAGCAGGTACGCATAGCGGGAGTTGACGTCCAGAACTTTCGAGGCCGCCGCCAGATCCCGCAGTGCCGGACCGTCGGTGATCTCCAGTGAACCGATCGACACCGGAGACGTGATCGGCTGTGCAACAGCCACGCCGGTACCGGATGCTGTCATGGGCATCGAAGCTAACAGGAAGAACGGTAGGATGCACCGGTTTGTCGGCATCGGCCGGTCCGATCCAGCAATCTCTGTGATAACTATCACGTTTATGTTTGAGAGTGGACCGAAATGGATAGGGCGGCGCCGTAGCAGCGTTTCCGCGGTGCGCAGCGACGCCCGCGGCGGTCTGCAGCCACCCCGGCAGGACTGCGGGACGCTCGTCGCGATACCCGTCACACCGGACCGTCCCCGCGTCTGCCCCGCGATGTCCAGGCCACTCTGGTCCGGCCGCAGCGACGGTCGTCCGACGTAGGCTGACGAGATGGACGAGGCGCTCGTTCTGCCGCTGGAGTCGCTCGGTCGAGACGATGTGGCGACGGCCGGCGGTAAGGCGGCAAACCTCGGCGAGCTGCTGCGGGCAGGACTTCCGGTGCCGTGCGGGTTCTGTGTGACCACCGCGTCCTACGCGCTGGCAGCGGCGGGGATCGTGGTGGAGCCCGCGGCCACCGCGCGCGGCGCTGCTGGCCGTCGCCGTGCCGGACGCGGTCGGGGAGGCGGTCACCGCCGCCTACCGGGCACTCGGGCGGCTGGTGGGCCCGCTCGTGCGCCTCGGGCTGCGGCGCGGCGCGACCTGGCCGGGCTGCGGGAGGTTCCGAAAGCCTCGGTGGCGACGCTCCTGGCGCGGGTGCGCTCCGAGCTGCTGGTGCCCGTGGGCGAGGACCTGACCCGCCGCGGGCACCTGGAGCGGCCCGAGGACCTGTTCTTCCTCGACCTGCGCGAGGCCCGCGACCTGCTCGCGGGCGCCGTCGACCTGCGACCGGTCATCCGCGAACGGCGCGCGACCTACGAGGCCGAGCTGCGCCGCCGGCACGTGCCCCGCATCCTGCTCTCCGACGGCACCGAGCCGGCAGGAGAGGACGCCGCGGAGACGCCGGCCGGCGACGTCGCGTGGGACCCTCCGATCCCCGGCTCGACGTGGGTGCGCCGGCAGGTCCTCGAGCACATGCCCGACCCGCTCTCCCCGCTGTTCGAGGAGCTGTACCTGCGTACGGGCCTGGAGCAATCAATGGACGTGCTCCTCGAACTGTTCGTCAGCGACCGCAGCTTCCGCCTGGAGGACGTGGCCGACCGCCCCTTCTTCGCCACCGTCAACGGCTTCGCCTACCAGCGGGCTGACTATCGCCTGCGGCTCGCGGTCGTTCCGGACATGCTCCGGATGACGGTCCTGGAGACCCGCGTGCTGTTCGGGGAGGCAACGCAGCACTGGCGCGACCAGGCGCTGCCGGCGTACCTCACGACGGTGAGCCGCTGGCGCGACACCGATGCGGCAGTCCTGTCCGACGACGACCTGGTGCGCGGCATCCGGGAGCTGGCCTGGGCGGACGCCGCGTACTGGTGGACCTGCACCCTGCTCGTGGGGGCCGCGAAGCTGACCGACGGCCTGCTCAACGGTTTCCTCGCCATCGCAGCTCGCGGGCGCGACCACCTCGATCCGGCCCGCGCGGCCCAGGCGTCCGCAGCGGTGGGGGCGGTGGACGCGGTCCCGATCCACTTCGGAACGCTGTGGCCGATCGGACTGGAGCAGGTGCGTCCCGACGAGGTTCGATCCCCCGGCCGCGAGTTCGCCCGGCACGCGGTCGGGCTGGCCCCCCGCGCCACGATCCATGAGCTTCGTCCCGGGCAGACCGTGCGGTTGCAGCCGGTCCCGTGAACGCCGTCGCGATCACCGACACCACCGCCCAGGCGGTGACCTACTCCGTGCTCTTCACCGGTGTCGCCTTCGGCGCCGTGGTCCCGGTGGTGCCGACCGGAGCGCTGGTCAGCGGGGCGGCGGCCGTCGCGCTGTACTCCGAACGCCCGCTCACCGTGCTGGTCGTGCTGGTCGTGCTGGTCGTGCTGGTCGTGCTGGTCGTGCTGGCCGTCGCCGCGGCGGCCGCCCTGCTCGGTGGCCTCGTCCTGTTCGCGGTGTGCTCCAGCGGCAGCAGCCGGCTGCTGGCCCGGCTCCGCCGCCGCGCCGACCCGGCCCGGCTCGACGACGCGCACCGCCGGCTCGAGGAGAACGGGGTGGGCGTGCTCGTGGTCTCCCGGCTGCTCCTGGGCGGCCGGATCCCGGTGATGGTCGCCGCGGTCCTCGTCGGGCTGTCCTGGCGATGGTTCCTGGCCGGTGACACGGTCGCCGTGGTGGCCTGGTCGGTCGCCTACGCGGTCATCGGCATCCTGGGCGGCACGATCTTCGACGAGCCCTGGCAAGGGGTGACCGTCGCCGTGGCCCTCGTCCTGCTGATCAGCGCCGTACCGATTCTTACCCGACACCTGGCCGCGAGGTCGCCGGGCCCACGTTGAGCCCGCACCCCACGCTCCTGCTTGGTGTCAACCGAAGGCTTCGATCTCGGCGCGGAGGTCTCTGGCGGCCGTCGAGCCGGTGAAGCGGGGTGCGGTGAGGAGATCGCCCACGCGGGCGACCCGGCGGTGGAGCCAGGAGATGCGGCGTTCAACGGGCAGGGCGAGGACAGGGGCGAGCATGGCGGTGGCGGCGTCGAGCTCGTCGAGTTGGACGTGGGCCGTCGCGGCGTAGACACCGGCGAGGGCCTCGTCTTTGAGGGATCGGTCGGCTGGGTCACCGGTCTGCCACAGCGTGATACCGGTGCCGGCGCTGGCGGCGGCGCGGCGGGCGTCGGCGGGTTGGTCGAGCCAGATCAGTGCCGAACCGCTGTAGTAGTGGAGTTTCGCGCGGGAGAAGGTGAACAACCCGCAGAACGCGTCAGGACCCGCGCGGTCGGCGGCGTCCTCGGCGGCGTTGAGACCACGGTGGGCCTCGACACGGTCGCCGAGGTTCGCGGCGGACTGCGCGACCCCGGAAAGCAGGCGGGCCGAGGCAGAGCCACCTCCGGCGTGATCGAGCCCGTCGCGGGCGAGCGCGAGGGCGGTCGGGAACTGATGGTCGAACCGGGCGATCAGCGACTGGGTGCCGCGTACCCAGGCGGCGAGCTCACGGTCTCCGGTGGCCTCGGCGCAGCGCCATGCCGTGGCGGCGTGACGCGCGGCCGCACCGGGGTGGTTGAGGTCGAGCGCAGCGTAGGCGAGGACACCGGAGAGGTAGCCCGCGACGCGAATCAGGTCACGGCGCTGCCCGGTGCTCGGCGCCCGATCCAGCTCACGGACCGCAGCGGTGCGGGCGGTCAGGGCGGCGCGCAGCATCGGTGCGGGCGACTGACGCAGGTAGTCAACAGCCAGAGTGGCGGCGGCTTGTTCGGCGGCGGTGACGGCCTCGCCGAGCGGCACGTCGTCAAGGAGCACATCGAGTCGTTCGGACTCGCGCACTGACGTGGCCAGACACCGGGCGTCCTCCGCGGCGGCACGGCGAGCTGTCTCACCGGCCCGCCACGCGGCGTGCAGCACACCGTGCGCATGGAGGGCGTCGTCGAGCAACCGGGCGACGGGTTCGGTGGGCCAGCGGTGCCCGGTCTCGACGCGGTGCAGGTAGGCGCGGTGGACGTGCGCGACAGCGGCAAGCGCTGCCAAGGGGAGCCCCTCGGCGGCGCGGCGGCGGGCGAGCTCGGCCGTGAACGTGGCCCGTCCGTCCTCGTCCACTTCCAGCCCTCCTTGTTGCCACCCACGTGACGTCCGGTCCTGGCGACAGCACACCGGTTCCATCGCCGTCGATGATCGGCCAGTGTCCGGGTATGCACGTACCTGACCCGAGCGTAGTACTCGGCCCGGTTGCGACACGGTGGCACTGGTTCCGGCGTGGGCGTCACCGACTGGGTCGCGGGAAAGCGAACAGCCCCGGGTGGTGGATCGTCCCGACCCATCCGTCGCGGCACTGGTGGTGGCACCTCCGCTACAGCTGAATGCCGGATCCATGCGTGGGCGATCAGCATTGGCGCACGTGAGTCATCACAGATCCTGAGTTCGACCTGTCGCTTGCCGCGATGAGTCGTCGATCAGTTGCGAAAAATGGAGCGTAAGCATGCGAGATGGGACCACGATCCGGAGACGACAACTCGCCCGAAAGCTGCGGAAGTTGCGGCAGAAAGCCGGACTGACACTCGAGACAGCGGCACCGCTGCTCGACTGGTCACCGAGCAAGCTCAGCCGGATCGAGAACGCCCACCAGCGCGTCGACGTCCACAGCGTGCGCGGCATGCTGGACCTCTACGACGTCGGCGGCGACCGCTGGACCGAGCTCATCGACCTCACCCGCGCAGCCCGTCAACGCGGCTGGTGGCGGGACCACGGACTCGACGACCGCGGCTACATACCCCTGGAGGCCGAGGCCACCACGGTCCGCGACTACAGCATCGCGCACGTCCCCGACCTCCTGCGGACCGCCGAGTACACCCGCGAGCTGCTCGGGTCGTCGCTGCGCCGGCGCTCCACCGAGACGCTGGAGCGGACCGTCACCGTGCAGAGGATCCGGCAGGAACGACTGACCTCCGACGAGCAGCCACTCCACCTGATGACCATCGTCGAGGAGTCGGCGCTTCACCGACCCTGCGGAGGACCGAAAATCATGAAAGCCCAGCTGAGACGGATCATCGAAACGGCCGCGCTGGACTCGGTCACGTTCCAGGTGTTGCCGACAAGCGCAGAGGCGCATCCGGGAAGGAACAGCGCGTTCACGCTGCTCAGCTTCGATGAACTGGCGGAACCGGATATCGCCTACGTCGAGCACCTGCTGGGCTCGGCCACCATCGAGAACGAAGCCGACGTCGCCACAGCAAGGCTGGTCTTCGACCATCTCCGCTCACAAGCCCTCAGCCCAGCCGACTCCATCGACCTCGTCGAACAGGTGGCCACACAGCTCCACGTTTCGAGACCATGAGTAAAGATGCACGAGGCCCACGCCGAGCCCGCACCCGTCGTCATTCCTGGCGGGTGAACGCGCCGACCGCGATCGCGAGCAGCACAGCGCCCAGCCCACCCATCAACGCGACCTCCTGGCCGATGGTCATGACCCGGCCGAAGAGCTCGACACCCAGCTCGGCCGAGCCGCCGGTACCCAGGAAGATCTGCCGGAGCGCGTCGACACCGTAGGTCAAAGGGTTGATCTTGGAGGCCACCTGCAGCCAGGCCGGCGCGCTGCCGATCGGGAAGAAAACTCCGGCCAAGAAGATCATCGGGAAGATGATGATCTGCATGAGCAGTTGAAAGCCCTGCTGGGACCGCAGGAAGCTGGCAAGGATCAGCCCGAGTCCGGCCAGCGCGACGGCCAGGATGACGATCACCGGGATCACGGCGAGCACCGCGCCGACGCTCAGCGAGACCCCGATGAACGGAGCGATCACCAGCATCAGCAGTCCCTGGACGACCGCGACACCGGCGGCACCCACCGCCTTGCCCAGCACGATACCGCTGCGGCCCAACGGCGCGACCATGATCTCTTTGAGGAACCCGAACTCGCGGTCCCACACCACGCTGACCCCGGCGAACAGCGCCGTGGTCAGCACGCTCATCGCGATCAGTCCGGGAAAGATGAACTGGACGAAGTCCACTCCGGGGGCCAGCGGGCCGATGATGCCCGAGAAGCCCACCCCGAAGACGACCAGGAACAGCAGGGGCTGCAACAGCGTGCCGACCAGACGCGAGCGCTCCCGGACGAACCGCAGCAGCTCGCGGTAGGCCACCACCCAGGTGCCGCGCCAGACCTCGGCCGCGGCTGCGCCCATCCGACCCCGCGGCGGCGCCGTCATCGAAACGCTCACCGTCGTCCTCCCTGCTGGAGCAGCAGATCGTGCTCGTCGAGCTCGCTGTCGCGGATCTCGTGCCCGGTCAGGTCGAGGAACACGTCCTCTAACGTCGGGCGCCGCACCCCGATCGAGGTCAGCGGCGCCTCGATCCGGCGCACGAAGCCGGGCAGGAACTCCTCGCCGTACGGGACGTGGAAGCTCACCCGCCCGTCCTGGACGGTCGCGGGCAGCCCGTAGGTCTCGCGGACCTCGCGGGCGGTCGCGGCGTTGTCATCCGCCTGCAGGATCACGAGATCGCCACCCAGCCGGTGCTTGAGGCCGTCTGGGGTGTCCAGTCCGGCGATCCGGCCGTGGTCGATGACCGCGATGCGGTCACAGTGCTCGGCCTCGTCCATGTAGTGCGTGGTGAGGAAGATGGTCAGCCCCTCCTGCTCGCGCAGCGCGTGCAGGTAGTCCCAGATCCGGTGGCGGGTCTGCGGGTCGAGCCCGAGGGTCGGCTCGTCGAGGAACAGCACGCTCGGGTGGTGCAGCAGCCCGCGCGCGATCTCGAGCCGACGCTTCATCCCACCGGAGAACGTGCGCACGCTGCCCGAGCGCCGGTCGTCGAGCTCCACCATCTCCAGCAGCTCGGTCATCCGCCGCTCCCGCAGCGCAGCGTCGACGCCGTAGGCGTAGCCGTGGAACCGTAGGTTCTGCTCGGCGGACAGGTACTCGTCCAACGTCGGCTGCTGGAACACCAGCCCGATCGACCGGCGCACCTCGCTGCGCTCGCGCACCACGTCGTAGCCGTTGACCCGGGCCGTTCCCGAGCTCGGGGTGAGCAACGTGGTCAGCATGTTGATAGTCGTCGTCTTGCCGGCGCCGTTCGGACCGAGGAAGCCGAACAGCTCCCCGGGCCGGACGTCGAAACTCACCTCGCTGACCGCCTCGAACTGCTTGAAGCGGCGGGACAGCCGGTCCACCTCGATGATCGGGGCGTTCCCGGTGACGCGGGAGGCGGGCGCGGTCATGCCGACGCCAGGACGTCGTAGGTGACCCCGGTCAGCTCCTCGCTGACCGTCCACAGCCGCCGCTGCGCGGCCTCGTCGCGGGCCGCATCCGAGGTCCCGGTCCGCCCGGGGGCGCCCCGCGCGCCGAACCGACCCTGCGGTCCGAAGTAGTCCCCATCCTCGGCCTGCGCCCAGGTACCAGCCATCAGCAACGGCAGGGCGCCCTCACGGTCACTCTGCGCGACGGCCTTGTTCAGCATTCCGAACACGGCCCCGACGACCGGCCCGACCAGCGGCACGCCCTGAAGAACGAACCCGGACTGCAGGTTCGTGGCGGCATAACCGGGATGAGCGGCCATGGCCTGCAGCGGCACCCGGCTCGCGGCGAACCGGCGCTGCAGCTCGAAGGTGAACAGCAGGTTCGCCAGCTTGCTCTGCCCGTAGGCACCCCAGCGGGTGTACCGGCGCTCCCCCATCAGGTCGCCGAAGGCCATCCGCCCCATCCGGTGCGCACTGCTGGAGGTGCTCACCACCCGAGCCCGGGGCGCGGCCAGCAGCTGCGGCAGCAGCAACCCGGTCAGCGCGAAATGGCCCAGGTGGTTGGTGGCCAGCTGCGTCTCGAAGCCGTCGACGGTCTCCTGCCGCGGCACGGCCATCACGCCGGCGTTGTTGAACAGCAGGTCGATCCGCTCGACGCGGCGGCGGGTCTCGTCGGCCGCGGTGCGGACCGAGGCGAGGTCGGCGAGATCGAGGTCGAGCAGCTCGACCTCGGCCTCGGGCACGGCCTCGCGGACCCTGGCCAGCGCCTCGCGGCCCTTGACCGGGTTGCGGCAGGCCATCAGCACCCGCGCACCCTGGTGCGCGAGCACTCGCGAGACGTGGAAGCCCAGGCCGCTGTTGGCCCCGGTGACCAGCGCGATCCGCCCGCTCTGGTCCGGAACGTCGTTCTCGGTCCATCCCATCTGACACGTCCTCCTCCAGCCGCCTTCAACTTATCGAACGAAACGTATCATTGCGTACGTCACGTTTGCTTCGATACGTGACGGTGCTAACGTCATCCCATGACTGACAGCTCCGCACACGTCGACCCCAGGATCGAGCGCACCCGCGCCCACGTGCTCGCGGCCACCGCCGCGCTGCTCGAGGAGCACGGAGCCGAGCACGCCACCATCGAGGCGATCGCAGAGCACGCGCGGGTGTCGAAGTCGACGATCTACCGGCACTGGCGCAGCCGCGAGTCGCTCCTGCTACAGGCGCTGCAAGCGGCCGCGGAGGCCGCGGCGCCAGCGGCCGCCGACGACCCGGCCACCGACCTCGCCGAACGGCTGACCGCCTTTGCCGCACTGCTCCAGCGACGCGGGGTCCGCACCGTCGTGTTCAGCCTCGGCCAGGCCGTCGAGCAGGACCCGGACCTCGCCGCGGAGCTGCGGGCGACCCTCGACCGGCACCGGCCGAAGAGCCGCGAGCGCATCCTGCGCCTCGCACCACACCTGGACACCCGCGACGCCGACGCGATCACCGACATGCTCACCGGACTCGTCTGCTATCGGCTCCTCACCGGCCAACTACTGGCCTCGGACGACATGCGACATGCGGTCGAGCTCGTCGCGAAGCACCTCACCGCCCTGTCCACCACATGACCGGACACCCGATGACATCGGAGCATGCACGATGACCACAGCGCTCCCCGCGGACGAGGCAATCCAGCCCTCCCGCCGCTCGATCATGCTGATCTTCTCGGCGCTGATGCTGGGCATGGTGCTGGCATCGCTGGACCAGACGATCGTCGCCACCGCCCTGCCGACGATCACCGGTGAGCTCGGCGGCCTCAACCAGCTGTCCTGGGTGGTCACCGCCTACCTGCTGGCCGTGACGGTGTCCACCCCGCTGTACGGCAAGCTCGGTGACCAGTACGGGCGCAAGCCGCTGTTCCTGTCTGCGATCGCGATCTTCCTCGTCGGCTCGGCGCTGGCCGGACTGGCCTAGCGGCACCTTCCCCCTTAGTTCGATCTTGGCTGGTGTTTGTGCTGTTCAGGGTGGGTTCAGGGGGCGGCTGGTTGTAGTACCTAAGCTGGTCGAGGGGTGGGGGCGAATCGGTTGAGG
>Ga0136617_10000244_pt1 | contig 43639 bp, 40 predicted proteins | sample AntDrymUQ3222106_2_FD_129672 | JGI IMG/M metagenome (GOLD analysis project Ga0136617, IMG submission 129672) | Polar desert sand microbial communities from Dry Valleys, Antarctica - metaG UQ322 (21.06) | ecosystem: Environmental > Terrestrial > Soil > Desert | place: Antarctica: Dry Valley... | reverse complement strand
GAGAAGGAACTTGGCTTGCCGCAGAAATTCGAAATGAAAGACAGCCAAATAGCCATACACCACGCCAAAAAGCATTAAGCCAAGACTATGGCTGGCGTTGAAGCCAATCAATACATTCCACATCGTGGTATGCCCGGAGATTACTAGAGCAGTTTGCTTCATCTGCTCGGCAACCGCCGGATCGCGCGGCAGAAGTTTGTTGGAAGCAAAACGTATAAATGAGGTGGATTGTGCCGAAGATGAACACAATCGCCGCGCTTGAAAAAATCAGAATTTGTGAAAACATAGAACCTCCATATAAGCCGCTGTCGCTTTCAAACGAAGTGTCTAACTTTGATTTGCACGAGCATCACTCATTACGAATTCACGCCCGACGCGAGATAGCCGCCGTCAACCGCAATCGTTTGTCCCGTAATAAACGACGCGGCATCCGATGCGAGAAAAACAGCCGCGCCGGTTAATTCTTCGGGCTTGCCGAATCTTCTCATTGGTGTTCGCATCAAAATTTCGTTTCCGCGTTCCGTGCCGTTCAAAAGTTCGGCGTTTAATTCGGTCGGGAAAACGCCCGGCACGAGCGCGTTGACGTTGATGCCGTCTTTTGCCCATTCCGCGCCGAGCGAGCGCGTTAAAGACAAAACTCCAGCCTTCGACGCGCCGTAAGCCGCGACTTCGTGAAACGCGACAAATGAAGCGAGTGAGGCGACGTTGATAATTTTTCCTTTTCCCGATTGTTTGAGCGGTTCGTAAAACGATTGACAGGCTCGCAGCATTCCGATTAGATTCGTGTCGAAAATTTCAATCCATTCCGTTTCCGTAACTTCCGCCGTTGGTTTTCGCGCCGTGCGTCCCGCCGCGTTGACCAAAATATCCACGCCGGCGAATTTCTCCGAAACGCCGTCGCGCAAAGCGTCAATCGAATCGCGTTTTGAAACGTCAACCGTCTCCCGCAAAGTTTTTCGCCCAATATTTTCAATCTCAGCGCAAACTTCCATAACCAATTCTTCGCGTCTGCCCGTCGGCACCACATCCGCGCCCGACCGAGCCAAAGCGACGGCGATGGCGCGTCCCAAACCGGAAGTTCCGCCGATAACAACCGCCGTTCTGTTTGATAAATCCGTGATGTTTTCCGATTGTGTCATATCACGTCAGAACCGCCTGCGATAGCGGGGTGGTTTAACTATAAAAGTCCAAGGTTTAGAGTTTAAGGTTCAATGTATGTTGCGCCGTTTTCCAACTTCCAACTTTTGAATCTTGAACTCAACCTCCAAACCGCTACCGCAGGCGGTTCTGACTTTAAAGCCCAACCCAATTGCGAAAATTTCCCGAAAACAGTTTCGTCACGTCGCGCGTCATTTCTGTTTTGCTGACGCGCCGCCCGTCGTGCCAAAGCGCGGCGTAAGATTCAAAAAGTGCATCGGCGATTGCACGGCGCGAATTATCCCATTTGTAAATCAGTTGGTCTAAAATTCGCGCGTCCGAGTGTTGAGGAATAAAACTCGTTCCGAGCATTTCAAAACGCTCGCGGGTGATTTCCGAAATAATCGAAGCGTTGTTTAAAAACCACCAGCAGCCGAACGGCATCAGATTTGAGAATTTTCGCGCCGCCACACATAATTCGTGTTGATTCTCACGCGAGAGAAACGTCGCTAAGAATGTCACGTCCGGATTTTCAGCGCAGACTCGTGTAAGGACGGAAACATCGGCGCGTCCCAAACCATCGCCCGCAAGTTTGAGAGCCGGATTGACGCGGCGGCGCACGCCAATCATCAAAGCGAACGACAAATTATGTGCTTGGCACGTCGGCAAAACGACTTCTTTGATAAGTTTTCCTCGCGGGCTGTCTTCGGGAAAAGTAAAATCGTCGGGAAGCGAAACACCGAGATAAAGCGGCTTCATTATTGCGATCCAAGAATCAAGAAACCGACGCGTTTCGCTGATTGAGCGATCGTCTAAATTTGCCGAAACTTCATAACCTTGTTTGCTGACAAGAGGCGCGGCTTCCGTCCAACCGTTTAAGATTCGGTCAAGCCGGAGCGCGGAGTGAAAGCGCGGATCAATTCCCGCCTCGCCGTTCCAGACTTTTATTTCGGCTTCGTCGAGCGGGTCGTTGGTCATCACAACGTCGCTGACGCAAGCGATCTCCAGCACTCGTTCAAGATAATTTTCCGGCTGCTGCGACGCGAAAAACTCACGAGCTTCCCTTAAATCTTCGGCTCGCGTGTTCAAACCGAGCGCCCGTAAAACGGCGATTACGCCGCGTGTAGCTTCGGAGAGCGGCGTGTTTTCGACAAAAAGCGTACGCCAAATCAAATCGGCTTGCTCCCGTTTTTCCATTCGCCAAAACTCGTCGGGCGTTAGGTTAGAATAGCGAAAAAGCTCGGCGATAAGATAGTGATAATTCAAAAGCTCGTCAATGCCCCACAAACTCGAATCGCCAAACTGCGGCGCGAACAAGTGCGTGTGTAAGTCAACCACCGGTGCGGTTGAGATTATTTCATCAACATGCTGCCGCAATTCGCGAATATCGTACGTAACGCCCGCGCCATCGGCATTTGTGTGATATTCAAAATTTTTGACTGTTAAATTATTCATTTCTTTATTAAATCCGAATCAAGAAGGAATTTTCGGGGTTCGCGTGTCATTTGGGTCTGCCCAGCGGTTATTCGGAATAGTCGGCGTCCAGCCCGCTCGCAGCGGGTCCTGGTCGTAGGGATACGAGCCAAGACGCTTATATAATTCGCTATATTCCTCCAATTTATCGCGGTTTAATTTTATGCCGAGACCGGGCTTAGTCGGAACTTTAATAGCACCATTCTCATATTTGAATTTGCCGCCTTCGATAATATCGTCAACGAGTTGATGATAGTGCGCATCTGCAGCGAAAGTGAGGTTTGGAATCACCGCTCCTAAATGCAGCATCGTCGCAAGCTGGATGCCGAGTTCGCCCGAAGAGTGAACCGCCACGCCAAGCTGAAAAGTTTCGCACACACCCGCCGCTTTGACGCATTGACGAATACCGCCCCAAAAAGTCGTGTCGAGCAAGATTACATCAACCGCCGTATTCAAAATATTCGCTGCGAGTTGTTCAAAGCCGACGACAACCGTATTTGTCGCCAATGGCATTCGAACTTTTTCCCGCGTACGCCGCATCCCGTTCAAACCGTAAACTGGATCTTCAAGATAATCATTTCGAATATCCTCGATTTGCTGGCCGAACCAAATCGCCTGCTCGGTTGACCAGACGGCGTTCGGGTCAAACCGAAAACGGTCGCCGTCAAGTGCTTTTGCAATGGCACGATAGGATTCGAGTTCATATTCCGGATGAAAAACTCCCCCTTTTAATTTGTGCGATATAAAACCGTATTTTTCTTTTAACTCTTTAGCGTGATTGACTAATTGCTCAACGGTCCTGACTTCTCCGCTTCCGTCGGTTGGATTCGGATAACGAAAGAAAAGATACGAAGCAAACGGAACTTTGTCTTGCAGTTTACCGCCCAAAATTTCATAAACCGGCACGTTCCACTTCTGTCCCAAAATGTCGAGGCAAGCAAATTCGAGCGCGGCTAAGACCTGCGTGCGATTGTTGTAGAGCGAGCCCGACGGGTTGGCAATCAGAAAACGCATTTCCTCGATACGGCTTGGGTCGTGTCCGACTAGATACGATTTCATCGCCCGAAAAACCGCTTCGGCAGATTCGCCGCCGCCACCCATTTCGCCTAAGCCAGTGATGCCTTCGTCGGTTTCAACCTCAACAATCGTCCGAACAAAACGTCCCCAATGACACCCATTCGCGTGCCGAAGGGGTGCTTCCAAAGGAACAGTGACGGTCGTTGCTTTAATATCGCTGATTTTCATTTCGTTTCGGCCCGCTAAAACAATCGACCGTTAATTTTACCGGTCGGAATAAAATTCATTTCGACGAGCCACATTTCACACAACCTTGTCCAAGTCTCGGTTGAACCCGGATTGTTTCTGAGAGCGATGGCGTGTCCGCCATGGGGAAAAACGTGCAGACTCGCCGAAATGTTTTTGTCCAAAAGCGCATGGTAAAACATCAGACTGTTGCGGACATTGACCGCCTTATCGTCAGCAGCGTGAACTAGAAATGCGGGCGGGGTTGTCGCAGTAACCTGCTTTTCAAGCGAGAATTTTTCAATCAATTCGGCGGACGGATTCGCACCCAAAAGATTTCTCTTACTGGTAGCATGCGTGTATTCGCCCATTGTGATAACGGGCGAAATCAAGATCACAAAGTTCGGCGCAAAAGAGAATTTATCGTAAGTGTCGTTAAATTTTGCGAAGTCCTGCGTCACCGTCACTAAATTAGCCGCGAGATGACCTCCTGCGGAAGTTCCCATCACGCCGATTTTGTCCGTCGTTATCTGCCACTTTGCAGCGTTGGAGCGAATGATGCGAATGGCACGCTGAGCGTCCTGCAACGGAGCGATTTCACGTCGTTGAACATCGGGTGAATTCGGTAAACGATAGTTCAAAACAAAAGCGCTAATGCCCAGTGTGTTAAACCATTTCGCCATTTGCGTCCCCGAAATTTTATAGGCGAGACGCTCATACCCGCCGCCCGGACAAATCAAAATCGCAGTACCTTTGTTTTCCTGCCGCGACGGAAAAAAGGCGGAAAGTCCCGGTGTGCCGACCTGGTAAATGCGTTCGTCGCGAATGTCGTCTTTCAGTTCCATTCCCTTCGAGTTCGGCATTCGTCCTTTTTCCCATAAAGGAATAAAATCCTGGGCGCCAACCGCCCAATGCGAGCCAAAAATGAATAAAACGGTACTGAGAAATAAGCGAATCATATTTTAAGGCAGCTGCGCCGGGTCAACGCCCAGCGGCAATTCTTTCTCTACTAAACCAACACGTCTTGCGGCAGAATCCTTCGCGTATTTCCAAAACCGAAGCGTCCAATCCATCGCCGCGCGTTCGGCTTCCAAGTTGTCTGATCCGCTTAAAATCAGCCAATCGTCAACCTGCACGCCAAATTGTTTGGCAGACAAAATATTTGCGGGAATTTTTGAGGAAACAGAAGCGATCAGTTGATTAGTTCTTGCCGTGCCGACAAGAATCAACGCGGTGCGTTCATCCCCTGGTAGGTCTTTGAGTTCATAGATTTTCACGGGACGGCCAATCGCACTTTCCAAAGCATTGACGACCGCGTAAGCCGTCTCAACATCCTGGATCGGCGATTTGTCGCCGTAGACTACGGCCAAAGGTCGGTCAAGATTAAAATCGAGTGCTCCGTCGTCATAAATTACGTTCGTTTTGGTTAGAGAATCGATCCGCGGCAAACCTGCCAAACGAGCTTCTGCCCAACCGTATCGAATCAATTCACCGCCTTCGATTCGCAGAAAGAGGTGATAAAAGCCGGGTAAAGGCGCGGTCGAATTGTCAGTCGGCACGGCATCGAGCCGAACGGAAATCGTTTCAGTCTCGTTCGGTTTCAAGCGCAGCAAGGAATTTTTCGGCAAGGCGGAATCCGCTTTAAGATTGGCGGGCGTTTCAATAGAGGTTTTCAAACTTAATTCAACGCTGCCCGTGTTTGTAATTTTGAAACGGGCGATCCCGCGCCCCTTTTTATCGAGTTCGACAACCGCGTGTTGGACATCAACCACTTTATTCGGATGCGATGAGGCGGAGTATTTGTTTATCAAACCTGACAAAACAAACGCTTCCGGTTTCGGACGCCGCGACAGCCAGATCTGCTCATAATGGCGGATGCCCTTCAAAACTCGCGGATTCATCGCCAGCGACTCGTTGAATTGAAACTGGTACATTACCGGCATCGACCGCGTTTTCAGCACATTTTCAAATATAGGCGCGTAAACTTTCGCCCGGTCTTCCGGCGTCATTCGCGTCAGGAAACGCCAATTCCATTCGGTAATCATCGGCGGTTTGTTGACACGACGCCCGTAACTCGCGGCGGCCAGTGAAAATCCGCGCATGTTCGGCATCGAATCGAGCCCGTCGCTGTACGCATGCTGGCCGATACGGTCGAAGTTCACGCCCAATCTCTCCAAACGGTCGAACGCTCCCGTGTTCGTATGGGCCGTCAGATGTACGGGGATTTCGGGGGCAACGGCTTTTACCGCCGCGTAAACCCGTTTCCAGTAGGCCGGTGCATCGTCGTTAATACCAAATATTAGGACTTCGTTATCCACCTCCACGCCGTCGATCTCACTGCGGTATCGCCTGACAAGTTCCGCCGTTTCCTCCGCCGAGATCTTCGCGTCGATCAACGCCTTGAATTTTAGTTTTCTCAATTCGCCGAAAAAGAAATCGAGATATTCAAATCGTTTTTCTTTCTCAATTGCGTAAATTAATTCGAGATGATGCAGCCGGATCATTTCGAAGCCGAGCGTTTTGGCGATACGCAGGTCTCGCCGAATATCGTCGGCGAAAAGCTGCCATTTATTAACCGTGTCGGCGGCCAGCGGCCAATAGCCGTCGCGGTCCATGCCCGGCAGCTTTTGAATGTCGAAATTCTCGCCAAGCGTCGAGAACGGAAAGTAATTCGTGCCGAATCGCGTGAACGGAACACCAATTGAATATTCGATTTTATCGGCTGAAACTTTTTGCTCGGCGTAGGAAGTGTAGGCAACAAAAGCATTGTCAGCTTGCTCGTCCGATTGTAAATTTTTATTAAAGGTAAGCCGCGATGAGAATGTAACGCTTTCGCCGCGCGGCATTAAACGATTGTCTTCGAGGCGTTCGGCGTAGGATTTCAGATTTGAACGCGCAATCTCCGTTAGCATAAAAACATCCGTGTTTTTGGTCTGTGCCTCAAAACCGATTTGCGGAATATTCGCGCCAACCCAACGCGCTTTTCGTTTTGCGGTTGCCTCTTGATGAACCGTAAAAGATTGCGAAAAATCATTAAACCAGGCGGCAGAAACGCTTTTCGCAAAATTAGTTTTTAACCAATCGACGCCATGCTGAACATACCAATTACGACTTTCGCCGACGCGAAAATTTGTCCAATCATTTTCGCCTAAGGACCTAATTCGATTGTCGTAACAAACCGACCGTGTCGTTTGATCCGGTTGCTGCCAGCGTGTCAAAACTGCCGTATAAACATTTTCCGTTTTGTCTACGCCAATATTTTTGAGGGCCGGACTGATGTCCAAAAAACCCTCGTGAAAAGCGCGTAACTCAATCGAAAGCTGCAAGCCTTTTGCTTCGGCAGTTCCGCGCCAAACATCGAACACGGCGCCTTCCGTAATTTTTTCAAATTTGATTGAAATCGGCTGAAATGCGGCGGCAAAATCTTCTTTGGTTGAAAACGGTTCGCCCTTTAGTTCTTCGGGTTTTGAATCGCGGAAAATTACGTCCCACGAAAGCCGTCCGAGATTCACGCCTGCAAATTTGAGCGCGACGCCGTTCTCGACCTGGTTGAGAATGAAAAGTTTCTGTGTGCCTTTTATTGAGCCGTTTTGCAAACTGAAATTTTGGTGCGACGAAGCGGGCAAATCCGCGATGAAGACTAAACTGTCGCCGTCTTTTTGAACCGCTTTATCGTCAGAAGTCTTCCAAGTTTCGCCATTCAAATTTCCGCTCTTGACGGCAATGGGCATTCGCACCGGAAACGATTGGTTGTTGACGACTTCAATTTTCACCGTTTGTGGCGAGACAGCAACAACCGCGCTTGCCAAAAGAAAGGTAAGCATTAGAAGGGCAAGTGAAAATCTAAATTTGAGCATCATCTTAATAATTCACCTGACGCAAAAGTTTTTTTCAGCCTGTTTCAACAGGCTTTCCGCCGAAGGCGGCTTCTAGCCACGCCGCTTTAGCGCGTGGTTGGCAAATTATAATAAATTGAAAGGGCGTTTCAACGTCCTTTTTATTTGGCTTAAGCCGTCTAATTTAAGCCCGTTGAAACGGGCTGAGATTTTTTTAATCGCTACCACGCGATAAATCGCGTGGCTAATTGCCCTTCGGGAAACCCGATGAATCGGGCTAAAAATTATCAACGCCTAATGGGAATTAATGAATTTCGCCAACCGTTCACCAGCTTGTTTTTGAACTTTCTTGCGAAGCAACGGTGTCCAGCCCAAAAGCAATCCGGCGGGACCTAGAGCCTGAGAACTCCACTTCCAAAAATCGAAAGTATCGTTATGTTTAATGATTTTGCCGTCCTGAAACTCGAACTCAGCGTCAATCTTATTGTGAACTCGCCGCCCCGTAGCGGAAAAGTCATATTTGGCTTCCCAATGAGCTTTTCCCGCCTGCCCGTCTGCTTGAATACCAGAAAATGCGAGCTCAAAATTTTTAGCTTGCGAACATATCATCCTCCACATTGCACCCACCTCCAAGCCAGAGAGATTCAAAAAAACAGGGTCGTAAAAATGTATGTCGGGATGATAACAATCCACCATCGCCTCGGCATCCAATTTTTGAAAAGATGTGTAAAAAGTTTTGATTAGCTCTTCATTCGGATTCATGGTCTTCTCCAACTCATGTTTAACCAGCGAATCACCCACCAAACAAGGTGCTTCCTTGCGCCTTATTTTGTACACGGCTTTTGCATTTGTTATCGCCTAAATGCGATCGCTTAGAAAGTAGATCGTTAACAAAGAACCAGTCGGATACACTCGACCGCACCTTTTCCTCCCGTAACACACCGACACGCCAACTTCCCTTTACTGCCCGCCGCGGCGTATCCTCGGTAAACCGCGTTTCCCTCACTGGATAAATCTTTTAGAACAAAAACTTCAACCCAAAACGAATCTGCCGTTCACCGAATGTCTCAGTTGACTGTCCAAAAAGACCGTCAGTGAACGACCCTTCCGGATTTCTAAAATGTGGTGAATTAGTCACGTTGAATACCGCCATTTGAGCCTGCAGCCTGAATCGTTCGCCGAACGAGAACATTCGAGCAAGCGTTGCATTGTAATTGATGTAATGCGGGCCGCGTATGCTGTTGCGCCCCGCGTTGCCGAACGTAAACGGATCTGGATTAACAAATACGCTTGTGTCGAAATACAGTTGTCCGCGTCCCAAGCCGCCCAGGATCGCCGCCGGTCCCGTTTGATTCGGACGATTTGCACTGCCCTGCGTTGTTGTGTTTGTGTTCCCGAGCGTGCCTGTAATATCAACCGGCGTTCCGGAGCGAGCAACAAACGAACCGCTCAGCGTAAATCCGCCTAACAACCCCTGCAACCGCAAACCGTTGTCGTCAAACAATCTGCCGCCATCGCCAAATGGTAATCTGATTACGTGGCTGACAACCAAATTATGTTTGCGGTCAAAGGGTGAGGGCCCGCGATTTTCGTCAATATCAATATCGTTGGAAAGGGCAAATGCATCCGTAAAGTCGGTGGATTTACTTAGAGTATACGCCACGGTCAGTCTTCCAAAACTTGCGAAACGCTTGTCGATGAGGGCCTGCAGCGAATGATATGCGTTGCTCAGCATAAAATCCGAGAGGAGCACGTCTGCCGTCCTTCCATAACGAATGGCAAAAGGTCGTTGGGCCTGAAGCGCTCCAGGTCCAGATGCATTGAGATTCAGGGTACCGGGTAATCTCGTGCCGCGAGAGCCGACATAACCGACGGACGTCACGAACCCAAAAAAGTCCCGTTCGGCTGTAAAATTATATGACTGAATATAACCACGTTTTGCGTCCGGATTAATAACTCCGACAACAGCACCATTTGGAGGAGTAATGACCCCGCTTGTCAAATCGATGGCTGGCGGTAAAGGGATTCCAGTTGAAAGGGTGATCAAACTGCCGCCAACATTCGCGGGAAAATTGGCGTTTGATCCTGCGGTCGTCACGTCGACCTGGCTGCCAAAATTCTGATTCGCGAGGGTGTTTAGCGAAATCGGCACGTAACTTACTCCGTAACCGGTGCGAATTACGGTCTTGTCGTCAAGCCGGTAAGCAATGCCGAGCCGCGGAGCAAAATTCGTCCACTCGGTTTTTACATTCACACGATCATCATTCGGGCCGAAACCGCTGATAAGTGCCGTGTTGGTATCCGGGTCGTAAAAAGACTGGTCGCCGGGGTTTGTACCGCTCGCATAGGGATAAATTTCGTAACGCAGGCCGTAGTTGATGGTCAGTTTTGAGGTAGCCTGCCACCGATCCTGCGCAAAAAAGAAATACTGCGGCAAAATGTATCCGCCGAGCTGGGCAACCGTCGTGCGCCGGACCGATGCGGGAACTCCGAGCAGAAACGCAGCAACCGCGTTGGCGTTTGTCGTTGTAGGAGCCGGACGCCCGTTTGCGCCCGTGGTAGCAGTAACGCCAGTGATAGCGGTCGTAAAGTTAAATTCGCCGTTCGCATTGCCGCCGTTGACCTGAAATTTATCGAGTTTCAACTTTCGGATGTCGCCGCCAAAGCGAAACGTGTGATTGCCGGATATGAACGTCCAATTGTTGACGATGTTGTAGCTATTTTCGGTAATATCGAAGGGCAGCGTATTCGCACTGCCGAGAATATTATATCCGCTGATATTGATACGGGGAATACCTGTAGCGGTGAAAAAATCTCCGAGATTGGTGTTCGGAATGCCGAGCTCATTACCCAGATTTTCCGTTGAAGGTACGCTTCCCGTGATGTGGACCCGCACGTATCCAAAGCGAAATTCAGTGATCAGCTTCGGGGAAAAGACGTGTGTAATGTTGGCCGAAACGCTGTCATTTCTACCGGGACCGACCGACGCCGTGGCTCCACCGCTGCTAGTTAAGCCGCCGAGGTCGCCATACGCGGGTAGGTCCGATGTCAGTGACTTGAAAAAACTGTAACGTACGAATGAAGTGGTATTCTCACTAAAGTTATGGTTGATTTTTACGTCAAACGAGTCGCGGTCCTGAATAAACGAACCAACTGCTTCATAGTTACCGCTTAAACCTGGAAGATTCGATCCCGGAAGGAGTCCGAAAATGGCCCTTGCGGCAGGGCTGAATTCGGTTTGCGGGATCATGTTGTTCGCATAGGCAATTCGGGCACTCGAACTCGTAAGCGAGGGTCGAAAAATTTGTCCGTCGCGAACCTGAACGGTTTGTCCGAGGTTGTTAACCGCTGTAACCGGATTTGAACCGGCCGGGCATCCGGGCTGCGCGTTCGTCACCCTTGCAGGCGTCGTAGATGGAGCGACAGGCGGACGGAAACAGAGGTAACTGCCCAACACCGAACTAAAGTCCCCCATTCGGTAAGCACCAATCGGTACAGATAGAAATGTGTTTTGTCCCCTGCGGTCGCGTCCGCCTTGATAGTCGCCGAAAAAGAAGGTTTTGTCTTTTATAATCGGACCGCCGATCGTAAATCCGTATTGGGTCAGATTTGTATTCGGCTGTTCACTGACGGAAAGAGTGTTTCTAGCCTTAAAAGCACTGTTCGTATTGTAAATGAAGACAGTGCCTCTTAAATTATTCGTTCCCGATTTGATCTGAACGTTGATCACCCCTCCGGCTGCTCGGCCTTGCTCGGCATCATACGAATTTGTCGAAACGTCAACAACTTGAATTGCATCCGGAGGCGGTACGATCGCGGTTTGCGAAATAACATTGGTTTGATTGTTGATCGTCCCGTCTAGCTGAAAGTTGTTGTAACGCTCATTTTGTCCGTTGATGCGGCTGATGAGCGAACCATTCGGATTGCCGAAACTCGAGCCAACGGTGACCGGTTCGGAAATACCCGGAATTGTGTCTAATACACTTTGGTAATTGCGGTCAAGGGAGAGCGGCAAATTGATTGCCTGCTCAGTGGTGATCTGTCCGCTGACATCGGCGCGGTCGGTTTTTAATTGAACCTGATCGCCCGAAATTTGCACAACCTCTGTAATGCCACCCGGTTCTAAGGCCGCATCGGCGCGAACAGTCGTGTTGATGGCGACTTCGACACGCTCGCGCACGAATTTTTTGAAATTCGTCTGCTCAATCTCAACCCGGTAAGCACCTGGATCCACGCTGGCGATAGAAAAGTTTCCTTCTTCATTGGTTATCACCTCACGCGTCGTGCCGCGGTCGATGTCCGTCACGACGACACGCGCGCCGGCAATCGCGCCGCTATTGGCATCTTCAACGTGACCGACGAGAGAGCCAGTTACTGTTTGCGCCGTTGCCGTTCCGGTTAACGCTGAAAGACCGCAAACGACGATTGTAATACAGGCAAGCAAGTTTCGTTTCATTATCTAAAGCCTCCGTAAACTGAATTACAAATTAATATACATTTGTTCGTATCCACAACAATATTCAAAATTTACTTCATCTGAAACACGCCTTTTTGATTAAGCAAAAGCAGGTGCTCCAAAATGTTTTTGCAAAATTAGGGCTACGCTGCCGCGCAGTCGGGGCTGTTCGGCCGCCTCCGCCGGAACGATTCTGGTAACGGTCAGGGTTGACGGCGAACGTTCTGCAACCACGCGCGCGATAATCGGAAAAACCCGTCTCCATGCCAGCGTCACTTCGCCGATTAATACTATTGTTTGCGGAGCGATGCCGGTTGTAAGCATTGCCAGACCGACTCCGAGATGAAAAGCCATTTTGTCGAGCACTTCGCCGGCCTTTGTATCGCCTTGTTCGGCAAGGTGCAAGATATCTTCGAAGGTCGGCGATTGGCTGCCGTCGGCAGAACTGCCATTTTGTTTATTTCCACGTGTACCGGAGGTTGCCCGAACATATTGTTTTATTGCGGCCGAATTCGAAGCGTATACTTCCCAACAGCCTCGATTACCGCACTTGCACAATTCGCCGTTTTCAACGATGGAAACGTGGCCGAATTCACCGGCAACGCCGTTTGCACCGCGCATCAATTGACCGTTTGCGATAATTCCCGTTCCGATACCTTCGGAAATGGTCACGGCAACCAGGTTGCGGATACCTTCGCCACGCCGCTCAAACCAGATTTCGGCCAGAGCGCAGGCGTTAGCGGCATTTTCGATTTCAACGGGCAGATTTGTAGCGTTTTCGAGCGGCGTTTTAAAATCCACGTCGGTCCAACCTAAATTTGCCGCGAATACCAACCGTTTCGACTTAAGATCGACCCGACCCGGAACGCTTACGCCAATACCTTCGAAAAATATATGCGGATGCGAGTTAATAAAGGCAACGACATGCTCCGTTAAATTCACGATAAAGTCATTCGGATCCGCTGCCGTCGGGAAAGACACCTGTGAAGTAAATCGAGCGTTTAAATCAGCCAAAGCAACTGTCGTCTCGGTGGGACGAATATTGATTCCGACAATGCCCGTACGATCGACATTCAGATGCAAGAATCTTGGTTTACGTCCGCGCGGCAGATGTCCAAAAGCTCCTTCAGTAACCCATTTTTCCTCGACAAGTTGGTCCGTAATAACGGAGATCGTGCTGCGCTGCAAACCGGAAAGACGTGCCAAGTCAGCTCGTGAAAGAGGTTGCCGCGTTCGAATCAAATCCAACACGATGCGCCGGTTAATGTTTCGGGCAGTCACGCTGGTCGCCACGTTAAAACTGGTCAAATCAATTTTTCGCATCAATAGGATCCGCAAAAATAAAAAAACGGATTTATTTTGTTTGGGATGCGAATAATATCGCGGAATGATATTTCTGTCAAATCTGGCAGGCCAATTAGGTGTCTTTCCTTTTCATGCCGAAGCGTTTAACATTGGCACGGACGCGAAGTGTTATTCTTTCCTTTGCTTTGTTTCCCCACCTGTAAATGATGAGTGTATCTCTTTCGTCTTTTGAAGTAATTACCGGCCTCCCGGAATTTATAGCGTACGGTATCGTCGTTTTGTTGGGCGGTATCGTCGGGAGTTTCCTCAACGTCGTGATTCACCGGATACCACTCGGGCAATCGATCATTTTTCCGAGCTCGGCGTGCCCAAACTGTAAATCACCGGTAAAAGCATACGACAATATCCCAATATTGGGCTGGTTGATTCTTAGGGGGAAATGCCGAGCGTGCAAGAACAGGATTTCCGCTCGATATCCGGTCGTTGAATTACTTACCGCATTTCTTTTTACGATAGTTTATTGGCAGATCGGGCTCAGTCCGTTTTTACCGGTCTGTCTTTTGTTTATTTCTGCAATCGTGATATTAGGGTTCATTGATGCCGAGCATTTGATCCTGCCAAATCTCATCACTTATCCGCTTTTGGTCTTCGCGCTCGCGGTCAGGATCACATATCCATTGGTTTTTGATTCGAATTATTTTAGCGACCTCGGGTATGCTCTGGCCACGTATCTCGCAGGATATCCTGCATGGCTGGTTTCCTTTTTCGGAGCAGTCGTCGGAGCAGCGGCAGGCGGTGGATCACTTTGGGTAGTGGGTGAGGCTTGGAAGCGATTCCGGGGCGTGGAGGCAATGGGTCTCGGCGATGTGAAAATGATGTTTGGTGTCGGAGCTTTTCTGGGATGGCGATTAGCGATTTTCTCAATTTTTGTCGCTGCATTTTCGGGTGCAATCATTGGCATCGTCGTAATCGCAAGACAAAAGGAAAAGAATTTTCAAACCCAAATGCCTTTCGGCATCTTTTTGGGTCTCGGCACGGTGATCGCTCTCCTTTTCGGGGAACAAATGATAGCCTGGTATATCGAAAAGTTTATTCTCTAAACGGTCTTTGCAGCCTTTTCAACACATTCCACTGAGCAGTAATACGACGCTCGTCCAAGCTTGATCGCTTTGTTCTCAGGTATCCACGCCCCGCATTTTGGACAATTTACAAGAGGCCCCGAGGACTTTTTCTCGTTCTCAATCCGATTGCCGCGGGGCGCATTTATTTGTATCGATCGCAACATACGCCAGATGTCGAGCATGGCCACTAATTGCCTTCGATAACGTATCGCCGTCACTCCGGCCAACACAAACAATATCACACCGATAAAAATAGCTTCCTTCATTGTTGCGGTGTTTCTCGGCGTCCATTCAGGAGAGAAGATAATTCGTTAATAGAGGGACTAGCAGGGTGGGCGCGCTTCAACTGTTCCAGATAGTTGGCGGCCTTGTCCGTCTCATTTTGCTTCAAAAGTGACTGAATAAGAAATTGAAGCGTTTTTTCATGATCGGGATCGATTACAAGGGCTTTTTCAAACTCCGCTACAGCGTTGGGAAGCTTCGACGGTTGCTGCAAAAAATAGGTTAAGGCAAGATCAGTCTGAATTTCCACGTCGTCGGGCCTTTTGGCAAGAGCCTTACCATAGAACTCCCTGGATTTCTCAAAACTTTCATTGTCTTTATTAAAATATCCAATATCGAAATAGGCATTTCCTAATCCAACCTGAAGGTCATGATCGTTCGGTTCCAAGGCAAGCGCCCGAACCAATATCCGCATCGATTTGGAGAGGAGTTCCACATCCCGCTTCATTGAAGCATATCGATAGAGCGCCAACCCCAAGTTTTTCTGAAACGCAAAATTCTTTGGGTTCGCGTCGGCTTCAGCGAGCTTCTTTTTGGTTTCTTCGTCTGTTAAGGAAAACTCTGCTGCCTCATCACTACTAGTATCCCGATTCGTTTTTAAGCGATCGTTTTCGGCTTTTACCGTATCCATTTCAACGCGATTTAAAGTATTCGCAAGGAAAAATCCGCCCGCGAAACCGAAGACGAGTGCAACAATCGACATCCAAAAATTTTTGCCGGACATTCGTCAAAATTCTAGCAAATTTTCAATAAAAAACGAAAAACGCCGTCTTTCTAAAAAGGCAGCGCTGAAACGCAAAACAAGCCAAAACATTGGAGCAGGCCTATAAGCCGAATCTTGTTCCCACCTTTTGGGTGGGCGGCAATCATTCATCTAGGCTGTTCGTTACCGAACAGCTCGAGCGACCTACCCGGAAACGCTGCCGGTTCGCACCGACGATTGAGCGGGCGGCCCAAAATGCACGTTTCCCTATTTGGTCTTGCACCACGAGGAGTTTACCCGGCCGCGAATGTTGCCATTCGCGCCGGTGAGCTCTTACCTCACCGTTTCACCCATTGCCATTCTAATGAAAGTTGAATCCAAATCTTAAATCCAAAATCCCAAATCGGAATGGCTGGTTTGTTTTCTGTTGCACTTGTCGTCGTTCGATCTCTCGAACGCCCGGAGGTTATCCGGCTCGTTGCCCTTTGGTGTTCGGACTTTCCTCTTGCTTATGCAAGCGACTGCCCAACCTGCTCCATTGCAAGGCAATTAAGTATAACAAAAATTAATGAACATTGAAAAAAATTCGTGGCCGGTATTTACACCTTATGGCAATGAGTTCTTGAGCTAAAGCTGATGCTCCAACCCACTTAAAAAATCGGGAGGAAAGAGATGTGCCCAATTTTTACCGATGTGACGATGCACTAGCCGTTCTATTTCCTCGACCGTGCGGCAATGTTCGAGACTTTTTACGAGGTCGCGGGTCTCCTCTAACGCAATTCCGGAAATTATCCGGCGCACGTTTACGATTGAGTGGACATTCATACTCAATTCTGTAGCTCCGAGTCCGAGCAAAATCGGGACGTAGTACGGCGAACCGGCCATTTCTCCGCACACTATTACGGATTTGCCAGTCTCATGTGCAGTATTTAGAACGCTCTTTATTGCCCGCAAAACTGCGGGATGCAGGGTTCGGAACCAATTCGCGACCGTTTCGTTGTCACGATCGGCCGCCAACAAGTATTGTATTAAGTCATTTGTTCCTAAACACAAGACATCTGTTTCTTCAGCTAGTTCCTTAACCATAAGGAGGGCGGATGGCACCTCGATCATAGCTCCGAGGCTGGGGGCGCCGACGTTTTTGCCCTTCGAGATGAGACTATTTCTTTCACGTTGCAGCAGCGATTTGATCTCACGAATTTCCGAGATACCTGAGATCATCGGGAGGATAATGTCGATGTTGTGCTGGGATGATGCACGGAGAAGGGCTCGCAGCTGTGTTCTCAGATGCACTTTAAAGGCTAAGCCAAGCCGCAAGGCGCGAAGCCCCAAGGCCGGATTTTTCTCACTGTTTGCGTTTTGGTCGAATAGCTGCTCAGCACCGAGATCGAACGTTCGTATTTTAACACCATCGTCTCCGGCAAGATCTGCGATCGCCCGATAGGCTTCAACCTGTTCATTTTCCGACGGAAAACCCTGAAACTGGTTGAAGAGAAATTCGGATCGATAAAGGCCGATACCTTGCGCTCCGAGCCGCTTGGCTTTTTTGTAAGCAGAAGGCGTGTCGGAATTCGCAAGAATCCGGATCTCTTCTCCGTCAAGCGTTTTCACAGGCCCGGAACGAATCTCGGCCTCAACAAAATTGAAATGGCGGACTTGGGCCGCTGAAGCCGTATATTTTTGCAATGTATCCTGCCCGGGATGCAGGATTATCTGCCCGTTATAGCCGTCGACAATCACGTCATCACCCGTTTTTAAACGTGGAAATATTTTCTTTACGCCGGTAACGGCAGGCCAGTTTAATTCCCTGGCTAAAATGAACGTGTGCGATGTCCATCCTCCGTTTTCCGTAATCACGCCTCCCAGCTCGCTTCCGGCCAATTCGACCAATGTGGAAGGTTTTAATTCCTTAGCCGCAATTATCGAATCTTTTGCAAACGGGATCTTCGATTGCCTGCCGCCGCCGAGCGCCGTTAAGATTCTCTCGCATACATCTTCAAAGTCGATGTAACCATGGCGGAGATGCTCGTCCGGAATCGCCTTATACTTCGCGACATAATTGTCCGTCACGAGTTTTATCGCCCATTCGGCATTTATCTTTTGTTCAACAATTTCGTTTTCGATACTGGCCTGCAGTGAAGAATCTGCAAGCAGCATTCGGTGAGCGTCGAAAATGCCAGGCGCCGCGTCGGAAACTCGTCCATTTTTGCGGGAGACGATTCGGTTAAGCTGGAGCTTCGCGGTGTTGATTCCCTTCCGCAGGCGGTGCAATTCGGGCTGTATGGCGAAATCATCCAAATCTCTCCGGTAAAACTGTCGGTTAGTACCGTGTAAACAAACGATTTTACCAATCGCGACCCCTCTCGAAACGGCCCGAGCTCTTAAGCGAATTTCAGATTTCTTGTCATTCGCGGACGGAGTTTCGGCCATTTTATCAAGAGTCTTCATTGCGGAAACTCACCACCGAATCGAACTGCGGCTCTTTTAATTACCGAAATTGAATCCGCCTCCGCTGCCGCCTTGTGCCGGGAAAAAAGGTTTCAAGAGACCGGCGAATGCCGCGAGATTGCGCGTCTGGATCAGAATTTCGCCAGGACCGCTGAATTCGGCTACCATTCCTTCTCCGCTGAGAAAACTCTTGAAAAACCCGCTGGCGGCTTTACGCAGGTTGTATTGCATGTGGCCTTCCCACGCGACCAAATGGCCGGTGTCGACTATGTATCGCTCACCCGGCTGAAGAACCTTTCTGTGAATCGCGCCGAATGAAGAGACCAAAAGCAATCCGGTGCCCGAAACCTGCAATACAAACAAGCCTTCACCGCCGAAAAACGACTTCGCTCCGCCGAACTTTGTATCGACTATCAGACCCGAATCGCCGGCAAGATACGAGCTCGATTGAACCATAAAGGTTTGGTTGTTCATCTCGATCCCGGCCACGTCGCCCGGTGCTCCCGGTGCCAAGGTAACTTCGGCTGGGCCGCCGCGGGCCGTAAACGTTGAAACAAATGCCGATTCGCCGCCGACGGCCCGCTTCAGCGCTCCAAAAACACCGCCTTTCATCTGTGATTCCAGATCGACGTTCGCCGACATTGAGACCATGGCTCCGGCCTCGGCAGAAATTGCCCGCTCGGGATACAAACGCACGACCGCCAGGGCGAATGCTCCTTGAAAGAGGATTTGCCAGGTATATCCCGTTCCCTGTCCGCGTCCGTCGAGATCAATATCAAAAACTCCTCCTGAGCTTGGACCGCGCGGCATCGGCGGCGGATCATTTCGGGGCTGCGGGTTTGAAGCATCTGCTTGCGGCTGCAGTGTAAATCCACAGGAGCCGCAGAACCGGGCGTCGGGAAGCAATTGTGCTTTGCATTTCGGACAATTCATAAAATTTTTGAGTCAAACCAATAAGGTCGCCGAGATTGCAGATCGGGGAAGCTCTTAATTTTTCTCCATACAAAGCGCCCGGGACAGAGCCACTGTTCCCGACCTGCAATCTGATTAAGGTTGGACAACTAAAATTAACTTGGTCATGATATTGCCTCCGCTCGAACTTTTCTGGATTTTTCAATTATTATACGGCATGCCTGCTCGGCATTATCGGCAAAATCAAGAAAGCTGACATCGGCATCGGACACGACCAGGTGCTTTTGCCATGCATTGACGACTTCCTTCCAGCATTCGCCGATAAGAACGAGAGGGCGGCGTTCTAAAACGCGGGTTTGCAATTTATTCCAGACCAATGAGATCTCGGTCACAGTGCCCATTCCGCCGCGGAATGCAACAAATCCGACTGAACGCGTGATCAAATTTTGGAGCCTGTCATAGAAATGATCCGTCGCTACTTTATCCGTTAAATAGCGGTTCGGCTCGGTCTTGAATTGGTTCATCACGATACCGAATACGCGGCCGCCCTTCTCGTGCGCACCTCGTGAGGCGGCTTCCATAATTCCAAGGTAGCCGCCGGTACAAATGGTGAAACCGGCCTCGGCCAAAAGCGACCCTAATTTCTTTGCGTCATTATACTCAGGCGAATCCGCCAAGCATTTCGAACCGCCAAAAATCGTGACTATTCTGTCCTCTGAATTTCCAATCACTTTGTATTCGTTTCGATCAAATTTAGAGCTTGAATGCGATTATTATAGCCGAGAGAAACGCTTTGACAAAGAGGTCAGCTTACGACGGCTTCTTCGGGCGTCAGATTTCCGGCTTCGTGAATCGCCCTCGTTGTGTCGGTGAAGAGCAGAATAATGCTTCCGACGACGAAAAACACGATCAAAGCGAGAATCGCGTGGCGAAAGGAGCCGGTTGTGCCGACAATGATCGTGAACAGAAGTTGACCCATCCACGAAGTTCCTTTCTCGGATATCTCATATAGCCCGAAAAAGGACGATTCGCGGCCCTTGGGAATCATTTGGGAATAGAGCGACCGAGAGAGCGCCTGTGCACTGCCTAAAACAAGCCCTATAAACGCTCCCATTATCCACGCCTGCGTGGTCGTTTCAAGGAACGCATACGCATAAATGACGATCGCGCACCATATTATCAGCGATATTAATATCGTTCTCTTTGCACCGATAAACCGCGCGATTCGCTCGAAACTGATCGCTCCGACGAGCGCCGCTATCTGTGCAACGAGAAAAATACCCAATAAAAAAGAGGTGTCTTCCGGAATGCCCCGCGAGGTGAAAAGCTCGTATGATAAAAATACCGATGACTGAAGAATTACCGTTTGAATGCCGTCGTTGTAAAAAAGATATGCTACGAGAAAAAGCGCCGTATATTTCAACCGTCGAAGCTCTTTCAATGTTTGCCAGACCTCGCTAAAGCCTATAGTTACAAGGCCTTTGCCGGGCGGAATCTTCAGAGCGTCGCGCGGTGTTTTAATCAGATAAAAGCTAATCAAGGCGAATAAACCCCACCAAAGGGAGGCCGCGAGGAAACTGATGCGCACGGCCATACCCGTGGAAATTCCGAGGCTTTCGGCGTTCTTTATAAGCACAATGTTTGCAATCAGCATCACCACCCCGCCCAAATATCCTGACGCATATCCATAGCTCGAAACGCGGTCGCGCTTATCTTCGGATGTCAGGTCTATGAGAAACGCGTTGTAAAACACATTTGCTGCAGCAAAGCTCATATTCGAGATAATCAATAAAACGCTGCAAATAATATAAGAATCCTCGGTTACAAAAAACAGAAGCCCGCTTGCGACGACGCCCAGATAGCAAAAGAACGCCATCATTCGTTTTTTCAAGTTGGTGTAATCCGCGATGGCACCGAGGATCGGAAGCAGCGCAACCATTGCAAATACAGAGATCGCAATGCAAAACGCGGGCAGGCCTTTCGGAGTTACGTTAAAAAGATAAAGATCGAGAATCACACCATCTTCGCCCACCGCTTGCTGGGCAAGATTTATCAGGTACGGCCCGATCAGCACTCCGACGACGGTAGTGTAAAACGCTGAGTTCGCCCAGTCGTAGGTCATCCAGCCGAAAATTGCCTTTCGGTCGTTTTTTTTAAAAGTGGTTGTGCTCATAGATGAGATTCGGTTGTCGAGAATTGACGCGACAATTGTTCACGATAAGACCCTCGAAAGCAAGTCTTTCGCAATAATTGCCTATCCGAGATTAGGTTGGTTTGGCAATAATTGAATGATTACCGTAAAGTAGTCTAGTTCCAGACGGCTGCATAACCAGCATTCTATGAAAACGATGATTCTTGCCGCAGGCTTCGGCACACGGCTTTTTCCGCTAACGATTGACCGAACGAAGCCGGCTATCCCATTTCTGGGAAAGCCTCTAGTGGGATACGTGGCCGAGTATCTGGCTAAATTCGGACTGAACGACCTGGTCGTTAATCTACATCATCAACCGGATTCGGTTATTAAGGCCCTCGGTGACGGAAGTACTTTCGGGGTCAGAATAGAATATACGCTCGAAGAACCAGATATTCTGGGTACAGCTGGAGCTTTGGATAACGCTCGTCATCTGCTCGAGGACGATACGTTTCTGATCGTCAACGGGAAAATAATAACGGATATCGACATTGCATCCGCGATCGAAACGCATAAAAACTCCGGCGCGATCGCGACAATGGTTTTGAAGGAAAACCACAAACGCGAAAGGTTTACAATTGTGAGTACTGAAGACGGCCGGGTTACGGGTTTCGGTGATTTTGCACAGCCTTTTACCGAAGAGGAAATCCGCGATACTGAACAGGAGCTCATGATTCCTCTAATGTTCACAGGTATTCACATCCTTGAACCCCGAGTTTTTGATTACATTCCGCGGGGAGTTTATTCGGATATTGTGCCTTCGTTTTATAATCCGGGACTGGCAAATGGCGAAATGATAGCGGCTCACATCTCCGACGGAAGTTGGTTCGAGCTCTCCACGATTCCGCGATATCTGGATATCTCGCTGGCGATGATGAAAGGGACCGACGTTCATTACGGGAATAGCTGTAAGATTTCGCCGGATGCCACCATTAGAGATTCGGTCGTTTGGGACGATGTCGTAATTTCCGAAGAAGCGAATTTATATCGCACGATTATCGCGGATGCTGTAACGATCGAGCCTGGCGAGAGCTTCGAAAATGCCGCGATTGTTAAGGCAGATATGGTCCGAAATTGCGAAGAGATTCCCGAAAAGGCACTGAAAGGTTATATTCAGGGTGAGAATTATATCGTTCCACTGAACTGAGAAAGTGAAAATGTGAAAAGGTCAATAGTAAAGAAGTGACCTGCGCTTTAGACGGTTAACTTTCCATTGTTTTCTTGATTTTCTTCTAAACTATTACTCTTTCAATACTAACATTGATCTATGTCGACTATTCGAGAAAGACTTGCTGAATTCCTTGTTTCAAAAGGCCAGCAGGCCGACATTGAGCGGTTAACGCCGGACGCCTCGGTGCGCGAGTATTTCCGGGTCGGCTGGCACGGGTCGCGAGCGATCGTATGCGTGTATCCTGACCCGTTTGTCGCTCTCGAGCAAAGTTATCTCGATGTCTCGAACTTGTTTATTCGAGGCGGTCTTCCGGTTGCGAAAATTTTGGATTTTGACGAAAGGCTCGGTATCATCGTCCTCGAAGATTTCGGGGACCGAATCCTCCGCGAAGAACTACAGATCGCGGATGCAGCATATAAGGAAAAGTTGATAAACGATGCGATCTCGATAATTCCGCGAATCCAAGCCGCCACGAACATTGCGTTCGAGAGTGATTCTATCGCGTCAAGGCTCAGGTTTGATACGGAAAAGCTGCTTTGGGAACTCGACTTTTTTAAAACGCATTATTTCGATACGTTCAAAAAACTGCCCTTATCAAATGAAGTTGACGCCGCCCTTGGAGTCGAATTTAAAGAACTTTCCCGTGGGTTGGAAAAGAAAGCCATCGTCCTTTGCCATCGCGACTTTCACGCGGCGAATCTTATGCTTGATCAGAAAAATAGCCTCCGGATCATTGATCATCAGGACGCGCGCATGGGTTCTGTGGCATATGATCTCGCTTCTTTTCTGCTGGACAGAGTGACGGAACCGCCGACTCCTGAATGGCTTGCCGAAAAACGCCGCTTGTTTTTAGATAAGCGAGAGGAAATAGGACTTGAAAAGATTGCCGAGGACGAATTTGCTGATGAATTTTTTTTGCAGTCAATCCAACGTTGTCTGAAAGCGATCGGAACCTTTTCGTTTCAATCGGTGAATCGCGGCAAAATTTATTTCGTTCCATTCATCAAACCGATGTTTCAGATCGTGCTTCGTGCAGCCGAGAACCTTGACAGATTTCCGAATTTGCGGAGAATAATCAAAGAACAACTTTAGGCGGCCATACTCTTTTATCAACCGCACTGGCGTTTGTAAAAAGTTCGGTGCTACTCATTATGGAAAATGATTAGGCCGGGACTAACTAAGTAATAATACCGGCTTAGGAGGAATCGATCGATGGCGATTAACGAAGAAAAACTGAATCAATTTTTGGACAATGCAGTCACGGATTTTGGTGCGACGATGCACGCCGGACTTGTTATTATAGGCGAAAGCCTCGGTCTTTATAAGTCAATGGCTGAAGCGGGGGAACCGCTTTCACCCGCCGACTTAGCCGAACGAACGGGAACAAACGAGCGTTACATCCGCGAATGGCTGAACGCACAGGCAGCCGGAGGTTATGTTTCCTACGATGCGGAAAACGGGCGCTATTTTCTTTCGGAAGAACAAGCCTTCGCGATGGCTGACGAAAAAAGTCCGGCTTATCTTCCGGGCGCGTTTCTGCTTGCCGTTTCCTCACTCCGCGCCGTGCCGGAAATGATTGAACGGTTTCGTACAGGTGAAGGTTTGGGTTGGCATGAACATGATCCAGGACTTTTTCGCGGGACAGAAATGTTTTTTCGTCCAGGTTATGCCGCGAATTTAGTCAGCTCGTGGATTCCGGCTCTTGATGGAGTGGAAGAAAAATTAAAAGTGGGTGGGAAAGTGGCGGATGTGGGTTGCGGGCTGGGGGCTTCAACTGTTTTGATGGCGCAAGCGTATCCGAATTCAACATTCGTCGGCTTTGATTATCATGACAAGTCAATCGAGACGGCGCGACAACGTGCTGAAGAAGGCGGCGTTGCAGACCGCGCTTCATTTGAAGTCGCAAAAGCCAAAGATTTCCCCGGCGGCGATTACGATTTCGTGACTTACTTTGACTGTCTGCATGATATGGGCGACCCGGTCGGCGCGGCCGCACACGTTCGGGAAACTTTAGCCTCTAACGGAACCTGGATGATTGTCGAGCCGTTCGCCCATGATGATGCGAAAGACAATATGAATCCAGTCGGACGCGCCTTTTATTCGGCTTCGACCCTGATTTGCACGCCTGCCTCTCTGTCACAAGAAGTCGGATTGGCGTTAGGAGCGCAAGCTGGGGAAGGGCGAATGCGAAATGTCGTGACGAAAGGCGGATTTTCGCAATTTCGCCGTGCTACAGAAACGCCTTTCAATTTGATTTATGAGGCAAAGCCGTAGGTGTATGCTAACCATAGTAGTTTGCGTAAGCTGATAAGTGCGCGGTTTTTGCATTTTCGCACCCGCATAACTACAGCTTAGTTTGGGCCAAAGATTCTGGCTTTTTCGTCGTGAAATCCTCGCCGGGATTGACGAAGAGATTTTGCTCAAAACGATACTGTTTATCGTAAAGCTGTTTATAGCGCCCGTTTATTGCGATCAGCTCATCATGCGTTCCGCGTTCGAGTATTGCACCGGCCTCGACGACGAGAATTTGATCGGCGCTCCGGATTGTCGACAGCCTGTGAGCTATAACGAAAGTCGTCCTTCCCTGTCTGAGACGATTCAATCCTTCCTGGATCAATGCTTCCGATTCGCTGTCGAGGCTCGAGGTCGCCTCGTCGAGGATCAAAATCCGCGGATTCGCAAGAAGCGCTCGTCCTATGGCAATCCGCTGCCGCTGTCCGCCTGAAAGCTTGACGCCGCGTTCGCCGACGATCGTATCGTAACCATACGGAAATTTTCGGATAAATTCATCGGCGTTAGCGATTCGGCAAACTTCCTTTATGTCATTTAGCTTCGCTTCAGGATTTGAGAAGCGTATGTTGTCCAGGATCGTGCCGTCAAACAGGAAATTGTCCTGGAGAACGACGCCCAGATGCCTTCGATAGTCGCGAAGCTTCACAGTTTGCAGATCCTTGCCGTCAATCCTGATGCTGCCTTTTGTCGGTTGAATAAAATTAAGCACGAGGCTTAGGATTGTGGATTTGCCCGAACCACTCGAACCGACTAATGCCGTCGTCGTTCCCGCCTCCGAATGAAAATCGATGCCCTTGAGCACCGGAACGCCGGCGTCATATTCAAATTCGACATCCTCGAAATCAATTGTTCCATTCACCCTGGGCAGCGGTTGCTTGCCGGCATCTTCCTCATCCTCGGTGGTCATTTCCATGACCTCGCGAATTCGGTCGAGACCCGCGAGGGCGTCTGTGATCTGCGTTCCGATCGATGTGAGTTCAATCACCGGGAGAGCCAGCAGGAACGTGAAAGATATATACATCAGAAAATCGCCGAGCGTCATCGTACCGGCTTGTACCGCATTGCCGCCGATAATGATCATTACAACAGCGATTGCACCGATCACGATCGACGAAAACGCCGAGATCGCCGAAACGCCGGTTACCGAACTCCTGATGTTGCGGAACAACCTGTGTGCTCCGCGAGCGAACGAAAGTTCCTCCCGTTTCTCGGCCGTGTACGCTTTTACAATACGGATGCCGCCGAGGCTTTCCCCCAATCGCCCCGTTACTTCGGCAGTTATCTCGCCGCGCTCGCGAAAGATCGGCCTCAGTTTCTTGAACGCATATGCCAGAACGCCGCCGAACAGAGCCAAAACCACAATCGTCGCCAGCGTCAACTGCCAATTTAAATAAAACAACACTCCGAGGGCGATCACAGCCGTTACAACGCTGCCCAAAATCTGCCCCAACCCGGTACCGACCAGATTACGTATTCCCTCGGCATCGTTCATAATGCGCGAGATCAACTGGCCGCTCTGTGTAGAATCGAAATACGAAATCGGCAGCCTTTCGATTCTTTGCTGCACACGCATGCGCATATTCGTAATCGCAAGCTGTGCCGCGACGCCGAGGATTTGCGACAAAGCAAACGACGTAACCGCCTGTATCAAAGTCGAGACACCGATGGCGAGCGCGATCCATTTAATGATCTCGTATCGCCCATTCGTGAAAACCTCATCGCCGATATATTTCGTCGATGCCGGCAAAACCATCCCTGCAAGCCGTGAGATCAGCATTAAGATACTGCCGATAAACAGCCGCCAACGGGCGTTCCAAATTATCCTTCGCGCCTCGGCCCAGGCGCTTTTGTAATTTACCTTCTTTTTCTTCTTTTCTTCGTCTTCAGGCATTCAGTACAATTTGGGGGGTGTAAACGTCCGATGTCAAGTCAAATGCCAGAGTTAAATTGATTGGCAATTATGTTAAAATATCTCTTATGTCAGCTGATCGGCTCGAAATCGTCAGAGCATGGGTTGAGAGGTGGGCCGAAACCGGACCAGTCCTCGAACGACTTCGTCTTGAAGAACACCGAAATTCGAGGCTAAGTGAAACATTATTGTCGCTAAGCGATGTCACGGATGCCGCCTTACTTGCCAATCCTCCAAAACCAGACTCCGGAATTATCGAAATGCAGCGGCTTTTCGCGAAATTTAGGAATAATGAAACAAGTTCTTGAAGCCGCGAAAGACGTTCAGAATTTTCTTGAAGCGAAGGATTGGAACTTTTGCTTTATCGGGGGCATTGCGCTTCAACGTTGGGCAATACCGCGAAACACGAACGATGCGGACATCACACTGCTTACCGGTATCGGGCCGGAGGAAGACGTGATACGAACGCTGCTTGAAAAATTCGAATCACGCATAGAAAACAATCCGATGGATTTCTTTCTGCCGCGACGCATTGTCCTTGTCAAAGTCGGCAATGTCGGTGTGGACATTTCCCTCGGCGCGCTCGAGTTCGAGGAGCATGCCGTCGAACGCGCGACCTATCATGATTTTGTACCAAATATAAGCCTAAAAACTTGTACTGCCGAAGACTTGATCGTTTTCAAGGCATTTGCCGATCGCCTCAAGGATTGGGCTGATATCGAAAGTATAATTTCCGTTCAAAGCAGATTGGATTGGCCATATATAATCGAGCAACTGTCGCCGCTGGTTGAAATTAAGCATGAACCCGAAATCCTCGATAAGCTGGCAGTTATGCGGAAGGGACTTACGTAATCACGAATGAACCAGACATACATTAATGAACTAAAAGCTCACATCGGCAAAGATGTCACTCTAAAAGGCTGGCTTTACAACACGCGTTCCAGCGGGAAGCTCGTCTTTTTGCAGCTCCGCGACGGAACGGGCATTGTGCAGTGCGTCGTCTTCCGGCCGAATAATGAAGAATTGTTCGAAAGCGCAAAATCGCTTGGGCAGGAAAGCTCGATAATCTTAACGGGCAAGGTCAAGGAAGACACGCGTTCGTTGATCGGCGTGGAATTGGACGTAAGCGGTCTCGAAATCGTGCAGAATGCGTCCGATTATCCGATCACGCCAAAGGAACACGGCACCGAATTTCTGATGGACAACCGCCATCTCTGGATCCGCTCTAAAAAACAGAACGCCGTGCTCAAAATCCGTCACACTGTGATCAAAGCGACGCGGGATTATTTGGATGACAACGGTTTTATTTTGGCCGATACGCCGATCTTCACACCCGCGGCCTGCGAAGGCACGACAACGCTTTTCGAAGTCGATTATTTTGAGGACGACAAAGCCTATCTCACGCAGTCGGGGCAGCTTTATAACGAAGCGACCGCTGCGAGTTTCGGTAAGAGTTATTGTTTCGGGCCCGTTTTTCGTGCCGAGAAATCCAAGACCCGCAAACATTTAACGGAGTTCTGGATGGTTGAGCCGGAAATGGCGTATGCCACGCTTCCTGATATAATGGAACTTGGCGAAAACCTCATCAAGTTTATCGTGAAGCGTGTGCTAAACGACAGAAGAGATGAACTTGCTGCTCTCGAACGCGATGTCGCAGTTCTAGAAGCGATAGCTGCGGCAAAGTTTCCGCGCATTCATTACGACGAAGCTGTAAACCTACTTCAGCAAGGCTTCGCGAACGGCGAAATGGAGAACAATTTTGAATGGGGCGGCGATTTCGGAGCACCGGACGAAACATATATTTCGAAACAGTTCGACGCCCCGGTATTCATTCATCACTTACCCGCCGTCATTAAAGCATTTTACTTCGAACGCGACGCTGACCGTCCCGAACTCGCTCTCGGTGCAGATCTGATAGCTTCTGAAGGCTACGGCGAGATCATCGGCGGTGGCGAACGCGCTACCTCGATCGAATTTCTCGAAGAGCAGATCATTGAACACAACTTGCCAAAAGATTCGTTTGAATGGTATCTCGATCTCCGCCGGTATGGCAGCGTCCCGCACGCCGGTTTCGGCATGGGCATCGAACGCGCAACCGCGTGGATGTGCGGCATCGAACACGTCCGCGAAACGATCCCTTTCCCTCGAATGCTAAATCGCCTGAGACCTTAAATTCATGAGGTAAAGATAAGATGAAGAGCCTGTATGTAATTATTGTTATTGCGTTGCTAAACGTATTTGCGCAGCCCTCTTTCGGCCAGAAAACCCAGGAGAAGTCTCAAGCTGGGTTTCAAACATTCCTGGCGAAGGTAGACGCCGCGCAGCTTGAACTTCAGAATGGCAAGGCGGATGCGTTCAAGGTGATCTGGTCGCGTGCCGATGACATCACGCTTTCGGGCGGATTCGGCGGCACGATCGAAAAAGGTTGGGAAAATGTCGGCAAGCGGCTCGATTGGGTCGGTAAACAGTTTTCCAACGGGACGAACACCATCGAGCGGCTCGTGGCCAACGCGAACGGCAATCTCGGTTACGTGGTGCAGCTAGAACACCTCCGTTTCAAAGTTCCCGGGCAAGAAATAGAAACGACACGCGACTACCGCGTGACAATGATCTTCCGGCGCGAACCTGCGGGTTGGCGGATCATCCACCGGCAGGCGGATTCGCAGATGGCGAAGCAGGCGCCGAAGTGACTATCTACCACCACAAACCATAAATGCCGGACGTTATAGTCATTTCGGGACCGAACGGTGCGGGCAAATCGACGCTCGCACCTCACTTGCTGCGCGATGCGTTTGGCATCGTCGAGTACGTAAACGCAGACACAATCGCGCAGGGACTATCAGCTTTTGCTCCTGACGATGCCGCGTTCGGAGCGGGCCGGGTAATGTTGGAACGGCTCAATCAATTGGCCGGGCAGGAACGGGACTTTGCGTTTGAGACGACACTTGCCAGCCGCTTTTATGTTCGTTGGCTCGGAGAACTTCAATACGAAGGTTACAACATACATTTGATTTATCTATGGTTGAGCAGTCCGGCGTTAGCTGTTGAAAGAGTGAACCAAAGAGTTCGTTTCGGCGGTCACGGCGTTCCCGAAGAAACGATTCGAAGGCGATATGAACGCGGGCTGCGCAACTTTTTCGGTCTCTACCGCCCAATTGTGGACTCCTGGCAGTTGTATAACACGTCGGATTCCTTTCTTAACGAAGTCGCCTTTGGTGATAAACTTAATGGCGAAACAATAATTGAGAAAATCATATGGACTCGAATAGAAAAATTGATCCCGACACACCCAATCTGCTTGTAAAATATCGTCTTCTGGTCCGTGAGGCGATCAAAAAAGGCACCCGCGAGGCTCTGCTGATGCACAAACGCGCGGGAAATCCGGTCGCGGTTTGGCGTGACGGCAAAGTTGTTTTGCTCGAGCCGGACGAGATCATTCTCGACGAGTCCTAGCGCCTCGCTTGCGTTATCATGAACACACTCTATTACGGCCACAATCGAAAGATTAGAACCGGGAGCGCGGACACTCCTGTCCGCAACGCCGCTTCCTGCGGCGTCCAGTGTTGAGCAGGCGCCAACGTCGTTCGGGAGCGAGGCTCCCGTGCGGACAAGAGTGTCCCCGCTCCACTCGTATCGCATTGTCGGCGAACCCGAAGACCCCGACGGCGCGATACAGCTTGCATCCGAAGTCCGTTACCAGTTCCAATGGCGGGCGCTATCACTGATAAAGGCCCAACAGCACGAGAAAATCACGAAAAAACCAAAACCGGTTAGAAATTCCAGAAACAGCTTTTTATCCTGCTTGTAAAAATCGATGAAAAAATTCCTAATCTTTTTATTCTTTTCGATTTCGATATTCATTGTTCGACAGTCCGAAGCCCAGAAACCCGTAAAAGACCTCCAACCGACTGTATTCTGATCTCTATCGACGGGTTTCGCTACGATTATTTCGAGAAGTTTCAGCCGCCGACATTGAATAAGCTTGCCCGTGAAGGCGTCCGGGCGAAGTGGATGATTCCGTCGTTTCCGACCAAGACTTTTCCTAACCATTACACCATCGCGACCGGCCTCTATCCCGAAAATCACGGGATATCTGGGATTTCGGTACGACATTCAGCCTTGGAAAACGTGAAGAAGTACAGAAATCGCGTTGGTGGCTCGGGGAGCCAATCTGAGTCACGGCGGTAAAACAGGATGTGCCGGATACTCGGACTCAAACCTGCCAGGAACGACGGTGATTTTCAACGGTAAGACCTATGCTGCGTTGAGTTAGGAGTTCCAACTTAGCTGCCTGCGTCAACCACCCCGGCCGAAGCGGCCACCCCTCCTTTGAAAGGAGAGGAGCTTTAAGACCCGCCAAAGTTGAACCTTCAAACTATTCCGAGCGGATTGTCAGCACCGCAATCTCGGGCGGGACCATAAATCTAAACGGCAGGATGCTGGTCCCTATTCCGCTGGTTACAAACATATCGACGCCTTTGTCCTTCAAATGTCCGCGTGCGTATCTTTGCCCATACGAGGACGGAATCATCGGAGCACCAAGGACCGGAAACCAAATTTGTCCGCCGTGCGTGTGTCCCGATAGCATCAGTTTAAAGTCCCTCGAAATCAACGAATCTCCGGTTATGACAGGCAGAACATCCGGGCTGTGCTGCAGAACGATCACATCGCCCGTGCCTTCGGTCGCAGCCAGGATATTCTTGGCGTCGTCGGAGTAATACTTCCAGACACTGATATTCATGTGGTCCTTAAGCCCCATAATACGAAGTTTTTGCCCGCCGTTTATATCGATAACGGATAGTTCGCCATTCAGAACGTTGTATCCCACGCGTTCGAATTCCGAAGCGATTGATTGGCTGTTGAAATTTTCATCGTGATTCCCGAGCACGACAAAAACGCCGTATTTTGCTTGAAGGCCTTTAAGATTATCGGCAATGACCGATGGCAGCATTTTTAGGTTGCTATGGTCGTCGGGCCGCCGCGAAACATAATCACCTAAAAGAACGATCGCATCCACGTTTTGTTCATTCGTCCGTTCGACGATGTAACGCAGTTTTGCTTCCGTCACTCCGTTAGATCCCCCATGAAGATCCGATATAAGTGCGATCCTGAATCCATCAAATGCGTGGTTCCAGTTCTCTATCTGTAATTCGTATCGATTAACAACAAGGCGATGAGGTTCGACAAAATAGGCGTAGCCAACACACAACAGGCCAAGAAGAAAAACTGCGGCAACCGCCGTTACGGTAATACGGAATGTCGGCATTTATTTCACGGCGTTGAGGGTGATTACGGAGATCTCCGGCGGAACTCGAAAGCGCAAAGGCAATACGCTCGTTCCAATTCCGGCGGTGACAAATACGTGCTTGCCATCGGCGACGGCTTCACCGGCCATGAATCGCGGGTCGTTGACAAAGGGATGGCGTCCGTAAAAGGGAAAATTCGCCTGCCCGCCGTGCGAATGTCCGGCGATCATAATCGCGAAGCCGACGGGAGCCTTTAACATCGAATCGGGATTATGCGTGACCGCTATAATATTTTGTTTTTTCGTGATCGTTTCCAATGCGGAAACCGGAACTTGTCGTCGTTTCCAGTAATCTTCTATTCCCCAAAGCCATACACTTTCATTGCCGATCGTCAGTTCGTGTACATGATTCTCCAGGATTTTGACGCCGATCCGCTCAAATTCGGCCCGCACGCTTTTCTCGTCGTACCACCAATCATGATTACCGATCACGCCGTACACTCCATATTTCGCCTCGAATCCACGCAAATTATTCGCAATGGTTTCGACGGGCATTTTGAGATCACTGTGGATTCCGTCGATCTGCGAGACGTAGTCGCCCAATAGAACTATTATATCCGGCTTCTGCTCATTTGCTTTCGTTACAAGCTCGCGAAGGCGTTCTTCGGTTACATTGTTTGACCCGCCGTGAATGTCGGATATTGCTACAATCTTCAATCCGTTTAGGCTCTCGCTGAAATTTGGAACCGCAAGGCTGACTTCTCTTATCACCAATCTGTTGGGTTCGACAAAATACGAATAGCCCAATAAAAGTGCGGACGCGAGAAGAAGCAGAAGCAGCGTCGCCAAAATTCTGGTTATCAACTTTCTCATCGATAGGATTTACGAAGCGGGGAAATAATCGTTCCACTTTTCATCGACGAGCTTCACAATATCGTGACGCGGCTCAACTTCTTTCGGATACCAGGGTTTCATCCGCGCATCGATGACGATCGGCGCTGTATAGCCAATATGATTGTTTTTAAGGGTAACTTCCTTTGCAAAAATGTCGGTAGCGGGGTCGAACCGCGTCCACGTGGCCCAAAGGAACTTCTCAACCGATTTCGCATATTTGGCGTCGTCATGTAAAACGACGATCTGCCAATCGTCGAAATTGCCGGATCTTGCTATGCGTTCAGCCAAATTTTTGTCGGTATCGTAATCCTCACCCTCAATGACTAGGCAACCGCCGCAGAAGACTTCGACTCGTCTAATTCCGTTTAGCAACTCGCCGCGAAATTTGTGCGCGAGTCCCCTTTTCGCATCGCCCAAACCCATCAGGATCGCTTTGCTGCCGTGATTGATCTTTCCGCTCGCGTAATCGAGCGTGTCGAATGCAGTCTGGCTGAAGATAAAAAAATCGCGCTGCCACTCGACGCGAGCCAGAATGTGTTCGAACACGGATTTGAAGTCGCGCAGATTCTGCGGTGTGTCCGTGAGAAGGAGAAACTTCGTTAACGCCAGCTGCCCTTCGCCCAGTATTCGAAACCCTGCGGACAAAGCCTCGCGAGCGTAGCGTTCCCGCACCACTGCCGCAGCAAGCGAATGAAAACCCGTCTCGCCGTAACTCCAAAGATCGCGGACAGCCGGCATTACCAGCGGAAAAAGCGGCGACAAAAGCTCCTGCAAATAATCGCCGATGAAGAAATCTTCCTGACGCGGCTTTCCTACTACGGTGGCCGGATAAATAGCATCTTTGCGATGAAAGACAGCCTCGGCCTGAAAAACGGGATAATCGTGGCGCAGCGAGTAGTACCCGTAATGATCGCCGAACGGGCCTTCGGCTTTTCGGATATGCGGCTGCACACGGCCGCAGATGGCAAATTCGGCCTCGGCGATTAGGCGATGAAATTTAACCTGATTTGGGACCGATTTAACTCTTCCGCCATTTTTCTCCAGAAGCCCTATTGTTGAGAGCGGATTTTCGACCATTTCAATCTTCCCATCGGTAAGCAGCGATGCGAGCATAAGCTCCGGCACATCCTCGGGCAATGGCGCGACCGCCGCTAGTATCATTGCCGGAGCGCCACCCAGAAAAACTGTTACCGGAAGAGGCTCATTTTGCTGCTCGGCCTCAAAATAATGAAAACCGCCGCCTTTGCCGATCTGCCAGTGCATTCCTGTCGAGGTCGCATCGTAGCGCTGCATCCGGTAAATGCCGAGATTGTGCTTGCCGGTCACGGGGCTTTCCGTATAGACAAGCGGCAGAGTATTAAAATGACCGCCGTCTTCATGCCATAGCTGTAGAAACGGAATCTCGTCTAAATTTGCCGGAATCTTACCTATTTCTAAAACCGGAGCCGTACGCACTTTTTTTGTGCCGAGCTTCACGGCAGAAAAAGCCACGTCGCGGTATCGCCAGAGTTCTCTAGGCTTTGGCGGCAGCAAAATCTCGGCCATTTCGACGCCTCGCTTTACAAAATCTTTAGGCTTTTGTCCGAAAGCAAGGTCGATGCGCTTGTTTGTCCCGAAAAGATTGGTTATCACAGGAAATTTCGATCCTTTCACGTTCTTGAAAAGAAGCGCTTTTCCTTGCTGCTCAATTACGCGGCGGTGAATCTCGGCGATTTCAAGATAAGGATCGACCTCGGCGCTTATCTCGACTAATTCATTTTCATCCCTTAAGTTAGAAATAAACGAACGCAGGTTTTTGTGCATACCAATCGCAGAAGTGGCGGAAAACACGACCGATACGGAGTGTGTTCTTGTGAGACCACCGTGCGTTAGCGCATGGGTTCCCTGGATTGCGGATCAATGGAAGTCTTCAAATCCGAAATCGAGAAACACAACACCTACCGGACACGGTTTACGCCTGGTGGTTAAAGTAGGTTCTTAGCTGTCTTATCTCCGACAATTCAAGCATCAAATTAAAGATTACTTCCGCAAATTCACCTTGCTCAGGTCTAGTTCGTCCGCTTTGATAACGTCGATCTTCATTCCCGGAAAGCGTTTTGCCAGATCGTTTTTAAATTCAGCGTAGTCGCCGACGATAATGATATCGCCTCCTAACAGGTTAGCGGACGCAAAGTCGCGGATTTGCTTGTCAGTCACTCCGTTTACATTTTTCATATACGCATTTAGTTCGCTGGTGGGAATACCAAAGCTATACAGATCGGCTACTGCAGCAGCGAGACCGCCCGTAGTTTCAAGGTTCCGTCCGAAGCCACCGGTCAGAACCGATTTTCGCGGGGCAAGTTCGGCCTCAGTAATTGAGCCTTCCGTCAATCTTTTAATTTCCGCAACCACCAATTCAACAACTTCGGCTGCCGATTCATTCTTCGTCTGAGTGCGAGTAGAAAAATTACTCTTGTCACCGCGCCAGGCAAAACTGCTTCCCGCTCCATAGCTCAAGCCGCGCTTAATACGAATTTCCTGATTCAGCCGCGACGAATACCCGCCGCCGAGTAGAGAGTTTAGAACGCTTGAAGGATAATACTGGGTGCTTCCGCGTCCGATTTTGATTACATCGGTTCCGTAATTTACCGATGCCTGGCCCGAATTCGGCAAATCGATGACGAGTATCCGGTTAAACACGGTTTTTGACGGCAACATAGTTGGCCGATCCGTGGTTCCCCTGACCTTACCGATCTTGGAGGATTTCCACGTGTTAAAGTACTTATTACCCATTTTTTCGGCATCGCCAGCGGAAATATCGCCGGTGAAAATCAATACCCCATTTGACGGCGTGAAATTCTTCAAATGAAAGGCTGCAACATCGGACTGAATTAAATTTCTTAAGGTTTCGGGGGTTCCTCCGGCCGGATGTTCGTCGAAGCTATACCTAGTAGCAACATAACTCGCCAGAAATCCCGGTTGGGTCAAACTGAATTTTAGGCCGTCGAGTGCTTGCGATTTCAGCAGTTCAAGTTCCTTTTGATCAAACGCCGGATTGAACACGACATCTGCCATGATCGCCATCGCCTGATCGAGTTTGTCGGACGTGATGGTTATCGTAACGACCGAGTTATTCCATCCGGCTCCAGCATTTATTGCGCCTCCGAGAAATTCCATCTCCTCGGCGATTTGAGTCGCTGTTCGTGTTTTTGTTCCCTTTGTCAGCATCGATGCAGTCAGATCCGCCAATCCCGCTTCGCTCGATTCTTCGGACGACGCACCGCTTTTAATCAGCAATTGAACTGTAACGAGCGGGACATTCTTTCGCTCAACCACCGCAACCGTCAAACCGTTCGCTAATTTCTTTTCCTTCACGGCCGGAATCTGCACCGAACGCGGCGCGGACGGCGCGGGCGGCGTTTCCTGGGCGAAGACATTAAACGCCGACACGCAGAGATACAGAGATAAAGCCAAAATCGGAATGCGCAACCTAAAGATATATCTTTTCATCATGTCTCTGCGTCTCAGCATCTTTGCGGTAAAAGTTTGGTTTTTCATTATTTCTGGTCTCCTTGCTGGTAATGAATCACAACGCGGTTTGTGTCGGTGAAGTATTTTTTCATCACCCTCTGTACGTCAGCAACGGTCACGGCCTGAAGTTTTGGAATCTCCGAATTTACTGCCTTAGGATCGCGATTATAGGCGATAGCCCGTTCTATAACGATAGCTTTGCCGTCATTGTCCTCGCGCGCCTGGATAGCTTGGGTTATCAACTGGTTTTTTGCCTTCGTTAATTCGCTGGCAGAGACCGGTTTGTCCTGAATAAGCTTTAGTTCATCGAGCAGAGCCTTTTCCAACGCGGCGCCGGTCTTGCCTTCGGACGCGATCGCGAGCAAATATAGAAGCCCTGGATCAACTCGGATATCCGCATTGAAGGAGGCTTGCTGTGCGACCTGCTGTTTGTAAACCAGGCTTTGATAAAGCCTGGAACTCTCGCCGCCGGAAAGTATCTTCTCCACGATTTTCAATGCCGGAATATCGTCGCTCGTGGATTTTGGAGCGAGGTATGTAATTGCAACCGCCGGAAACGGGACGTTCGGAGCGATTTCGTTGAAACGCTGCTCTTTTGTACGTACCGGTTCGACAGCTGTCACACGCGGAATCGAACCATTCGGCTTTGGCAATCTGCCGAAATATTTATCCGTCCACGCATCAAGCTGCTTTTGGTCAAAATCGCCGACGACAATCAACACAGCGTTGTCCGGACGGTAAAAAAGCTTGTAAAATTCGTTAGCATCCTTCGAAGTTGCCGCATTCAGTTCGTCGAGATTACCGATACCGGGGCGTCTATACGGATGCGTTGTAAAGGAACGTCCTTCAAGATACTGGCCGAAAAGCCTTCCATAAGGATTTGCCAGAACTCTCTGCCGAAACTCCTCTTTTACAACGTCGCGCTCGGATTTAAAATTTGTCTCATCAACGTTAAGATTCACCATCCGGTCGCTTTCAGCCCAAAGCAGCGTTCCGAGATGATTCGACGGCACAACCTCGTAGTAATTTGTGAAATCATCGTATGTCGATGCATTGTTGAAACCTCCAACATCTTCGGTCAGCCGGTCCAGTTTCTCATTCGACATGTTCTTCGTGGACTTGAACATCATATGTTCAAACATATGAGCAAAGCCCGACCGGCCCTGCGGATCGTCTTTTGAGCCGACGTTGTACCAGACATGAATCGCCACCGTGGGACTTGTGTTGTCCTGCAGCGAAACGACTTTCAGGCCGTTTGCCAGCGTCTTTTCCTTTATATCAAGCGGCTTAACGCTGATTTGACCGAAAACGGCCAGACTAAACAATAAGCTAAATATGAAAATGGCAACAATATTTCGCATTTTTGATCCTTTAGAGTTTTGCGTGTACTACGCACGGGAGAGCAGTTTTGTTTAGATGCGGAATAGTAAAAATAAGATCACTGCTGCAAGCATCCTTGCTTATACGGCATCCTTAAGAGACAAAGTCTTTTCGCACGTTCGTGCTCAGTGCAACCAGGGACGCTTGCAAACACTCCGTCTTTTGCGCTTACTGATAATCGTAAAATCCCTTTCCGCTCTTACGTCCAAGCCATCCCGCGTCCACGTATTTCTTAAGAAGTGGACACGGTCGATATTTCGGGTCGCCCAAACCCTCATGAAGTACATTAAGTATTGCCAGGCAAACATCCAAACCAATGAAATCTGCGAGCGTAAGCGGCCCCATAGGATGATTCATTCCGAGCTTCATGATCTCATCGATGGATTCACGAGTCGCAACTCCTTCATGTAGTGCGAAAATCGATTCGTTGATCATCGGCATCAGAATACGGTTTGATACAAAGCCGGGAGAGTCGTTGCATTCGACAGGCACCTTTCCGAGCTTCTCGGAAACGCCTTTTACCTTCGCGTAAGTATCATCGGATGTTGCAATTCCGCGTATAACCTCAACCAATTTCATAAGCGGCACGGGGTTAAAAAAATGCATTCCAATCACCTTGTCCGGTCGTTTTGTTGCGGCGGCGATTTTAGTTATCGAAATAGAGGAGGTGTTTGAAGAGAGAATTGCATCCGGGGTGGTTAAATCATCTAGTTTTTCAAATATTTGTTTCTTGATTTCAAAGCTTTCGGTAGCGGCTTCAACGATCAAGGAGCAATCTTTCAAATCCTCCAAATTAATCGTGGTTTTGATTCGGCCCAGAACGATTGCCTTCTCATCCTCTGTCATCGTTTCCTTTTTTACAAAACGATCGAGGCTTTTGCCAATATTCTTCAAGCCGTGCTCTAAAAATTCGGCGTCTACGTCGCACATTACAATGTCAAATCCTGCGTTCGCCGCCGTTTGAGCAATGCCGTTGCCCATCGTACCGGCACCAATGACACCAATAATTTCAGCCATATTTTCTGTGAGTAAGACTTCCTCGGAAAACAGCGAACTGATAACTGAAGATCCAGAACGGTATGAAGATATCAGTTTTCAGATATCATTTATCAGTTATTCCGTAGGAAAAATCCAGAAGAGTTAATTTTCATAAGATGAACTAAACCCGCTCCACCGCCATTGCGACGGAATTGCCACCGCCAAGACAAAGCCCGGCGACTCCGCGTTTTGCTCCGCGCCGTTTCATTTCGAACAGAAGCGTCGTAAGGACGCGGCCGCCAGAATTGCCGATGGCGTGGCCCATCGCCACCGCTCCGCCATTAACGTTTACGAAATCCGGGTTAATTCCTAGTTCCTTCATCACGCCGAGAGCCTGAACCGAAAAAGCTTCGTTCAGCTCAAAGAGCTCTACGTCCGAAAGTTCCCAGCCCGCCTTCTTAACAGCTCGTCGAACACCCTCCACCGGCGCGAGCATAATGAATTTCGGCTCGATACCGGAAACCGCGTACGAAACAATTCGAGCGAGCGGTTCGGTGCCGAGTTCCGCCGCGTTTTGCGCCGAAGTTACCACCAATGCGGACGCACCGTCATTTACCCCGGGAGCGTTTCCAGCCGTGACCGTTCCGCCGTCTTTCTTGAAGGCCGGTTTTAATTTTCCCAATGCTTCCGCCGAGGTATCGGACCGAACCGGCTCGTCGTAATCCAATACGACAGGCTCGCCTTTTTTCTGTGGAATCTCAATGGTTACTATTTCGTCCTTAAATCGGCCTGCCTGCTGCGCTTCGTGTGCTTTGCGGTGTGAATTGTAAGCAAAATCATCTTGAGTCTCACGTGTGATCTGGTGTTTTTCGGCTACGATCTCGCCGGTATTTCCCATATGCCAGTTTTCAAACGGGCACCACAGTCCGTCGTGGATCAGCAGGTCTATTGCGGTTTGATTGCCCATTCGAAAACCGTCACGGGCGTTCTGCAGGGCATACGGAATGTTCGACATCGATTCCATGCCGCCGGCAACTACAAAGTCCGCGTCTCCCAATTTAACGGACTGGTAGGCTAACGCGACAGCCCTCAGCCCGGAACCGCACACCATATTGACGGTTAACGCCGAAACTTCAGGCGGAAGTCCCGCCTTGAGAGCGGCCTGCCGGGCGGGAGCCTGTCCGATCCCGGCCTGGACGACGCAGCCCATAATTACCTCGTCGACCTGCGCGGGATCGACTCCGGCCCGCTTTACGGCTTCCTTGATCGCAATCGCACCAAGTTCGGGAGCAGTAAAACCTTTTAACGCACCCTGAAATTTCCCTGTCGGCGTTCTTGCCGCGCTTATAATTACTGCGTCTCGTGTATTTGACATCATAATCGTTCTCGCAAACAAATCGAACTAAACGGCAAACAAATATTTTCTCATTATTCGTAAGATACGCGCAATTCTACCGAGGCAATCAGTCCTTGCCAATGTCTTCGTTCCAAATTGCCGGACTGTCTCTGATGTATGAGCTAAGCATTTTTATACATTCTTCCGATTGCATGTCGACGATATTAGTGCCGTTTTCTCGCAGCCACTCTATGCCGCCTTGAAAATTAACTGACTCGCCAACAATTACGGTACCGATATTGAACTGCCGCACCAACCCGCTGCAATACCAGCAGGGAGCGAGTGTTGTAACCATTATTGTGTCTCGATAGCTGGGTTGTCTTCCGGCTTTGCGGAATGCGTCCGTCTCGCCGTGGATTGACGGGTCATTTTCCTGAACGCGTCGATTGTGTCCGCGGCCGAGAAGAGTACCCTTGCTGTCGAAGAGTACGGCACCGATAGGAATGCCGCCTTCGTCCAAGCCGAGCCTCGCTTCTTCGATGGCGACCTCGAGCATAGCGTCGAGATCCGAGTCATTAGTCATTGTTTATAAGTCTCCCTAAGTACTGGTTGGGAAAACGATTTACACACGCCGTTTGCAAAAGCATAATACGATAACCTGGACAACACGGTATCGGAACTACTGCGAAAGGCCAAACAGGGTCAAATCGCTTTTTCCGATTGAAATCAAATACCACGAAATCATATTATTATTTCATTGGAGATTTCTGTGTCACAAAACTTTCAGCAAGGTGATTTTCTTATATTTCAAATCGAGAGCGGATACGGGCTGCTGCGGGTCCTGGCCACCGAGGTAGCGGGAAAGGATCCGATTTGGCATCTTGCCGCTTACTCCGACCTATTTTTGGATATCGAAACGGCGGACGCAGCGTTGGAACACCCATCACTCTTATCTATCAGCCACTCGCACCTCGCTCTTACAAACCGCGCCTTCGAAAGCACACAGGTCGCGCGAATGAAAAACGAACCCTTGACAGTGGACGAATTACGAGCTTTCGAAGTTTGGAAACTAAACCCCGATCACGAAATTTCCGATCGCTCGGTGCGTTTGATGCTCGGTTTGAGATAATTATCGTATGATTTCTTCGCCCAAATGACTAGTGGTTTTCTCGGTCACGCTTGCGGGGAGAATGTCTTGCTGATTCATTTTAGGCAGCAATTCGTGGGTTTTAGGAACCGGCAGCGATTCATCTATCGCATTCGATGTATCCTTGGCCTCTCCAAACCGCCTTCTTAGTTTCATGCCGACGGAAAAATTCGACAAATGCCATATCGCATTGCAAATTAACATTGCCGCTCCGAAATAAAGGGCGACCGGGACGCTGAATTGTGTAACGTACATCCAAACCGCCGCAAGAATCGACGCGATGGCCGCAAGGACGCTTAGAATATTAATCGCGTTAACGTTCTGTTGCGGAGTTTTTCCTCCAAATGCAATTAAACCGCTGCGAGAAGGATCAGCCAGAAATTCGCCGCAGGCTCGGCAGTAGCCGTTCTCTGCCTGATCGGGTTTTCCACAGCTTGAACAAAACATAAGCGTTAAGATAATCTACGACAACCGTTCTCAGAGGTTCAATTCATCCGGCGACGTCGCAGCTCAGTGCTGATTAAGTCGAGTTCCCTGCTTATTTGCCCCGCCGCGGATGTGTTTTCCCGCGCCCTACGTATCAAATACGGAATTGCGTCTTTCACAGGCCCGTAAGGAACATATTTAGAGACATTATAATCGTTTTTTGCAAGAACGTACGAAAGGTTGTCGCTCATGCCATACAGCTGTGAATAAAATATATGCGGATGATTTTCGGGAATGCCTCGCTGGTGCATCCTTTGCGCAAGAAGCTGGGTACTTTTTTCGTTGTGCGTGCCGGCGACGAATGCAATGTCCTCAAGGTGGTCGAGGCAATAGTCGATCGCTGCGTCGTAATCCCGATCGGTTGATTCCTTGTCCGGCTGAATCGGGGAAGGATAATTCATTTCCTTCGATCGGAGACGCTCCTTTTCCATATACGCACCGCGGACGAGCTTAATCGCAAAAATATACCCGTCGTTCTTCGCCCGTCGGCGGGCTTCTTTTATGTATTGGAGCCGGTCGGTCCTATAGAGTTGTGCGGTATTGAAAATGATCGGACTTTCCAGGTTGTACCTCGCCATCATTTCTGTAGCAAGGCGGTCGATCGCGTCCTGTATCCAGGATTCCTCGGCGTCTATAAAAACCGGCTGCCCGATCGAATACGCGTATTCGCATATTTCGTTTACACGTCTATGGATGCGTTCGCATTTGGCCTGACTTTTTGCGTCGAGCTTTTTTTTTGCACTTAGTCTCTCGAGCGTTCCAAGCGGCGCGATACCGGTCACCTTGAAAACCGCAAAAGGGATTTTCTGGTCGTCTTTTGCGCGTCCTATGGTGCGCATTATTTCTTCTTTTGTGTGGTCAAAATCACCTTCGGTTGCTTTTCCTTCGACCGAGTAATCCAGAATGGTCCCGATATTCGCTTCACCTAGTCCAATAATCGTAGATTCGCATTCTTCGATTGTCTCACCGCCGCAAAATTGTTCGAAGATCGTGCTTTTAATCAAGCCTTCGACGGGCAAACCCAACGCCAGAGCAAACTTCGCCGCGCTCGTTCCTATTGCATTCAATAGCGGCGAATCGAGCAATTTGAAGAGACGGTATTTTTCCTTCAGTTCGGAGTTGGATTTGTCGGCGAAAGCGGTCGTGGTGTCCTGAAAGTCCAGCTTGAATTCGGTCATTTGATATTTGCAATTTCTTTCAAAAATTTAAGGGTCTTTTCTGAAAAATCTCGATGCGATAACATACCTTGGAAAGTGTGAGCTTGCAGTTTATCGATTCAATTGGGCAAAATTCCTCAAGACCTATGTAGGTATAAAGTTTCCAGCTATAGTCATCCTGGCGGACAAAATGCTCGATCATCGGCTTGTCCTGCGATACAAGTATGTAATCCGATAAAGTGTCGTTGAACATCCTGTAACGAGTGAACTTGTCGTTGCGGTTAAATGCCTCCGTTGATTTGCTCAGAACTTCGATTACCACCTTCGGGTCAAGAATTATGTCCGTTTGCTTGTCGTGATATTTAATCTCATCGCAGGCTACCAAAACATCCGGATAGGAAAACATTTCCTTTGTCGAAGAGCCGGCTTTTGCCGAGAAACCGCCGGATTTTACCTTTGTTTCCTTGGTTCTTACACGGCATTCGGTTCCTTTCAATTGCGTGTGAAGCGAGGCAACCAGATTCACAGAAATATCGCCGTGCGCGTCCGGCTCGCCAGCCATCTGATAGATTTCGCCGTCAATGTATTCGCTGCGTTCGAAAGCCGCCCTTTCCCTCTCGAGATATTCGGCGACGGTCATCGGACGCGTTTGCTTTACCTTATATTTTGCTGTCGTCATATGCCAAAGAATAACAATAATTTGCCCGCCCGATAAACGCAAATTGTTTCTTTCCGTAAATTATTTTATCATCTTCATTTTAATAAACGGGAGAAAACGCGACTGTTAAGAAGCGTGCTTCCAGTAATCGACGTTTATCTATGAGTAAATCCCTTCCAAAAAGATCCGAGAATTATTCGGAATGGTATAACGAGATCGTGAAACGTGCCGATTTGGCCGAGAATTCAGCGGTTCGGGGCTGTATGGTGATCAAGCCATACGGTTACGCAATTTGGGAAAAAATGCAGCGGGCTTTGGACGATATGTTCAAGGTAACAGGTCATCAGAACGCTTACTTCCCGCTTTTCGT
>Ga0136617_10000243_pt1 | contig 43750 bp, 46 predicted proteins | sample AntDrymUQ3222106_2_FD_129672 | JGI IMG/M metagenome (GOLD analysis project Ga0136617, IMG submission 129672) | Polar desert sand microbial communities from Dry Valleys, Antarctica - metaG UQ322 (21.06) | ecosystem: Environmental > Terrestrial > Soil > Desert | place: Antarctica: Dry Valley... | reverse complement strand
GCCCGCCTCGATGAGGATCGCGTCGGAGATGCTCACCGTGGTCTGGACGATGAGCGGTGCGAGCGCGTTCGGCAGGACGTGGCGGAGCAGGATGCGCGGGTCGCCGGCCCCGACTGCCCGCGCGCTCTGCACGAACTCCGCCTCGCGCAGCGCCAGCACCGGGGCGCGGGTGATGCGGGCGATCGTGGGGATCGTCACGAATGCGATCGCCACGATGACATTCGGCAGCGCGGGCCCGAGGATGCCGGCCAGCGCGAGGGCGAGGACGAAGGATGGGAGCGTGAACATCAGGTCCATCACCCGCATGACCACGTTGTCGAGCGCTCCCCCGTAGTAGCCGCTGAGCAAGCCGAGCGTCGATCCGATGAGGAGCGCGATGGTGACGGAGATGACGCTGACGCCGAGCGACACTCGGGCGCCGAAGATGAGTCGGGAGAGCTCGTCGCGGCCGAGCTGGTCGAGCCCCAGCAGATGCTCCGGTCCGGGCTCGGTCAAACGCCGGCCGATCTGTGCGTTCGGATCGTGCGGGCTCAGCTGCGGCGCGAAGATCGCGACGAGCGTCAGGGCGACCACGAGCATCACGCCAAGGCTGCCGATCACGTTCGTGCGCGCGAGCCGCAGGAGCCCCCTCATGGACCTCATCATCGTCGCGTCAGGCGTAGCGGATACGCGGGTCGAGATACGCGTAGCTCAGATCGACCAGCAGCTGCACGGTCATGAAGAACAGGCCGATGATCAGGACAGCGCCCTGCACCATCGGGTAGTCACGGCCGGTGAGGGCTGAGATCAGGAGCGTGCCGAGGCCGGGCAGGCCGAAGATCTGCTCGACGATCACCGCGCCGCCGAGGAGACGGCCGAGCTGGATGCCGAGGACAGTGACGATCGGGATGAACGCGTTCTTCAGCGCGTGGCGCAGTCGAACGCGCCCCTCGGTCAGTCCCTTCGCGCGTGCCGTGCGGATGAAGTCCTGGTCCAGGACCTCGAGCATGCTCGACCGCGTCATCCGCATCACGACGCCCATGAGCGGGAGGGACAGCGCGAAGGCAGGCATCGCCATCTGCTGCAGGTTCAGAAGCGGATCCTCGAATAGCCCGACGTAGATGAGGCTCGGCAGCCACGTGAAGATCGTCGTGCTGGCGAGGATCAGCAACACCGCGATCCAGAAGCTCGGCATCGAGAGACCGAGCAGCCCGAGCACGCGGGCGGCCAGGTCGAGGGGGCTGTTGCGCCGCGCCGCGGACAGAATGCCGAGCGGCAGCGCAACGCTGACGGAGATGAGCATCGCGAGGACCGCAAGCTCGAGCGTGACCGGCAGTGCCTCCACGATCAACGGCATCACCGGCAGGCGAGAGCGGAAGGAATATCCAAGGTCCCCGCGGAGCAGATCCCCGATCCAGCCGAGGTACTGCTCGTGCGGCGGCGCGCTCAGGCCGAACAGCTTCCGAAGCGTCTCCTGAACCTCCGGCGACATCGTGCCCTCCTGACCTATCCACAGGGTCACGGCGTCACCAGGCACCAGGCGAATGAGGGCGAACACCAGGATCGACAGCGCCGCCGCACCGGCCAGCGTCGAGATCGCGCGGCGCGCGAGGAAGCTCCTCACGCGGAGCGCGCTTGAGCCCCGGGCGGGACCACGATAGTTTCGTGGCGCGTGAGGATCTGATGACGTCGCTGAAGGGCCGGGTCGCGCTCGTCACCGGTGGATCCCGGGGCATCGGCCAGGCAGTTGCTCGGGAGCTGGCCGAACACGGAGGACGGGTCGTCATCGCCGACCTCGTCGCGCCCGAGGCCGGCGCGGTCGGCGACTACGTGCAGGCGGACATCACCGACGCGACCGAGGTGCAGCGGCTGTTCGAAGGGCTGCTCGCCGTTCACGGGCACCTCGATATCCTCGTCAACAACGCGGGCATCAGGCGGAACGGGCCGACCGAGAGCATGGCACTCGAGGATTGGTCTGCCGTTCTCGACGTGAACCTGACGGCTGCCTTCCTCTGCTCGGCGGCCCTGGCGCGCCATGCGCTCGGTCGGGGGTCGGGTGCGGCGATCGTGAACATCGCCTCGGCGGCGGCCGAGGTCGGGTTGCCGGGCCGGGCCGCGTACTGCGCCAGCAAGGCGGGTCTTGTCGGACTCACCCGCGCGCTCGCGGTCGAGTGGGCTGACCGCGGCATCCGCGTCAACGCCGTCGGTCCGGGATTCACGCGCACGCACATGTACGAGTGGGCGCTCAAGCAGGGCGTGGTCGACGAGGTGACGATGCTGCGTCGCGTGCCGATGGACCGTGTGGCGGCGCCAGAAGAGATCGCGCGCGCGGTCCGGTTCCTCGCGTCCGATGACGCCTCATACATCACCGGCCAGGCCCTCTACGTCGACGGCGGCTGGCTCGCGATGGGCATCGAACGGACTCCGGGCGATCGGGAGGCGCGCCGCTCGGATCTCTGAGGTCGATAGCCGCGGGCGCGTACCGCGTCACGGTGTCGAGCGCTGGTCGACCCGATGGCGCTCGACGTAGTCCCAGTCCAGCTCGATCCCGAACCCGACGCCGGCCGGGAGCGCGTACCGCCCGCCCGCGATCCGCGGCCGCTCCGCCTTGATGTTCCAGAAGAACGGGTCGCGCTCCTCGTCGAAGCATTCGACGAACGTCGCGTTTGGCGCACTCGCGAGCAGGTGCGCGGCGATCTGCGGCTCCTCGTGGTGGCCGAGCTCGACGCCGAACGCCGCCGCCAGGCCCGCGGCCTGGCGCCAGATCGTGGGACCGCCGGCCCATGACGCGTCGAAGTTCGAGACGTCGATCGCGCCATCGACGATCAGGTCGCGGATCCCGGCGAGGGTCGTTTCGCTCTGGCCCGCGGCGACCGGGATCCCAGTCTGCATGCGCACATCGCGCATCCAGCGGCGATCGTTCGTCCACCGGCAGGGCTCCTCGAACCAGCGGATGTCGAGGTCCGCCACGAGCCGGCCGAACTCGACAGCCTGAGCGCGCGTGTAGCCCTGGTTCGCGTCGACCATCAGCGCGAGGTCCGGCCCGGCCGCGGCGCGCGCGATACGGACGCGCTCGGCGTCCACCTGTGGCGTGCGGCCGCCGATCTTGAACTTACAGCCGGCGAAGCCCGCCTCGACGTATCCCGCGATCAGGCGGGGGAGGTCCGGGTCGGCCACGTGGTAGTACCCGCCGATCACGCTGATCGGCAGATCGTCACGACCCGACCCCCAGATCCGATGCAGCGGCTGCCCGAGCGCCTTGCCGAAGACGTCCCAGATCGCGCTGTCGACGCAGGCGATCGCCTGCAGGGCAAGACCACGATCGCGGAGGATGTTGTTCGTGGCCGGCTCCATCGCGCGCCAGCATCCTTCCGGATCTGAAGCGCTCTTTCCGATCAGGCGTGGCGCCAGCTCCTCGTGGATGATCCCGACGATCAGCCCCTGCTCGGCGTCGGTGTCGCCGTTGTAGACCTCGCTGACGAGCCCATCACGCGTCCGAACACGGGTGATGATCGTGCAGCGACTGTCCATCGAGTACGCGCTGCCTTGGAATAGCCGAGAGAGCGGAGCGCGCAGCGCGATCGTCTCGACGCTCTCGATGATGAGAGCGTCGCGATCGATCGTCGGTCGAGGAGCGACGACCGTTGCCGTGGCACGACTCTTCATTCCGCTCTGCCTTCCAGTTTGCGCGGGGGTGACCGTCTGGATACGCTTCCAGCGACAGTACAGGGACGCGTCGACGAGACGCAACGCACCGATGGAGGCATGTGTTGCTCGCCGGCGCGGCAACCTTCGACATCACACCCGGTTACCCCGTGGACCTTGCTGGCTACGTCCGTCGGGCCAAGGCGCCGCGCGACCTCGGCGCGCCCCTCCGGCTCACGTCATGCGTGCTGCGGAGCTCCGACGCAACGGTCGTGATCGTCGCTGCGGACCTGCTCGGCCTCGGTGTCGCCTACGCGAACGACATCCGGACGGCGATCGCAGAGGCCGTCGGGTGCGAGAAGCGCAACGTGCTGCTGAGTTCCAGCCACAGCCATGCTGCACCTGCGCCGGGAATGCGGTGGAAGCTCGGCGGTGAGTTTATGGACGCGCCGACGCGAGCCGAGGTGGCCTACGAGGCATGGCTGCCCTCGGCCTTCGTCGCAGTCGCCCTCGCGGCCGACGCGCGTGCGCAGCCGGTCCGGGTCGCAGGCGGGGTTGGCCGCGTGAACGGCCTCGCCGTGAACCGCCGGGAACGAGCGCCCGACGGCCGCACGGTCCTGGGCTGGAATCCCGATGGATTCGTCGACGAAGACGTGCCGGTGCTGCGGATCGACGCCGAGGACGGCAGCGCTGTCGCAACCCTCGTGGTCTTCGGCTGCCACCCCGTGGTCCTTGCGGCCGAGGTCGCGAAGGCAGGCCCCGACTTCGTCGGTCCGCTGCGCGATACCGTCGAGCGGCTGCGCGGCGGCGTGTGCCTGTTCCTGCAGGGCTCGGCCGGGAACGTGCTGCCGCTCCAGGCCTTTCACGATCACGAGGGACCAGAGGTCGGCATGGGGGAGCGGCTGGGCTTCGAGGCGGTGCACGCCGTCATCGATGCAGATCCACGCGTGAGCAGCGTCGAAAAGCTTGGCGGTTACGGCTCGGTGACGCCGATCAGCCTGTACCGTCGCCGGATCAGCGCCGAACAGCCCGAACAGGCGCTTGCGGTCGCCTCGAGGATCGTCGCGCTGCCGCTCCTCGCTCCGCCAACGGTCGCGGAGCTGGACGCCGAGCTGGCCGTACGCGTCGCCGATCTCGACCAGGCCGTCGCGCAAGGGGACCCCGCCTCCTATACGAACACCATCACGTACCACGTCGCGTGGTTGCGGCACACCATCGCCGAGCTTCGCGCCCGTCGCTCGCCAAGCTCGCTCGAAGGTGAGATCTGGGCGGCGCGGATCGGCGACTGCGCCATCGTCGCCGCGCCGGGCGAGATCTTCGGCGAGATCGGCTCCGCGGTGCGCATGGCCTCACCCGCGGCTGTCACGCTCTTCACCGGCTACGCCAACGGGGTCCTCGGCTACGTCGCCACGCCTGCGGAGTACCCATTCGGCGGGTACGAGCCGGCGGTGTCGCACCGCGGGTATGGCCATCCGGCGCCTTTCAAGCCAGAGGTCGCCGGCGCGATACGCACGACCGCGCTCGAACTGCTTGCGGTTCTCTTCCCTGAGCGCGCGTTGACAGCTGGACACGATTCCAGTACAGATTCCACCTAGGACGCAAGCGGACGTTGCGCTTGGGGAGGACCACAGATGAGACCTACCGTTCTCACAGTCACTCGCATGTTCCGTTCGCCGTTGGCGATCTCGATCGCTCTCGTGCTCGTGGTCGGTGCGTGTCAGACGCCTCCGTCCGGTGGCCCCCAGGCGTCCGGCGGTCAGTCCGGCGGCGCGATCGCGAAGGTGAAGGTCAGCGTGAGCACAAAGGTACTTTCGCTCGACCCGAAGACGACCGTCGACGCCGCGTCGTGCCACGCCGTCCATCTCACGACGGGTCAGCTCTATCGCTACGACGCCGACAGGAACCCGCTGCCAGACCTCGTGGCAACGCGGACGGCCTCGCCTGACGGGCTCACCGTCACGTTCGCGCTCAAGCCGAACCTCAAGTACTCCGACGGGACGGCCCTTCGGGCCGATGACGTCGTGTTCGCGTTCCAGCGCCAGAAGGACAAGGGCACCCGCGCCCCGGCCATCAGCAGCGTGACGTCGGTCGAGGCGCCGAACGACACGACGGTCGTGTTCAAGATGTCCTCGCTCTTCCTCGACCTCGAGACGCAGCTCGCCGAGTGCAACGTCATCGCGATCCACCCGCGGTCCAAGGTCGAGGCCGACCCGACGAGCTACTTCAACAAGCCGGTGAGCGCCGGTCCCTTCATGGTCAAGGAATGGACTCCCGGCACCGCGTCGATCCTGCTCGCGGAAAACCCGAACTACGTCGGTGGCCCGATGGCCGTGAAGGAGCTCGAGCAGGTCGAGATCGCCGACACGACTTCGCGCGTCCTCCAGGTCGCGACCGGACAGGTCCAGTGGGGTTACGACCTCCCGCTGGCAGCACGCGCCAGCCTTCCGGCCGAGGTCACGCAGAAGGTCCACCCGATCGGTGGCGTGTACCACCTGCAGTTCAACCTCGAGCAGACCGGCGTCCTCTCGGACGCGAAGGTCCGCCAAGCGATCTCGCTCGCCGTCGACCGCGAGGCGGTCAACCAGAAGGCGTTCTTCGGAGCCGCGCCGCCGGTGAAGGGGTGGATCTACGCCTGCGGGGCGCTGTGCCAAGCGGTGCTCCCGAAGGAAGGCGCCCGTGACGTCGCCGCGGCGAAGGCGCTCATCGCGACGACCCCCTACGCGAACGGCGGCGCATTCACCATCCAGGTCGGGGCGACCCGTCCGGGCTGGAAGGAGGCCGCACTGATCATCGCCGAGAACCTCAAGGACATCGGCCTCACCGTGAAGGTCGATCCCGTGGAGGACGCCGTGTGGATCGCCAACTCCGGATCCGGCAACTACCAGGCGGTCTTCACGGGCCTTGCCGCGACCCCGCACCAGATGCTCGGCCACTACTTCGGCAAGGGCGGCATCATCCAGGGCTGGACGCGCTACAACAACGCGGAGATCCAGGCGCTCGTGCTGAAGGCCGGGAGCGAGCCCGACCTCGCGGCGCGCACCGCGCTCTTCACCCAGATCCAGAAGCTCGGCTACAACGACATGAACGCCGTTCCGATCGGCGAGCGCGCCGTGCTCATCGGGAGCCGGGTTCCCAAGGACGCGGTGCACGCCGTCCCGAACCACTTCGTCTACCGCGTGAAGACACTTGCTGAGTACCTCCGCTAGAGCGATCCGGCTCCAGCGGTTTGACGAGAAAGGTGTGGGCGCGCGCGAGGCTCGTATCGACGAGCCTCGCGCGCTCCCGTCTCCTGCGCAGGTTGGCCCGGGCCGCGCTGGTCTCCTTCGCCGTCATGTCCATCGCGTTCGCGCTCCTTCGCCTCGCGCCGGGCGATCCGGTGCTCATCATCCTCGGCCAGGAGGCGAATTCAGAGACCGTCGCTGAGTTCCGGCGCGTCCTCGGGCTCGAAGGCAACATCGCCGAGCAGTTCGCGCGGTACATCGGCGGGATCGTGCAGGGTGACCTCGGCAGGTCGCTCTTCACCAGGGTGAGCGTCACGTCCATCATCGCCCGCACGCTTCCAGTGAGCGCCTGGCTCATCGTGACGACAATCGTCCTCGCGGTGTTGCTGTCCGTGCCGCTCGGCACGATCGCCGCGATCTACCGCCGCACGAGATTCAACGATGTCTTCCGGATCGTCACGTCGATCCTCATCGCGACGCCGATCTTCTTCTCGGGTCTCATCATGCTGCTGATCTTCGCGGTCCGGCTGAAGCTCGCCCCGGTGGCTGGGTACGACCCGACCTTCCCGAACAACCTCTACCACCTCTGGCTGCCGGCGGTCATCATCTGCGGCGTCCTTGTCCCGACGCTCGCGCGCGTGCTGCAGAGCTCGATCAGCGAGACGATGGAGCAGGAGTTCGTCGAGGCTGCGGTCGTTCGCGGACTGCCGGCCCGTACGCGTGTGTGGAGCTACCTCATCCGTCCGTCGGCCGCGCCGGCGGTCGGGCTCCTCGGGTACATCATCGGGAGCCTCCTGTCGGCGACCGTGATCATCGAGCTCATCTTCGATATTCCCGGGATCGGCCGGGAGCTCATCGTCGCGGTGCTCGGGCGGGACTACCCCGTCGTCCAGGGCATCGTGCTGCTGTTCGGCGTCATCGTCGTTTTCGTGAGCTTTCTCTCCGAGCTCCTGAGCGGGTGGCTCGACCCGCGGACGCAGACCGCATGATCCGGAAGCCGTTCGCCGCGCTCCGGCGGCTCGATCCCGAGTCGCGCTGGGGCCTCGCCGTGCTCGTGCCGATCATCCTGCTCGGCTCCCTCGTACCTGCGTTCAGCCCGTATCACCCCGAAGTCGCCGGCGCAGGGATCCCGCTCCAGCCACCGGACCTGGCGCACCTCTTCGGCACCGACGACCTCGGCCGCGACGTCTTCGTGCGGACGTTCGCCGCGGCGCAGCTCGACATGACGCTCGCGTTCCTCGGTGTGGCCGGTCCGCTCCTCATCGGCACCTTCATCGGCGCCGTGATCGGAACGACGAAGTGGCCGCTCGTGTCGGGAGCGTGGATGATCCTCATCGACGCCGTCAACGCGTTCCCATTCATCGCGATCACGCTCGCCATCGTGGCCCTGTTCGGCTCGGGTCCGCAGGGGATCCTCGCGGCGCTCACGCTGACGAACTGGGCACGCTACGCGAAGCTCGCTCGCGCGCGGGCTCTCGTGGTGGGCAAGTCCGACTACTTCTTCGCGACGCGTGTGCTCGGCTACTCGCGCCCACGGGTGCTGCTGCGCCACGTCCTGCCCAACGTCTACGCGGAGAGCCTCGCGTACGGCCTGAGCGACTTCGTCTTCGTCATACTCGTCATCGCGGGTCTCTCGTTCCTCGGTGCGGGCACCCGCCCGCCGACGCCCGAGTGGGGCGCGATGATGAGCGACGGTCGGCTGTTCCTGACGACGGCGTGGTGGATCGCGGTGTTCCCCGGCCTAGCGCTGTCGGTGACGGCGATCGGGGTCGCCCTCGTCGCCGACGGGCTCGAGCGTCGGAGCCGCGAGTGACACCCACACACACGCCGCTTCTCCAGATCGAGGATCTGAGTGTCGCGTTCCGCAAGCCGGGCGGCCGGCTCCTTCCGGTCGTCGACAAGGTCAATCTGACGGTCGGGGTCGATCGCGCGCACGGGGTCGTCGGCGAATCCGGCTCCGGCAAGACGATGCTCTGCCGCACGCTCATCGGGACACTGCGCCGGCACGGCGCCGTCATCACTGGAGGGCGCATCCTCCTCGACGGTCAGGATCTCGTGCGCGCCGACGAGCGCGCCTGGCGGAGAATCCGCGGCCGGATCATCGGGTACGTGCCGCAGAGCTCGCTCGCAAGCCTGAACCCGGTCCTCTCCGTGGAGACACAGCTCGTCGAGGCGGTGACGGTCGCCGGCTCGGTCTCGGGGGCAGCCGCGCGGGCCGAGGCGCTCCGTCTCCTCGAGCTCGTCCGCATCCCGCGCGCGAAGCAGGTACTCGGTCAGCGGTCGCACGAGCTCTCGGGTGGGATGCGGCAGCGCGTGATCATCGCGTGCGCGCTCGCCCCGCGGCCGAAACTGCTCATCGCCGACGAACCGACGACCGCGCTCGACGTCACGGTCGAGCACAAGATCCTCGAGCTCATCGGAGACGTCCGGCGTGAGTTCGGCATGTCGCTCATCCTCGTGTCGCACGATCTCGCGGTCATCGACGAGGTCTGCGACGAGGTCATCGTCATGTACGCGGGTGCGTCCGTCGAATCAGGGACCCTGGAGCGCATCCGGCCGGAGCCGCGCCACCCGTACACGCGAGCGCTTCGGATCTCGCGGGTCGAGTCCGCGGCGCCGGGCCAGGACCTCGAGGCGATCGGTGGCGAGGCTCCGTCGCTCGGAGCGTGGCCGTCGGGCTGCCGCTTCTGGCCGCGGTGCCCGATGGCCCAGGACGATTGCCGCCCGGATGGGCAACCGCCGCTCGCGTGGTTCGCGGGACGCTGGACGGCGTGCATCCACGCGGACCTCATGGAGGGACCGTGACCTCCAGGCGCGCAGCTGACACCAGCGGTCGGTCGTTGGCGGGGCCGCTCATCGAGGTAAGGGACGTCACCGTGCGCTTCGGCTATGGATCGCAGGCGCTCGACGCCGTGCGCAACGCGTCGATCTTCGTCAACGCGAACGAGGCCGTCGGTATCGTCGGCGAGAGCGGGAGCGGCAAGACGACCCTCGCCCGAGTCGTCGTTGACCTCGTGCAGCCGACGCGGGGCGAGGTCCTGCTCGATGGCGTTCCGGTGATCCGCGCCGGCTCGGGGAAAGGGTTCCCGAGAGCGGACCGCTGGAAGGTGCAGATGGTCTTCCAGGATCCGTACAGCTCACTCAACCCGAGGCAGCGAGCGTGGGAGTCCGTCGCCGAAGCGATCCACGTCTGGCAGCACGTCCCCGCTCGCGCCGCGCGCGAGCAGGCGCTCGTTCTCCTGCGCTCGATGGGCATCACCGAGGACCAGGCGAGCCGGTTCCCGCGGGCGCTGTCGGGTGGCCAGCGGCAGCGCGTCTCCGTCGCGCGCGCGCTCGCGCCCCGGCCGCAGGCGCTCATCGCTGACGAGCCGACCTCGGCCATCGACCAGTCCGCGCAGGCGCACCTCCTGAACCTGCTTCGCAGGATCCAGAAGGAGCGCGGGCTGGCGGTGCTGTTCATCTCGCACGATCTCGGCGTCATCCGCTACCTCACCTCCCGCGTCTACGTGATGCGGGCGGGCGAGATCGTGGAGTCGGGACCGACAGAGCGGGTGTTCCAGCAGCCCGAGCACCCGTACACGAGGCTGCTGCTCGACTCGGTCCCGGGTCGCCGCGTCGTGCGACGCACCGCCGTGGTGGTGCCGTGACGCGGTTCGCGGGGTACGGCCCGCCGCGGACCGAGCGCGGCCGCTCGCAGGCGTACGGTCCGCCGCCCTGGCATCTCGCCGGTCGCGCGCTCGCGCTCTGGTTCCTGCTTGCCGATCCCGCGGAAGCTCGCCGGCATGTCCCCGCGCTGGTCGGGATGGCCGATGATCCGATCGTCCGCGCGCGCTTCTGGGATCTCGCTCACGACTCCGGACTGCCGGAGCGTCTGGCCCCTGGCGAGCCGCTCCCGACCCGGGTCGCGGAAGCGGTCGTGGCCTTCCCGGTGACCTACGGCGAAGTGACCGGCGACTTCACCGCGCACATGTACGCGGACGACCCCGTGTACACGGCGTTCGGCCGCGAGGCGATGGGCTGGCCTCTCAAGCACGGCCGCATCGTCGTTGGGGGGTCTGGATCTGCGCTCGAGCAGGGCGCGCGCGTCTCTGCCGACCTCGAACGTGACGGTCACAAGCTCATGAGCGCGACGCTGACGCTCACCGATCCGCTCCCGGAGAACGAGCGCCCGAGCGGGTTGCCGCGCTGGCTGACGATGAAGCTCGTGCCGCGGGCGGACCGGAGGGGTGACGCAGTGGAACAGCTGGTGCAGACCGGACCCGAGCGGCTCGAGTGGGGGCCGATCTGGCGCGCGCAGGGTGAGCTCTACTTCGCCGACGCGCCGAACGACGAGCTCTCGTTCCTCGCCCCGCGCGAGATCGTGGCGGCGCAGTACTGGTCCGCGGTCGATCTTTCGGTGGGATACGGCCGGATCCTCGCGGACGAAGGCGCAGGCTCCTGAGCGCCCTACCGAGGCGGCGCATCGGTCTCGTCACCGTTCGCTTCGCCCTCTTCGATCCGCAGATGCCCGCGGGATTTCCGGAGCGGATGCGCGCGCACGCCACGCGTTCGGCCACGCTGCTGCGCGAGCACTTCGACGTCGTCGAGACCGGGGTCATCGAGAGTGAGGACGACGCCCGGCGTGCCGCGGCCAGCCTCGGCGCGCACCGGCTCGACGCGGTGGTCTTCGCTCCGACGATGGCCGCGCCACCGAGCTATGCGGCGCTCGCGCTCCAGGGCATCGCGGCACCGCTGGTCATCTGGAACGCGCCGGCGGTCATGCGCCTCGATCCGGAGCTGACGCAGGCCGCGGCCACGGAGAACACCACGACGGTCGGTTGCGTCATGTATGCGAACGTGGCATCGCGCGAGGGACGCCCGGCGCCGGTCGTCACGGCGGCCCACGATGACGCCGCAGCGCTCGCGAGCCTCGCGCGCATCGTCCGCGCGGTCGCGGTGGCAGGATCGCTGCGCGGTCGCGTCGTCCTCCGGGTCGGGGACCCGCTCCCGGGGTATCTCGACGTCGCGGCATCATCAGAGGAGCTCGCGGCGCTTGGCCTGCGCGAGGACGCCGTCGGACTCGTCGACTGGGAGGATGCGGTCGAGTCCGTGCCGGCCGCGGAAGCTCGAGCCTTCGTGAGCGCGATCCGGCGGCGCTGGTCGGGTGATCCGGGCCCCAACGCGGAGCGGAGTGCGCGCGTCGCGGTCGCGCTCGGCCGATTCTTCGAAGAACCTGGTGTGATCGCCGGTACCGTGAACTGCCACGGGCCGTTCTTCCGTCGCAGCGCACGCGTCGGGATCACCGCGTGCCTCGCCGTGGCCTGCCAGACCGAGCAGGGGCGGCCGGTCTCCTGCACCGGCGATCAGCCCACCGCGATCACCCTGTGCGTCGCACGCGCGCTGGCCGGCGCGGCGCTCTACTGCGAGTCGTACGCCCCCGACCTCGAGAGCGGCCTTGTGCTCGTCGCGGCCGGCGGCGAGGGCGACCCCGCCTGGGCGGACCCGCCCGGGCGCGTGGTCCTCGAGCGGAACGATCATTACCCGGGCGAGCACGGTGACGGAACGAGCGTTGCCTTTGCGCTCCGCCGCGGGCCGGCCACGATCCTCTCTCTCTCGCCGGGCGCGGGCGGGTGGGTCCTCGCCTGGGCCACCGGTGAGGTGATCGAGACGCGCTACACGGACATGCGGGGACCGAACGGGATGTTCCGCTTCGACTCGGGCCCGAGCGGAGAGGCGCTTTCGCGCTGGATCGCATCCGGTGCGACGCACCATCAGGCGCTCGCGCCTGGACGCCTGGACGTCGAGGTCCCGCCATTCGCGGCGGCGCTCGGGATACGCGCGGTGCGCGTGTGATACACCGCGTCGGCACGCGCGGTCGGAGGGGTTGCAGCGATGTCTGACACACCGCACAAGGGCGCGCTTCGCGCGGGCGTCGCGCGAAGCGTGGTGGAGGTCGAGCTCGGTATGCGGGGGCCGGGCATGCGCGCGTGGTGCGATCCGTTCGTGGCCAGTGAGACCGACCTCACGATCACCGCGCTCGTGCTCGCAGGCGACGGGCGGGCGCTCGTCATCCTCGGCTGTGACCTCGGCCTCCTGGGGTTCGGCGCCTCCGGCGAGATCCGTCGGCGCGTTGCCGAGGTCGTTGGCACGCCGGCGTCGCACGTTCTCCTGAACTGCAGCCACACGCACGCTGCGCCCGCGACCCCGGAGTGGCACGTGGCCGACGACGACGAGCAGCGCGCGATGGAGCAGCGTTATGAAGCTCGGATCATCAGCGCTGCTACGGTGGCCGCGGCCGACGCTGTGAAGGCGCTCCGGCCGGCGCGGATCGGTTCCGGCTGGGGGGAGGCGCCGATCGGCGTCTATCGCCGTGAGGTCGGCCCCGATGGCCGCGACCACCTCGGCGAGGTCCCGGACCATCCGATCGACGGTTCCGTCGGGGTCCTCCGCATCGACGATCTCGAGGGTCGTGCGATCGCGACTACGTTCAGCTTCGGCTGTCATCCGGTGCTCTTCGGGCCGCGTGCCCAGGCAACGTCATCGGACTATCCCGGCGCCGCTCGCGTGGTCATCGAGCGGTCAGGCGGCCTGTCCGTCTTCCTGCAAGGCTGCGGCGGGAACATCAATCCGCGCTATGGCATCGGCTACGAGGTGGATTGCCGCGACACGAAGGATCGCGAGGGCGCCGTCCTTGGCGGCGAGGTCGTCAAGGTCTCGTCAGGTATACGCACGCACGTGCGCCGCGGACCGCGGACGCTGCTCGGGACGGTCGGGATCTCGCTATGGCCGTGGCTGCCCGTCGACGGTCCCGCGTGCACCTATCTCGGCGCGGCGGACAGGACGCTGACGCTCCCGCTCAGCGAGCTGCCATCGCTGAAGACCGCGCTGGAGCTCGAGGCGAGGTATCGGGCGGAGGAAGCCGACCTCCGTGAGAAGCGGGCGCCGAAGGCGGACATCAGCGTGGCACGGCGGTGGGCGCAGTGGTCGGCGCGCCTTGTCGCGGCGGTGCGCGAGGGCCGGACGACGAGCGAGGTCGTGATCCAGGCCATGCGGGTGAACGATGTCGCGCTGCTCGCCCTCAGCGTCGAGCCGTTCTTCGAGACCGGCGTCGCGATCAAGGAGCGCTCGCCGATCGCGCACACGCAGGTCCTCGGCTACAGCAACGGCTATGCGGGGTACCTGCCGAGGGCGGAAGACCATCCGCCGGGAGGCTGGAGCGTGCACGAGCGGTATGCGGTCCCGGACCTGTACCCGCAATCATGGCTGCAGCCCGTGATCCTGCACCCGGACTCCGAGCAGCTCGTGGTCGAGGCATCGGTCGCTTTGCTGCGGCAACTCGCATGACCGGCGCGGCCGTCTGGAGCCTCGGCGCCGGCCTCGAAGGTAAGGGCGTCATCGTGACCGGCGCCGCAGGCGGGATCGGCCGGTCGGCCGCCGAAGCCTTTGCGGCCGTCGGCGCGCGTGTCATGGCGGTCGATCTCGACCGCGCCGCGGTCGAAGCCGTCGTCTCGGGACTCGACGGCCGGGGCCACGTCGCGATCGCGCAGGACCTCGGAGAGCTGGCTGGCCACGCGGGACTCGTCGATGAGGCCCGGCGCCTGCTCGGCTCGACCTACGCGCTCGTGAACCTCGCGACGGTCCTGCGCAGGAAGGACACGCTTGCGGAGATCAGCGAAGCGGACTGGGACGCGCAGCATCACGTGAATCTGAAATCGGCCTTCTTCCTCTGCCGCGCGGCGAGCGAGGCGATGATCGCGCAGGGGCAGGGTGGCCGGATCATCACGTTCTCGTCGCAGGGCTGGTGGACCGGGGGCTTCAACGGGTCGGTCGTCTACGCCGCGACGAAGGGCGGGATCGTGTCGATGACCCGCGGCCTCGCGCGGACGCTTGGACCCCAGCGCATCACCGTCAACTGCATATCGCCCGGCTTCGTGAACACGCCGCTCCTCACGCGCGGCCTTCCGCCCGGCACATTGGATGCGCTGAAGGCGCAGATCCCGCTCGGCCACATCGCGGAGCCGCGGGAGGTCGTCGGCGCCGTGCTCTTCCTCGCAAGCGACCACGCCGCGTACATAACCGGCGCGACGATCAACGTCAGCGGCGGCTTCCTGATGTATTGATGAACGAGGAACGCACGCCGTCCAACGACGGGCGCCCGCCGGCCAACGACGAGCGCGCGCTCGCGCCGCAGTGGCGGCTCGAGGAGCTCAAAGCCGAGATCACTGAGGCGCTCCGTACCGGAGGATCGGGCGACGGCCGGCTCATCGAGGGCCGTGCCATCGCGGTGAAGGCATCGCCTTTCCGGGAAAACTCGGCGCGGATCGTCGTCGGGACCTCGGCACTGCCTCCGGGATTCGTCACCACGCCGCACTCCCACGAAGCCGAGGAGGTCGCGGTGTTCCTCTCAGGCTCCGGTACGGTCGAGATCGACGGTGTCCCGAACCGGGTGGCGGCCGGCACAGTGCTCCTCACTCCCTCGAACTCGGTCCATGTCTCGTACTCGGATCCGGGGACGACGCCGCTCGTCGCCCTCTGGTTCTACGCGCCGCCCGGGAGCGAAGCGCGCTGGCTCGAGCTCGCCGAGAAGGGCATCGGCCGCAAGCCCTAGCCGCCGGTCAGCGCAATGCGCGGATTCTCGACGATCAGCGTGTGGACCTGCTCCTGGGTGACGCCCGCACCGAGCAGCCTGGGGATGAAGTCCGTGAGGAGGTAGTCGTACCCGCCACCGCCGTACGCGCGGAGATGTACCGGGACGCAGACGTCGTGCGACAGCAGCAGCCGGCGCAGGTGGCCGCGCGCGATGACCTCCTTCACGAGCCGGATGCGCTTCTCGATCTCGAACTCATGCACGCCGCGGACCGTGTCGAACTGGACCCACGCGCCGCGCTTCGCCACGGCCTCGTGGTAGTCGGGGTGGGGGTACGTGTCCGAGTGCCCGACGATCACGTGGCGCGGATCGACGCGCTCCTCGACGAGGAGGTCGAGCTGCTCCAGGCCGACCGGCGCGCGAAGCGCGTGCGTCGTGATCGTGAGCCCCGTGCGCTGATGCGCGCGCGCTGCCGCACGGAACGACCGCTCCTCGGCCGGCGAGATGTAGTGCAGGTCGCAGCCGATCTCGCCGATGATCCCAGGGCGCACGCCGGTGTCGCCGGCACCTCTCGTGACCTCGGCGACGATGTCATCGGCGAGCTGGTCGGTCGTCTTCTCGAAGACCTCCCGGTCGTAGAAGGGCTCGCGGTACCAGCCGCAGCCCATCACGATGTGAAGACCGGTCGCCCGCGAGATCGCCTGCAGCGCGAGCGGGTCGCGCCCGAGGTGGCGGTTCGTCACGTCGACGACGGTCACGCCGCCCGCGGACCGGAACCGCGCGACCTCCGCGATCGCGAGGTCGATGTCGGAAAGCTGCTCCTCGCGCCGGCCCGTCACGCGCGCGAGGTCGCACTGGAGGTGCTCGTGCGGCAGCGTGATGCCGAGCTGATCGGCCGGGACCGGTCCGAGCACCGTCATGACCGCTGCGCTCGTCAGGAGACAAGCTCCCCAAGGACGCCGAGCGCCGCGCCGATCGCGAGCGCGGCCGCGCCCTTGCGGTACCGCGTCCCCCAATCGGCCTCGTAGCCTCCCTCGGCGTAGGCCTCGTCCGTCGGGAGATACGCGAGCCCGCCGTAGCCGTTCGCGTATCCGCAGACGAGCGTGTCCGGGAACGGCGAGCGCTCCTTGATCGCGCGTCCGATCTCCATGAACGGCTCACCCTCGATCCCGAGCAGCGCGACATGTCCCAGGCGGATCCCCTGGACCTCGACCGAGACCTCGTGCATGCCGGAGTACTCCCGCGCCGCGTCCTTGGCCATCGTCGCTCGCTTCGTCTTCCAGCGGAGCTCGCGCACGGTCTCGGCCTCCGCGCCCTGCTCCTCATGCCGGCGCAGCTCGGCCTGCTGCTCCTCGGCGCGCGCCCGCATGACCTCGGGATCGCCCATGTCGCGCAGCGGCAACGTCACGTGGCGCGAGACGACGCACACGCTCCCGTCCGGCTCGCCCTCGCTCTGGTCGACGTAGATGCCGAGCGGCGCTCCCGACTCCTGCACGTGGTCGAGGCGCTCTTGCCTGGGCAGCGTCCGGATCTCGAGCGCGACTCGCGCGGCCTCGAGGCCGAGGCGCTGCCCTGCGGTCCGGTAGTCCTGGGACCGGCTGGAGAAGCTGTGCTCCGGATGCGCGTTGCCCGCGGCACCCTGCAGGAAGAGACAGGTCCCACCGATCTCGCGCTCGACCGTGCGCCGGAGCGGACCCGGGTAGTCCGGCGTGATGAGACGGTTCCCGAAGGCCATGATCGTCGGGTGCGCCGCGTAGTTCACGAGGACGGCGATCGGCCGCTCGTCGAGGTCGTCGATGCGCACGACCTTGACCTCACGGTCGACGAAGCCCTCTCGGTTGCGGCCGATGACGGTCCTGCCCTCCGGTAGGCGGAGGCGGCGGTTCATCGCGACCGACGACGTCCCGGATCCGGCGGCGATCCGCGCCGGACGCATCGCGCGTGCGGCCGACCAGACCGCGCCCGCGACGGCGTGGCGCAGTGACTCGACGTACGCGGGGATGAGCTCCGCGCCGCCGGCCGCCCAACTCGGCGAGAGGCTCGGTCCTGAATGGTTGTGCGTGCATGAGAGCAGGACGTGATCCGCAGGAATGCCCGACAAGCCGGCGACCGCCTGGCGCATGGTGGCGGCCTGCTCGTGCGTGAGGAGGACGTGGTCGAGCTCCACGATCGCCACGGTCTCGCTGCCGTCGCTCGCGACGAGCGCGGTCGCCCACAGCTCCATGTCGACGCCCTCGGCGCGGTCGTGCGTCGCGGCGCCCCACGGGAGGTGGGTGATGCCGACCGGCGGCGTGATGTCCGCTCGCGCGGCCCCCGCGGTCAGCTGCGCCGTCATCCGGTCATCGGCGGGAGCACCTGCGCGGCCTGATTCAGCGATGTCCAACCGCCGTCCACGTGCAGGGCCTGACCGGTCATGAAGCTCGCCCGGGTGCCGGCGACGAAGAGGATCGCCGCCGCGATCTCGGACGGGGTCGCGAGGCGATGCGCCGGGGAACGGAGCCGAGCCTGTTCAAGGAGCCGCGGGTCCGCGGCTGCGCGCCCGCCCGCCCGCTCGTCCGGCTGCGGTCCCGGGACCACCAGGTTCACCCGGATTCCAAGCGCAGCGAGCTCGACGCCGAGAGCGCGCGTAAGTCCGGCGAGGCCGGCCATCGCCGCCGCGGCCGTCGACCGCCCCGGGTAGGCGTGCGTCGCGTCGACCGAGCCGACGAGTACGATCGAGCCTCCGCCGTTCGCCGACATCGCGCGCGCGGCAGCCTGGCTCACCGCGAAGGCGCCCGCGAGCACGCCGTCCACGTCGTCTCGCCACGAGGCGGCATCGGCCGTCAATGCGGCCTCGCGCGATCTCGTGGTCGCGTACCGGATCGCGATATCGAGCCCCCCGAGCTGCTCGACCGCGCGGTCCACCCCGTCGTCGCTGACGTCGGACACGACACGCGCGCCGGCGGCGGTGAGGGCGCGCGCGGTGGCCAGCTCGAGCTCGGATCCGGTGCCGAAGATCGCGATCCTGCGCCCGTTGAACTCCGTCGAAGCGGACGGCTCAGACACCGGCAAGCTGATCCAGCCCACCCCAGGCGAGCCAGCCGCCGTCGATCGTGAGGACCGCCGCGTTCATGTAGCTCGCTTCATCGCCGGCCAGGAAGAGGACCGCCTCAGCGATCTCCTCGGGTGTCGAGAAGCGACGCATCGGCGCCCGGTCCGTGTAGATGTCGCGGCGCGCCAGCCCCCGCGAGAAGATGTACTCGTTCAGCGGGGTCTCCACCTGGCCGGGGCTGATGCCGTTCACGCGGACGTTGTGCCGCGCCCACTCGACGCCGAGGACCTGGGTGAGCGCGATCGCTCCGGCCTTCGCCGTGGTGTACGCGGCCCGCTCCGGCCAGCCGCCGACACCGGACATCGAGCAGATGTTGACGATGCGTCCGCTCCGCTGGGCGATCATCACGCGCCCGGCGATCTGACTGCAGGCGAACATGCCCTTCAGCATCACACCGTGGACGCGATCCCACTCCTCCTCCGGCACGTTCTCGCTCGGACCGCCTGCCGCGAGGCCGGCGTTGTTCACGAGGATGTCGATCCGCCCATGCCTGGCGACCAGGTCATCCGCCATCGCCTGGATCTGCGCCGCCTCACGAACGTCCACGTGGTACGCACGCACCGCGTGGCCCTCCGCGCCGAGCTCCGCGGCGGCCGCCCCGGCGGTCTCAGGGTTGATCTCCGCGAGCGCGACGAACGCACCGGCCTCTGCGAGCCGCCGCGCGAACGCGAGACCCATGCCCTGGCCCGCGCCGGTGACGATGGCCACCTGTCCCGCGAGCGGACGATCGCGCGGGGCCGCGCCGACCGCGCTCACCTCGCTCCGGCCCTCGCGGGGATCAGACCCGGCGGCGTGATGCCGAGCTCGAGGGCTGAGTGCACTCCCGGCGCGGCTGCGGCGATCGCCGGGATCGCGTTGACGATGCGCCCGACGGTCCCGGCGACGGCGCCGACACCCGGCGAGATCACGGCGCTCAGGTTGTTCGTGCCGAAGATCTCGAACTTGTCGAGGGGCGCGGTGCCCGCCTCATCCAGCGACACGCTCGCCGTCATCGTGAGTCGGAGCCATTCGGCCCCCTTCGTCCGGCCCGTCGCGACCTGGCGGACGCCGGCCGTCTGGCCCGGCTCGAGCTCGCCGCCGAGGAGCTTTCGCGGTCCGATCGCGAGGATCGGCCGCGTCACGACGGATGTGTCATCAACCGGGCGGCCGATCGCCTCGCCGATAAGCCGAAGGCTCTCGCGGAAGCCGAGGTGCCCCGCGATCGTCCCGTGCGTGAGCTCGCGCTCGAAGGCTTCGGGTGAGTAGCCGACCCCGAGGGAGGCGCGGACCGTCGGCCCGAAGCCGGAGAGATCGACCGCCCGCTCCGCCTGGATCGACGTCACGTCGTGCGCGAGCGAGGCGAGGAGCATCGGCCAGACATCGAGCAGGAACCCGGGATTGATCCCGATCGCCGTGATCGCGACGCGGTGCTTCTTCGCGAGCTCGAAGATCGTGCGCGCATCGGCGCCGTCGTCCGGCTTGATGTACGCGAGCTCCTCGGCCGTGCATGCGATCGCGGCGCCCGCCTCGGCCGCGAGGCGCAGCTGGGGGATCACCTCGTGCAGCCGCGAGCGCGTCGCGACGACGACGACATCGGGGCGCTGGTCGCGCAGGACCGCGGCACCGTCGGTCGACAGCACGAGATCGGCAGGCGCCTCCGGCACGTGGTCCCGGGCAGGCCGGCCATGGAGCTCGGGCCGTCGGACGATGGCCCCGACGACCCGGAGGTGCGGGCGGGTCTGCGCGAGACGCAGCACTCCGCCGCCGACCACACCGAGGCCGAACAGCACGACGCGGAGTTCCGTGGTCATCGGCGTCACGCCGCCGCACCGACGGTAGCGACAGCGCCAGGATTCCTGATGAACAGCATGTCGATCTCGTCTGCAGTGAACCCTCGTTGCCGCATCCACGGGATCACATTCGAGAGCAGGTGATCGAAGCCATGGCCTCCGTACCGCGCGAGGCGGTGCTTCGTGCCGATGTCATGCGAGACAAGGACCTGCTCGCCGAACCCCGCGTCGATGAGCCCGCGCACCAGCGCGAGACGCTGCGCGTCGCTCAGGCCGTCGATCCCGACGACACCAGGGACCGGGAAGTAGGACGTTTCGAGACCGAAGACGTCGAGCTCGAGGTAGAGGCCCATCGCGCCGAGCTCGCGCAGACCCTCGAGATCCTGGACCCGTCCATCGAGGTGGCCCATCACCACACGCCGCAGGTCAGCACCCTGATCCGCGAGAAGGCGTGCGATCTGCGCGGGCGCTGCGCGATCGCGGCCCGGGTGCAACGTGATCGCGAGACCCGTCCGGCGCTGAACGGCGGCCGCCGCCCGGAGCGCCTTGGCCTCGTCCGGATGGAGCGGCCAGGTGCAGCCCACCTTGATGATCCCCGGACGGATGCCCGTGTTCCCGACCCCATCGCGCGTCTCGGCGACCCAGGTGTCGACGAGCTGCTCCTCGCTCGCGGTGTGGACCGAGGCCGGGTGGCTCTTCACGTGATACGCGCCGCAGGCCATCACGATGTTCAGTCGCGCGGCGCGCGCGATGCGCGCGAGCGCGGCCGGATCCCGGCCGAGGCCGGGTACGGTGACATCGATGAGCGTCGAGCCCCCTGCCGCCACGAACCGCGAGACCTCGGCGATCGCGAGCTCTTCGCTCGTCATCCGGAGGTTGTCGGCGTTGTAGGTCCAGTACTGGCGCACCCAGCCGAGGTTCTCCATCGTGACCGGCTCTTCCTGCCGCGCCCGCAGCGTGACGTCGTCGAGCTCGACGAACTGCGGGACGCGCACGAGCAGGTGCTCATGGGGGAGCGTGATGCCGAGATCCCTGCCGGGCACCGGCCCGAGCACGGTCATCGCCTGGAGGCCGACGCCACGTGAGGGTTCCATTGGGCTGGAAACGGTACTATGCCGCTCGTGCCCGCGGTGACCGGCTTCTTCCACGGCGGGATCACCGTGAGTGACATGACGAAGGCGCTGTCCTTTTATCGCGACGGTCTCGGGCTCGAGCTCGAGTACGACCGGATCGCAGACGCGCCCTACCTCCGGACGGTGCTTGGGCTCGAGTTCACGCACATCCGGGTCGTGTACCTTCGGATCCCCGGTGGCGGATTCGTCGAGCTGCTCGAGTACGCGGGGATCGAGACGATGCCTGCGGCGTCCCGCCCGTGCGATCCGGGCGGCGGTCATCTCTGCCTCTACGTCGACGATGTCGAGGCAATGCACGTGCGGCTGCGGCAGCTCGGCTTCTCCTCACGGTCCGCAGGAGTCGTGGACATCATCTCGGGACCGAACCTGGGCGCGCGCTCCGTGTACGTTCTCGATCCGGACGGTTACGCCGTCGAGTTCTTTCAGAAGCGGCCCGGCGCCTAGCACGCCTTCTCAACCCGGGTTCGCCTTGACGGAGCCCCGTGCGCTGCGATAACCTCGGCACGTCCCTGGAACCGTTTGCAGCGTCTGGTGCGCGTGAGGAGGAGTCGGGTGATGGCTGATCGGATGACGAAGAGAACGCACGCACGCGGGCCGATCGCGTTGGTCACGGTGCTCGCGATGCTCGTCGCGACGGCGTGCGGTGGAACACCTGCAGCGCCAGGCGGCGGGGCAGCCACAGCATCCGTCGCCCCGAGCGTCTTCGGAGAGATCGTCGGCGAGTTCAAGCCGCTTCGGAACTCCGATAACTGGGTGGTGTGGTCCAAGACGACGTGCAGGTACGAGCCAGCTCCGAACAAGCCGACGACGCCGTATGTAGCCGTTGTGCGCAAAGCGCCGACGCTCGGCCTCGGTCACCAAATCCAGAGCGAGGACAACGCCATCAACCTGCTGAAGAACGCGAGCGTCAAGGGCGCGGCGGATCTCGCCGGCATGAAGTACATCAGCGTGAACGGCCGCTACCCGGACCAGGCCGCGATGGTCGCCGCCGCGGAGAACATCGTCACGCAGAACCCCGCCGCGGTCATCGAGGACCAGCCGCTCGCGACGCTGGCCGAGCGCCTCAACGGGATCTACGCCGCGAAGTGCATCCCGTACGTGCAGCTGAGCCTCGCGTCACCTGGTGCGATCACGTTCGGTGCGAGCAACGCGGACGTCGGCGTGGCCGAGGGCGCGGCGCTCATCGCGGAGATCAAGAAGAAGGGCTGGAACGCGGCCGACATCACCGCTGTCGGCTCCATCATCCCGACGCTCGGACCGATCAACGACCGCGTCACCGGCTGCACGGCTGCCCTGCAGAAGGAGTTCCCTGCGCTCAAGGTGGACAACCTGCAGCTCGCGGCCGGCACCGTCGCAGACACGCAGACGTCGATGACGAACTGGCTCACCTCCCACCCGACGGTGAAGCATGTCGCCGGCTGCGTCATCTCGGGCCTGCAAGCGGTCGGGATGGACAACGCCCTGACCGCCGCCGGCCGTCAGACACTCGCGGTGATCATGACCACCGGGAACACGATGAAGGACCTGGAGGCGCTTCCGAAGACAACAGCGATCATCGGCAGTGTCGACTTCGGCAACGACAAGTTCGGGAGCTTCGCCCTTGGGATGGCGCAGAGCGCGATCAGGGGCGAGCCGGTCCCGGACTTCGTGTTCACGCCGCTGACGGTCATAGCGCTTCCGCGCTAGCCCGCCCGAGTCCGCGCGTCCACGATCTAGCCCGTTCGCTCGGGAGGAGATGACGCATCCAGATCGCTGAGGCGCGGCGCAGCCGCGGGTTCGTGAGACTAGTCGCCCGCTACGGTTCGTTCAATTGGGCCGGGCTGCTCGTCGCCATCATCGCGGTCGGCATCGTCTTCGCCCTCACGAGCCCGTTCTTCCTGACGGTCCCGAATCTGGCGAACATGAGCCGCGCGATCGGCTTTACCGGCATCGTCGCGGCGATCACGACACTCGTGCTCGTTTCCGGGGCCATCGACCTCTCGATCGCGGCGATGATGTCGCTGGCGGGCGTCGTCGTCGCGTTCCTGCTCCAGGCGGGCCTACCGTGGCCGGTCGCGATGGGGGCCGGGCTCGCGACGGGGATCATCGGTGGCACGACGAACGGCCTCATCGTCACACGCACGGGGATCAACCCGCTCATTGGAACGATCGCGACGCAGTTCCTCATGCGCGGCATCGCGTTCCTCATCACGGGGGGCTTCCCGGTGCCGATGTATCACCCCGTGGTCGCAGCGTTCGGCACCGGCACGATCCTCGGCGCGCCGGTGCCCGCCCTGCTCATGGCCCTGACCTTCATCGCGGTCGCCTACCTCTTGAACTCCACTCGATTCGGCATCCATGCGAAGGGGATCGGCGGCAGCCCGGAGGGGTCGATGGCCCGGCTCGCCGGCGTCCCCGTCATGCGGCGCAAGATGCAGATCTACATCGCGAGCGGACTCTTCGCGGCCATCGGCGGCATCGTCCTGCTCGGCTACACGTCCACGGGCGACCCGAACGCCGCCTTCGGACAGGAGCTGCCGATCATCGCAGCCGTGATCATGGGCGGCACGTCGCTCGGCGGCGGTCGGGGAAGCGTCTTCGGCACGCTGCTGGGCGTCGTCCTCCTCGGGGCGATCTACAACGGCCTGACTCTGAACGGCGTCACGAGCGATTGGCAGTACGTCGTGCAGGGCGTGGCGCTCCTCGTCGCTGTCTTCATCGACGAGTACCGCACGCGCCGATCGCGGACGGAGACGGGTCGCTGATGGGGCCGGTACTCAGTGCGCGAGGGCTGACGAAGAGCTACGGTCCGGTCGAGGCGTGCATCGACGTCGATCTCGATGTGTTCGCCGGTGAGCTCACGGCCCTCGTGGGCGACAACGGGGCGGGGAAGTCGACGGTGGCGAAGATCATCACGGGCGCGATCGCCGCGGACGCGGGCGAGATCCTCATCGATGGGCGTCCGGTCCTCCTGCCAGACCCGCTCGCGGCCCGGCAGCTCGGGATCGAGGCCGTGTATCAGGACCTCGCGCTCCCGCCCAACCTCGACATCCTGAGCAACATCTTCCTCGGCAGGGAGCACGTGCGCCGTGTCTTCGGAAAGATCCCGATACCGCTGTACCGCCTCGACAACCAGAAGATGTCCGCTCGGGCGAAGGCGCAGCTGACCGAGCTCAACATCCGCCTGCCGCAGCTGCGGGGCCTCCCGCTCGGTTCGCTGTCTGGCGGCCAGCGTCAGACCGTCGCGATCGCGCGGGCCGCGCTCTGGTCATCCAAGGTCCTCGTGATGGACGAGCCGACCGCGGCACTGGGTGTGACCCAGGCACGTGCTGTCCTCGAGGTCATCAGCGCCGTTCTCTCGCGCGGTGTTGCAGTACTCATGATCAGTCATGCCCTGCCGCACGTCATGGAGCTCGCCGATCACGTCGTGGTGATGCGCCACGGACGCCGCGTCGCCGATCTCGAGCGAGGCGGCTTCGTGACCGAAGACATCATCCGGCACATCATTGGCGAGGCCGTCCCGCAGCCAGCGGGCCGCGCGACGGAGCTCTCATGACCACGCCGACCGTCGTGCTGCACCCGCAGCATCAGTCCGGGGTCAGGGAGGCGCTGGAAGAGCTGGGGGACATCCGGCTCGTGTGTCCATCGACCGACGCCGAGGTCCCGGGCGCGCTGCGGGAGGACTCCGTGCTGGTCACGTACATCTGGAACGACGCATACCTGCAGCCCGGCCTGCGCTGGCTGCAGAGCCACAGCGCGGGGTACAACCAGTACCCCATCGAAGCTCTCCGCGAACGCGGCATCGTGCTCACGAGCGCGAGCGGTGTGCACATCGTCTGCGCCGAGCACGCCATCGGGCTGCTCCTCGCTCTCACGCGGGACATCCACCAGAGCATCCGCGACATGCCTGAGCGGAAGTGGAACCTGCACGTCGCGCCCGAGATCGGTGGACGGACCATCGTCATCGCCGGCCTGGGCGCGATCGGCGAGGCCCTGGCGAAGCGCTTCGCCGGGTGGGACGTCCGTCTCATCGGTGTCACCCGGAACCCGGCTGCGTACACAGGTGTGCTGACGGACGTTCGGCCGCTGGCCGGGCTCGAGCGCGCGTGCGCGGAGGCATCCATCCTGATGGTCGCGCTCCCGCTCGCACTGGAGACGCGGCACATCGTCACCGGACGCGTGCTGGACGCACTCGGGGCGGGCTGGGTGACCAACGTCTCGCGCGGTCCGGTCATCGACGAGGCGGCGCTCATCGAGCGCCTCCGCGACGGGCGGTTGCTGGGAGCCGGGCTCGACGTCACCGAGCAGGAGCCGCTTCCGGCGGACTCGCGGTTGTGGGACCTCCCGAACGTGGTGATCACGCCGCACATGGCCGGGCTCACGCCGCGCTGCGGCGAGCGGCTCGCGAGTCTGCTCAGCCACAACCTTCGCGCGTTCCAGGGCCTTGAGCCCTGGAAGAACCGGATCTGCTGATGGCGGAGCAGCGGACCGCACTCGTGACTGGAAGCGCCCGCGGCATCGGTCGTGCGATCGCCGAGAGCCTGGCGCAGGCAGGGCATCGTGTGATCGGTGTCGATGTGATCGAGCACGCTGGCCCGCCGTTCGCCACGACCCACACCGTCGATCTCGCCGACGCCGAAGCGTGCGAGCGGCTCATCGCATCGGTAGGCCGCGTCGACGTTCTCGTGAACAACGCCGCCATCCTCATCCGCCACGCGATTCCCGAGTACACGGTCGCAGAGTTCGACAAGATGATCGCGGTGAACCTGCGCGCCCCGTTCCTCCTCTCGCGGGGCGTGATCGAAGCCATGGCCTCGAGGGGCTGGGGCCGGATCATCAACGTTTCGAGCGTCGGGGGGCGTACGGGCGGGCTGTCATCGTCGACGATCTACGCGGCGACGAAGGGCGGCCTCATCGCGCTCACGAAGGGATTCGCGCGTGAGTGGGGCGCCTCCGGCGTGAACATCAACGCGATCGCGCCGGGCGGAATCGATTCTCCGATGGGCGTCACGCCGGCCGCCGAGCGGGAGAAGTTCCTCGCGCAGATCCCGCTGCACCGCTACGCCGCGCCGTCCGAGGTCGGATCCGTCGTCGCGTTCCTCGCGAGTGACGGCGCAAGCTTCGTGAACGGCGCGACGATCCACGTCGACGGTGGCTGGGTCATGGTGTGAGTGCGCCTGATGCCCGTCCCGTGGCCTTCGTCACTGGCGCGGGTTCAGGCCTGGGCCGTGCTTCGTGCATCGCTCTCGCCGCCGGCGGGTTCCGGGTCATCCCCACCGATCTCGGCGGGTCCGCGGAGGCGACCGCGGCGCTGCTCGGGGGCGGGCAGGGGGAATGGCTCGAGTGCGACGTGTCGTCGACGGGCTCCGTCAACGCCGCTCTCGACGAGGTCCGGCGCCGTTTCCGCCGACTCGATGCGGTCGTGAGCAACGCCGGGATCGTCGAGCCGGTCCGGACTGAAGAGGAGACCGACGAACGGTGGCACCGGATCATCTCGGTGAATCAGGATGGCGCCCTGCGCGTCGCACGGGCCGCATTCCCGCTGCTACGGAGCGCGCCTGCGCCTTCGCTCACCAGCATCTCGTCCGTCGCCGCGCACCGCGGCTTCCCCGGCCGCGCGTCCTACGCGGCGTCGAAGGGCGCGCTCGAGGCGCTCACGCGCGTGCTCGCGGTCGAGTGGGGCCCGTACGGGATCCGCGTGAACTGCATCGCTCCGGGGTTCATCCTCACGGAAGGATCGCGCCGGGTCATCGAGTCGGGCCTCGCGGATGCGAAAGCGCGAGGGGCGCTCACCGCGCTCGGCCGCATGGGAGAGCCCCAGGAGATCGGTTCGGTCGTCGCCTGGCTCGCGTCACCCGCCGCGAGCTACGTGACCGGCGCCACGATCGTCGTCGACGGCGGCTACCTCGCCTGGGGCGGCATGGCAGGGGAGGCGCTCTTCGAGCGGCCCGGGTAGACCACCGGGGTCATGACGATGTGTTGTCCTCGAGATAGCCGATCACCGTGCCGACGGGCACCTCGGCCCCAGTCTCATGGACGATCTCCACGAGCGTTCCCGTGGCGAGTGCTTCCATCTCCACCGACGCCTTGGCGGTCTCGACCTCGGCGATGACGTCCCCGCGCTTCACCGCGTCGCCGACCTTCTTGGCCCAGCTCGCTATCGTGCCGGTCTCCATGTCGTAGCCGAGCTTCGCCATCTCGATGGGGATCCGAGCCATCAGCGCGCCACTTCGGCGGGCGCTGGCGATGCGGACGCACGGGCGCGATAGGTCGTCGGAAGAATGACAGTCGCCGGCTCCTCAGGGTGCTGGAGCCGGGCGTGGAGCAGCTGCGCGGCCGCGCGGCCGATCCCAACGGTGTCACGAGCGATCGTTGCGATAGGCGGACGGTACAGCTCCGTCAGCGGCAGGTCGTCGCAGGTGACGAGCGCGATGTCCTCTCCGACCAGCTTCCCGCGCGCGGTCAGCACGCGCAGCGTTCCGATCAGCAGCTGGTTCCCCCCGGCGATGATCGCCGTCGGCGGGTTCGGCAGATCGAGCAGCTGGGTCGTCGCCGACTCGCCGTGCTCAGCGAGCAGCGAGCCCGGCAGGACGATCGATTCGTCAGCGATCCCGCGGGCCGCGATCGCGTCGCGCATTCCGCCCACGCGCTCCCGGCCGGCCCGCATTTCGAGCGAGGGGATGATCAGGCCGATCCGGCGATGGCCGAGTTCAAGCAGATGCTCCGTTGCCGCCCGCATCCCCGCGCGGTGGTCCGACAGCACCGCGTTCGCGCCGATCCGCGGGGGGACCTCGCGGTCGATGACCACGACCGGCACGCCGACGTTCTCAAGCAGATCGAGCGTCGCGCGCCGCTTCTCGCTCGCGAGGGACAGCAGCATGCCGTCCACTCGCCGGCTCTGAAAGAAGCGGATGTGCATCTCATCGAGCGCCGGATCGCCGTCGGAGTTCATCAACAGCATCGAGTAGCCCGCGCCCCGCAGAACGGTCTCGGCCCCCCGTGCGAAGTTGGCCATGACCGGATTCGAGATGTCGCCGACGACGAAGCCGACGGACAGCGTCGAGCCGCGCCGCAGGGATTGCGCGAGGAAGTCGGGCTCGTAGCCGAGCTCGTCCACGGCGGCGAGGACCCGTGCGCGCATCGCGGAGCTGACGTCGGGGTGCTCCGAAAGGACCCTCGACACTGACGAGATCGCCACACCCGCGAGCTCGGCGACCTCGCGCACATTCGCGCGGTGAGGCGCCACATCTCCCGGATCACGGGTGCTCATTGTTCCGGCCCCCTCACGCGCGATCGGTCCGGTATTTTTCGATGAACGCCTTGTCTAGCACCCAGCCGAGGCCCGGAGTCTCGGGCAGGGGGAACTCGCCGCAGACCAGGTCGGGACGGTTCTCGATCATGTTCCAGAAGATCGGATCGCGTGTCGGCGAGAAGGCCTCGACGTACGTGCCGTGCGGCACGGAGGCGAGAAGGTGGGCGCCGACCTGGGCCTCCTCGTGATGCCCGAGCTGCACGTCGAAGCTCGCCGCCAAAGCCGCGACCCTGCGCCACTCGCTCGGTCCGCCGCCCCACGACGCGTCGTAGTTCGAGACGTCGATCGCGCCGTTCGCCATCATCTCGCGCATACCCACCCGGCTCCACTCCGACTGCCCCGCGGCCACAGGGATATTCCCGCGCATACGGACATCGCGTAGGCCCCGGAAGTCGGCATGCCAGCGCGTGGGCTCCTCGAACCAGCGGACTTCGATGCCGACCGCTCGCGCCGCGGCGAGGAACGCGAGCGCCTCCGGCACCGTGTAGCCCTGATTGGCGTCCACAACGAAGAGGAAGTCGTCGCCCGCATGGCGCCGCGCGCGCGCTAGCCGCGCCGCGTCCTCCGCCGGTGCCTTTCCCCCGATCTTGAACTTCATGCCGACCATGCCGCACTCGCTCTTGAAGAAGTCGATCTCGCGCTCGATCTCCTGGCCCTTCGCCTCGGGCGAGTCCGGGATGTAGTAACCGCCGATGCCGATCATCGGCATGCGATCGCGATACCCGCCCCACAGCCGCCAGAGCGGCTGGCCGACCGCCTTGCCGACGGCGTCCCAGATCGCGGTGTCCACGCACGCGATCGCCTGCATCGCGTACCAGCGCGGCCGCAGTTGGTCGAAGGTGACCGGAAGCATCGCTTCCCAGCAGCGCTCGGTGCCCATGCAGTCCAGGCCTTTGACGCGCGGCGCGAGTTCGTCGTTCACGATCCGGAGGACCTCCTCTTGGATCGGCGAGTCCTCGTCCGCGTTGTACGCCTCGCCCACGATCCCCTCGGCCGTGTGAACGCGCGTGATGATCGTGCAGCGATTTCGCATCCGGTAGTAACTCCCGCTGTACGTAAAGGGCAGCGGGACGCGGATCGGGATCGTCTCGATCCGCTCTATCGTGAGCACCGCCCCCTCCATCGCGTCGCTAAGGCCCGCCGTGCGCAATCTTACGTGGATACGTTTCCGCCTTGCAGCCCCGGTTTCATGCTCCACTCGTCCACCGGTGCGCGCCGTTTGACCACGTCGGTCGGCCTGTTCGATACTCCAAGTCGCGGGAGAACTGGAAACGGTACCTCCCAGTTTGGGAGGGCTCTCAGGGTGGTTCAGGGTCCGCCGTCCGGCGAGATGGTGGTGCAGACGGTGCTCGGAGACATCCCGGCGGATTCGCTGGGCAAGACCATGTGTCACGAGCACCTCCTCGTCGACCAGGGACACATCTCGTTCCGACCGCCAGACCGCCCCGAGGACGCGCCGCTCGCTGACCGTCCAGTGGCGCTCGACATCTTCGGCTGGCTGCAATGGAACTGGATGAGCAACCACGACAACCTCGTGCTGGACAGCGAGTCGCTCGCGATCGACGAGCTCCGGATGTACAAGCGGGCCGGCGGTGACAGCCTCATCGACTGCACCTTGCCCGGGATCGGGCGCGATCCCGGTGGTCTTGTCCGGATCTCGCGCGCCGTGGGTCTGCACATTGTCATGGGAGCCGGTTACTACGTCGGCGCTACCTACCCCGCGTACGTCGCCGGGATGTCCGAGGACGACATCACTGCCGAGATCATCCGCGAGTTCCGCGTCGGAGTTGGCGACACCGGCATCCGCGCCGGATCCATCGGCGAGATCGGCAGCTCGGTACCGATCACCGAGGAGGAGAAGAAGGTGTTCCGCGCGGCGGGGCGCGCGCAGGCCGAGCTCGGGTGCGGCCTCACGACACATCCGGGCCGCGTGCGCGATTCGCCCTTCGAGATCATCGAGCTCCTGCGGGGAGCCGGTGCCGACCTCAGCCGCGTCGTTATCGGCCATATCGACCGGACCGTCCCGGACATCGACGGACTGAGACGGATCGCGGAGGCGGGATGCTTTGTTCAGTACGACCTCTTTGGAACCGAGACGACCGCCACCTTTCCCTACCAGCACTACGGCATCGATATGCCAAGCGACGCACAGCGTCTCGACCGCATCGCCGCGCTGGTGAAGGCCGGACACGGTGACCAACTCCTTGTCGCACACGACGTCGGGAGCAAGCACCGTACGCGGCGTTACGGCGGGGTCGGGTACGACCACTTCCTGCGGGATATCGTTCCCTGGATGCCGAAGCGCGGCTTCGACCAGGCGACCATCCAGAAGATCATCGTGGACAACCCGCGACGGGCGTTCGCGATGACCGTCGTCCAGCGTTCCGACGATGCAAAGGCGAAAGCGCGTGATCGCGTTGGAGGAGTAGCCGCGTGAAGATGTTCATCGATCACCTTGGGGTCGTGGTGAACGACCTCGCCGAGTCCGTGCCGTTCTACGAGGCGCTCTTCGGCGCGCCGCCGGTGCAGCGGGTGTCCTGGCGCGGACCCGATGCTGAGTACGTGGCGAAGATGGTCGCGCACCCCGGGCTCGAGCTCGACGCGGCGTTCTTCCAGATCCCGTTCTCGCAGTCGCTCCTCGAGATGATCCAGTATCGCGGTGTGAAGGCCACCGGCGCGCGTCTCGACCCGATGCAGGTGAGCGCGATGCACCTCGGGTTCTTCGTGAAAGATATGGACGAGACGATGAAGCGGCTCCGCGAGTTCGGCGTCGTGTTCCGCTCAGAGCCCGTCGACATCCCGTACGGTCCGTACAAAGGGGGCCGCACGATCTACTTCAGCGATCCGAACGGGATCAACCTGCAGCTGATGCAGGTCATCGGCCGGCCGGGTCAGGTCCCATTACCGACGGAGGTCAGGTCGTAGTCGTGGAGTTCCTCGTCCACATCGAGGTCAAGTGGCCCGCGGACGGTGACGCGGGCGAGCTCGATCGTCTGTCTGCTGCGGAGCGCGCGCGAGCCGGCGAGCTCTCGAAGGAGGGCCGTCTCAAGCGCCTCTGGCGGATCCCGGGCCGTCGCGAGAACTGGGGCCTCTGGGAAGCGGACGACGCGACCGCGCTCCACGCTGCGATCGGCTCGCTGCCTCTGTTCCCCTGGCTCTCCGTCGATGTCCATCCGCTCGCCGCGCATCCGTCGGACCCGATCCGGCCCGGAGGCCGTTGATGCAGCCGGTCGCGGCGCCCTCAGGCGTGCCAGACCAGGAGCTCGTCCGCTGGTACCGGAAGATGGTCGAGATCCGGCTCTTCGAAGAGAAGGTCCAGGAGCTGTTCATGACCGGCCAGGTGCAGGGGACGACGCACCTCTGCCAGGGGCAGGAGGCCGTGTCGGTCGGTGGCATCGGTGCGATGCGGCCGGGGGACGTACAGACCAATACCTATCGCGGCCACGGAGAGGCGCTCGCGCTTGGCATGGAGCCTGAGGTCGCGTTCGCCGAGCTGATGGGCCGCTCGACCGGCTGCTCGAAGGGGGTCGGCGGATCGATGCATCTCATCGACTTCAGCAAGGGCAACATCGGCGCGAATGCGATCGTCGGTGCGGGGATCCCCATCGCCCTCGGCGCCGCGATGTCTTTCAAGCTGCGAAGGGAGCCGCGCGTCGCCCTCAGCTTCTTCGGAGACGGCGCGACGAATATCGGCACGTTCCACGAGTCCCTGAATATGGCGTCGATCTGGCAGGCGCCGCTCGTGATGATCATCACGAACAACCTGTACGCGGAGTACTCGGCGCTCCGCGATACGACGCCGATCGACGATCTCGCCCGGCGCGCGGATCCGCACCAGATCCCCGGCGTGATCGTCGACGGGCAGGACATCGTCGCGGTCCACGGCGCGACGTCAGAAGCCATCGAGCGCGCGAGGTCCGGTGGCGGGCCGACCCTCCTCGAGATGAAAACGTACCGCTACCGGGGCCACTCGCGCTCGGATCCGGCGAAGTACCGGCCGGACGGCGAGGTCGAGCGCTGGAAAGCGCGCGATCCGATCAGCTTGCTCGGCGAGAAGCTCACCGGGCTCGGGCTGCTCTCGCCGGCTGATGCTGGGAAGATCAACGAGGAGACCCAGGCCTCGATCGACAGCGCGGCCGCTCGCGCTGCGACAGCGCCAGTGCTCACCGTGGAGGAGACGGCTCAATTTGTCTACGCTGACTGAACCGCGGCCCACGGCCGACGCCGTGGAGCTCGAGCTCACGTACCGGGACGCGATCAACCTCGCGATGAGTGAGGAGCTGGACAGGGACCCGAACGTCGTCCTGATCGGCGAAGATGTCGCGGCGGCCGGTGGCGTCTTCAAGACGAATGAGAAGCTTGCCGAGCTCTATCCGGGCCGGCTCATCAACACGCCCATCTGCGAGAATGGCTTCACCGGCGTCGCGCTCGGCATGGCGCTCATGGGGATGCGGCCGATCGTCGAATTCATGTTCAGCGACTTCCTGCCGAGCGCCGGGGATCAGATCGTGAACCAGCTCCCGAAGTACCGGTTCATGTCCGGCGGCCAATGCTCGGTCCCTGTCACGATCCGGTCGATCTCCGGAGGGACCGGCCGTTTCGGGACTCAGCACAGCGCGACCGGTGAGTCATGGTTCATGAGCCTGCCGGGTCTTCGTGTGTGCGCGGCGTCATCGCCCGGCAGCGCGTACGACCTTCTTCGCGCTGCGATCCGCGAGAACAACCCCGTGATCTTCCACGAGCACAAAGGTCTCTACGGCCGAAAGGGTCTCGTCCGCAAGGGAGCACCTCCGGCCGAGATCGGCAAGGCCGCCGTCCTCCGCGAGGGGAGCGACGTGACCGTCGTCGCGACGCTCCTGATGGTGGAGCGCGCGCTCGCGGCCGCGGATCTGCTGCAGGGGGAAGGGATCTCGGTCGAGGTCATCGACCTGCGCTGGACACGCCCGCTCGATCTGGCCTCCGTCAAGGCCGCGGTCACACGGACCGGGCGACTTGTGGTCGCTGAGGAGCAGGTCCACGCGGGCGGCTGGGGCGCGACGCTCATCTCCGAGCTGACCATGGGGGGACTTCGCTGGCGGGCCGCCCCGCGCGCGGTCAGCCTGCCGGCCGACATCTGCATCTCGTACAGCCCGGATCTCGAGGACGCGATCCTGCCGTCGGTGGACCGCATCGCCGATGCGGCGCGCTCGGCGGTCAAGGGCTGACCCTGGCGGTCCGGCCCGCGCCCCTCGCGGGCCTGCGCATCGTGGCCGTCGAGCAGTTCGGCGCGGGACCGTTCGGGACGCTCTACCTCGCCGACCTCGGCGCCGAAGTGATCAAGATCGAGGACCCCGCGGTGCGCGGCGATGTCAGCCGGTACATCCCGCCGGTCCAGGACGGCAGCGACTCGCTGTACTTCGAGTCCTTTAATAGGGGCAAGAAGAGCATCGTCCTCGACCTGAAGAACGCCGCCGGGCGCGAGGTGTTCGAGCGGCTCGTCGCGACCGCGGACGCCGTATACAGCAACCTCCGCGGCGATCAGCCCGAGCGCCTCGGCATCACCTACGCGCAGCTCGCGCCCCTCAACCCGCGCATCGTCTGCGTCGCACTGACCGGGTACGGCCGGACCGGGCCGGGCGCCCAGCTTCCGGGATACGACGCGCTCATCCAGGCGGAGGCCGGGTGGGCGGCGCTCACCGGGGATCCCGACGGCCCGCCGACGAAGAGCGGACTCTCGCTCGCTGACTACATCGCCGGCCTCACCGCCGCCCTCGGTCTGCTCGCCGGCGTGATCGAGGCGCGCCGGACCGGCCAGGGGCGTGACCTCGACACGAGCCTCTACGACTCCGCGCTCGCGATGCTGAGCTATCCAGCAACGTGGTTCCTCTCCGCCGGACACCCGAGCCCGCGGCGGGCGCAATCGGCGCACCCATCCATCACGCCGTTCCAGTTCTTCCGCACCCTCGACGGGTACGTCGCGGTTGCGTGTGCGAAGGAGAAGTTCTTCCGCGCGCTCGTCGCGGCCATGGACCTGGCGAGCCTTGCCGGCGATCCGCGGTTCTGCTCGTTCGCGGCGCGGGACCGGCACCGCGACGAGCTCCTCACGATCCTCGGCGATCGCTTCGCCGCCGCGACGACCGAGGCGTGGCTGACCCGGCTGCGGGGCGTCGTGCCGATCGCGGCTGTCCGTTCTCTCGAGCAGGCGCTCGACGTGGCGGAGCTGAGCGACCGCGGCATGCTCGTGGAGTACGAGCATCCGGTCCTCGGCACCGTGCGCTCCGTCGGCCTGCCCATCTCCGTGGGGGAGTACCAGCCGGCGTACGCTCGCGGCCCGCGACTGGGTGAACACGCCGTGGGATTGCTCGAAGGACTCGGCTACACCGTCGCGGAGATCGCCGCGCTCACCGCTGCCGGCGCGTTCGGGGTCGCGGCGTGACCGCCGAGCGATCGCGAGGTGACGGCGACCATGGCGATCGCGCGATGACCGCGGTGAAGCATGAGCCCGCGCGCTCGTACCGAGACCTCCCGAAGGACGAGGAGGCGCGCGCGGCGTCGCTGATGCGCGGGTCCCTCGTGATCGACACCATCGGCAGCAGCCTCATCAAGCCGGAACCGCCGATCATTGACGGCACGTCATACATCGACCGGGCGCTCGCGGCGGGCGTGAACGTCCTCGGCGTCACCCTCGCGGCCCACGCGGACACCTTCGACGTCTTCGAAGAGAACGTGGCGGCGAACCTCGATCTCCTGGCCGCGCGTCCCGCGACCACGCTCCAGGTCGAGAGCATCGCGGACATCCAGCGCGCACAGGCCTCCGGCAAGCTCGGGATCATGTTCGGCGTGCAGTCAGGCACGCTCGTCGGCACCGAGATGTCGCGCTGGACGGTGATGCACAAGCTCGGCGTCCGGCTGGCGCAGCTCACGTACAACGAGCGCAATCAGCTCGGCGACGGCTGCATGGAGCCGGAGGACCGCGGCCTCACTTCGTACGGTCGCCAGTCGATCCAGGAGATGCAGCGGCTCGGCATCTGCCTCGACCTCTCGCACGCCGGCGAGCGGACCGCGCTCGAGGCGACGGCCTTCTCCTCGAAGCCGGTGGTGTACTCCCACGCCAACCCGAAGGCCGTCGGTCCGGGCAAGCGCAACCTCACCGATCAGCAGATGAAGGAGCTGGCCGGGACCGGCGGGGTCATGGGGATCTCGCCGCACTCGATGCTCTGCCATAAGAAGGCGGGAGTGCGACCGACCGTCGACGACATGATGGACATGTTCGATTACGCGATCGACCTCATCGGCATCGATCACGTGGCCGTCGGATCGGACGTGTTCGAGTCGTTCACCAAGCTCTCGTGGGAGACGACGACGAAGCGCTGGTACCCGAGCGGCTTCGTCTGGGAGACGATGGCCGCGGAGGGCTTCAGCAGCATCGCCGAGTGGCCGAATGTGGTGCGCGGCCTGATCGGCCGCGGCTACAGCGACGAGGACATTGCCAAGGTCGTGGGACAGAACTGGCTCCGGGTCTTCCAGCAGGTGTGGACCGCCTAAGGTGCCGGAGGAGCTGAGCGAGGCCGAGGTCGCCGCGATGGGCCGGGCCGCGGGCGCGGGAATCTCCGCGGGCGACCTCCCCGAGGTGACCGTGCGCGTGAACGCGTTCCTCGAGGCCCTCGCCGCGCTCGAGGCGCTGCCGCTCGACGGCATCGCGCCGGTCCCCGCCGCACCGCATCCCACCGAGCTCCCGTGAGGGACGACCTCGCGTTCGGGACCGTCGCGACGCTCGCGACGCACATCCGGGAACGGAAGGTCTCGAGCGTCGAGCTCGTCCAGCTCTATCTCGATCGGATCGCGCGCTTCGACGAACGGCTGCACGCGTACGTCACCGTCTGCGGGGAGGCCGCGCTCGCTGAGGCGCGGTCCGCGGACAACAGCGTGAAGAGCCGGGATCGCCTCGGTCCGCTGCACGGCGTGCCGATCGCGGTCAAGGACCAGTTCCTGACGAAGGGCGTCCGCACCACAAACGGCATGCGCGCGCTTGCGGACTTCGTGCCGACCGAGGACGCGACCGCCGTGGCGCGGCTCCGTGGCGCCGGCGCGATCCTCCTCGGCAAGCTGAACATGCCGGAGGCGGGTCTCCTCGGGACGCGCGATTGGCCTTTCGGGCAACCGCGCAATCCGTGGAACACCGAGCACGACGCGGGCGCCTCGAGCACCGGTCCGGGCATCGCGGTGGCGGCGGGACTCTGCGCCGCCGCGCTCGGTGAGGACACCGGCGGATCGATCCGGAACCCCGCGTCGTACAACGGGATCGTCGGCGTGCGGCCGAGCTGGGGACGGGTGAGCCGGCACGGCATCATCCCGCTCAACTGGTCCCTCGACACCGCCGGCCCCATGACGCGCACCGTCGCCGAGAGCGCCCTCCTCATGCGCGTCATCGCGGGCCACGATCCGAGCGATCCGTTCTCGGCGCAGCTTCCGGTGCCCGACTACAACGCGATGCTCGACGGGAGCGCGAAGGGACTACGCGTCGGTGTCATCCGCGAGCTCATGGAAAGCACGTTCCTCGATCCAGAGGTGCGCGACGCGACCAGGGCGGCCGCAGCGGCCTTCGCACAGAGCGGCGCGCAGGTCGACGACGTGTCGCTGCCGCTCTTCCGCATCGCAGGGGTGATCTTCGCCGCGGTCGCGGACTCCGGTGCCGCGCTCGAGCACCGCCGCCTGCGCCTCGAGGACCCGGACAGCTTCGACTCGGGTCCGCGTCGGCGCATGATCGCCGCGAGCCTCCTGCCGAACGCCCTCGCGCTGCGCGTCGAGCAGGCCCGGGTCCTGATCCGCGACCAGATTCGCGGCGCGTTCGAGCGTTTCGACGTGCTGCTGTGCCCGACCGCACCCGCGACCGCCGCGCGGCTCGACGCAGCGCCGAAGCTGACATGGACGCGGGACGACCTCATGCGCTTCTGGGAGCGCGGCTCGCACACCGGGCCGTTCTCCCTCGCAGCCGTGCCGGCGATCTCGATCCCGAACGGTTTGAGCCGGTCAGGCCTCCCGATCGGCGTCCAGCTTGCGGCGCGCCCGTTCGGCGAGACGATGCTCTTCCGGGCCGCACACGCGTTCGAGACGAGTCGGAACGCGACCGTGGTCCGGCCGCCGCTCGTCTAGCCGGCGGGCTCCACCTTCCACGAGATGGTCTTCGACCACTCGACGAAGCCCGCGGCACCCTCGACGATGTGGTCGAACCAGACCTTGCCCTTCTCAGCGGTGGCCTCACTGCCGTCGCCGACGATGCCCGTCGGGTCCGTGATCTCGTCGTAGTTGAAGTGGATCCCGATCGGGTAGCCCTTGAAGTCGACCGTGTTCAGCCCGGTCACCTTCAGGCCGTGAAAGTCGTGGTACTTGCCGGCACCCGCGAGATCCATGCGGCACGCTTCCGGGATGAGATGGAGGTAGAGCGCAGCCATCATCGCGCCGCCGTGTCCGGCGCCGCCTTTCGGGAACAGCTCCTTCATCATCTCGGGCGTCCGGAATCCGAGGACGCTGAGGACGGGGATGCGGAGGCCACGCTCGTCGCGGATCTTGCGCACGGTGTGATCGATCGTGCCGTTGTTCCCGTTGTGCCCGTTGAAGAAGATGATCCGCTCGAAGCCCTGGCGCAGGAGGCACTCGACGTAGTCCTCGAGCACGGCGCCGAGGGTCTCTGAGCGGAGGCTGATGGTCCCCGGGTACGGCTTGAAATACTCGGAGTAGCCGCCCGCGATGACCGGCGCGACGACCGCGCCCGCGCGCTCCGCGGCCGCGACGGCCACGGCCTCGGTGATGATGAAGTCGCCCATCGGTGCATGCGGGCCGTGCTGCTCCTGCGAGCCGAACGGCACGATCACCGGGACGCCCGCCTTCATCTTCTCCTCCGCCTCGACCCAGGTGAGGTCTTGCAGCCGGACCTTGTTCATCGCGGCCTCCTTACTGGCTCTTCGGGTAGATGAGGTCGCGGAAGTTCAAGATGTCGATCGTCGACTCGCCCGCGTTGATGCGCTCTTCGATCTTCCGCTCCTTCGCGTCCGCCGCCTCCGCCGCCGTGAGCACGGACTCAACGTTCGCGAGCGGGACCACAACGACGCCGTCGTCGTCCGCGAAGACCCAATCGCCGGGATTCACGACGACATCGGCGCAGGCGACCGGGACGTTCGTCAGACCGACGCGGCGGTTCGTGCCCACGCGGGGCGTCACGGACCTGGCCCACACGGGGAAGCCGAGGTCACGCATCGCCGCGGCGTCGCGGACGGGACCGTCGATGACGGCTCCCGCGAGACCGATCGCCTTGCAGGCGGTTGACATGAGCTCCCCGAGCAGCGCGCCCTTCTCGTCGCCGTCCCCGGCGACGACGAGCATGTCGCCCGCCTTCGCTTCGGCGAGCGCCTTGTGCACGGTGATGATGCTCCCGGGGTAGCAGAGCACCGTGAAGGCCGGTCCTGCTGCGATCGCGCCGGGTACGCGGCTCTTGATGTCGGCGTGCATGACGCCGAGCGAGCCCTGGGCATCGCTCACCCACGGCGTCACGAGCTTGCCGAAACGGTCTGCCAAGGTCGCCACAGCGGCCACTCCCTTCGCGTCGTCCGCGGATCGTACGAAGAATCGCGCGTGATCGCCGTTGTAGGCTGCGACATCGTGCCGGACCGCGCCGTTCCCACGTACCAGGTCGTCGAGGACTGGGAGCAGCTGCCGGCGGGCTATTCGCACCCCGACGTCGCTGCGGTGGCCGTGGACCCGCAGGGTCAGGTCTACCTGTTCTGCCGTGCGGAGCGCCCGGTGATCGTCTACGACCGCGACGGGCGCTTCGTGCGCTCGTGGGGCGAGGGCATGTTCTCGATGCGCGCGCACGGCATCACGATCGCTCCCGACGGCGCGCTCTGGTTCGTTGACGACGGCGAGCACACTGCGCGCAAGTTCACGCCTGAGGGCGAGCTTCTGCTCACGCTCGGCACGCGGGGCCATGCGTCGGACACCGGGTACGACGGCGAGACCGTGGCCTCGGTCGCACGCGGTGGGCCGCCCTTCAACCGGCCGACGAACCTCGCGGTGGCCGCGAACGGTGACCTGTACGTCGCGGACGGGTACGGCAACGCGCGGATCCACCACTTCTCGGCGAAGGGCGACCTGCTCAACTCCTGGGGCGAGCCTGGCTCCGGGCCGGGCGAGTTCATGATCCCGCACGGTGTCGCCGTACATCGCGATGGGCGCGTCTTCGTCGCGGACCGCGAGAACGACCGCATCCAGATCTTCAGCTCCAGCGGGCAGTATTTGGACGAGTGGACCGAGGTACAGCGCCCGACCCAGCTCGTGTTCGACGCGCAGGGCCGATGCATCGTGGCCGAGCTGACCTGGCGCGCCGGGCAGCAGTCGTTCCGAAACGGGCCGATCGACGCTCACCGGCCGAGCCGCGTGTCGATCCTCGATGCGAACGGCGCCGTCCTGGCCAGGCTTGGCGACGAGGGGCCGGCCGATCCGAAGTGGGGCGCCGCCGACCCCTGCCGTCCCGGGAACTTCTGCGCGCCGCATGGGCTCGCGATCGACTCGAACGGCGACCTCTACGTGGCGGAGGTCACGAGGACGATCGGTGTGGCACCGGGTCTCGTCTCCGCCGTGTGCCACACCTTCCAGAAGTTCGCGCTCTCGCGCTGACCTACTTCGCGGCGGACCGGAGGTCAGCGAGGAAGGTCCGGCACGCGCGCGCGAGGACCGGGGTGGCGTTCGTGAGGATGAGCTTCGCGCCGCGCGCGACCGCTGCGGCGTTGTCCTCCGGGGTGATGACGAGCGACATGAGGTGCTTGTCGGACTTCGCGATCCGCTGATCCGCCGCCTCCACCAGAGCCCGGATCTTTTGGTGTCCGGCCTGGCCGCGCATGCCCAGCGACATCGAGAGATCGCCGGGGCCGACGCCCACGACGTTCAAACCGTCGACCGCGAGGATCTCGTCGAGCCTGTCGATGCCCGGCATGTCTTCAACGAGTCCCCAGACCCACAGCTCGCGGTTCGCCAGCTCGAAGTACTCCGCCGGAGTGCGGGTCAGCCCGAAGTCGTTCGCGCGTCCCGTGCTCCCGGCACCGCGCTCGCCGTCGGGTCCGAAGCGGACCGCCGCGACCGCGGCCTTCGCATCGGCCGCGTCGCCCAGGTGGGGAACGATGATGCCCATCGCGCCGGCCTCGAGGAAGCGGAGGATCGTCCCCGGCGTGCTCTCGGGAACGCGGACGAAGGGCGTGAGGCCCGCGAGGTGGCAGGCCTCGACCAGGCGCGAGACCGTCTCCGGTGACACCGGGTCGTGCTCCGCGTCGATGAAGACCCAGTCGTAGCCGACGAGACCGAAGAAACGCACAAGGTCGGTCGAGGGGAACGAGAGCAGCGTCCCGTAGGTCACCTCGCCGGCCGTGACCTTCTCCTTGGTCCGGTTGACGATCACGTTTCGTCCACGAACGCGCAGCCCTGGTCGCGCAGGGACTGCTCGATCTTCGCGATGTTGGTCACCTCGCCGCGCAGTAGCACCGGCTGCACCGCCGCGTGGCTGGCCTCGAGCTTCGCAGTCGCGGCCAGGACCTCTTCGGCCTCCGCCGGACGGATGACGACGATGCCGTCCTCGTCGGCGACGACGATGTCGCCGGGATGGACGACGACCCCGCCGCAGGCGATCGGGACGTTCACCTCACCCGGCCCGTCGATCGGCCCCATCACCGTCGTGACGCCGCGCGCGAACGTGGCGAGCCCGTCCTCCTGGATCTCGTTCGCGTCGCGCACCGCGCCGTCGGCGACGAGGCCGGCGAGCCCGCGGTGTGCGAGCCCGCGGCAGACGTTGCCGCCGACCAGCGCCCCGTTCAGCGCGCCACGCGCGTTCACGACGAGCACGTCGCCGGCTCGCGTCTGCTCCATGCCGATCTTCACCATGTTGAACGCGCCGGTCGGCGCGGAGACGGTGACCGCGGGACCGACCACGCGCTTCACCGGCCGGAAGACCGGAGCGATGGCACGGTCCATCGTCCCGGACCGGTTCATCGCGTCCGAGAGATCCGCGGTGTTCAGCTCTGCGAATCGCTGCACGAGCGACGCGTCGGGGCGCGATGAGCGACGAATGACCCTGAACCCGACCGGCATCTTCGCGTCCCTCCCCGCCTTGTCGGCGCGCTGACCTACCCTACCGTGAACGGTGACCGGCTTCCTCGTCCGTCGGCTGCTCATCACGGTCATGCTCATCTGGCTGGTCACGACCGTCGTCTTCATGTTCGTCCGGCTGCTCCCCGGCGACCCGGCGATGGCGATCCTCGGCGCGAGCGAGAGCTTCCAGCCGACCGAGGCGCAGCTCACCACGGTGCGGCAGCGGCTCGGCCTCGACCGCACCCTCCCGGAGCAATACGCGAGCTACCTCGGCGGGCTGGTCCGCGGTGAGCTCGGCGAGTCCCTCACGAGCGGCCGGTCGGTCGCGCTCGACCTGCGCCTCCGGCTCGGCCGGACGCTCCAGCTCATGGTCCCGGCGCTCCTCCTGTCATCGCTGCTCGGGATCGCGTTCGGCGTCCTCGCCGCGCGGGCGCGCGGGCGCCTGCTCGATCCGGTCCTTTCGGTCGTCGGCCTCATCGGCTTCTCGGTGCCGGTGTTCGTCATCGGGAACGTCATGGTCCTCATCCTCGCGATCCAGCTCGAGTGGCTGCCGTCCTCGGGCTTCGTCGAGTTCACGCAGGATCCGCTGCGCTCCCTGCGCTACATGGTCATGCCGACCATCGCGCTGGCCCTCGCACCGCTCGCCGTCACGATGCGCATGACCCGCACGACAGTCGTGGAGGAGCTCGGCCTCGACTACGTCCGGACCGCGCGCGCGAAGGGCCTCCGCGAACGCGTCCTCACCTACCGGCACGTGCTGAAGAACGCGATGCTGCCGATCCTCGCCGTCATCGGTCTCCAGGTGGGCGCCGCGTTCTCGGGCTCGGTCATCGTCGAGTACGTGTTCAACTGGCCGGGGGTCGGCCGGCTCCTGCTGCAGGCGATCGACTCGCGTGACTACCCGGTCATCCAGGGGACCGTGCTGCTGCTCTCGACGCTGTTCATCCTGGTCAACCTCGTGACGGACCTCTCGTATGCGTACATGAATCCCCGGCTGCGGCGGCGCTAGATGCGCCGCGTGATGTCCGATCCCCGCTTCGTGGTGTCCGGGATCTTCCTGCTCGTGCTGTTCTTCCTCGCGGTCTTCGGTGCGCAGGTCGCGCCCTACCCGGAGGATCGCGTGAACGCCGCGCAGCAGCTGAAGCCACCGAGCCCCGGGTACCTGCTCGGCACCGACGAGTTCGGCAGGGACATCCTCACGCGGATCATCCTCGGCGCGCAGCTCACCATGCTCGTGAGCCTGGGCTCCGTCGGGATCGCGGCGCTGGCGGGGACCGCGATGGGCCTCATCGGCGGGTACTTCGGCGGCTGGATCGAGCTCGTGCTCATGCGCACCGTCGACGCGATGCTTTCGTTCCCACCGTTCGTCCTCGCGATCTTCGTCCTGACCTTTCTTGGCCCGAAGCTCGAGAACCTCATCGTCACCATCGGCATCCTGTTCATCCCGCGCTATGCGCGGGTCGCACATGTCGTGACGCTCGCGGCCAAGGAGAAGGACTACGTCGAGGCGGCGCGGGCGATCGGGGCACGGGCCTGGCGCATCATCGTGCGCGCGGTCCTGCCGAACGTCTTCGCGCCGCTCATCGTGCAGATCTCGCTCGGGGTGGGGAGCGCGATCCTCATCGAGTCGGGGCTGAGCTTCCTTGGACTCGGTCCGCCGCCGCCCGCAGCCTCGTGGGGACGCTCGATCCAGCAATCCGCGCGGTTCATGCAGCTGAATCCGCATGTCGTCATCTGGCCCTCGCTCGCGATCTCGGCGGCTGTCCTCGCGTTCAACATCATTGGGGACTCTCTGCGCGACAGCCTCGATCCGCGCCTCCGTATCATCTGAGCCAGCGATCGGATGCGTTCCTTCTGCACGAGAATTGGGATACAGCGATGGCCACAAGAGCGGTGGGGGAGCCCACGAGGAGAGGGGTCAACATGAAGCGCCTGACGCGTGCGG
>Ga0136617_10000242_pt1 | contig 43824 bp, 35 predicted proteins | sample AntDrymUQ3222106_2_FD_129672 | JGI IMG/M metagenome (GOLD analysis project Ga0136617, IMG submission 129672) | Polar desert sand microbial communities from Dry Valleys, Antarctica - metaG UQ322 (21.06) | ecosystem: Environmental > Terrestrial > Soil > Desert | place: Antarctica: Dry Valley... | reverse complement strand
CACGACGAGCTTTACTGGAACGCGATCGGAACAGGATGGGTGTTTCCAATCGAGAGCGGTTCTGTCGAAGTGCGATTACCGAACCCCGTTCCGGTGGAGCGTCTGAGTGCGGAAGGCTACACCGGCCCGCAGGGTGCGAAGGGCACTGCGTATGTCGCGGACCTGCCCGCTCCCGGCGTTGCCCGTTATCGGCTCACCGCTCCGCTCGCTCAGTACGAAGGCTTCACGATCGTCATGACGTTCCCGAAGGGACTTATCGCAGCACCGAGCGGCAGCGACAAGGCGCAATGGTTTCTGCGCGACAACCGCGGAGTGCTCGTCGCCCTTGCGGGCTTCATTCTGCTGATGCTCTACATGATCCGCGAATGGCGGCGCGTGGGGCGTGACCCGAAAAAGGGAGTAGTGATCGCTCGATACGAGCCGCGCCCCGGTCAGACCCCCGCGGGCCTTCGGTTCATGTCACGCATGGGATATGACATGCGCTGCTTCAGCGCCGATGTGCTCGCGCTGGCGGTCAACGGCTACGTCCGCATCCACCGTGAAAAGAAGTTTCTCAAGGATGAGTGGAGGCTCGACCGGGGCAATAAGGAGACGAACGCTCCCATTGAGGCGAGCCAGGCGGCGCTGCTCGGGCGTTTGTTTTCAGGCCGGCAAAGTCTCGTGCTGAAGAATACGAATGCCAGTGTCGTCTCCGCCGTGAAGGAAGCACACACTAAAGCACTCACCTCCGAGTTTCAGCCGAAGTACTTCAATCGCAACGGAAAGAAAGTGGGAATGGCCGTCGTCATCGCAGTTGCAACCGGGCTCGTCGCGTTCATAGGCTCCGGCGGATTTGGAATACCGGCCATACTCCTCATTCTCGGTTTGATGATTGTGTCGCTCGTAGTTTTCGCGCGGCTGGTGCGTGCTCCGACGGTGCAGGGTAGAGCTTTGCTGGACGAGATCGAAGGGCTCAAGCTCTACATGAAGGTTGCGGAGCGCGATGAGCTCGCGCAGTCGCGAGGGCCGGACGAGCCGCCGCTGGACGCCCTGCGCTACGAGGCAATGCTGCCCTTTGCCGTCGCGCTGGAGGTGGAGGATGCATGGACCGACAAGTTCACTCAGGCAGTAGGAGCCGCGGCAGCTGCCGAAACCGCCAATGGAATGACGTGGTACAGCGGGCGGGGCCCCATCTCCAATCTCGGCGACTTCAGCAATGCGATCGGTTCGAGTTTGAGCTCGACGATCTCATCTGCGTCGAATCCACCGGGAAGCAGCTCCGGTTCGGGCGGTGGCGGGTCGTCCGGAGGAGGTGGCGGGGGAGGAGGGGGTGGCGGTCGTTGAATCGCCGTTCGCAATTTCGGTCCAACAAGTCCTCTCACGCGGAACGCACAACGCGTGAACTACAGGTCATAAACCCGAAACCGATAACCCGTCACTGGAAACCCGTCACCGGAGCAGTAACTGGTAACCGGTAACTGCCCCGGTTTCGTGTTACGGGTTCGGGCTCCGGTTTCGGGTGTCCGGTTTCGGGTTTCCAGTTTCGGGTTGTGGTGGTACAGACCGGCCACATAGGTGAGTTCGAAACCGTCAAACACTCTCAAACAGGAAATGACCCATGTGCCGCAACATTAGAACACTCGTCAATTTCGATCCACCGGCCAGCGACGACGAGATTCGCGCTTCCGCCCTGCAATTCGTTCGCAAGTTGAGTGGCTCCACAAAGCCGAGCCGGGCAAACGAAGCCGCGTTCAATATCGCGGTGGATGAAGTCACCGCCGCTGCCATGCGCTTGATTCACTCGGTGCGTACAACCGCGGCGCCTCGCAATCGCGAAGAAGAGGCACGAAAGGCACGCGAGCGGTCTCTCAAGAGATTCGCCGTAAGCCCCGATCAGAGTGTGGCGAAATGATCGGCCATTCGGCGTCTCATCGCCGCGTCGGGCAACCGACCTGAGCCTGCGCCCATGTTCTCGGCCATATGCGCGAGCTGCGAAGTCGCCGGGATGGCGCACGTCACCGATGGATGCGACACGACGAACTTGAGAAAAAACTGCGACCAGCGTGTGCAGTCTACTTCACCGGCCCACGCCGGCAGCGTTTTGCCGCGCACCGTCGTGAACAGATCCCCTCCATCGAGAGGCCGGTTGATAATCACTGCGATCCCGCGGTCACGCGCCAATGGCAGCAGACGGCGCTCAGCCGTCCGGTCCGCGAGGTTGTAGGTGAACTGCACGAAGTCGAGACCCTCGCGGGTCATGATGCGCTCGAGCTCTTCGTGGCGCCTGCCATGCGAAGTTGTAACGCCGATGTAGCGAAGCCGGCCGGCTGACTTCATCTCCTTCAGCGTTTCGAGATGCGCTTCCCAGTCCAGCAGATTATGCACCTGCATCAGATCGAAGCGCTGAACTCCCCACAGCCTTCGTGACTCCTCGATCTGCACCACTCCCAGTCGCTTCCCCGGTATCCATACCTTGCTCACCGCGATCAACGCGCGTCCCGGATTGATATCAGTCAACAGATCGCCAACAACACGCTCCGAGCTGCCGTACATCGGCGATGAATCAATGAGTCTGCCACCTCGGTCGAAAAAAGTGCGGAGCACGCCACGCAGCCGCGCGCGCGCATCTGTCGAACGACCTACGTCGAATGTCTGCCACGTGCCCATTCCGATGAGCGGAATTCTCTCCCCGGTACCAGGCACCGCTCGGGTGATCGGTCCGGGTTGTGACGTCTGGCCAAAAAGGGGTGCTGCGCACCAGCCGGCAGTCAGCCCGATGAATCGTCTACGGTCCATCAACAATCTCCTGACGAGCGATGAAGCACGGCGCACTCATTATCCGTAGTCAACAATTATGCAACACGGTACCGCCATGCGTTCTGCAGTGAAAACGCGAGTCGCCATCCTGGCAGGCGCGCTCGTGGTCCTGTGGGTTGTCTTCCTTCTCAGCTCGGCTTCGGGCGGCGCGCTGCTGGCATTTGGCGTCATTCCGCGAACGACGACTGGACTGCGTGGAATTCTGTTTGCCCCGTTCCTGCACGGCAGCCTGAATCACATCGTCGCGAACAGCATTCCATTCGTGGTTCTTGGCTCCCTCGTAATGCTGCGCGACGCAAAGCAATTCGTACGCGTCACGCTGTTCGGAATGCTGGGAGCGGGGCTTACCTCGTGGCTGCTCGGCGCGCCCGGCTCGGTGCACGTCGGTGCGAGCGGCGTGATCTTCGCATACCTGGGCTTCCTGATCCTCAGCGGGTGGTACGCGCGCAGCTTCTGGAGCATTCTGCTGAGTGTGCTCGTCGCAATTGCGTGGGGCGGGCTCGTTGTCGGCGTGATGCCGGGCGAAACGGGGATCAGCTGGCAGGCGCACCTTGGGGGATTTCTGGGAGGCGTGGCAGCCGCACGACGGTACAGAATTTCACGCTGATCCCAGGAACGCTGACCGAAAGCTGATCTTCGGCGGCCGATGAAGCATGCTGTCCGGCATCAACGCGGGGAGCTTGACGCGGGGACAGGTGATCTCTAACGTCGCTGCACGGAACCTCCTTGGAGGGACCATTTCCGATTCGCCCTTACACCACATGGAACGGCGTCACGGCGGCGCCGGAATGCTGATCGCGCACGGCTTGGTCCGGCGCCATGTTCCCGTGGCATGACACCGGAAAAGTGGGTGCAGGTCAAGACCATTTTCGTGGATGCGCTGGACCTGCCATTGGCCGAACGCGGCAACCTGCTGGACAGGGTATGCGGTGCAGACCTCGAGGTGCGCCGGGAAGTTGAATCGCTGCTCAGCGCCAATGACGCACTCGGTACCGGTTCCCCGGAGCGGGCCGCGATCGACTCAGCTGCATCAGCCATCACGCTCGAGCATCATGACACCGTTCGACGCGTACTGGCCGAAGCGCTCGGAGGCCAGTACGACATCCTTCGAATGATCGGCCGTGGCGGGATGGGAGCCGTGTACCTCGCGCGAGAGAAAGTGCTGGAGCGGCTGGTGGCGATCAAAGTCCTGCGCCCCGAGCTCGCGGCGTCTGCGGAGAGCAGAGAGAGATTCCGGCGGGAAGCGCGCATCGCCGCCAACCTCTCGCATCCGGGCATTCTCCAGCTGCACACCTTCGGCGAAGTTGGCGGCGTCTGGTTTTTCGTCATGCGTTACGTGCAGGGCGAATCTCTGGCGGAACAGCTGGAGCGGCGGCAAAAACTCCCGTGGGTCGAGGCTCACCGGATACTCACAGAGGTCGCGGATGCGCTGGCCTGCGCGCACAGTCATCACGTTGTGCATCGCGACATCAAGCCCGCGAATATTCTCATCGAGGAAGAAACCGGACGCGCAGTACTCGCGGACTTCGGGATCTCGAAGATGTTCGGCGCGGGTGACAGCCTCACTGAATCGGGAGTCGCGATCGGCACCCCGCACTATATGTCGCCGGAGCAGACCATGGGCGGGCCGGATGTCGATGAGCGGAGCGACATCTACTCGCTTGGCGCAGTGGGATACACGATGGTCTGCGGCCGCGAGCCATTCTCGGGCGACACACCGGTCGAGTTGATCTATTCGCGGCTTACCCGGGACCCGGCGCCAATCGAGTCCATAAATCCCGACGTCCCCGAAGCGCTCGCGTCGGTCATCATGAAGTGTCTCGCTCGAGAGCGCGCCGAGAGGTGGCAGGGAGCTGCCAGTCTCAAGGACGCGCTGTCGCAGGCGGGGGAGAAGGCGGAGGATGGCCTGCCCGAGGGAATACGCGACCTTCCTAGCTTCGGACCGTATGCATTCATCTGGGCAATCGCGTGGGCGGCGTTTGCCCTCCTTACCGTTCGTTCCGCTGCAGAGCGTGCGCTGCTCCTTCTCGTCGCGCTGCTGGTGCCCGTCGGGCTGGTACTCCACCTCTGGATGGTCGAGGGCCAGACCATTCGCTTTGGTCAGATGCTGCGTGTCGCTGCCCGGCCGCCGGACTGGTGGGGAATGTACTGGCCGCGAAGTCTGCGGCGACGGTCGGACATCTGGCCCAGACTTCCTTTGCCCGCGCGACTCGTTCGCATCGCGTTGAGCGCGTTCTTTTTGATTGTACCCGGAGCCATCGTCGTCAGGCGGTGGTTCGAGTTCGGAGGAAAAGAGTTGGCGGACTCCGGGTTCTTTTTTGTGGAAACCGCGGTTGTCCTGGGGACAGCAATCACCATCGGCGCCTCCCTGGCCTGGATCAGGAGGAGGGGATTGTCCAGGGCCGAGACTCTCCGGCTCATGTTCGGTGCGACGACGCCTTCAACGGGATGGAACACGCCTGCTTTGTCCCGCGTTCTTTCTCCTGCGGCCGGCCCGGTGCGAATACCGGAAGCTGGCGATGCAGCGGATCACCGGCGCGCCATTCGGGAGTTGCTCCCGATGCTTCCCGAAGGGTTGGATGATATCAGGACTGTGGCCGCGGAGCTCGTGGACAGGGCAGTCCAGGCGATCGAGCGCGACCGCACCGAGCTCTCCAGCATCGAGCGGGAGGCCAGTCCCGCAGAAGCGGACCGCTTGAGGGGACGACTCGCAATTCTGGGTGATGCCGCGGCCCACGAAACCGGCGAGCGCGCGGAAATGCGCGTGCTGCTGCAGAATCAGCTCGAGCTCGTGAGACGGATGCGCGATCGACATGAGCTTTCGTCCAGTCAGCGGAAACGCAGGCTGGAGCTTCTGCGCGAGCTCTGGGTAGTTTTGTGTGCCTCGTGTGCCGAAAGCGCCGGCGAGCATGAATCGCGAAAAGTGTCGGACAAGGCGCGCGCGCTATGCGCACAATTGAGCGAGTCGCTGGAGCAGGGTGGCTCAGTCGGCAATGCGCCGTTTCAAAAGAACTAACCGGATGATCGAGGTAACGGCTGTCGACAATGCAGAACCAACTTGCGAAAGTTGTCCGCGGGCTGAAGCAGGCTGAGGCACGCGTCGAGCAGCTCGCGAAGAACACCAGCGAAGAGCGATGGGCAGCTCGAAGCGATCCGTCGCGGTGGTCGGTCGCGGAATGCGTGGCCCACTTGAACCTCACGAGCGCGGGATACATTCCGCGGATGCGTCAGGCGATCGTCGAAGCGAGAAAGCTTGGCGTGGTGGACGGCGAAGCGAAATACAGACGCGATTTTGCGGGCTGGATGTTTTCCGTCATGGCGGGCCCGCTGCCGTCCGTTGCGGGAAAGCGTATCGGCCGCGTCAAGACGATGGCAGCCTTCGTTCCTGCCGGAAATCTTTCGCGACAAACGATTCTCGCAGATTTTAAACGGGATCATGGTCAACTTGTCGAAATGGCCGGCGAGGCCGACGGCCTGCCGCTCGACAAAGTGTGGATACGCTCTCCCTTCGGCGGGCGCATCCCCTACAACTGTTATTCCGCATTCGTGATCGTGCCCCGACACGATGCCAGGCACCTGGATCAGGCCGAGCTGGTGTGGAATGGCGAAGAAGCCTGACCCGCGGGTTGGCACGGCGCAGCCTCCTGATCCGTCAGAAGAGGAGCTGCACCGTCTCCTTCGCGCACGCAAGGCAAAGCGGCTGCGCGACGCGCGCTGCGATCTGCTCGATACAGTCGATCGCCTGAGGTTCGAAGGTCGCAAGGCCGAGCTGGGTGAAGCACTCAGAGAGCTGGCCGAGCTCGAGCGCGGGCTTCCGGACAGCGACGCTCCGCGGCGCCACTATGAGGAGTCAGTCGCCGTGCTGCGCGATGCCGGCGACACGTTGAAGCTCGCTCACACAATCCGGCATCTGGGCGACGTGCACTATGACGCAGGTCGCGTCGATCTGGCCGAACCCTGTTACCATGAGGCACTCTCCATCTATCGCGGCAACCCCGACACCCGTCCGCTCGATCTCGCAAACGCCGTCAGGAGCCTCGCCGTCCTCAAGGCTGACGCCGGCGAGATAGAAGACGCCAATCGACTCTGGCGAGAGGCCTACCATCTTTACGTCGAAGTCAACGTCCTCGCCGGAGTGACCGAAAGCGCGATCCGCATTGCACTGCTTGCGCGGACCCAGGGAGATTCCGAAAAGGCTCGCGAATGGGCAAGGCGCGGCAGCGTGGCAGCCGACGCTTCAGGTGATGGGGAGCGTGTCCGTCAGATCCGCGAGATCAGGGCGTCGATAGACACCTGATCACGAGTTCAGTCAGCTCTGATCCACCAGTCCTTCGATTCCCGGCCATCCGTCGGGGCTGTATCGCGCGATGGTCTGAAGGTAGTGCGCGCCGTCCGAGCCATGGCGCTCGCGCACAGCTGCTGCCCCGCGGATCACCGCTTCCTCACTCGCGTAAGGTGGCTCCATCGACTCAGCCATTTTTCCACCATCGTGTTCGACTCCGGCGGCGTCGAGGAACGTAATCTGTACGGACGGCTCCAGATCCACATACCACAGCTGCAGCAGATCGAGCTCGTCGGTGGACGACTCCGCTTTCATGCGCACTATTTCGCGGGCAAGCCGGTCAACCGGCCATGTCCGCAGGGTCGCCGCGCGAAAACCGCCGCCGCGCGACACCAGCCGCTGAACATAGAGCTCTCGTCCTTCCCTGCTTGCCCTGATCGCGTGTGTAATCAGCGCAATCCGCCGCTCGGCGGAAAGAGTTCGATAGGGTGATTGCCTGGGCATTCGTGGAAATTAGCTACTTCCACGCGTAGCTTCAGCGCGCAATCACGTGCCCTTTGTCGCTTCTGCGGGGTATCTGGTGGTAATATCTTAGTCACAAATCGGCGCCAAACTCACACCGGAGAACCGCATGCGCCCTTTACGTAAAATCATTGATTTCATGACGCTTGGGTCGGGCCACCCGATCCGGCGTCTGCTCGGCTATTACGCTTTTCTGGCGCTCGTTCTCACGATCGTGGTACGGCTGTTCCCGGCGACAGGTAACCTGCTCATCGGCGGCGGCCTCGACGCCTCGCCTGCGACCTCGACCTCTGAGGTTGTGCTTCGTGATGGGCTCGTCGATTCGTCCCCTACTGTATCATCGCTCGCCAACAGGGCATTCGGTGTGGGATCGCTCGGCCACCTTGCCGGAACCACCACTCTGATCCTGATCGGTACGATACTGCTCATGCTGCCGGTGTCATGGGTGTATATGTCGGCGAGACACGTCGCCGGCCACAGCCAGGCGGTGGTGCAGACATTGATCATCCTTCCACTCGTAGTGGCCGGTGTCGTCGTCATTGTGCGGGACAGCCTGGCACTTGCCTTCAGTCTCGCGGGTGTCGTCGCCGCGGTGCGCTTCCGGACCAATCTTCGCGATACGCGCGACGTCGTCTTCATTTTCCTGTCCATCGCCGTTGGCTTCGCTGCCGGCGTACAGACGCTGGCCATCGGTGCGGTGCTCACCTTCGTGTTCAACTTCCTGCTGCTGCTCACCTGGCGCTATGACTATGGACGAAACGTGCTGACGCCCACCGCCGCGTCACAGTGGGCAGGCCCGTTGAACAGTCTAGTGACGCGCACCGACTGGCAGGCTGTCCCCGACCGGGACCTCGTTCTGTCACTCACACCCGAGAAGGCCGACGCGCTCGCCGACAGGTTCCAGCGTGTGAGCGGAGTGCTGGGAACCAAGAAGAAGAAACCACGATTCGATGCGGTGCTGTCGATCACGACGGACAAGATCACCGAAGCGCAGGAGCTTGCTGAGAGCGTGCTCACCGATAACGCACGGCGCTGGAAGCTGGACGAAGTGGAGCAGAACGTCGGGAAGCCGTCGGAGATTTACTATCTGCTGCGACTCAAGAAGAATGTGTCGAGAGACGACTTGCTCACCGCCATCCGGCAGGACGCGGGTGACCGCATCCACACGGCAGACCTCGAAAGCCGTGAGGCGATTCAGGGAGAGGTCAGCGCATCGGCATGAGGAAGCCAACCGTCATTCTGATGGTCCTGGCCGCGACTCTGAGCCTTGGCGGCTGTTCGCGTCTGGACGCGGATGGCGCCCAGAAGTCGGAGCTCAAGGCGCGAGAGAAACGGCTGACGGAAAAACTATCGGTCGCGCGACAAGGTGGAGCGGCTGTACCTCTCGCGAAATGGATCCTCCCGGCCGCGCTGCGCGAGGTGTCCGGACTCGCTCTTCTCGACGACGGGCGACTGCTGGCTCACAACGATGAGCAGAGCAGGGTCTACGTCATCGATCCCCTCCGGGGTGTCGCACTGAAGATGTTCATCGTGGGACAGCCTGCGATCAGGGCCGATTTCGAGGGAATCACTGTAGGGCCCGGTGTCATCTACATGGTGGACAGCAATGGCAACATCTACCGGTTCGAGGAAGGTGAGGACCGGGAGCACGTGCGATATACCCTGCATGACCCGAAGCTGGGGCGCGAATGCGAGTTCGAGGGGATCGCCTACGAACCCGACAGCGCGCGCGTTTTGATGCCGTGCAAGAATGTCGGAATGAAGGAGATGAAAGGCAATCTTGTTATCTACCGCTGGAGGCCTGAGGCACCAGAGGAGGCTCCGACGATGATGGCGATTCCTCTCGCCACGCTGGTGGGGCCGAGCGGGCTGAAAGAGCTTCATCCTTCCGACATGGCGATCGATCCGCGTACTGGCAACTACGTGATCATCGCATCGCCGGAAAAAGTAATCGTGGAGATCACCCCTGCGGGCGAGCTGGTGCAAGTCATCCGACTTCCCGGTGGACCCCGGCAGCCCGAAGGGATCGCCATTACCAATGACAGCATACTCATCGTGAGCGACGAAGCCAGAAAAAGCGCCGCCAGCATCACCCTCTACCGCTGGCCGATCCGAGCTGCCGTTGGAGGCACTCAGTGAGACTTTCGCCCACGCGCAATCGCGCGCACTTCGGCGGACTGGCACTCGTGTTTTCTGTCGCGGTTCCGGAAAGCACTGGCGCCCAGAATTCGTCCCGCTCGACAGTCTCGCGGGACAGTGTCACCGTCAGTGCAAGCGATGAGTTTGCGGCAGGCGGATTCCACCGCTTCCTCCTCGGTGATACGTACCGGGACCTCTGGGCAACGCCGCTGCGGGCGCCGGTCCTCGACCTGCGCTCGTTCGCTGGAGGTCTGAAGCCGACGAAGAGCGGAGGCGGCAAACAGACAACGTCGCTGCGCTTTGTCGCACCCGACGGGGCGGAGTACGTGTTCCGCTCTGTCGAGAAGCAGGTGCTGACTTTGCCGAAGTATTTCGATGGAACGATCGTCAAGGACATAGTGATGGATGCGCGGAGCGCAGCGCACCCTACTGCGCCGATCGCGGCGCCGGCATTTCTGAAGGCGGCCGGCCTGCTGCATCCGTCACCGAGACTGTATGTGATGCCAGACGATCCGGCACTCGGCGAATTCAGAAAGGATTTCGCGAACCTGCTCGGCACCATCGAGGAGTATCCAGCCAAGCCCGAGCAGGGCGCTGCCTTCGCCGGCGTCTCGGCGATGATCGACAGCGACGTGTTGCTTGCGCTGATCAATGCCGACCCGCGTCAGATCGTCGATGCGCGCACGCTGCTCACCGCACGGCTGGTCGACATGCTCCTCGGCGACAATGACAGGCATGCGGGGCAATGGAAGTGGGCACGGCTGCGACCCGGAGGAGACTGGACTCCCATTCCGCGTGACCGCGACAAGGTGTTCCTCTCCTATGAAGGTTTTCTCATGAAGTTGGGGCGCATGAGGATGCCGAGCCTCGTCAAATTCGACAGCACATATTCGCCGGTGGAAGGCCTGTTCGAGAATGCAATCGACTTCGACCGCCGCATGCTCAGTGGTCTTGACCGGTTGCAGTGGGACCAGGCGGCCACCAGGCTTACACAGGCGATCACCGATGACGTCATCAACACATCGATGGCAGCGATGCCTGCGGAATATGCGGCCTCGATTCCCGAGCTCAGCGCCAAGCTGAGAGAGCGTCGCCGCGGACTGCGAGCCGAGGCACTCGACTATTACGACGAGCTGGCAGAGACCGTCGATATCCATGGAACCGATGCGGACGATCGCGCAACGATCGTTCGGTCCCGCGATGGCTTCGTCGAGGTGCGATTGATGTCGGCTGCCGGAGCTCCCTACTTCAGCCGTCGGTTCAACCCGGAAGAAACGAAGGAAATCCGCGTCTACCTGCACGACGGCAACGACAACGCCGTCGTTTCCGGTGAGGCAGATCGCAGCGTCAAGGTGCGCGTTATCGGAGGCAATGGAACCAATACGCTTATCGATTCATCGATCGTCGGCGGTGACCGCAATACGGCGAGACTGTACGACGAAGGAAGTGTTCAGGGTATCTACGAGGGGCAGGACAGCGCATCGAAGGCGAGAAGCGACGACAACCCCGCGTACCTCCCATTCGACAAGCGACCATGGGTTGCGGCGTACGGAGACTTTGTTCCGCCCTCCAGGGACCACGGAGTGACCATCACGCCGATTGCCGGGCTGCGTACAGGTCACGGACTTGGGCTCGTGCCGCGAATTGGACTGGTTCGGTACGCGTACGGATTCAATCGCGTCCCCTATGCCTCGATGCTTGCGGCCGACGTCGCGTATTCCACCGCGGTTCAGGGTTTCGAGGTGCGAATGAGAGGTGACAAGCGATTCCAGAGCTCATCACTTCACCTGCCGTTCACCGCCGGAATGTCGCAGCTGGAGGTGGTTGAATTCCGCGGTTTCGGCAACGACGTTCCCGATCTTCGCGGTGACTTCTACGACGTTCGCCAGCGCCAGTATTCGTTCTTTCCGGCGGCCGCCCGTTCGCTGGGACCGAAGAGCGATGTATCTCTGGGCCCGATCGTCCGCTACACCACCACCGACAGCGCTGCCAACCGGTTCATTTCAGAGCAACGTCCTTACGGTTTTGGAGAGTTCGGACAGACGGGCGTCCGCCTGAAGCTTGCGTATGACACCCGGTTCGATCAGACGGGCAGTGCCGCCGAGGCGGATGCCCCGTTTAGCACCGAAGAGAATCCGCCCGTCTGGGGCTGGCTCGATCTCACCGGCAGCCTATACCCGGCGATGTGGGATGCGGAATCTGCCTATCGGGACGTGTCGGGTACTGCTGCGGGCTACCTTACCATTCCGGTGTTCACGCGCCCTGTGCTGGCGTTACGCGCGGGCGGCAAAAAACTTTTCGGTGACTTCCCGTACTTCGATGCTGCATTCATCGGCGGAGGCGGCTCGCTTCGCACGGAGTATCGCCAGCGTTATGCGGGCGATGCGTCGTTGTTCGGCACCGCCGAGCTGCGCGTGCCAATCGCGAAGTTCGCATTCGTACTGCCTCTCGACGTCGGGGCCCTTGGCTTTGTCGACATGGCGCGCGTGTATGTTGACGGCGAATCACGTGGTGGATGGCACAGAGGAACAGGAGCGGGATTCTGGGTTGGGGTGGTGAACCCCGCCACCAATGTGAACGTCACCTACACGAATCACCCGGACCGCAAGGTGCAGGTCAGTCTCGGCTTCGCGTTCTGAGAACTGGCGCGAAACCTCGACTTTTCAATAGCTCACGAATGACAGGTTTTGTGCGGAGCAGATCTTTTTTGTGGATGGCGCTTCCCGTGCTCGCCTTTGGCTGCGACGGATGCAACTACGGACTCAGGCCCACTCCGCCGCCGGTGGCAGACGCCCCGTCGGCGGAAGTTGCGCTGGCCGGTGCCAAGGTGATGATCGGCGCCGGCGACATCGCCGAATGCGGCAAGTCGGATGACGAGAGAACTTCAGTGCTCGTTGACAGCGTGCTGCGCGCGAACGCCGCGGCGAGCGTCGAGACCGTGGTGTTCACGCTTGGAGATCACGCTTACCCCGAGGCTTCTCCCCGCTACCTCTCCCGGTGTTTTACTCCCTCGTGGGGCGACACGAGCAAGCTGATCATGCGATCCATTAGACCGTCGATGGGTAACCATGACTTTCAGGCGGAGCGAGGCGCTCCGTACTACAGGTATTTCGGCGAGCGTGCCGGCCCGCCAGGCAAGGGCTACTACAGCTACGAAGTCGGGGATTGGCATGTGATTGTGCTGAACAGCGAGCTGGCGGTTGACGGCCTGATTGGAGAGCGAAGAGAGCAGGAAGAATGGCTGCGGGCGGACGTGACGAAAAACCGGCGCCTCTGCACTCTTGCATACTTTCACAAACCGTTGTTCAGCTCGTCATGGCGCCGCGGCTCGCCTGCTGTCGAAAGGCTATGGGCGATACTGTATGCGAGCGATGTCGAACTCATTCTCAACGGCCACGACCACAAGTACGAGCGATTCGCGCCGCAGACACCGGCCGGTGCCCCCGACAGCGTCAAGGGTATCGAGCAGATCATCGTAGGTACCGGAGGCTCAGACCTTACCGGATTCAAGTCGGTATTCGGATTCAGGTCGGCGTCGCTCGCGTCCAATTCGGCGGTGCGTATCGAGGGACACTTCGGCGTTCTCATCATCACCCTTGGATCGGATCAGTATCGCACGGCATTCCTCGCTACGGATGGCCGCGTATGGGACAGGAACGGGCGAAAATGCAGGTAGACGGAACGCCATTGACTGAAATCGATCCAGACGCCGAACCGGCGCAATCGGGGCCGGCTCAACCGCGCGGCGACGAATCAGCGGCCGCTCAATCTCCACCAGATCAATCGCCGTCGGCCAAGGCCGAGTGGCCGCTTGCCCCGCTGCTCAGCCTTCCCACTGGCGAGTGGCCCGTCAGCGAAGACGAAGTGCCCGCGTACAGCCGCGACAGGATGTCGCACCAGCACATCATCTCGGCCCGATATTTCGCACGGGTCGCGCAGGAGATCGAAGACGGAGACCTGAACGCGATTACGCAGGAAGACAAGCTGAGCCACCGCGCCTTCGCGACCGCCGCTGTATTCTCCGCCGCATCGTTTCTCGAGGCATCCATCAACGAGCTGTATCTGGAGCTTCAGAAGCTCAGCCAGTCATCGCAGGCGCCGCTTCGTCGCGAGCTGGAGATGCTGCCCCGAGTGTGGCCGCAGATCGTCACGTCGCCGGTGCTCCACAAGTATCAGCTCGCGCTTTCAGTCGCTGACGGAGATCAGTACAACGAGAGCAAAGCGCCGTTTCTCGATGCGGACAGTCTGACGCATCTTCGCGACGCACTGCTCAGCTATCGGCCTGACTGGGAGGACCGGCGAGGAAAGCATCGATCGCTGGAGAAGCGGCTGCAGGCGAAGTTTGCGCCGAGCGCTCTTGTGTCAGATCAGGCGCCGTGGTTCCCGGACCGTTGCCTCGGCGCTGGTTGCGCGAAGTGGGCGGTGAAGGCAGTCGAGGTTTTCAGCGACGATTTTTCACATCGCATGGCGATCCCGTCGCGTCCGCTTAGCGGGGGCGCTGCCGCGGGTTGATGGTGGCAACCGGCGTCAACGACGCCACTCCGCTGGGGCTCCCGCGTTGCCCGCACGATCTACGGCTTGAACGAGAACTCGCTCGACTGCTGCATCGAGAAGAATCGAGCGCACTGACGCGAACAGCACCCGGGTAACCCATCCTCCCGAAGCCCTGGTGCGCACTGCCCACCATCGAACTTCTTCGCCTGCGGCAGGGCTGATCTGAAGGGCGCTGCCCGAAACGGCCAGCGTCGGGGGCAATGGAGGGGTGCCATCGAGCCAGGGCACCGCTGGCACGAGCGCACCATTCTTGTAGATCTCAGTCTGAAGCGTTGAAGCAAGCGCTCCGCCATTGCGTTTCAGCGTCGACGTCGTGTTGTAGAGCAAGTGTCCGCTTCCCTGTGCACGGTTGCGTGTTGCGCGGATCTGGTCGGGAATCTCCTGCATCGCGAACGCGCTGGACGTACCGTCGTTCACGCGATAGGCGGCGAGTCCGGGCCAGACGTGACGACCAGCTGAGTTTTGCGATATCCACCAGTCGAGCAACGCGGGGTAGGATTGCTGCGGAGCGGCAATCGACCAGTACAGCTGGGGCGCCAGATAGTCCACCCATCCCTGCTGCAGCCACTTCCGTGAGTCGGCGTAGATGGATGCATACGCGTCGAGACCGTTGATCCCCGGCGGAAACCCCGGACGCCAGATCCCGAACGGCGAGATGCCCACCTTCACCGACCGCTTGATGTCGTGCACTTCGCGGTACATGCGCTCCACGAACCGGTCGATGTTCGCCCGCCGCCAGTCATCGCGGGCCATGCCGGAGCCGTACTTCGCGAACGTCGCATCGTCGGGAAACGGGATCGGCCGCCCCGTGTTGTCGTTCTGGACGTACGGATAGAAGTAGTCGTCGGCATGGATGCCGTCGATATCATAGCGCCGGACGATGTCGGCGATCACGCGCATCGAGTGATCCTGAACATCGGGCTCGCCCGGATCCATCCAGATGTTACCTCCGTAAACGCGAACGAGATCGCGTCTCGTCCTGAACAGGTGCGGCGAAGCGAGCTTCAGCGTGTCGGAGGTGTTGCCCGCGCGGAACGGGTTGACCCATGCATGAAGCTCCATCCCGCGAGCGTGTGCTTCCTGAATGGCGAAGGCGAGCGGATCGTATCCGGGGCTCGATCCCTGCGTGCCGGTGAGCATGACGCCCCATGGCTCGAGCGCCGATTCGTAGAGAGCGTCGCCGGCGGGCCGGACATGCAGAACGATCGTGTTGATGCCGGTAGTCTGGGCGCGCGTCAAGATGTCCACCAGCTCCGCCCGTTGCTGATCTGCCGGCAGCGATGACCTGCTTGGCCAGTCGATATTGGCAACCGTGGCGATCCAGAGGCCGCGCATTTCGCGTTGCACGGCGGGAGCGGCTGTATCCGCCGGCGTCACGGGAGGCGGGGTCGTGATGTCAGTCCCCGATGATGAGCAGGCGGCGATGGCAGCCGCCAGAACTGGAACAAGGCAGCGTTTGATCGAATTTCTGATAGTCCTCACAGCGTTCATCCGTTCACCTTGCATGACAGGACGGCCGTTCGCAAGGCGCGGCGATACGCTGCAGCATCGATGGCAAGCGGCATAGTCGACGAAATCTTCGGGATTGGTCATACAAAGTGCTTACAACAATCAGAACCGTCTCTCGCTACAATAAACCTCGGCCGATCGTCGGAGGTCGGCCACACGGTCCAGAAATTTCCGCCTCACAACCCAAAGTGACTCTCTTACAACGATGACGATTCTTCGCCCCATGATGGTGTCTGTTGTCCTTGCAACCGCCGTCGCGCGGCACGCCGCAGCACAGCAGCCCACACCGCAGCCGCCCGCTACACGGCAGGCGGCCCCGCCACGGTCTGCATCAAACCACAATAGTGACGCGCCGCGGGCGACCGCCACGAGACTCAACGGCACTGTGCGTATCGACGGGGTGCTGTCTGAAGCTCAGTGGCGGAGTGCAGCGCCGCTCAGCGCTTTCACTCAGCTCGATCCCGCGGAAGGTCGGCCGGCAAGCGAACAGAGCGACATCCGTGTGATGTACGACGGCGACGCGCTGTACATCGGAGCGATACTGTACGATCGCAACGCGGTTCGCGGCAGGCTCGGAAGGCGCGACATGGACATGACGGCCTCCGACTGGCTCACCGTGATTCTCGATACGAATCACGATCACCGCACGGCTGTCGGCTTCGAGGTCAATCCTCTCGGGGTGCGTCGCGACCAGACGCGCTCACCATCGAATGAGGACGACTCGTGGGAACCAGTATGGGAAGCCGAGACATCGGTGAGCGACTCCGGATGGGTGGCCGAGATGCGCATTCCATTCAGCCAGCTGAGGTTCACGGGTAGGTCGGACCTCGAATGGGGTCTTCAGGTGGAGCGGCAGATCGCGCGAAATCAGGAGTTTTCGGTGTGGTCGTTTACCCCGCGCGAACAGGCCGGAGGAATTCCGCGGTTCGGGCATCTCGTTGGACTGAGCGGACTGGCGAGCGGAAAAAAGCTGGAGATAATGCCCTACGTTGTTGGCCGCGCGGAAAACATCGATCGCTCGGGAAACCCGTTTCGCGATGACAGTGAGATGGAGGCTGACGCCGGGCTCGACCTCAAGTATCGAGTGAGCAGCAACATGACGCTCGATGCCACGGTCAATCCCGATTTCGGGCAGGTGGAAGTGGATCCGGCGGTGATCAACCTCACCGCGTTCGAGACATTCTTTCCGGAGAGGCGCCCCTTCTTCATAGAGGGATCGGAGCTGTTCAATTTCGGAACGGATGGCACCAACAGCGTTTTCTACTCGCGCCGGATCGGACGCCAGCCGTCACTGGCACCGCCCTACGACGAGACCGACGTTCCCGATGCAACGCGGATCATCGGAGCGACAAAGCTCACCGGACGCACGGCGGGTGGTTGGGCGATGGGTGTGCTCGACGCAGTGACGCGTCGCGAAACCGCGCGCTTCCGCACGCCGACTGGCGAGGATGGAGAGATCGTGGCGGAGCCGCTGACGAATTATTTCGCGGGCAGACTGCGCCGCGAGGGCCGCGGCGGACTCACCGCGGTCGGCACCTTTCTCGGAGCAGTGAATCGGGCCGATCTGGAGGGGGCGTTGAGTTCCGTGCTTCGGAAATCAGCCTACACCGGCGGAGCTGATTTCTCGCATCAGTGGGCTCAGCGCACGTGGACGCTGCGGGGATTCGCGGCGGCCAGTCACGTTCGCGGCGAGCGCACGGTTTTGCTCGCCACGCAGAGGCTTCCCTATCACTATTTCCAGCGTCCCGACGCGGACCACCTCGAGCTGGACAGCGCGGCGACTTCGCTGACCGGCTTCGCGGGATCGGCGATCCTCTCGCACCGCATCGGCCGGCACTGGAACATGAGCGGCACATTCAACACGATCAGCCCGGACTACGAAATCAGCGACCTCGGTTTCCAGCGTCGCGCCGATCGCATCGACCTTCAAGCCAACCTCAACTACTCCGAGACGCGTCCCGGCCGCTTTCGCAGGTGGTCCACATCCGGATCGGCGCTCGTGGAGCACAATTACGGATGGGAGAACATCTCCAACCGGATTTTTCTCAACGGGTCGGTGCAGCTGCTCAACTACTGGGGCGCCTTCACTTCGCTTTCCTGGGGTCTGCCGGGAACGGTCGACGATCGTCTCACGCGGGGCGGCCCGGCAGCCCATCGCCCGGCATATTTCTCCATTTTCACCGAGGTCGAGTCGGATCCTCGACGTGCGGTTGTCGCCGAGCTCGGTAATTATTCGCAGGTGGGGCCGGGCGATGGGTCGAATTTCAATCTCTTCATTAACCTCCAAATCAAGCCGCAGCCGAACCTCGAGCTGTCGGTCGGGCCGTCGGTCAGCTGGGACAAATCAGAGGCGCAATTCCTGACGAGAATCGTTGACCCCGCTGCCACGCGCACCTTCGGCACGCGATACGTGTTCGCTGATGTTGACCAGACGACGCTCTCGATCGACACCCGCGTCAACTACACGTTCAGTCCGAGCCTGTCGTTTCAGGTGTTTGCCCAGCCATTTCTTGCCAGTGGCGACTTTGGAGCGACAAAGGAGTTCGCGCAGCCGCGCGAGTTCGATTTCCTCGAGTATGGCCGCGACATCGGAGAGATCTTCGACGGTCGCATCTACCCGAACGGTCGCAGCACCGGCGCGCTGTCGTTCGCGGTGCCGAAGCCTGATTTCAACGTCGGATCTCTGCGCGGAAACGCGGTCATGAAGTGGGAATGGCGTCCCGGTTCTACGCTGTATCTGGCGTGGCAGCAGACCAGGGGAAGCTTCCGCCCGCTCGGCAATTTCGAACTCAGCCGCGATTTCGACTCGCTGTTCCAGGCTCAGCCTGACAACATCTTCCTCGTAAAGGTGAGCTACTGGCTGAATCCGTAGACCCCGGCACAGGATTCATCGGACCGGCGAGGTACGGCCCGGTCACGCTCGAGCCGGCGATCCTCACTACGATCGCCGAGTTCGAGAATGAATACGGTGACGGGGAACAGCTGAACTTCGACAGTGCACCCGCGACGGACAACTATCTGTGGCATTCGGCGCGGGCGTTCTTCGCCGGGGGCGGAAACAGACTTCGCGTATCGCGCGTGTTTCTACCGTTGCCGAAGGCGCGTGTCTCCAGTGACAGATCGGCTGACGGTCATGGGTCTGCAACGGTCGGAGGCGTCACGATCAGGGCACGCTACCCGGGATTGTACGGCAACCTCACCGTTCGTTTCACCGCGCGACAAAGTGCGCAGCGAATCGGCGTCGCCATCGAAGTCCTCGATTCGCAAGGCGGCACAGTTGGGAAATGGGACGAGCTACCTGTCGACGGAGAAATTCGTAAGGCGACGGGTACGGGGTCGCTGTTCGATTTGTTCGGTGAGTCCGAAGCGTGTCGCACAATCCCGATTGTGGTTATCGGGGCCAACGCTGTGTCCGAGTTCGAAGCACTGGAGACCCTGTTCTCCGATGTTGATTTCTCCGATGTCGAGGCATTGGCGGAGGGCATTGCCCGTGACATAACGCTGCGCGGTGGCAACGACGGGCAACGACCCCGGCGCGACGAATATGTCGGTGCGAAACGGGCGGGCGATCCGGGCTCCAGCGGATTCGAATTGTTCGCGGCACCCAACATGATCTCCGTTATTGCGGCCCCGGGGGTGACTGCCGGATACTGCGAGGACGAGGACTGGCGCGATGAAGCGGACTCGATCATCAGGATGATGATCTCGCACGTCGAGACGATCGGAGGCAGGATGGCCGTCATCGACAGCGCTCAGGGTCAATCAGTGGAAGAAGTGCGCGAGATGCGCGCGAAGTTGCCCGCGTCGAACGATGCGGCATTCTATTTTCCCTGGGTAAGGATCGCGGACCCGGTCACGGGAACCCCGGTCTCACTGCCCCCATCGGGATTCGTTGCTGGCATTTATGCGCGCACCGATATCGAGCGGGGCGTTTCCAGGTCGCCGGCTAACGAAATCGTGCATCTCGCGACCGGATTGGAGACGCCCGTGACCAGGGCGCAACAGGATATCCTCAACCCCGAAGGCATCAACTGCTTCCGTTTTTTCGCGAACCGGGGAACGGTGCTCTGGGGCGCGCGCACCATGTCGGCCGAGCCCGATTGGAAGTACGTCAATGTTCGGCGCTATTTCAGCTACCTGAAGCGTTCGCTCGAGAGCGCTACCGATTGGGCGGTGTTCGAGCCGAACGACGAGCCGCTCTGGGGCAAAGTGCGACGTGCGGTCGAGGATTTCCTACTCACCGAATGGCGCAAAGGCGCGATGGTCGGCAACAAGCCGGAGAAAGCGTTCTTTGTCCGCTGCGATCGCTCCACCATGACACAGAGTGACATCGACGACGGGCGTCTCGTGTGCCTCGTCGGAGTAGCACCTCTACGCCCCGCCGAGTTTGTCATTTTCCGCATCGGGCAGTGGACTGCGGACCGTGAACCCTAGCTCGACTGCCGCGCGCGGGCCGCCACATGCCGGATGGGAGTATGCAAACTCATTCGGTACGGCGGCCGGCATCGCTCGTGCTTGCAGTTTACGTAGCTGAATCGCACTATAGCGCCCACAATGCGACGATTCTTCATGCTTGCAGTGCCGCTCATGGTGGTCGCCAGCCGCGCGGCCGCGCAGACCGAGATGTACGACGGCCGCCCCGCTTTCGCCGAAGGCGTCGACCTCGGCTACTACCTCTGGCGGGACGGCGACACATGGCGTCTGCGCTGGACGACCAAGGGGCGTATGCGCGCCTTCGCCGGATCCGTCGTAGCTCAGAGTGGCAAGCTCAAGTCGCTCAAGCGAATCGACGTGGAATCGGAACGACGCGTCATCTATCCTGGCAAGAAACTGCTTGTCGTGGTCGGGCCACGTGGACGTTCTCGCGTTGTCGGGGGGCGCGGTGAGGCCGTCGTACAGAATAGCGATAAGGGCAGAGTGGCGCACGACGGTGACAACAGGATCGTGTTCGCCGCGCGGACTGACGACGATGTCGACGGCTTCGATTTCAAGACCGACGATGTGGACGAGCTGCGATTCGTTCTGAATATCGACGGGCGGCCGGCTGGGAATCTCACCGAGGTCGGGGCGCACAACCACAGGCCGGGCAGTTTGCCGTTGATCGTGCGCCTCAAATAGACCGTCGAGCGGGTGCTGGTCCTCATCGGTTTCATCGTCTCCTACCGTTATTCAGCTGAGCCCGGTAGAGACGTCAGAAGGCCGACGTGACCAATGACGGCGGAACCGAAACGTCCTCGGTTGTGGTATCACTCTCAATGAAGATATTGCATCTCCCGGCATTCGCCGCGGTGTTCGTAGCGTTGTCCGCATTCCCGCTTGTCGCACAGCATTCACTGCCTGGATTGAGCGTGACGCCCCTTCGGCCGGCACCGGGGGGAATCGTTCGTGTCGCGCTCGAGTCGGCCGGCGATTCCGTATTGACTGTCACCGGCGACATGGCGGGCGAAGCGCTGCACTTTCGGCGATCCACGCAGTCACTGTGGAGGGCGATAGGCCCAATGCCAGTGGACGCAACGACGGCGACCGTACGCGCGTTCACCGAGTATTCTTCGGGCCGCGTCGACACTTCTCTCGTTTCAATCACGCCACCAGTTCGCGCGCCCTCCACTTCGCGTCCGCGGCGGCTCGCGGTCAGCTCGCGCTTCACACGGCCGCTCGACTCCGCAACTCAGGCAAGAATCGACCGCGAGAACGAGCTTGCACGAGAGATCGGCCGGCGTGCGCACGATACTCCTCCGCTATGGAGCGCTTCATTTCTACGACCGCGACCCTCAGCCGTCACCAGTCGCTTCGGCTCAGGCCGTATGTTCAACGGAACCGTTACCAGCAGGCATCTTGGCGTGGATTTTTCCGGTGGAGTCGGAGCAACAGTGCGCGCGGCCAATCGCGGAGTCGTCGCTCTCGCCGATACTTTCTTTCTCGCCGGCAGCGTTGTGTACCTGGACCACGGCGGCGGAGTTGTTACAGGGTACTTCCATCTGTCTCGTACGCTCGTCTCGCCTGGAGACACCGTTGAGCGAGGCCAGCAGATCGGACTTGTCGGAGCGACAGGCAGGGTGACAGGGCCGCACCTGCATTGGTCGGCCCGGTACGGCGCCCTCACCGTCAATCCGGTCGATCTCCTGTCGCTGGGCGCCTACTATTACGGCGCACAGCGAGAGCGATAGCAAGCTTGACTGAGCCGGGCCAGAACCCGTCGCAACGTCAACGATGTGCGGTGCGGTCGCAGTTTGGTGCGTCGATCGACATGCTCGACAATGCGATGCAAGCCTGTCCCGATGAGCTGTGGAGCGATCGCTCGCAGCAGCCGGAGTTCTGGTACCTCGTCTATCACACGCTGTTCTGGCTCGATCTGTACCTGTCGAGCTCGCTCGATGAATTCAGTCCGCCGTTACCATTCAACCTCGACGAGCTCGATCCATCGGGCGTGATGCCTGACCGCGTTTATACGAAATCCGAGCTCCATGAATATCTCCAGCATGGGCGATCAAAGTGCATGGCGCTGATCGACGCCCTGACCGATGAGCGTGCCTCCAGCCGCTGCGGATTTGACTGGGTCGATTGCAGCGTGGAGGAGCTGCTCTTGTACAACATGCGTCACGTGCAGCACGGCGCGGCTCAGCTCAATCTCATTCTCCGTCGTGAAACGGGGTCGGCGCCGCAGTGGATGAAGCGCGCACAGATGTCGTGATAAAGTGTCGAGTGTGAGATCCCCGATACCAAATTCGGACGAATCCCTTACAAGAAGTTCATCTGTTTTCGCAAATATTCCTGTTTTAAGCGCGTCGTGTAAGGCAACACCGTGAAACCCCGGTGGATTGCCTGCGTAATGGGTGAACGCACGCACGCATACTGGTGCATCTGTGCCGAAACCGCATCACAACTTTTTTCTGAGAGTTTCTCATGAGGCGTACGCTCGCCGCTGTGCTGGTCCTGGCTCTGGCCGCCGGCACCGATTCGCTTAACGCACAACCGTCCGGGCCGCAGGGCGCCGGCCCGCAGCAGCCACCGGCTGCGAATGGTGAAGTGCGCGGCACGGTCACCGAAGGCGAGAGCAATTCGCCACTTTCCGGAGCGTCGGTGGCGGTGCGAAGCAAGGCAGGATCCGCCCTCGTTGCCGGCGCGTTCGTCAAGCCTGATGGAAGTTTCCGCATTCAGGGCCTCGGCGCGGGAACCTACGTCGTGCGAGTCACGTCCATGGGATTCGGACCAAAGAATACCGAGGAGTTCACGATCTCGCCTGCTTCAGCGCAGGCGAATGTCGGCAGCATCAGGATGAGTCGCGTTGCGGTCGCGCTCCAGGGTGTGGAAGTGACGGCTGAGCGCGCGGCCGTGACGATCGAGCCGGATCGCAACAGCTACCGGGCGAAGGACGTGGCCGCCACTGCGACCAACGCGAGTGACGTGCTCGATGCAGTTCCGTCGGTGCAGGTTGACGGTGAGGGCAAGGTCAGCCTGCGTGGCAACGAGAACGTCGCCATTCAGATCAACGGCCGTCCGGCGCCCATCCGCGGACCACAGCTGGCCGCTTATCTCAAGCAGATTCCCGCATCGATCGTCGAGCGTGTCGAAGTCGTTCCGACGCCTTCCGCGCGCTATGACCCCGAGGGAATGGCCGGCATCATCAACATCGTGCTCAAACAGAACGCCGATTTGGGGATGAGCGGCGGCGTGACGGTGGGATCGGCAACCGCCGCGGGCCGCTACAACGGCTCGGGCAACGTCGCCAATCAAAGCGGGCCGTGGACTTTGTTCTCCAGCTATGGATTCAATGCGGACGATCGCGAGATTGTTGGAATCAACAACCGCGAGCGCTACGACGCGCTCCGCATTCCGCTGCTTGTGACCGAGCAGGACATTCTCGGTCAGAACGGTAATGTGGGCCACAACTTCAACAGCACCGTCGACTACAAGCTGACCGATCGCGACGTGCTGACCAACGTGCTATCGCTCAATCTCCGCAACTCCACCGAAAACTCGGTGAGCGCGTACACGGAGCTGAACGGATCCCGATTGCTGCTCGACCGCTACGACCGCATCCGCGACACCGATGCAAAAGCATTCGTGCTCGACTACACGCTGGCGCTCAAGCGCACCATCGAGCCGCGCAAGCACGAGATCGCATCTGAAATCCGCTTCAACCGCGCCAAGGATGACGACCACACCAACCTGTGGCGCCAGTCGCTGGCCAGTCCTGCATCGCGAGTGGAGTCGGAAGACAACGACACCGATGCGCTCACCCGGCAGGTGATCGGGCAGCTCGACTACACTCGCACTCTCGCCGTGCGGACAAAGCTGGAGACGGGTTACAAGGGCACCGGCCGCTGGCTCGACCGGGACTACATCGTTCGAAAGGACGCGCTTGGCAACGGTAACTGGCTTCTCAGCAATCTGAGCAACGACTTCAGCTTCGACGAGCAGGTTCAGGCAGCCTATGGCGTACTGAGCCATGGAATCGGCAAGCTGGAGCTTCAAGGCGGTCTGCGCGCGGAGTACGCAAGTCGCGACTTCACGCTCAAGAAGTCATCGGAAAGCTTTCCGTTCAGCTACGCGAGCGTTTTCCCGAGTGCGGTGGCGAACTACAAGTTCAGCGACGCCACGCAGGCCAAGGTCGCCTATTCGCGCAGGATCAGACGTCCGGGAACCCAGGAGCTCAACCCGTTTCCTGTCTTCTTCGACGTTCAGAATCTTTTCCTTGGAAATCCGAAGCTGAATCCCGAGTACACCGATGCCATCGAGCTTGGGCTCACGCGTTCGGGGCAGCTCGGAACTTTGCAGCTGTCGCCGTTCTACCGGCGCACCACCGACATCATCCGCGTGGCGATCAACACGGCCGATGTCTACGACGGCCGCGAAGTGACGTCGGTGAGCTTTCAGAACCTCGCGACCAGCAACTCGTGGGGTACGGACCTGAACGGCCAGCTGCGGCTGGGCAAGAAGTTCAGCGCCTTCAGCAGCTTCAACGTGTTCAAGATGGTGACTGACGGCGGGTCGGAATCCACGCTGTCATCAAACGCCGTGACGTGGTCCACGCGCTTCAACGCAACAGCGCAGCTTACGCCAGCGCTGACGTTCCAGGGATCGTACTTCTATCGCGCTCCGACGAAAATCGAGCGCGGCGAGTTTGCGTCGACGCAGATGGCAAACCTGTCGCTCCGTCAGAAGATCATGAGTGACAAGGCGACTGTGAGCCTGCGCGTCGTGGATCCGTTCAACACGATGGGTATGAAGATCAGGACAGGCAACGATAACATCATGCAGTTCACCGAGCGGAAGTTCGGCGTGCGCGCGGCCTACCTCACGTTCCAGTACAACTTCGGACAGGCTCCGCGCATTCGTCAGCCACGGCCAGAGGATACACAGGCTCCAACGACCGGATTCCCTTCGGGAGACTGATTCGCGATATGCGATACCAGCAACGCAACTATCCCCCGGTGAAGGCTTACCGGGGGATAGTTGTGTCAGGAGGATGAAGTCAGCGTTTTTTTGCGGCGTCTGGCCCTGATGGCGTGAAGACCTCGACGGAAAGAGTAAAGGTGCGCTCCTCCTCCGGCTGGAGGGCCCCAACGCTCACCATCTGGCGTGTGATTTCCTCTCCCTTGTCATTCCGGATGGAGAGCATCACCGAGTACTCCCATGCCTCGCCTACCGCCGGGTGACGGATCTTTCCTTCCACGGTGAGCGGCGAGAAGCTCGGCAGCCGGCGGGACCGGTGGGGATCGAATCGAAGATGGCTTCGGCAAACCGGGCAGGCGCTCGCGCTTTCAAGGATCGTTGCCCTGCAATGCGGACAGGTTCGCGTTTTTCCCGCAGTGCCCTGGCCGGCAGTGCTCATGTAGCCGAGCCGCTCTCCGTCCTTGTCCGAGATGTGCCTGCCTGGCTGTCGTCCCACCCGAACTCGGCGTTACCGCGCATGCGTGATCCCGCCGCAACGGTCAGCGAACCGGCCTTCAGGTCGCCGTTGAGGACACCGGTATCGAGCAGCTCCACGCGTGCCGCAGCGTCGACGTTACCCTCGAGCTCGCCGCCGATCGTCACCGTGCTGGCGCGCACACCGCCCGTCACCTTCGCGCCCTGCTCGATTGTGAGGTTGCCTTCGACGTGAACATCGCCCTTGAACTGACCAGCAACGCGGACGTGCCCGGCACCCGCGATCTTTCCCTCGATGCTCAGATTGGCCGCGATCAGAGTCTCCTTCGCGTCCCGGTTCATGTCACGCTGCCCGGAGCGAGGAGCGGCATTGTAGTTCGGGGCCGGCGAAGTGTAGGTGTCTTCGTCCTTCCGCGCGGGGGACTGAGGGGCGGACGGTGCCGGATCCTTGGTGCCGGTTGTCTGTTCCTTCCAGATTGCCATGTCAAACTCCTGTCGTGTGGGCAGAATGTCGTCGGGTGCTCACAGTCGGCGGGCGTTGCCCCGAAGATGTGTCGCTCGGGTCACCCGGCACTGCCTGGCTGATGTCGCCGCCGAAGTGGGCGCTACACCTGACTATGCCCAATTACCGCAATTTAGCGGCCTTAGGCTGTTCAGGTATGACACGAGGTGACTAACCTCTGCCCGCGACTATGTTTCGGACTGGTCCTTTGACCAAAACCAAAGCAACCGCAACCTACTAAAATGCGCTCGACGCTCCAGCAGATCATGGCCAAGTACGGCGCCATCGCGGTCGTGATCTATCTTACGATTTTCACCCTGGTACTCGGCGGATCATACTTCGCTATCAGGCTTGGCTGGGCTCCAACCAGCATTGCGAGCAACGCCGGGATTTTCACCGCAGCATATCTGTTCACGAAGCTCACGCAGCCCCTGCGTATCGCGGCCACGGCGATGCTGACGCCGATCGTCGGACGGCTCTGGCGCCGCGGCGCCGAACCACCGGCTTCGAGTGCCTGATGGCCGCGGCGCGATTGCCCGCCGCTCCTTTGTCCTCCAGGGTAGCAGTGCTCTAGCAACTGTCGCTGGATTCCCCTTCATTGTCGATCGCCGCGCTGATCACGACCTCGTAATACGCGGGGGCACCGTGTTCGACGGGACGGGGTCCGAAGGCCGCGACATGGACATTGCGGTGCAAGGCGGACGCATTAGCGCAATGGCAGGGACGGTTCCGGGAAAGGGTGCCGAGGAGATCGATGCGAGGGGAGCCGCGGTATCGCCCGGCTTCGTCGATATCCATTCGCACGGCGACGGTACTCTGCAGGAAGATCCCCGGGCCGAGTCGGTGATCAGGCAGGGTATCACGACGATTGTCGTCGGCGCCGATGGAAGCTCGCGAGCCAGCGGAGCAGCGGACAGCGGGTTCGCCGCGATGTTCGATGCAATTGACCGGCTCGCGCCCGGCCCCAACCTCGCGTCAATGGTCGGGCTCGGCAGCGTCAGACGCGCGGTGATTGGAGATGCGAACCGTCCCGCCACGCCAGACGAGCTATCGCGAATGAGGGCAATGGTCGAGCGCGCTCTGAACGACGGGGCGTGCGGCGCCTCCTCAGGCCTCGAGTACACTCCTGGCGCATTCGCCACCCGCGACGAGCTGATAGCGGTCGTGAAGCCGCTGGCCCCGATGAGACTCCCTTACGCGACGCACATGCGCAACGAAGACGATCGCTTGCTCGATTCGATTGACGAATCGATTGCCGTAGCGCGGGGAGCCGGGTGTCCGCTTCAGATATCGCACCTCAAGACGCAGGGACCGCGAAACTGGCCGAAGCTCGACGAAGCCTTTCGGAGAATCGAAGCGGCCCGCGCACAGGGCGTAGATGCGGCGTTCGACCGCTATCCGTACGTGGCATATGCAACTGGATTGACGAATCTCTTTCCCGTCTGGAGCCGTGATGGGGGCACGGCCGCGTTTCTGGCCAGGCTGACCGATTCGTCGGTTGCGCCACGAATCCGACAGGAAACTCTCGCAAAGGTGGAGCTCATCGGAGGATGGGATAACGCTCAGGTCACGTCCGTTCGCTCCGCCGAGGACAGGGATGCGGAAGGCAAGCGCCTCGGATCTTACGCCCGCGGGCGGGTCGCGGATCCGTACGAGACGGCGCTTGGCCTGCTGCGGCGGAGCCAGGGAGATGTCGGCATGGTGGGCTTCGCGATGAGCGAGGAAAACCTCGAACGGATTCTTTCACATCCGCTCGGAATGGTGTGCACCGACGGGAGTGCGTTCGCCATCGATGGCCCGACGCGCAGGGGAAGTCCGCATCCCCGCGGAGCCGGCAGTTTCCCGCGCGTGCTCGGTCGATACGTTCGCGATCGACGAGTGATGTCAATGGCACAGGCAATCCGCAAGATGACGTCTCTCCCGGCGTCGCGAATCAGACTCGCCGATCGTGGAACCATCGCCGCGCGCATGGCGGCCGATATCGTCGTGTTCGATCCCGGCGCCGTGAGCGACACTGCGACGTTCGAGTCACCGTTCCAGTATCCGTCGGGCATCAAGACGGTGGTGGTGAATGGCAGGGTTGCCCTTCGCGATGGGCAACGCAGCCGATCGGGCAGCGGGAAAGCGCTGAGGAATGGCCGGTGACAGGTTATTTCTCGCGGCGACGTCGGGGAAAGCTGCGCACGACTGAATTTCCATCCGAGTGGCGGCGGATCCTCACGAACAATGTCCCGCTGTACCAGCGGCTGTCGCCGTCAGATCGGACGGAGCTCGAGGCACACATCCGTGTGATGCTCGCCGAAAAGCACTGGGAAGGATGCGGCGGGCTCGAGCTCAACGACGAGATCAGACTGACGATCGCTGCGCAGGCCTGCGTTCTGCTGCTGCACCGCGACGCCGATTACTATCCGCGAGTAAAGTCGATACTCGTTTATCCGAGCACGTATGTCGCCGATGGCGAGCGGCATATCGGGGGTGGCATCTGGGAGGAGGGCGAAGAAGCGCGCCTCGGCCACACGCAGCAGCAGCTCGGCGCGGTGGTGCTGGCGTGGGATGCGTCGATGCACGGATCGCGCATCCTGGGCGATGGCAGAAACGTCGTGCTCCACGAGTTCGCGCATCAACTCGATTTCGAGAACGATGGCACCGACGGTACTCCGGTTCTCGCCGGCAGTCACCAGTATGTGACATGGGCGCGCGTGCTCGGAGAGGAGCTGCAGCGACTGCGTCAAGCTGAAGCAACCGGTGCGCCGGCGCTTCTCGACACATATGGAGCGGAGAATCCGGCGGAGTTCTTCGCCGTCGCTACGGAGTTTTTCTTCGAGCGGCCTGTCGAGCTGGAGTTGCGGCACCCCGAGCTGTACGCGGAGCTGAAGGCGTTCTACAGGCAGGATCCCGCGCGGATGTAGTGGCAGGGCGGGTCGGAAACTGACAAAACTGCAACCGAGAACTACGCAGATCCGAGATGACAGAAGCGTAGTTGAGAGTTGCGCGGCAGGGGCAACTCTGCGCCCGGTGGCATCCGCTGCGTGGTCTCCCTACGTCTCAATAAACCGGTGAGTGGTCAGACAACGCATCCGGTGCGGCACTGCGCCGACTCTAATACTGACATCTCTCTTGCGAGCGAAACGAACCTCTTGCTAGCGCGATAACAACTCGACGGTTGGTCCCAACCTCGCAAACCCTGAACTAGGCTTCAGTCATCTCAGATCTGCGTCGTTCTCGGTCGCCGCTCTCCCTCAAGCGTTGAGTGGCCGCGCCACTAGAATCCCCGTTGCGCGCCTGATATTCGCGACGTACTCAGGCAGCGTCGCGCGCGTCACCTCCACGGCACCACCGGAGAGCGGCGCGTGCAGAACTCTCAGCGTACCGCCCTCATCCCGGTGTGCAAACGCAGCGTGACTCACGTCCAGTCCGGGGATCGACGTGGTGAACGCCAGGACGTCGCCCGTCTGGATCCTGTCGACCACAAATGGAATACGCGCGGCGGGCACGAATCGTCGCGGACAGCAATCCAGGCGCCGTTCGATCGCTGCGATCTCCTTGAAAACGGGGTCATTCGATAGTGCGGGATAGCTGCCGCGGTGCTCGGTCATGAATCGAAGCGGGCGTGCGTCGACGACGCCGCCCAGGTCGCGAGCCATGTCGCGCACCAGTCCGCGACGCGCTCCGTCGGTGATCCACTCGCTGAAATAGTGCAGGCGGGACGCATATCCCCGGCGCTTCCCTCCGCGGTAGCGCATCCTCTCGACCTCGCGCGCGAAGCGTGGCCACGTAGGCGTCGCCCTGTCATCAGCAAGGCGCGCAACGGCCAGGCAGGATTCGACCAGCGTGACGCAATCGAATCGTGTAAGCGATAGTGCCATCGGCTCCACGCCCGCTGGATCACCGCCTTCGCGAAGGTAGGCTTCCAGCGACGCTGCCTCGTACGGAGTGCCGATCGCAAGCTCGCCGACTCGTACCGCCCTCAAACCCGGTGACATCGTAGCCAGCGCAGCCCGATCGTACCGTAACGCCGTTGTCCAGTCGGCGAGGCGAGTCTGATCGGTGTCGTCGCCAGGCATCGCTTCGAAAGTGCTGCCCGCTTCCATCGCCGGCGCGTCGGCGCGAAGGAACCGCGGCAACGTCATCACGATAGCCAACACGCCTGTATTCCGGATGAGATCGCGGCGGGAAAGTGGGTCGATCACTTCGGGCCTCCTGTTTCTGGCCTAGCCGAGTAGGGCTTACACGATACAACATAAGTCGTGCTCAACCTGTGTCGCATTTTCCCGACCACGCTGGCCGTGCTCATGCTGACGGCGTGCGCACATCGTACGGCGGCCCGTCCCGAGGCGGTCCCGATCTCTCCCGCGTTAGCGCGCGGAATTGCTGCCGCAGACTCAGCGGTTGAAGCGGCCATCGGGACCCTGACCGCGGGCGCTGTCCTCGCGGTATCGCACAACGGCAGCATCGTGCATCATCGCGCATTCGGTTACGCTCAGTTGAACGACTACGCGATGGGGCGGCTGGCTAGTCCGCGGCCGATGACGACCTCGACGGTGTTCGATCTCGCATCGGTGACGAAGGTGATGGCAACCACGATGGCGGTGATGATCCTTGCGGATCGGGAGCAGATTGACATCGATGCACCGGTTCACCGTTACCTGACAGATTTTCGCGGGCCGCACCTCGACAGCATCATCGTTCGGCAGCTGCTCAACCATTCGTCGGGTCTGGTGCAGTGGCAGCCGCTCTACTACCAGGCGTCGGCGGGCAGTGCGACGTACGACGCGATACGCAGAATGCCCCTCAGTTGGGGGGTGGGGTCAGGCAGGCATTACAGCGATCTCGGCTTCATGCTGCTGGGATTCATTGTAGAGCGCGTGTCCGGACGACGGCTGGATGCATTTCTCGAAGAGGAGCTCTATCGGGCACTGGGTTTGCGCAGCACGACGTTCAACCCGAAGCGACGAGGGCTCAGCGGTTTCGCCGCGACCGAGCAGGGTAACGTCTACGAGCGTCACATGGTGTACGACGCGAACTTCGGCTACGACTACAACGGCGATCCGAAGGCGTGGAACGGCTGGCGCCAATACTTGCTGGACGGCGAGGTTGATGACGGTAACGCGTTCTACGCAAACGCCGGAATCGCGGGACATGCGGGACTCTTCTCGACCGCTGCGGAGCTGACGGTGCTTCTCGATCTCCTGATGAATCGTGGCATGCATCAGGGGAAGCGACTCATCGAGCGCGAAGTCATCGACCGCTTTTTTACCCTGGACACCTACGGACACTACCTCGGCTGGCAACTGCCGGCGGGAATGCCTGCAGGCAGCTTCTCACATACCGGATTCACTGGCACGTACGTACTTGGTGTTCCGAAACATCGGTTGTCCATCGTGCTGCTCACGAACCGTCAGAACCTGGGAACTGACGCACGCGGGTTTTTCCCTGATGTCGGCCCGCTGCGCGATGCCGTCGCCCGTGCACTTGTAAAGGGCGTGGAATCAGGGCAGGGCGCTTCACGATGAGAACGCGGCGCGCGATTCCGCTCATCGCCAGTTGCGCTCTTATTGCCGCGATATCGGGCGCGGGGTATCGCGCCCAGACGCCGTCGCGATTCGAACCAGCGGATTTCCGGTCGGGCGCGTGGCTCAAGGGCAACACGCACACGCATACGCTGGAGAGCGACGGCGACTCCCCGCCGCGCGATGTTGCGCTGTGGTACAAGCGGAATCATTACGACTTTCTGGTGATCTCCGATCACAATGTCTGGGTCGATCCCGCGCTGCTGGCCGATCTCGTGGACTCGAGTTTCCTTCTCATTCCCGGTGAAGAGGTGACGACCTCGTTCGATAAAAAGCCGGTGCACGTGAATGGGCTAAATGTCCCGCGCGTGATCCAGCCAGTTACCGACGTTACGCTGCTCGGTACAGTGCAGAGAAACGTGGACGCGGTGCGTGCGGTGGCAGGTGTTCCTCACATCAATCATCCCAATTTCGGCTGGGCACTGGGCAGGGAAGTGCTGGCGAAGGTGCGGAATGACAAGCTCATCGAGATTCACAACGGGCATCCGCTGGTGCACAACGAAGGCGGCGGCGACTCGCCGGGGATGGAGGCCGTGTGGGACCATCTTCTGAGTGGCGGAAAGCGGATCTATGGTATCGCAGTGGACGACGCTCATCACTTCAAGGGGGAGTTTGCGCAGAACCGCGCCAATCCGGGACGAGGCTGGGTCGTGGTGCGCGCGGGGAAGAGAGAAGCATCGAGCATCCTCTCGCAGATGGAGGCGGGAAGATTCTACGCGAGCACCGGCGTCGAGCTGGACTCGCTGAATGTCGGCACGCGGACGATGTCGATTCACGCGCGCCGGCGCGGTGATTTCAAGTACACCACGGAGTTTATAGGGCGCCATGGTACAATCCTTGATAGAACCGGCGGCAACACCGCCACGTATACACTTCGCGGCGGCGAGACGTACGTGCGGGCGCGTGTCACGGATTCGGGTGGAGCAGTCGCCTGGATTCAGCCCGTGTTCGTGCGGCCATGACGCGCTGGGGGGGGCGTTCCGGAGTGTAGATCCCCTGCGACTCCGATCACGGATAAATCTTCTCCGATCAGCGATGACCATTGAACCAATGAGCGATGAGAAGGTGCTCGATTCCTGGCACAAGAACGCGCTGCCATGGACAAGCGCGGTCCGCGAGAGCCGGATCGAGAGCCGAAACCTCGTGACCAATACTGCGATTATCGACGCTATTACAGCGCGACAGCCGGAATCGGTTCTCGATATCGGATGCGGCGAGGGCTGGCTCGTTCGCGCACTTGCGGATCTGGGCATATGTGGAACGGGTGTCGACGCCGTACCGGAGCTGATCGAGCGCGCCAGGAACGCGGGTGGCGGTGAGTTTCAGATTGCATCCTACGAGGACATCGCCGTCGGCAGGCTCGAGATTACGGTGGACGTGGTCGCCATCAACTTCGCGTTGATCGGCAAAGAGTCCGTCGAAGGTCTGTTGCGCCGCACGCCCAGGATGCTTGCTCCAGGTGGCGCCGTCGTCATTCAGACTCTCCACCCGCTGTTGACGTCCGGGGATGCCGAGTATGTGGATGGATGGAGAGCGGGCAGCTGGACGGGATTCAGTGACGATTTCAGCGACCCTGCCCCATGGTATTTCAGAACGATGGAGAGCTGGGTGAAGTTGTTCGTCGAAAGCGGACTGTGTCTTGTGGGGTTGCGCGAGCCATTGCACCCGGTGACAGGGAAACCGGCGTCGGTGATCTTCACGGCCGTCTGATCGACCGAGTGTGGCACCCTCGGCGAGCACGGCGAAGTCTCTTGCTACATGTGCGACCCGATACTATCGTATCGCCCCTCTTCCATAGCTGAGCTCCCTCGATAGGGGAGACAAAAATCCGAATCGGAGATTGTCGGATGAACCCTGCTTCCGTCCGGCGCGCAGCAACCGCGCTCGTGCTCCCGTTTCTTTTTCTTCTACCTGCGCTGCTGTCGGCGCAGCCATCGACCGGGACAATACGCGGCCGAGTGACTGACGCGGCCGGTGGGCGCGGCCTCCCCGAAGTGCAGATCATCGTTGACGGAACGCGCATCGGCACCGTTTCCGGAAGCGGTGGAGAATTCACGCTCGGCAACGTTCCGACCGGGCCGCGGACAATCGTGTTCCGGCGCATCGGCTATCAGCCTGCAACACGCGCGGTGAATCTGGCGGCGGGAGCGGCGTCCAGCATCGACATCGCGCTGACGGTCAGCGCCCTCAATTTGAGCGAAGTCGTCGTTACGGGCACCGGTACGCCGACCGAGAAGCGAAAGCTCGGAACGAGCATCGCGTCGGTCGATTCCACCGTCATCGCCAACGCCAGAGCGACAACAGTTGACCAGGCGATGCAGGGTAAAATTCCGGGGGCGCAGATCACGCAGAACTCCGGCGGTCCGGGCGGTGGAGGAATCTCCGTTCGTTTGCGGGGTGTCAACTCGTTCATATCCGGCTCGGACCCGCTGTACATCGTCGATGGCGTGATCATCGACAACGGGTCGGCACAGCTCGCCGATCTCGGCGGCAGGTCCAATCCGCAGAACCGGCTGGCAGACATCAATCCTGCCGACATCGACCGCATCGAGATCATCCGCGGCGCTGCCGCGGCAGCGCTTTACGGATCGCGCGCCAACAACGGCGTAGTGCAGATCTTCACCAAGAGGGGCACGATCGGAAAGCCCCATTTCACCTTGAACACGCGTGTCGCCACGAGCGAGCTGCGCGAGCAGCAGCCGTTCAACTTCTATCCATTCAACGCCGCCGGATTGCCGATCGAGCGGTTCAACTATCAGGACGAAATTTTCCGCCGGGCTCCTTCGAGCGAGCAGAACCTCACCGTAGAGGGGGGGAATGACCAGACCCGCTACTACATCAGCGGAAACTTTGCCACGGAAGAGGGAATCATCAGATCGACTTCTTCGCGGCGCATGGGCGCTCGTGTCAATCTTCAGCAGCACCTCACGTCGCGCCTGATCGGCAATGTGACGGCCAACTACGTCACCACCAATAACAAAGTGCAGGCGTTCGGCGAGCAGAACGACTACGGTATCATGGGCTCGCTCTTCTTTGCGCCGACGAGTGTGAACTTCAGGCCCGTGAACGGCATCTATCCGCTGCCTCCGACGCTAGGCACCAATCCGCTGCTGGCAATCGACCGCATCCGCAATCCGCAGAATATCGACCGGTTCATTGGCGCGACCAAGCTCACCTGGACTCCTTTCACCAGCCTGCTGGTGGACTACACATTCGGCGTGGACAACACCAGCTTCGAGCAGGGTCAGTTCATTCCGCGAAACGCGGTGCTCGGCACCTCTGATCTGGTAACGGGCCGATCGCTGTCGGTGTTTCAGGGCACCCGCGTCATCAACCAGGACGGTGTCGCGAGCTACACGTGGAGGCCACTGGGCCCATTCGAGCTGCGCTCCACCGGGGGATTCAATCACACCGCACAACGTGTCAGAATCACCTCGGCCTCCGCCACCGGTCTTGCGCCGGTTGGCGAGCTGGTGAGCGCCGGGTCCAAGCCGATCGCGGCGCAAAGCGAGATACAGCTGCGGACACTCGGCTTCTATGGGCAGCAGGAGATCGCGTGGGCCGACCGCCTGTTCCTGACGGGCGCGGTTCGATACGACGCGTCATCCACCTTCGCTCCCTCTGAGCGTTGGCAGGCGTTTCCGAAATTGTCCGCTTCGTACGTCGCCATCGGCAACCGCTCGGGGATGCTCAACAATCTTCGCCTCCGAAGTGCGCTTGGATGGGCGGGCAGCCAGCCCGGTCTCGTGAACGCCTACTCGCAATACATAACCTACACGCAGCTTCCGTTCGCCACGCGACCGGGATTCGTCAATGACATCACCTTCGGGAATCCCAGTCTGCGCAACGAGCGGGCAAGGGAGTGGGAGGTGGGGGCTGAAGTCGGACTTCTTGGCGGACGGGTGAGCGCTGATGCCACCTACTACGACCGGCTGGTGACAGACCTGCTGTTCTTCAAGCCGCTTTCCGTGAGCACTGGATTCTCCCGTCAGTTCGCGCCGATCGGATCGATGTCGAACAAGGGGTTTGAACTGCTCGTCAACACGTCGAACGTGAACGGACCGAGGTTTGGCTGGAACACAACGGCGACATACACGCGAAACAGGAACCTCGTGGAAAGCCTGACCATCCAGGACTTCCAGTCAGCCGGAGGATACCCGAACAGGATTCGTGCGGGCGAGCCGGCGGGTGTCTTTTATGGTTCGTACGCAGCGCGCGATTGCGTCTCGGGTGCACTGCTGCTCGACTCGCTCGGTCGCTATCGCCGCAGTAACAACGCCGCGGACATGGGTGCGACGCTGGCTCAGCGCCGAGCGATAAGCAACGGGACCTGCAACGATTCACTCAACGCGGTGATCGGCGATCCCAATCCCGACTGGATGGGGTCACTCCTGAACGAGTTCACGATTGGGAAGAAGCTGCGGTTGCGGGCGCTGCTCGACGGCGTGTTCGGCAACGACATCATGAATCTCTCCACGCGCGCGCAGAATGCGGGTATCGCCAGCAACTCGAAGGAGTATGAGCGCGAGCTTCTTCCATACGGCGATCCGCGCAAGCTGCCGCCGACATTCAACTCCCGGACGCAGGGAATCTTCGAATACTGGATCGAGGACGGAACCTTCGTGAAACTGCGGGAGCTCTCCGCGAGCTATCTGTTCGACGCCGGCCCCGTGCGGCGGTTGTTCAGCGATGGAGTGGACATCACGGTTTCCGGCAGAAATCTGTACGTGTGGACCGATTACAGCGGCTATGACCCCGAGATCAATCTGTTCGGGACGAACGCTGGCGGGCTTGCATCGGTGCAGACTACGGCCGCGGACCGAGGATTTGATTTCGGTGGTTATCCCATTCCGCGTGTCTGGTCGGTTTCCGCGCGATTCAGCTTCTGACCCGCGGAGACATCACATGCGAATGATCAGAAGCTGCATGGCCGCCCTCGTCGCCACCGCGATCGCGGGTTGCGACCTGGATCTTCAGAATCCGAACGCGCCTACCGAGGAGCAGGTCACTACGAGCCCCGATGGTGTCATCGCGCTGGCGACGGGACTCCAGGCGCGCTTTGCGGTGTCGTATTTCAGCTTCGCCTACATGGCGGGACTCGTCACCGACGAGTTCGCAGCGACCTCGGCGGCGCTGATATCCATCAGCGAAGCGGAGCAGGGATCGGTCGCGCCGGGAACGGGGGTCGCGGACAGTGTCTTCATATCCATCTACCGGACGGTCAGAACAGCCGACGATCTGCTGGCGGGTGCCAACTCACTCTCCGCGCAGTTTGACGATGGCACCCGGAGCGGGCTCAGAGCCCTCGCTTTCGCGCTGAAAGCGGAGTCACTCGGCGAGGCGCTTCAGACTTACCAGCGCGTTCCCGTAGTCACCTACGGCATGACGACTCCGGAGTACGTTGGTCGTGCTGAAGCGTTGCCGGTCGTGCGCAATCTTCTCGACTCGGCCGCTAATGCGATCGCAGCGACTGCGCCGAGCGCGTTATTCAACAACAGCATCCTCACGCCCGGCGTCAGCCTCAGCAACATCATTCAACTTTTCCGGGCCCGTTACGCGCGCATTGCGGGGGATAATGCAACGGCACTGGCTGCGTCGAATCTGGTGGCGCGGACGGGTGCAGCGGCTTTCTCGCAACTGACGTTTGCGTCTTCCAGTAACCCGTATGCAGCCGTTACCGGCGGCACCACTGGAATTGCGCCGAGAAGGCAGTGGCGCCTGTCGATGGCACCCGGAGATCAGCGCGTTGACTGGTTCGTCATCCCTTCTACGACGCTGACCGGCCGCATCCAGAGTACACAGCTCGATCCATGGCGGCGTTACGCGAGCTCCGCGACACCGCTTCCGGTCTACTTTCCTGACGAAGCATTGCTGATCAAGGCCGAGGCGCTGGCCAACACCAATGCGCTGGCACAGGCGCAGGCCGTACTCGATTCAGTGAGGACAGACTGCACTGGCGGTCGTGGCCTTGACGATCCCAAGGCGTGTCTCGCACCCCTTGGCGGCCCGCTGAGCCAGCCGCAGCTTCTGGCGGAGATTTACACGCAACGCAGGTACGAGCTGTTCGGAACCGGATCACGGTGGGAGGATTCCCGCCGACGCAACGCCGTACGTGGTCCGGTTGCATCGCCGCTTATTCCGCTCGACGCCCAAAGATGCTGGCTGCCGTACGCCATCGGCGACCGCAACGCCAATCCCAACGTGCCAGCCGATCCTGTCGAGCCGGCGTCGTTTCCCTCTGGCTGTCCGCTACTGTGAGCCGCCCAACGATGATGAAACAATCGACCCGCATGACGGCTGAACGTTTTCGCCGCCTCACGTCGCTCGCAGTCGGAGTTTCGGTCGCGCTCGGCGCGGCAGCTTGCGGTACGAAAGACGCGCCGGGGGCGCTGGCGCCCTCGGGAGCAGTTGGAAGGGTCCGGCTGGTCAACGTGATCACCGACGTTGTGCGAGGTCGGGTGAACGCGAGCCTCGAAAGTCTCGTGTTCACGGTGGATCTGCTGTACACGGGGAGTGCACCGGCAAATCTCGGCGCACCCGCAACTGCGCCGTATGCGTCCGTGCTCGCTGGTAACCGCTCCTTTGTTCTCAAGCGTACGGCCGATACATCGGTGACTGTCGCCACACTACCATTTACCGTTGCGGAGGGTCAGGATCGCACCGTATACGCCGTGGGAGGAGCAGCAGGCACAGCGGTAACTGGTTTCATTACCACCGATACAAACACAGTCACTGCCGGACAGACGCGTGTGCGCCTGGTGCAGATGAGTCCGACCGGAAACCGGCTGGATCTTTTCCTGACGGGGAACACCGCGGACCTGGCGGCGGCGACCCCAACGGTAGCCAATCTTGGTTACCAGGGTGTGTCGGGGTATCTGACCGTCGCGCCGGGGACGTATCGGCTGCGGGCAGTGCCCGCCGGAACGGCTCCTGCCAGCCGCGCCGGCAGCGTGAACATAAACGTCTCGCCGGTTACTCTCACGGGCGGAACGGTGCGAACACTCGTTGCCGTTGACACCACCTTCGGCGGCGCTCCCCTCAGAGCGTTCATTCTCGCCGACAGGTAATCACATCGACGGCTCCGGTCCGCTGTATCGCGTAAAAGCGCGGCCGGGGCCGACTCACAGATCTCGACAAATGCATCTTCGCAAAGCCTGTTTGTTAGCCGCGTTCCTTGTCGCCGCTGATTCCGGAGCGCAGGACCTCTCGCAGGCGACGGTCAAGGTCGTACCGGTGGCGAGCGGGATCTACATGCTGGAAGGCGCCGGCGGCAATATCGGTCTGTCGGTCGGCAAGGACGATGCGTTCATGATCGACGACCAGTTCGCGCCGATGACGCCGAAGGTTCGAGCGGCAATCGCGACCGTAACGCCGAGGCCGGTGCGCTTTCTGGTCAATACGCACTGGCATGGAGACCATACGGGAGGAAACGAGAACATGGCGGGCGCTGGGGCCATTCTTGTCGCACACGACAATGTGCGGAGGCGGATGAGCAGCGAGCAGTTCATCGCGGCGATGCAGCAAAGAATTCCGGCGTCACCCGCCGCGGCGCTTCCAGTCGTGACATTTTCGGAGTCGATCTCGTTCTTCGTGAACGACGACAGCGTGCGCGCCTTTCACGTTAGGAACGCCCACACCGATGGCGACGCGATAATCGTATTCCGCAGGGCGAACGTGATGCACATGGGCGACACGTTCTTCAATGGCGCCTACCCGTTCGTGGACCTGTCGACAGGCGGCTCGATACGGGGACTGCTTGCGGCGGTAGACACCGCACTGGCTCGTAGCAACGCCGCGACGAAAATCATTCCCGGACACGGCCCTCTCGGCACCCGCGCCGATCTCATTCGATACCGGGACGTGGTGAGAACAGTTCGTGACCGCGTGGCGCGGCTCGTTTTACAGCGCCGAACACTCGCGCAGGTGCTGGCCGCGAAGCCCTCGGCGGAGTTCGACGCGAAGTGGGGGGCGGCTTTCATCAAGCCTGATGTGTTCGTTACGACGGTCTACCAGAGCCTCGCTCAGCCCCGCAGCGTCCGCAGGTAGGCGTAGTCATTGGCGCTTGCGGCAGGAACTGCCGCCCCCATCAACAGCGAGATGTTAACGACACTCCGCAGGCCGTCTGCCTGCGGAGTGTATCGTTATCGTATCCTGCTGTGTCCTAGTAGAACTCTCTCAGCTCGACGCGCGAATTGTTGACGTAGATCCCGTACAGCCGCACGTAGTCTCCGTTGCGCAGGCTCTGAAATCTCGACAGATCAGTGCGCCGGGGATTGTACGGCAAAGTCACCGTCAGCCGCCCTGAATTGCTCGCGTCGATGGTGAACCATCCATTCGACTGGTCGACCTGCCGCACCGTTCCCTGATATGTCTGAACGTTGCCCCGATTGCCCTGATTGCCCGACTGACCCTGCGAGGTGGATACGGAACGATTCACCTGCACGAGATCAGTGTAGTTCGAGTTGTTGTTCCTGCTGTTGGCCACGCGCGCAGTCACCTCGTCGCCGTTCTCCAGCGAGGTAACCGGGTAGTTCTGATTCTGATAAGTCACCTGCGTGCGATTGTCGTACGACAGGCTGACTGACTGTCCGTTCGACTGCCGGATGTAGAGCAGCTGAGAGCGGGTATCGATGCCCTCCATCGTGCCCGTTACCTGGTTCGATTGGCCGCCACCGCCAAGCACTCCGCCGAGAATTCCGCCAAGGCCGCCGCCGCTCGAGCACGCCGTAACCGTCGCCATCATCGCTATAACCGCACCACTCCGTATTGCTCGTTGCACTGTCAACATGGTGTCCTCTGGGTGTACATCGATCTCCGGGAGTGCCGATGCCCTCGATGGCATGCGGGCACCTCACAGAGCCGATGTGTATTGCTACTACCATGTCCGCGCGATGGCGTTCCACCACGCAGGCGATAAGTTGCTGGAGAGCACGCGTCGCGCTCGCATTCGCCCGCTGAGGAGGCCGCTTGTCCGAGTTTTATCAGCTCCGCCGAATAGCGATTAAGGATCTCGCCGCGTATTGCGGGTTCCTCTCGGGCTTTCTTGGCTCCGCTCCCTTTGCGTGGGGCCACCTCGCCGCTCAGCTGGAGATAGGCCAGTTCGCGCGCGGTCTGTGGTACTTCCTTGGGATAATCTCGGCGGCCGGATTGTTCGGTGGCATCGCTGGGCTCGCGCTCGGCTTCATCATCGGATGGATCTGGGAGCACGCTCACCGTCAGCGGCGGGAACGGCGGGCTAAACACTTATCGCCTGCCTCGAACGCAGAGTCGCAAACCCAATCCAAGGATGCGCATGGTTCCCAGTCGATACAGCCAATGGCACCGATTGCCCTGCCCCCAAGGCTGCGGCTCGTTGCCTCAGCAGCTCCGTCGCGCCGCGCGGCGCGGGCTGAACTAGTCGACCTTGAACGCACGAGCCTGGGGATGGATCGTTCTTCCGTCCATGAGAGCGTGTCGCTCCCGTTGCAGCCCGAGCTGCGCACCTCGCGTCTCGTGCTCCGACCGTTTACGCGCGATGACGCTCCGCTCGTTGAATCATGCGTCTCCGATAGAAGAGTCGCCGACACGACGCTCACAATACCCCACCCGTATCCGCCCGGCGCCGCGGACGTGTGGATCGACAGCCACCTCCCCGCCTGGATTTCGGGCACCTGCGCCACCTATGCAGCAACTCTCGCCGATGACGCAACCATCGTTGGCGCCGTCTCCCTGGCGCTGTCTCCCGACGACGCCACGGCCGAGCTCGGCTACTGGATCGCAGTGCCATACTGGAACCGCGGATTCTGCACCGAGGCGACAAATGCGTTGCTCGATCTGGCATTCGGGCAGCTGCGAATCAACCGTGTGCAGGCCAGGCACCTCACGCGTAACCCTGCGTCCGGCCGCGTGATGCAGAAACTCGGAATGATGCTCGAAGGAGTGCACCGCCAGGCGGTGCGAAAGTGGGATCGCTACGAGGATATCGCGATGTATTCCATCCTCGCGGCTGAGCGGATGCGGTCATCTGCAAGCGGCAGAATCTGATCGCTCTCCAGAAACCAACAAAGGCCTAACCAACGATGATCCATGGGTAGTGGAAGACTGGAGGCGTTCAGCGACGGTGTAATCGCGATCATAATCACCATCATGGTGCTGGAGATGAAGGTGCCGCATGGCACTGACTTGTCCGCGCTTCGGCCGCTGGTGCCGGTATTCGCCAGCTACGTGCTCAGCTTCGTCAACCTCGGCATTTACTGGAACAACCATCACCACATGCTGCACGTGACCCAGCGCGTGGACGGCACCGTGTTGTGGGCCAACACGCACCTGTTGTTCTGGCTTTCTCTCGTACCTTTCGTCACTGGCTGGATGGGCGAGAATCACTTCGCTCCGCTTCCCACCGCGGCATATGGCGTCGTGCTGCTGATGTCGGGCATCGCCTACTACATCCTGGCGCGGCGCATCATCATTGCCGAGGGAAAACAATCATTGCTCGCAGCAGCGATCGGCTCGGACGTGAAGGGGAAGATCTCGCCGGTGCTATACCTGATTGCGATCCCCCTCGCCTTTGTGAGCCAGTGGATTGCCGGAGGACTTTACGTGCTGGTGGCACTCATGTGGCTCATTCCCGACCGACGCATCGAGAGGGTGGTGCATTGAACCAGGAGAGATGGACAGCCGTCGACAGCTACATCGCGGATCTGATGATCGCGCCAGATTCGGCGCTCGACGCAGTAGTCGGCAGAACGAGTGCCGCTGGTCTGCCGGCCATCAGCGTGTCCCCGCCGCAGGGGAAGATGCTGATGCTGCTCGCGCAACTTCAAAAAGCGCGGACGATACTCGAGATCGGAACGCTCGGCGGATACAGCGCCATCTGGATGGCGCGCGCCCTTCCCGCGGACGGGAGACTCATCACCCTCGAGCTGGACGCCGGGCACGCGGAAGTGGCTCGCGCCAACATCGAGCAGGCGGGGCTCACGGGATTGGTGGAGGTCAGGGTCGGAGCCGCACTGGACCTGTTGCCCCTGCTCGCAGCGGAAAGGGTCGGACCCTTCGACATGATCTTCATCGACGCCGACAAGGCGAACATGCCCGAGTACTTCCAATGGGCGATCAACCTTTCACGGCGAGGGTCCCTGATCATTGCCGACAACGTGGTACGCGACGGCTGCGTGATCGAGGCCGATTCCACGGACGCGTCGGTGCAGGGCGTGCGCCGCATGAATGAGCTGATCGCAGCGAACGCGAGAGTGAGCGCGACGACGATTCAAACGGTCGGCACGAAGGGATACGACGGGTTCGCGATGGCGCTCGTTATCGCCGACGCGTGACGAATGGTGTGTCGGGCGGGGATATATTCACGTCGATGAAAGAAACGTCGGCCTCCGTCAGCGAGCTCCTCGCGGATCGGTATACAGTGGAGCGAGTCCTCGGCCGCGGTGGGATGGCGATCGTGCATCTCGCCGAAGAGCGTAAGCACCAGCGAAAGGTCGCGATCAAGGTTTTGCGAGAGGAGCTGGCGGCATCGGTTGGGGCCGAGCGGTTTCTCAGAGAGATCGGCATCGCAGCGCGACTTTCGCATCCGCACATTGTTCCGCTCATCGATTCGGGGCAGTCCGGGGGACTGCTTTACTACGTGTCTCCATTCATATCGGGCGGGTCGCTGCGCGATCGTATCGACCGCGACGGAAGGCTGCCGATCGACGAAGCGGTACGAATCGCAGTGGAAGTCGGGGCAGGGCTCGATTACGCTCACCGCAATGGATTCGTCCACCGCGACGTCAAGCCGGAAAACATTCTCTTCGCCGACGATCTTGCACTGCTGGCCGACTTCGGCATCGCGCGCGTGCGCGCGGCTCAGCCCGAGGACACCCTGACCCAGGGCGGCATGGCGGTCGGAACTCCAGCATACATGAGTCCGGAACAGGCCGCCGGGGAGCCCAACATCGGCATCTCGGCTGACATTTACGCTCTCGGCTGCGTTGTCTATGAGATGATCGCCGGCCATCCCCCTCTCCTGGGTAACAGCACGGTGACGACGATGGCGAAGCACGTCACCGAGAAGCCGCGCGTGCTGCGCTCCATCCGGGCCGAAACTCCAT